>OCZU010002827.1_pt1 | contig 11021 bp, 15 predicted proteins | sample 1539001 | NCBI WGS metagenome assembly OCZU01 (sample SAMEA3539306, study PRJEB22396) | soil metagenome | biome: tundra; feature: field; material: soil | place: USA | collected 2010-05 | depth 0.15 m
TCAATTCCGCCGCCATCTGGAAAAATCTTAATTCGTTGAGCCAATTCGCTTTTTCTTCAGACGCTTTTTTGCGTTGGGAGAATTAATTGCGGAGGTCGTCGCCAGCGCGTCGCGCAAAACGGGAATGGTCAACCGGTCCTTGGCGCGGTTGGCGGCAATTTTGCTGGCAAGAATCCGTTCCAGCGAAAGCACCTTGAGTTTTTGGCCGCCCAGCGAAATTTCGATGCAATTTTTTAGTTCCTTCGCGAACGTGCCCAAGCCGTCCATCCGCAGAACAATGTCAAACAGTTCCGCGCCCGCGCCCGCGAGCATCGGCGGATTGATGGCGGACGACGGCACATACGCCGCGCCGACCGTCTGCAAGGCGCGGGAAATTTTAAGATCGCCCAGCTTTTCAAACCACAAGTCGACGTCCTGCGTGACGACGGGCGCACCTTGCAGCGTGGCGGCGGAAAGTCCGACGACCATGAAGCGCACCCGCGCGCGCAGCAACGCCGTCAGCAGGCGGATTTCATTTTCTGCAAATGGTAGTGTGGCGGCCACGGATCAAACTTTTTTGCAACCGTTCCAACGGCAGCTGTTCCAGCAAAATCAGCGTGTGGCGGACATTGTCGGCATCGGCCTGCGGATTGGCCGCCAGCACCGACTGCATTCTCGCCATCAGCCGGCGCGTCCAGCGTTTAACGGAGGCGGCTGTTGGGCGGTTTGACTTGCGCTGCTTCATGTTTGCGCCTTCAGTCTAGGCAGTTTCGCCGGAATTGTCACCGCCATTTACTTTCCGCCGGTTCGCTGCTAAAACTTTCGCGCGTTCAATTCCGCCGCCATCCTGAAAACCTTGCGTTGACTTTTCCATAATTAAGCATCATGATGCTTCCATGAGAACCACCTTGACGCTTGATCCTGACGTGGCTGCAAAAGCCAGGCGCGGCGCGGCCAGGCTGGGCAAGCCGTTCAAAACGGTGATCAATTCAGCGTTGCGCATCGGCCTGGATGAAGTCTTGAAACCGCCGGGGGCCAAACCCTATCGCACCAAGCCGCGGCCAATGGGATTCCACCCCGGCTTTAACTTCGACAATATCGGCGAACTGCTGGCGCAGCTTGAGGGAGAAGATTACCGATGATATTGGTGGACGCAAATTTGCTGATCTATGCCGAAGACAGCTTGTCCGCCTTTAACATCGCCGCGCGGAATTGGTGGGACGCTCAATTAAGCGGCGCGGAACCCGTTTGCCTTTGCTGGCCGGTGATGAATGCCTTCATCCGCATTGGCACCCATGCCCGCGCGAGCCGGAAACCGCTGGTGCTAAACGAAGCCATTGAACGCGTGCAAAGCTGGCTCGACCAGCCGTGCATTAAAATCTTACAGCCGACGGAAAATCATTGGATGATTTTTCAGCAGATGCTTCGCGCGGGAAACGTCACGGCCAATCTTGTATCGGACGCGCATCTGGCCGCGCTGGCCGTGGAACATAATTGCATTTTGAATTCCACCGATTCGGACTTCGCGCGCTTTCGCGGGTTGAAATGGAAAAATCCCATCGCGGCGGATTGATTGACCGTCATTTACTTTCCCACGCTTCGCTGATAAAAATCCTGCGTGCTCAATTCCGCCGCCATCTGGAAAAATCTTAATTCGTCGCGCCGGTTGTTTCTCATCGCCGGGCCGTGCGTGATTGAAAATGAAAAACTCTGCCGTCAGGTCGCCGCCACGCTCGTCAAAACCTGCCGGCAGCTGGGAATTTTCTATGTCTTCAAAGCCAGCTTCGACAAGGCCAACCGCACGTCCGGTAAGGCGTTTCGCGGGCCGGGCATGGCGGCCGGATTGAAAACGCTCGCCAACATCCGCGCGGAATTCGGCGTGCCAGTGCTGACCGACGTTCACAACGAGGCGCAGGCTGTCGCTGCGGGCGAAATCATGGACATTCTGCAAATCCCCGCGTTTCTCTGCCGCCAGACGGATTTGATCGAAGCCGCCGTCGCCACCGGCAAAATCGTAAATTTGAAAAAAGGCCAGTTCCTTTCGCCGAACGAAATGGGGCACGTCGCGGAAAAGGCGCGACTCGCGGGCGCCAGGAAAATCCTTCTCACCGAACGCGGCACGACGTTCGGCTACAACAATCTCGTCGCCGACATGCGTTCGATTCCGATCATGAAATCGTTCGGCTTTCCGGTCGTGTTCGACGCAACGCATTCGGTGCAGCTTCCCGGCGGCGGTGGCGACAAGACCACCGGCCAGCGTGAGTTCGCGCCGGTGCTGGCGCGCGCGGCGCTGGCGGTCGGCGCGAACGGCCTGTTCATCGAGACGCATCCCCGGCCGGACAACGCCCTGAGCGACGGGCCGAACATGATTCCGCTCGGCGAGATGGCGGCGACGCTGAAAAGCCTGCTGAACATTTTCAACGCGGTAAAAAGTGACAAGTGACGTGTGACAAGTGACAGGAAAAAACGGGCTGCACGACGCGCGACAAATCTTGTCACTCGTTACACGTCACTTGCCACCCGTCTCAAGCGGATTAAATTATTTCTTTGCGACGTGGATGGCGTTTTGACTGACGGCTCGATCTTCATCGGCGGCGCGCGCGAGTTTAAACGGTTCAACATCCGCGACGGCCTCGGCCTGGTGCTGGCGCGGCGCGCGGGCTTGAAGCTCGGCTGGGTTTCGGCGCGGCCTTCGCCGGCGACAAAACTCCGCGCCGATGAATTAAAAATCCATTTTCTCGTCCAACAAGGTGACCGCGTGAGCAAGACGGGCGCAATTGAAGAACTGCTCGCGCAGGAAAAAATGACCTGGCAGGACGTTTGTTTTGTCGGCGACGACATCGTGGACCTGGGGCCGCTGCGGCGCGCGGGATTTTCCGTGGCCGTGGCGGATGGCGTGGCGGAGGCGAAGGCGGCGGCGCATTTTGTCACAAAACATGCCGGCGGACGCGGTGCGATTCGCGAAGTCATCGAACTGATTTTGCAGGCGCAGGGCAAATGGAAACCGTTCGTGACGGATTATTCGGAATGAAAAACCAGTTGAACAAGGTTGTCTTGATTTTGTCTGGGTTCCTGGCGTTGGGATTTTTTGTCGTCCGCGCGCAACAGCCCGCGAAAGGCCACGCGAATGATTTTTCGTCGGTTGAATATTTTGAACCGCCGCACCAGACCTTGATGAAGACGCGTCTGTCGGGTGCGGAAGCGCAGCCGCAGACGGACGGGCTGCTGTTGATCCACCAGCTCAAGCTCGAGACGTTCGACTCGAACGGCGTGCCGGGACTGATCGTGAAGGCGCCGCATTGCATTTATGACACGGTGCACGGCCTGGCGAGTTCGGCGGGACATCTGCGGCTGGAGACGGCGGACGGCAGTTCGCACGTCGAGGGCGACGGTTTTTTGTGGCGGCAAACGAATTCATTCCTCACCATTTCCAACAATGTCCAAACGGTGATCGAGGCCGGGGCAAAAAAACAGACTGGATCGTGAAAAAAATTCATTTCATTGCGCTGCTGGCGCTGGTTGGCGGCCTCTGGTCGCACGCGCAAACCAATGTCAACCCAGTGCCCACGCCGCGACGTGCGACGAACGCAATAACGCGGATAGATTCGGTCAGCGCGGATTTCGACCTGACGGCACGGCATGCGGTTTACCGGGGCAACGTACGCGTGGATGATCCACAGTTGAAACTGACCTGCGAGCAGTTGACTGCGGATCTGCCGCAATCGGGCGGCCACGTCAATCATCTGGTCGCCCTGACGAACGTGGTGATGGATTCCGTGGATGAAAAAGGCCAGACAAACCACGCGACCAGCGACACGGCCGTTTATGACTATAACGTGCAAAACGGCGTAACGAACGAGACCATCACGCTGTACGGCAATGCGAGGGCTGAAACCTCCCAAGTCATTCTTTGGGGTGAACCGATTTTGTATGATCGTATAAACGGCACTTTGTCCGCGACCAATCAGCACATGATATTCAAACAGAATCTAACCACTACGCTGGTGAGCACCAATCCGCCCATTGCAAAAACCAATTCCCCACCAAGAATGATGGAGCTGCCCATGTCGAGGACCAATTTCCCGCCTGGCACCATTCAGAATATTGATCTAATGATCCCGCCACAATGAGGGACGACAACGCATTGATCCAACTCGATCATGGAAACCGCGCCAAACAATAAGCTGCTGCTCATCACGGAAAAACTGGTGAAGGAGTATCGCGGCCGGCGCGTGGTCAACGGTGTTTCCGTCAGCGTGGGCGCGGGTGAAATTGTCGGGCTACTCGGGCCGAACGGCGCGGGCAAGACCACGACGTTCAACATGGTCGTTGGCGTGGTGAAGCCGGACGAAGGTTTTGTGGAGTTTCAAGGTCGCAAAATCACGACACTACCGATGCACAAGCGCGCACGGCTGGGCATCGGTTATCTGACGCAGGAACCGTCGGTGTTCCGCAAACTCTCGGTTGAGGAAAACATCCTGGCGATCCTGGAGACGTGCAAACTTTCCGGCGAGGAACGCGCGGTGCGGCTGAAGTATCTGCTCGACGAACTGGATTTGACGCCGATCGCGAAGAGCAAGGCGTATCAGTTGAGCGGCGGCGAGAAACGGCGGCTGGAAATCACCCGCGCGCTGGTGACCAGCCCGAAGCTGCTGCTACTGGACGAGCCGTTCAGCGGCATTGACCCGATCGCGGTTTATGAGGTCCAGAAAATTGTGCGCCGTTTGAAGGAGCGCAGGCTGGGCATTCTCATCACCGACCACAACGTGCGCGAAACCTTGAAGTTGATCGACCGCGGCTACATCATCCACAAAGGTCAGGTGCTGGTGGAAGGCTCGGCAGAATTTCTGGCGAACGACCCGAAAGCGCGGGAAATTTATCTGGGGCCGGAATTTAACTTGTAAATTTTATGGCGCAATCATCCATCACGGTTGAACAATTTTTCAAGGAGCACGGCGCGGCCCTGCAGATGCGCCTGTTGTCCGGCGAGGTGAACCTGAAGCGCATCATCCGCGAGCCGACGGTCAACCGGCCCGGCCTCGCGCTGAGTGGATTCACCCAGTATTTCGCCTACAAGCGCGTGCAGGTCTTCGGCAACGCCGAGGTCTTTTACCTGCGGACGCTGACCCGGCAGCAGCGCGAGGCGCGTTACGCCTATTTGTTCGCCTACAAGATTCCGTGCGTCGTTTTCAGCCGGGGCTTGAAGCCGGACAAGGAATTTCTGGAGGCCGCCGAAAAGTCCGGCGTGCCGGTCTTTCACAGCCCGCTCGTAACGATGAACTTCATCAACAGCGCGACGCTCGAACTGGAGACGATGTTTGCGCCACGCGGGACGGAAATCGGCAGCATGGTGGACATCCTCGGCGTGGGCGTGATCATCAAAGGCGAGAGCGGCATCGGCAAGAGCGAGGCGGTGCTCGCGCTGATCGAACGCGGCTACAGCCTCGTTTCCGATGACGTGACCAGGGTCGCGCTCGTCGGTGGCCACGAAGTCATCGGCAACAGCGGCGAACTGACCCGCAACCACATGGAGATCCGCGGCATCGGCATCATCAACGTCGCCGCCATGTTCGGCATCAAAAGCGTCCGGCGCGACAAGGTGCTCAACCTCATCGTCACCCTCAAGGCGTGGAACGAGGTCGCCGACGTGGACCGACTCGGCATTGAGCAGGAATTTTTCAAGGTTCTCGGCGTGGACATCCCGCATATCATCATCCCGGTGCGGCCCGGACGCGACCTGGCGCGGCTGATCGAGGTCGCCGCCTACCAGACCAAACTGAAAATCTCCGGCTACAACGCCGCGCAGGAGCTGAATGAAAGGCTGATTGCCCAGATGAACCCGGCCGGGCCGCCCGCCGCGTAAAATATCATGGCGCGGCCGCGAAACTTAATTTAGCTTGGCATGAGCAAACTGATGAGCTCAAAAAAATTGACCGACGCCGACTTTTTTACCCGGGAACTCACCGTGGTGAACAAGCTGGGCATCCATGCACGGCCGGCGGCCATGTTCGTCAAGATCGCCAACCGGTTCGCCTGCGACATTTTTGTGGAGAAGGACGGCGAGAAGATCAACGGCAAGAGCATCATGGGCCTGATGATGCTCGCCGCCGGGCCCGGCAGCAAACTCACCCTGCACGTCAAGGGCGCGGATGCCGATACCGCCATCGCCGAACTCGAAGCCCTCGTCAAACGCAAGTTTGATGAGGAGTAGCAAAGACTTCGCGACTTTGGGCTTTCAACTTCGGGCATTGATCTTTATTTTTCAGCATGGCTGCCGCTGAAATTGATGTCAAATATGTCGCGCACCTCGCGCGCATCGCCCTCACGCCCGATGAGGAAAAAAAACTCGCCGCCCAGCTCGGCGGGATTCTCGGCTACATCGAGAAGCTGAACGAACTCGACGTAACCCACATCGAGCCTACCGCGCACGCGGTCCCGATGGTCAATGTCACGCGTGCTGACGATCTCCGCCCCCCGTCGCTCCCGCACGAAGACGCGCTTCGCAACGCGCCACGACAAGCTAACGGGCTTTTCATCGTACCCAAAATCGTCGAGTAAAACGATGAACCACGAAATACACAAAACACACGAAATCAAAGTCCCTTTTCGTGTAGTTCGTGTATTTCGTGGTTGGAAAATTTCATGTTGAACCAATTGACCATTTCCGAACTCGCCGCGAAACTCGCAAGCCGCGAAGTGTCCGCCCGCGAAGCCACGCAGGCCTGCCTCGACCAGATCGCCCGCGTGGACGGAAAAATTCATGCCTTCCTCAGCCATAACACAGTGGACGCGCTCGCGCAGGCCGATGCGGCGGACAAGGCAATTTCAAGTGGCGCGAAGAAACCGCTTTTGGGCATTCCGATTGCGGTCAAAGACGTGCTCGCGGTGAAGAACCAGCCGCTCAATTGCGGCTCTAAAATTCTCGGCAACTTCATTTCGCCCTACGATGCGACGGCGATTGAAAAATTAAAAGCGGCGGGCGCGATTGTCTTTGGCCGGCTGAACATGGACGAGTTCGCGATGGGCAGCTCGACGGAAAACTCCGCGTTTGGCGTCACCAAAAATCCGTGGGACATCACGCGGATTCCCGGCGGTTCATCCGGCGGCTCGGCGGCGGCGGTCGCGGCGGATGAAGCCATCGCCACGCTCGGCACCGATACGGGGGGCTCCATCCGCCAGCCCGCCGCGCTCTGCGGCGTTGTCGGCCTCAAGCCAACTTACGGGCGAATTTCGCGCTATGGCCTCGTTGCCTTCGCCAGTCCCGCCGCGCTCTGCGGGGTTGTCGGCCTCAAGCCAACTTACGGGCGTATTTCGCGTTACGGCCTCGTTGCCTTCGCAAGCTCGCTCGACCAGATCGGACCGCTCACCAAGGATGTGCGCGACGCGGCGACGCTGCTTGGCGTGATGAGCGGAGTTGATCCGCGCGACTCCACCAGCGTGCCACAGCCGGTTCCCGACTATGTCGCCGCTCTCGACGGCAACATCAAAGACCTGAAGCTCGGCCTGCCAAGTGAATATCTGATTGGCGGCCTCGACCCGGAAGTGAAAGCCGCAGTGGACGCTGCCGTAAAGCAGTATGAAAAGCTCGGCGCGGAGATTGTGGAAATTTCCCTGCCGCACACGGATTATGCCGTCGCCACTTATTACATCGTCGCCACCGCCGAGGCTTCGGCGAACCTGGCGCGGTTCGACGGCATCCGTTACGGCCTGCGCGTGGAGGCAAAGGATCCGACGGAGCTTTACCGCCAGACCCGCGGCGCCGGGTTCGGCGCGGAGGTGAAGCGGCGGATCATTCTCGGCACCTACGTTTTGAGCAGCGGCTATCACGATGCATATTATCTGCGCGCACAAAAAGTCCGCACGCTCATCCGCAATGATTTTCTCAAGGCGTTTGAAACCGTGGACGCCATCGTCACGCCGACCACACCGACGGCGGCGTTCAAGATCGGCGAAAAATCCGATGACCCGCTGCAGATGTATCTGTCGGACATCTTCACCATCTCCTGCAACCTCGCGGGCATCTGCGGTGTGAGCCTGCCCTGCGGCTTCACGAAATCACCGAAGCTGCCCATCGGTTTGCAGCTCCTCGGCAAACCGTTTGGTGAAAAAACGCTTTTGAAACTTGCCCACGCCTACGAGCAGAGCACGGCCTGGCACCAGGAAAAGCCGCCGCTGGCCCCCGCCGGATGACCCAAAACAAATCGGGCGCTGGTAGTGGCACGGGCGTCCCGCCCGTAAGCTTCTGATTGGGCAATCCCCTCGCTTTGGCGGCAACACATGGGCGGGGCGCCCGTGCCACTACCTCGCAGAAACCGTGATGCGCCCCCGCCCGGGCCTGAACCAAAATCGGACTTGCGGTACAAGTAACCTTATGGTTACTTATCCCTGAACGCATGGCCAGACCCGCCAAAACTGAGACCGCCGGCAAGCGGAACCCGGAACGCACGCGCGAACGCATCCTGTCCGCCGCGCTGAAGGAATTCGCCGCGCACGGCTTCGCCGGTGCGCGCGTGGACGCGATCGCGCGCCGGGCGGACATCAACAAGCGGATGCTCTACCATTACTTCGGCGACAAGGAAGATTTGTTCAAGGCGGTGCTGCGCCGGAAAATCGCCGAGCGGAATGCGTGGGCGGAAGCCTCCTCCGGCGAACCGACCGAGACGCTGCCGTTCTGGTTCGAGGCCGCGTGCAAGGACACGGACTGGATCCGCATGCTGGAATGGGAGGCGTTGCAGGGCGCGGACAAAAAACTGATTGATGCCCGGCAGCGGCGCGCGGCGGTGGCGCGCGGACTGGAACGCATCCGCCAACGACAGGCGCGCGGCCAGGTCTCGGCCGAATTCGAGCCGCGCCATGTGATGCTGGCCATGCGGTCGCTGACGATGTTTCCGGCGGCGTTCCCGCAATTGACGCAACTGATCATGGGCCGTCCGGTTTCCGATGCGAAATTCCAGCGCGACCGCGCGGAGTTTTTAAAAAAATTCGCGGTGGCGTTTCGGCCGGCGGACAGCCGCCGCAAAAAAATCAACTTTGCAAACTAATCTGGCGCATGAAAAAATTCTTCTGTCTTTCCAGGGCCGGTTTCATGGCCTTTGCCCTAACGGCGGCGATTTTAGCGGACGGCTGTTCGCGCGGCGTAAAAAAAGAAGCGGCCGGCGTGCCGGTGCTTGTCGCGCAGGCGGTGGTGACGAACGTGCCGGTGCGGATTGATCCGCCGCCAGTCGGCCATGTAACGCCGTTTTCGTCCGTCACCATCCGACCGCAAATCGGCGGCATCATCAGCGAAGTGAATTTCAAGGAGGGCCAGGCAGTCAGAAAAGGTGATCTGCTGTTCACGATTGACCCACGTCCGACGCAGGCGGCGTTGGCGGCGGCGCGCGCGGCGCTGGTGCGCGACGCGGCGCAATTGGAAAACGCGAAAATCCAATTCAATCGCGAGCAAAAGCTGTTCGATCAGAAACTGGTTTCGCAGGACGAATATGACACGAGCCGGGCGGCCAGCGACACGCTCAAGGGCACGGTGCAAGCCGACAAGTCGGCGATCACGAACGCAGAACTGAACTTGGAGTTTACCGAAATTCGCGCGCCATTTGACGGCGTGACGGGCAGCCTGCAATTTCACGAGGGCAACGTCGTGAAAGCGCCGGACGACACTCTGCTGACGATAAACCAGATTCAACCGATTTACGTCCAGTTCGCCGTGCCGGAACAATTTCTGCCGGAAATCAGAAAGCAGATGAACACCGAAACGCTGAAGGTTCTGGCCACGTTTCAAGACATGGCAGTGGCTCCGCCGCAGGGCGATTTGACTTTCATTGACAATTCCGTGGATGAAACGACGGGAACGATTTTACTCAAGGCGACGTTTCCGAACGAAGACAGCGCGCTCTGGCCGGGACAGTTTGTGCAGGTCGTGTTGACGCTGTCGGAATTGACGAACGCGGTCGTCGTGCCGTCGCAGGCGGTGCAAGTGGGACAAAGCGGCCAATTCATTTACGTCCTGAAACCGGATCCGACGAACGCGGCAAGCCAGATTGTTGAAATGCGTCCGGTGAAAACTGGCATCGCCTTTGGAAACGAAACGGTTTTGCAAAGCGGATTGCAGGCCGGCGAAACGGTCGTGACCGACGGGCAATTGCGGCTCGCTCCAAAAATGAAAGTCACGATCAAAAGCCCTGATGCTGCATCGAAAACCAACGCGCCATGAGCGTTCCCGAACTTTTCATCCGCCGTCCCGTGATGACCACGCTGGTCATGGCGGCCATTTTGTTGTTTGGCCTCGTCGGTTTCCGCCAGTTGCCGGTGAGCGATTTGCCGAGCGTGGATTATCCGACGATTTCCGTCTCGGCGAGTCTGCCCGGCGCGAGTCCCGAAACGATGGCTTCGGCGGTCGCGACCCCACTTGAAAAACAATTCTCCACCATCGCGGGCGTTGATTCAATGTCGTCCGTTAGCTCGGTTGGCTCGGCATCAATCACGATTCAATTTTCGCTTGACCGCAACATTGACTCGGCGGCGCAGGACGTGCAGTCGGCGATTTCAAAAGCGTCGCGGCAGTTGCCGCCGAATATGCCGACGCCGCCGACCTACCAGAAGGTCAATCCGGCGGATTCGCCGGTCCTTTTTCTGGCGATGTCGTCGCCGACGTTGCCGATGTCGGACGTGGATAATTACGCCGAGAATTTGCTGGCGGAGCAGATTTCGCAGGTCAACGGCGTCGCGCAGGTCGGCGTTTTTGGCGCGCAGCCTTATGCCGTGCGCATTCAGGTTGACCCGAACAAGCTCGCGGCTTACGGACTCGGCATTGACCAGGTCGAGCAGGCGGTCGAAGCGGGCAACGTGAACCAGCCGCTCGGTACGCTTTACGGGAAACATCAGGCGTTCACCGTTCAGGCGACCGGCCAGCTCAACGTGGCGGCGGATTTTCGGCCGATGATTGTCGCGTACCGCAACGGCAATCCGGTCCGGCTGCAGCAATTGGGAAACGTGCTCGACAGCGTGCAAAACGACAAAAGCATGGCGTGGTATAACAGCACGCGCGC
>OCZU010002830.1_pt1 | contig 11015 bp, 3 predicted proteins | sample 1539001 | NCBI WGS metagenome assembly OCZU01 (sample SAMEA3539306, study PRJEB22396) | soil metagenome | biome: tundra; feature: field; material: soil | place: USA | collected 2010-05 | depth 0.15 m
ATCCAAAGGAACGAAGCCCGGGTCGTCGCTCGCCTGTTGCGTCGCTGCGCTACGACGCGTGGCAAATACCATCGGCTTGGCCGACCACCAGCTTTGACGCTCGTAACCCAGCGGGCGCGCTTCGGCCGTGCGGTCGAGCAAACCTGAACCAGCGGCAACCACCGGCCAGCGGCGCGATTCGCCGAGGTAGTCAATTCCCGTCCACAGAAACTGTCCGGAGTGCGAGCGGTTGTCGCGCAGCCAAAGCCAGGTTTGCCGCTCATGCCGCTGCTCGGTGCCAATGATGATGCGCGAGGGCTTGGCGCGTTGCGCGGCGAGCAATTCGTTGTCGCGGTAATTGGTTCCAATCACGTCGAGCATATCCGCGAGGCCATTGTCGTAATCGTGGCTGACGTTGGGACGGAACAACGCCTGGGTAACCGGGCGCGTCGGATCGTTCGTGTGGCAGACGGCGACGAGGCCTTTGAGAATGTTTTTCGCCAGGGCTTCTTTCGGCGTGTCGTGAATTTCGTTGCCCACGCTGTAAAGAATCACGCTGGGATGATTCCGGTCGCGGCGAACGGTGTCGCCCGCATCGGTCTTCGACCACTCGTTGAACGCGAGATGATAGTCGTAAGGATTTTTGCCAACGGTCCAGCAATCAAAGAATTCGTCCATCACCAAAACGCCCAGGCGGTCGCATAAATCGAGAAACTCCGGCGCGGGCGGATTGTGCGCGGTGCGAATGGCGTTTACGCCGAGTTCCTTCAACGCCGCGAGCCGTTTCTCCCAGACGCCGAGCGGCACCGCCGCGCCAAAGGCGCTCCCCTCCGAGTGCAGGCAAACACCGTAAAGCTTGAAATTCTTTCCGTTCAACCAAAACCCGCTGTCGGGCTTGAACTCGAATTTGCGAATGCCGAACGGAACCGTCTCCTCGTCCAGCACTGCATCGCCGGCACGAACGCACAAAACGGCGCGATACAGTTCGGGATGTTCCAAGCTCCAAAGGTGGGCGTTCAACAAAAGCGTCTGCGGCTCGAAGAAGGCGGATTTGCCGGGCGCAATGGTCTGCGAACCGGTTTGGTTTACGCCCACCATTTTTCCATCGGCATCAAATACCTTGATCTGCGCGGACACTTCGCGCGGCGCGGCGGATTGATTGACGACGGTGCTGCCCGACTGGACGATGGTCATCAGAACCCCCGATTCGGCGTGCAGGGACGTCGTCACGAAATTGCCCCGTTGATCGAAGTGAACGGGATCGGTGATGATCAATCGTGCGTGACGATAAATTCCCGCGCCCGCGTACCAACGCGAGGCGGGTTGCTGGGAATTGTCGGCGCGAACGGCCAGAACATTCGGCTTGTCCAGCCCGAACTTCACCTGCCCGGTCAGCTCGTAACGGAAACTCACATAGCCATTGGGACGATGGCCGAGGTGAAAGCCATTAATCCAGACATCGCTGTTGGCCATCACGCCGTCGAATTCGATGAAGGCCCGCTGTCCTTTGGAAGCAGCCGGCAGCGTAAAGTGTTTGCGATACCAACCGACGCCCGCCGGCAAAAAAGCTCCCGCGCCGCCGGTTTTGTTGGTTTCAGAGAAAGGGCCTTCGATGCTCCAGTCATGCGGCACATCGAGTTTGCGCCACGCGACATCGTCGAATTCCGGTTTCTCCGCGCCCTCAGCATCGGCCTTGAGAAAACGCCAGTCGCCATCGAATGACTCAATCGTCCGCGTCTGCGAAGCGAGATTCGTTGTCGCCGCCGTCAACGCCGTTGATAACATCGCCAGACAAAGCGTGACGAGCAGTTGTGGCGGGGGACGGAAGTTCCCTGGGAGCGCCGGCGTCTCGCCGGCGAGTCGCATCAAGAAGTGGCGAGCAACTCGCCGGCGAGACACCGGCGCTCCTAGGCACGGTTCCGCGAAATCAGGTTGAATAGCTTTGGCGCGCATAAAGTTCGGACCTCACCGTCTGTGCTTGTTTACAATCCTTTTGGCGGTCTCACGACAACGAATGGTAGATCGTCGGAACCAGGCTTTCGCGCGCCACCATCGTCCTTCAAATCCGGACCAATGCTGTACAGCAGGTAGCCTTCGACGCTTTTGCGATAGCGCAACGGCTGGCCGTCGAACGGATCGTTGGGCACGGCCGCGAGAAACTTTGGCGCCAGTTCGTTGAGCGAATCGGGATAATGATTGTTGGCAGCGCGAAATCGTTCGAGTGCGATGGCGGTTTGGGCAAGACGCAGGCGGGCGAGTCCGCCAGCTTCCCGGCTGGTGACCTTGCCCAACGCCGGCATCAGCATCGTGCAAATCAAATACCCTTTGGACTTCGCTTCCTCAGCGCGGGGAGTCATCACGTCATCAGCTTTCAGACGCGCGGGAAGGGCATCCTTGCGTGCCACGACCAATTGATTCACCGAGTCTTCGTAGAATTGACGTTGCTCCTTCAAGCTGCTGAGAATCTTGTCCAGATTGGTAGCCTGCATGGTTCCTTGCCCGGCGCCCGGCGGCATGCGTAAAAGCATCTCGCGCAACTTTTCCGGCCCCGCATCAAACGTCGCCGTACCGGTCACACGTTCCGCCTTCAATGCGCGATTAAAACCGGTTCCTGCCGCGTCGTAATCGGCCGCCTGATTGAAAGCGGATTGCAATTGCGTCAGCGATTCCGCCGGCAGCGCCACGCGGTTGACCGTTTGCTCCAAGGCATCCACCGCCGCGCTGTCACAGGCCACGCGCACGAGTTGCGAAACCAGCAGTGGCTCTGGTTCCAACGTTCGCGCGGCTGCGAGAGTCAGCCAGACGGATTGTCCGGCGTTCGCGCCTTGATGCAAATCCGACTGCTGTAACGCGTTCAATTCCGCAAGTTGAGCTGCCGTTCTGACTTTTGGCAAGTGGGGCAGCAAGGTTTCGCCGCCCTTGGCCAGGTCCAGCGGGTAACGGCTGCCGGAACATTGCGCACCGCGTTCGAACAGTTCCAATGCGGACGAGTTCCGCTCCAGAAAAGCACGCAAGGCAGTCTTCATTCCCGAAGGAACCGGAACGTTGATAACGGGCATCGCCGCTTTGCCGATCAGCGGGAGGCTCGACGAATTCCGGTCGGTATTTGTGATTTGAAGCGCGTCGAATCCCTGCTCGAAAAAGGTCGCGGCATTTTGTCCTGCCGCCGGTTCTGCGTACCAGCCATTCAATTCCTCAAGCGTCTTGGGGTCGCCCGGCTGGCTGGCCGCCAGATCCGGGGAGTTTGTCACCGCCAGCGCTCCGTTGTTGGTGCCACCCTTTTGCAGATAGTTCTTCCAATAGTAATAGCCGCCGCCGCCCGCCGCCGCCACAACCACGACCGCCAGCACCGCAACGAGCGCGCTCTTGCCCTTGCCGCCTTTGCGACGCTTTTGCTCCGCGGGACGAACGGCCATGCCTTTGTAATTCGGCGTGCGATGCGCTTTCTGAGCAAATTCCGGGAACTCCTGCAAAGGTTTCCAATCCGTCAAACCCTCGTGCCAGGCAAGATCGGTATTTTGAAAATGGCCCATCGCAAGGTACCCCTTGATCTGGTCCACCGAAAATGGACCTTGCTGTTCACCGTTAACTGAAACGAAAAGTTGCATGTTCTCAACTCAGTTTGGGAAAAGACGGCGAACTGTCAATCGCGCGCTTTGCAACTTTTCGTTCCCTGGCGGGATGAATGATTTCCTGGGGCGTGGTTCCAACCCGTTTGCAGCTGGTTACGTGATTGAACATTGTCCCTCACCACCCCGGCCTTCCCCGTGACGGGAGAACGGAGAGGGAGATTCATTCGCGACAATTCGCGCAATTCGCGTCAAAAACTTTTCGCATCTTTCGCGGTTGATAAAATAATTCTGTTTTCGCGCGAGGAGTTTCGCACGATCAAAAAGGATTTTGCCCTACTTTGCCGTGATTTTTGCCGTCGCGTCCTTCAATCCATCGGCGTGCGCGCTGACCTTGATGGCTCCGGGCTGACCGGCTTTGGCCCGGACAATGACGAGCGCGAGTCCGTTGAAAGCATTGCGTTCACTGGCATGGAACACGGTCAAATCAGTCGCGTCGCCATTGTCGGTCGCAACGATTTCGCCCGGCCCTTCGATGCCGAAGTGAATGGGATTCTTTGTGCGCGGCACCATCAGGCCGTTCTTGTCTTCAACGGTGAGGGTGATGTAAGACAAATCTTTTCCGTCCGCGCGGATTTTTGCGCGGTCCGGCTGCAAGGCAAGTTTCGCCGCCGCGCCGGTTGTTTTCACCGTGTCCGTCGCCCATTTTTTTCCGTTTTTATACGCAACAACTTTGAGTTCGCCCGGCTGATAGACGGCGTCATCCCAGCGGATGCGGTATTCGTACTGGCCTTTTTTCTTTTTGCCGAGCGATTTGCCGTTGAGGAAAAGTTCCGCCTCGTCGCCGCTCGTGTAAACATGAACGGGCGTGACCTGGCCCGCGCGATCCGGCCAGTTCCAATGCGGCAGAATGTGCGCCATCGGAAATTCCGGCCGCCATTGCGCTTGATAAATGTAAAAGCGATCTTTCTTAAAACCAGCGAGGTCAATGATGCCGAAGTAGGAACTGCGCGACGGGACTTCAATGTGACCGAGTTCCTCCAATTGCCTGGCCAGTTTTTCCTTTTCGACCGGATCGGTGAAATTCAGCAGGTTGCTCGCGTCGCGATCATAAGGTGTCGGCTCGCCGATGTAATCAAAACCGGTCCAGACAAATTCACCGGCGACAAATGGATTGGCGTCCTGGCCCTTGAACTCCGCGCCCGGTGGCGTCGCCCACGGCGGCGCGTAAAGATCGTATGAACTCACTTGAAAATCCGCACGGCCACGGGCCTTGTCGTTGCTGACCGGGAAAAAATATTCGCCGCGCGAACTGACACACGAGGCGGTCTCGCTGCCGAACAGCGGAATGCTGGAGTTCGTTGCGCGAAAGCGGGTGTAATCGTTGGGCTTGTAGTTGTAGCCGAACACGTCCACGACGTGTTGAAATCCGTTGAAGCCGGCCTGGAGGTTGTTGCACGCGGCGGTCACCGGTCGCGTTGTGTCCTCCTGATGGACTATGGCAGCGAGTTCGCGCCCGATTTCGTGTCCCCGGGCATTTCCCTGTTCGGCGATTTCATTTCCGATGCTCCACAAAATGACACACGGATGATTGCGGTCGCGGCGAATCAACGTCCGCGCGTCCTTCTCGTGCCATTCGGGATAAACCAGGTGGTAATCGCCGGGCCGCTTGCCGCGTACCCAGCAATCGAACGTCTCGTCCATCACGACAAACCCCATGCGATCCGCCAGCTCGAGCAGCTCCGGCGCGGGGGGATTGTGCGACGTGCGGATCGCGTTATCGCCCATTTCCCGCAAAATTTCAAGCTGCCGCTCCAGCGCGCGGGTGTTGACCGCCGAACCGAGCGCGCCGAGGTCGGCGTGATCGCAAACGCCGTTCAAACGAACGTGTTCGCCATTCAAGAGAAAACCGTTGTCCGCCGTGAACTCAATCCTGCGGATGCCGAACGGTGTTTCATAGCGGTCCACCAATCTGCCGTTTTGCTCGATCGAAGTGACCGCCAGATAACGCTGCGGATTTTTGATGCCCCACAAGTGCGGATCTTTCAAAATGACTTGCCCGGCGATCGCTTCCGTGCCGTGCGCGCTGATTTGCAGTCCGTCGGTGGTCAACGAGGCGACGGATTTTCCCTTCCGGCCCTCGGCGGCCAGCGTGTAAATCTCATTTTTCACGACGACGGTGGCGTGACTGTCAGCTTCGTTTTTCACGTGCACCTGGATTTTCACCGTGGCGGCCGATGCGCTGACTTCCGGCGTGGTGATGAAGGTTCCCCATTGGCCGACATGAACCGGCGCGGTTTTCACGAGCCAGACGTTGCGATACATGCCCGCGCCCGGATACCAGCGCGAAGATTGCGCCGGACTGTCGAGGCGAATCGAGAGGACGTTTTCACCGCCGGCTTTGATGAACGGCGTCAGGTCCAGCTCGAACGACGCGTAGCCATAAGGCCAGCCGCCGACGAACTGGCCATTCAGCCAGACTTCGGAAAACGACATCGCACCGTCCACGTCGAGAAAGATTTTTTTGCCCGCGTCCGACGCCGGAACGTCGAAATGTTTTCGGTACCAGACCGGCCCCCAAAATTTCAGTTTGCCCGTCGAGCCTTCGTATTTTTGTTCGAACGGCCCTTCAATCGCCCAGTCGTGCGGCAGGCTTAATTTGCGCCAGTCGTGATCATCAAACCCGCTTTGCGTGTATGAAATGTCCGCGCCCGGATTTCCTTCCGGCCTGGCCGTCGGAGCGTTGGTCGCAAACTCCGCGCCGGTGCAATTGATCCAGGCCTTCAAATTTTCGTAGCTCAACTTGTCGCCCGTGTCGGCGGGATCGTCCTTGGTGAAAAGCCAGCTGTCGTTGAACGAAACCCGCTCGCGCGGAGAAGTCTGTGCCTGGATCGCGCCAGTCAAAATTGTTTGGACCATTGCCAATACAATTATTGGAAAAGAATTGGTGGGCAGCCACGCGCGCCGAAGATTCCCGGCAGCGCCCATCTGGAAAGGAATGTTTTTCATGATTTGCTGGGTCTGGTTAAACAAAAACTGCTTCCGTTGCAATTGCCAAAATCAATCTGCCTGAAACCGCTGCTTCAATGCTGGAGCCGGGTTTCTGCCGGACCGAGGTAGCCGGCTCCCCCCGCGCCGCCGGTCGTCGCGATGATTTCGTCGATCACAATTCCCGGATCAACCATCCACACGTTCAGCGTGTGCAAGCCCGGTTGCGCAATCGAACTGGCGTCCGCCGCCTCGGCGAGATTGCGCAGCACGTTTTCCTGCCACTTCGGATCGTGTTCGTTTTGCGACACGGGCAGGGAAATGATTTTCGGCGGTGCGTCGTCCCAGGCAATCGCGAAGCGCTGCGGTTTGCCCGCTTCAACTGAAAAAGTTGGGAGCGCACGAATTGTTGTGTTCCAATCTCCCGGGGTGCGCATCCAGACGGAAAATTTCAGGCCAGGCGACCCGGCCCGGATTTGCTCCGGCGTGGCGCGCACGGAAGCGGTCGTTGGAAAAACGAAAACGGCCCCGCCGTTGTAGCCCAGGCCGCGAATGACGCGCCACACCGCCTCCTTGCCGGGAACGAACTTGGAAGCGTGCTCGGCTTCCATCACGACGCGGTGATTGATCTCCAGGAAATCCGCGCCGCTCATTCCGTTCGAAGTTCCGCCTTCAGGCGGTTCGGGCGTAAGACCGCCTGAAGGCGGAACTCCGAACCCGGCCTGTCCACCCGCCTTCGGCGGAATTTTGAAATCCACCTGCCCGCGCGGATTGGACGACATCATGCCGCGCCATTTGCCGCCAGCGATGACGTTGTTGTAAATGTCCGTCTCATGGCTGATTTCATTTTCCGCCCGTTGCGCTTGCGCGAGAAAATCGCCGCCATCCGCGCCCGCGGAAAACTTCATCAGCGCAAGGGCCTTTTCGTTGATCAAAGCGGCGGCGCGAACCGGATAACCGACAAGTTCAAAAAATGCATCGTGTGACTCCGGAGGGGATTGTTTTTCCACTGCGTCAACACGCCGCACCAACGCGCGCCAGGCGCCGAGCCGCTGACGAACTTCGTCGCCGTTGAGCGTCGTGGAAAATGTGTTGGTCAAATTAAATCCCATGTGCTCCGGCTTGCGTTGAGAATTCAGGCGGTAGTATTCAGCAAGGATTGAAGAGAGTTCAGCCGCGTCCGCTGCGCCAAAGTCGCGGGCGAGTTGTTTTTCCAACAAGTCGTAAGTGTTTGTTCCGTTCCATGCGTGCGGATTCCATGCGAGCTTGAGGAAAAATTCGATGTCGAGTTCCGCCGGCTTCAAATCGCCGACGTTAAGGATCCAAACTTTGTCCGCGCCGTAGTCGAACGCTTTGGACATTTCCTCGGCGATGAGCGCGGGCGGCGTGGAGCAAAGCCAGAGATAATCGCGCGGGCCGCCCCAATAGGACACATGATAATAAACTCCCGCGCCGCCGCCGCGCCGCCGCTCGCGCTCGTTGGAAAACTGTCGGATGTAGCCATAGTTGTCGTCAGGCCACACGAGCGTTATGTCGTCGGGAATGTCCGGCGCGAGACGGTAGAGCGGCAGGACTTCCTTGTAGGGACAGAAAATTTGCGGCACTTGCGCAACGTTGGTGTTGACGCAGCGCGCGAGCAGTTCACGCTGGTCGGCGATGATGTGATGAAGGCGCGCGGCCTTTTCCCGCTCCGTGCCGCCGCCGGGCATCGCGCCATCGTGGATGCCGCGCATTCCCAACGTGTAAACATTATCGAATTTGCCGTTCTCGCGGACGCGCTGCTCCCAAAACTTCAACACGCCGTCGCGGTTCACCACGTAATTGTATTCGCCGTTCACGTCCTGTTTCCACTCATCCACGTTGTCGCGGAGCATTTGCTCGCAATGCGACGAACCCATCACGATGCCGTAGGCGTCGGCGAGTTCCTTGTTGGTCGGAAATGAATTGAACGCGGGCGTGCCGGGATGCATCGCCGGCCAGAGATAATTCGCGCGCAGCCGCAATAGCAGCTCAAAAATTTTTGAGTAAGTTTTCGGCCCGATGTTGCCCGTCTCCGGCTCAAATGTCTTGCCCGCCCACGGACGCAGCCCCCAATCCTCGTCGTTCAAAAATATGCCGCGGTACTTCACGGCCGGCGAGCCTTGCTTGCGAATGTCCCCGCGTAACGCCAAAACTTCTTTCCGTTTCACCGGCACATCCGCCCACCAGTTCCACGGTGAAACTCCAATCAGTTCGGACAATTCGTAAATGCCGAAAATCGTCCCACGCCGGTCGCTGCCGGCGATGACCAGTGCTTCGTCCACGCCGGGCAGCGGATGCTTCACGATTTGCAGCACGTAACTTTCCCATTGGCCGGTGATGCCGTTGGTTTCCAGTTTTCCAGCCGCAACCAGCTGCTCTATCAATTTGCTTTTGCCGAGCGTCCCAACGATGACGAGAAGGTTTTTTCCGGTGAGGCTCTGCGTCAATTCCGGCTTTGTGCCGCCGGCGCGCTTGATATCCGAAACCAAGTCGCCCACCGCCCGCAACACCGCGCGGTCTTCGCCAGCTTCCACAAAAACCGAGGCCGCCTTGCCGTTGCCTGACAAAATGAAGTCGTCCCCACGAGGGGAATCGGTGAGCGAGAAATCCGCAAAGGCTCGAAGGGAAAGCGTGATCGCGAAACAAACCGCGAACGCACATGCGATCCTGCGCTGCCCTGGGAGCGCCGGCGTCTCGCCGGCGAGTTTTTCGATTGCAGACGCAGCGACTCGCCGGCGAGACGCCAGCGCTCCCAAGATGAGCCTGCCATTTTGCATCGTTAGTTTCTGCCCAATCCATCCATGATGGCCACGGCCTTGGACTGAATTCTGATATCGCCCGCTTCCAATCCAGGACGCGACGCTTTCACGGTGATCGCACCGGCCGTCAGCGTGGAGCGAATCGAAACGCGGTTGATGCCGCACTCGGTGTCGAGCCAGAGATTATTCACGGAATTGGTTTTGCCGCTGTTGTAACCGCCGCGCCAGATGGCCGGGCCGCTGATTTCAAAATCCACCCGGGCTTCGTCTGTCGGGCAGCGCTCGCCGTTCGCATCCGTGATTTCAAAGTCAATCAATGCCACGTCGGAGCCATCAGCCTGCAAACCGTTCGGGCCAGCGTGCGGGGTCAGCTTGATTTTTTTCGGTTCGCCGGCGGTTTTGATTTCTTGCAGCGCGACCGGTTTGCCACCGGCAGTCGCCACAGCTTTGATTTCGCCGGATTCAAATTTGATTTCTGGAAATGCGAATATGTAACCGTCGGTTGGCTTTGAGGTTTTCCCCTTCGACTTTCCATTCACGAAAAGTTCAACCGCATCGCAGTGGTTTGCCGCGACGTAAATGGTCTTCGTGGTGTTCGCCGGATAATTCCAGTGACCGATGATATGTATGTCCGGCAAGTCGTTTTGCATGACGCGATAAACGTAAAACGCCTCCTTGGGCAGACGCACCGAATCCACTTTGCCGCTGACACGACACACCTCGCTGCTGGCCTGACGACCGTCCGCGTTGGAGTCCGACCAGTAAATCGAAGCGTAGCCGGCCCATTTCGAGTGCGCGGGATCAATATTGGAAATGCGGTTGATGAAGTATTCGTGGTAGCGCTGCGCGGCGGCGAGGCAGAACGTTTCCGAATTCCAATGATAAACGTCATTTGGACCGGGCTGGAAACCAAAATGCGGCGGCGAGTAATCATCCCAAAATCTTCGCGCCGCCTCGTCCCGAAAATCTTCCGTCTCGATGAACGGCGCGCGGTCGCGCCGCTCGGCGCTGTAAGCGCGGAACATCGCGGTGCGATTCGTCAGTTTATCCGTGCGCGGATCCTGACCGATCATCACGCCGAAGTATTCAGCGATGGGCGTTGCGGCCGGATCGTTCAAAGTCCGGCAACCCAGGACACGGCCACCATGAGGATCAAATTCTTTTCGCAAGCCCACCATTTGCTGCAAATGCCCAGTGGAAATTTCGTTGTTGCCCGCTTCCCAGAAAAAGATGCTGGGGCTGTTCCGAAAATAAATCATCGTGTCGCGCATCACTTCCAGGCGTTGTTCCCATTGGCGGCCGGTGACATCTTTTTCCTTGTCGCCAGCGGGCGCGACTTCGACGATGCCGAATTTGTCGCAGGCCGAAACATCCACGCGCTGCGGGGCGATGTGCATCCAGCGGATGTAATTCGCGTGGCTGTCGCGAACGAGCGAGGCGTTGTAATCATGCATCCAGTCGGGATACGCCTGGCCGAGTCCGGCCCAATCGTCCGTCGAGCGTTGCGCGTAGCCGGTGAGATAAACAAAGCGTCCGTTAAGCCATACGCCGCCCGCGCCCGCGCCGCCTTTGAATTCGGTTTTGCGAAAACCGGTTTTGGTTTTTTGCACATCCACCACTTTGCCGTTCACGGTCAGAATCGAATAAACGTCGTACAGGTTTGGGTCGTTCAGATCCCAGAATCGCGCGCCGGCGAGTT
>OCZU010002831.1_pt1 | contig 11013 bp, 12 predicted proteins | sample 1539001 | NCBI WGS metagenome assembly OCZU01 (sample SAMEA3539306, study PRJEB22396) | soil metagenome | biome: tundra; feature: field; material: soil | place: USA | collected 2010-05 | depth 0.15 m
CGTCGCGCTGCATCGCGGCTACGCGCTCTGACCGGCGCGAATGACCTCATGCAGGCGATAGCCCCTGCTCTCGGTCTGGCCAATCGCGTCCTCGAGCGCGAGGATTGGGCGCGCGAGCGATTATCGGCCCACGCCGGACGGACGGTGCGGATGATCTGCGGCCCGATCGACTCGACGCTCGCCATCGCGCCGGGCGGCATGCTCTCGATGGTGCATGACGCGGCCGATCTCACGCTCACGATCTCGCCGCTGCGGCTCCCAACGCTCCTCGCACATCCCGGGCGCTGGACCGAACTGGTCGCGGCGGATGGCGATGCCGCGCTCGCGGCGACGCTCGCCGATCTAGCCCAAACCTTGCCGTGGTTTGTCGAGCAGGCGTTCGCGAGCGCGCTCGGCCCCCTGATCGGCACTCGCGTCGCCGACGCCGGACGGGCGCTGCTCGAGCTCCCTGAACACGCAGCGCGGAGCTTCGGTACGAGCCTGACGAGCTATGTGCACGACGAGGCCGGATTCGGCGTGAAAGCGACCGAAGTCTCCGATTTTGGCGCCGAGGTCGCGGCAATCGCGGCTCGCGTCGATGCGCTCGCGCAGCGCATCGATCATGTCTCGGATACCGGTTCCACGAAGGCCTCGACAGGCACGAAAACACGCTAGGGGATCTCATGTCCCCCGGAGGTCACGGCGAGGAAAACTTCGCGCAAGAACATGCTCAGAGAGCCGATCACCGCGAACATCGCCAGGATGAACAGTACCGCGACTTCGCGCGAGATATCGACCGCGACCAGCGCGCCGACAAAAGCGCCGGCCACGACCAGGCAGACCAGCAACGGGCCGAGGCCGGCGGGTAGTATCGCGTAGTAGATCAGCCTGATGCAGACCAGCAACGCGCCGAGGCCGGCGGATAGTATCGCGTAGTAGATCAGCCTGATCCGGCGTGCCAGCAGCCGCAGCTCGCGGAGCGCGCGCTGCTCATCCGCCTGTTTGTCCGCCGCTGCCCCCGGGAGCTGCTGTTCCATGAGGCGGCGCCGGTCGATGTTGCGCCCGAGGCGAATGTTGAGCACCGCGATCAGGGTGCCGATCGCGGTCAGCAGGAACACCGGCGCGACGGCAAGCTGAATGACGCGCGTGATGTCGGTGATGTGCGATTCCATTGCGGTCCCGGCCTCGAGCCGTCAATGCGCAATCTACGCCGGGGCACCGCTTCCTTCAATGCCTCCCCTGATGTTTACCCGCCCGCGGGACGCATGCCTCAGGGCATCCCTTACAATCCCAGCATGCGGTGGCTCCGCCTGGTCAAGATTCTGCGCGTCGCGCTCAAGTACGGGCTCGACGAGTTTCTGCTCGGCCACGAGCGGTTTCGCTGGCTGCGTCCCACCGTCCTTGCGCTCACGTTCTGGCGCGACCTGTCCGCCCCGCGCGCCCAGCGCCTGCGGCTCGCGCTGCAGGAGCTGGGGCCGATTTTCGTCAAGTTCGGACAGATGCTCTCGACACGCCGCGATCTGTTGCCCACCGACATCGCCGACGAGCTCGCAGGCCTGCAGGACCGTGTTCCTCCGTTCCCGAGCGAGCAAGTCATTGCAACTCTGGAGCGCGTCTACGGCAAACCCGTCGACAGCGTGTTTCGAACATTCGATCGGACCCCCGTAGCGAGCGCCTCGGTCGCGCAAGTGCATCTGGCGACGCTTCCCGACGGCACGGCCGCCGCGGTCAAGGTGCTGCGCCCGAACATCGCGAATACCATCGAAAAAGACCTTGCGCTGATGCAGACCGGCGCGGTCCTGGTCGAGAAGCTCTGGTCCGACGGCAAACGGCTGAAGCCGCGCGAGGTCGTGGCCGAATTCGGCCGCACCATCCACGACGAGCTCGATCTTTCGCGAGAAGCGGCGAACTGCTCGCAACTTCGCCGCAATTTCCTGCACTCGCAGCTGCTCCTCGTCCCCGAAGTCTTCTGGGACTGGTGCAACAGCGAAGTGATGGTCATGGAGCAGATGGAGGGAATACCGATCTCCCAGGTCGACCGCCTGGTCGAGCGGGCCATCGATTTGCCGCAACTCGCGCGCGTCGGCGTCGAAATATTCTTCACCCAGGTATTTCGCGACGGCTTCTTCCACGCCGATATGCATCCCGGAAACATCTTCATCGCGACCGGCGCGACTGACAAAGGTAAATACATCGCACTCGACTTCGGCATCATGGGTACGCTTTCGGACACTGACAAGAGCTATCTTGCGCAGAACTTTCTCGCGTTTTTCCGACGCGACTATCGCCGAGTCGCGACCGCGCACATCGAATCGGGGTGGGTGCCGCCCAACACGCGCGTTGACGAGCTCGAAGGCGAAATACGCGCGGTCTGCGAGCCGATCTTCGACCGGCCGCTCAAGGAGATTTCGCTGGGCAAGGTCCTGGTGCAGCTTTTCAAGGCCTCGCGGCGATTCAACGTCGAGATCCAGCCGCAACTCGTGCTGCTGCAAAAAACGCTGCTTAACGTCGAGGGCCTGGGGCGGCAGCTCGACCCGGATCTCGATCTCTGGGTGACGGCTAAGCCCTTTCTCGAGCGATGGATGCGCGACCTGATCGGCTGGCGCGCATTCGAGCGCCGCATGCGCGACGAAGCTCCGTTTCTGGTCACCGCGCTGCCGCTGTTGCCCAGGCTATTGCACAATCGCTTGTCCGCGGCGCCCGCCGCAGCCGACGTCGTGCTGAAAGAGCTTGCCGCCGCCCAGCGCGTACAAAATCGCTGGCTCGCCGTCGTGGCTGCGCTGCTGGCGGCCGCGATTGCGTTGCTGGTATGGAGACCGTTCTAGCGGCAGGGCGAAAATCGTCCCGGACGCCTGTTGACCTAACCTCCGGCGCCGGTCCGGCTCAACCGCCGCCTACTTTCCTGGCCGTCCTACCGCCGTCTCGTTCCACACCACGACAACGCCGGGCTGATGCTTCACCGCACGTCCCAAGGCATTTTTCTGCGCAAGACTGCGGACACAGCCGCGCAAAGTCACGAAGCCGCGCGTCGTGGTTACCCACAGCGCCGTGTTGCGGAACCGCTTGGCCGATTTGATCGCTTCGACCACCCGATCGTTTATTTCGGTGTCGTGTTTGTACGGACCGCCGCATTCGCAGGTGCCGGCGAGGCAGCACGATGTCCCGCGCTCGGCGCGCGAGTGCGCCTGCGCTCGCATCTGTTGTTCGTCGAGCGCCGGCGCCATCACGGCCGGGCATCCGCCGTAGCCGCCGGTCGCCTGCGCGAACGGATCGAGCAGATACGATTGCGGCGCCTGTGCATGGGCATGCGACGCAAGATAAAGCATCGCGGTAGTGAACGCCGCGCGGAGATTCATCGGTACACCCGAGCATTCGATCGTGGCTACGATTGTCGTCCATTTTGCTACAATCCGGCGATCATCAAATAGGCCCGGTTCCGTCCGCGATGGCGCTGCTCGAGATTCAGAATGTCAGCCGCCGTTTCGGCGACTTCACCGCGGTCGACCGGGTCAGCATTGCCATCGAGGCGGGGGAGTTCTTCACGCTGCTCGGGCCTTCCGGCTGCGGCAAGACGACGCTGCTGCGAATGATCGCCGGGTTCGATCTTCCCGACGGCGGTCGAATTCTTCTCAACGGCGAAGACCTCGCGGAGCGTCCGCCCGAGCAGCGGCCGGTGCGCACGGTCTTCCAGAGCTACGCCTTGTTCCCGCACATGACGGTCGAGGGTAACATCGCGTTCCCGCTGCAGATGGCCAGAACGCCCTCGGCCGAGATCCCCTCCAAGGTGCAGGCGGCGCTCGAAGATGTGCGTCTCACCGGCTTCGGGAAGCGCTATCCGCACGAGCTCTCCGGCGGTCAGAAGCAGCGCGTGGCCATCGCGCGCGCGCTGGTCACCCATCCAACGGTGTTGCTGCTCGACGAGCCGCTCGCCGCGCTCGACGCCAAGCTGCGCGAGGAATTGCAGATCGAGCTCATCAACCTGCAAAAGGAAGTCGGCATCACCTTCGTCTATGTGACCCACGATCAGACCGAGGCGCTGGCGCTGTCGCACCGTATCGCCGTCATGAACAAGGGACGTGTCGAGCAGCTCGACCAGCCATCGAAAATCTACAGCTTTCCGACGTCGCGCTTTGTCGCGGATTTCATCGGCACGTGCAACCTGCTCGAAGGACCCGTCACCGCCAGCAGCGATGGCGCGATATCGATCGACGTCAAGGGCTTGGGGCCGGTTCGAGCGGCGACCGGCGTGGCGAGCGCCGCGGGCGGCAGCGGCGCGATCGCGTTGCGACCGGAGAAGATTCGCGTCGCTGCTTCGACACCGCAGAGCGCGACCGATACCCGATCCGACGCCGCGCACGCCAATCATTTCCACGGTACCGTCACCGATTTTCTGTATCTCGGCGACGTCACGGTATACATCGTCAGTACGCCGCAAGGTTGCAAGCTCGAGACGATGCTTGCCAATTCCGGTGCGGGCCGCGCCAAGTTCTTCGAAGTCGGCGACGCGGTGGAGGTGAGCTGGGGTGTCGACGCCGGTCATTTCATCGCGGCATGAAATCATGACCGCGCGCTCGCGAGAACGTTTCGGAAAATGGCTGGTCAGCGCGCCGCCGCTCGCCTACCTGCTGTTCTTTTTTGCGATCCCGACGCTGATCATGGTGCTGGCGTCGTTTCGCACGCCGGGCGAGTTCGGTGGCCTGGCTCCCCTGGTCGAGGATGGCAAGCTCGACCTCAACCTCGACAGCTACGTGAGGTTCTTCACCGAATCGGTGTATGCGCAGATATTCGTCAAGTCGGTGTGGTATGCCCTGCTGACGACACTTTTTTGCCTGCTGCTCGCGTACCCATTGGCGGCCGTCATAGCGCGAAGCCCGAGGAAGTACCGCGATCTGCTTCTGCTGCTCGTGATCCTTCCTTTCTGGAGCAATTTCCTGATCCGCGTCTATGCCTGGATGATCATCCTTGGTCCGAACGCCGCGATGGCGCGAACCGTCAACGGCGTCCTTGCCTGGTTCGGCCACGAGCCCGTGCCGCTGCTTTTCAGCTCCTTCGCGGTGCTGGTGTGTCTGGTGTACGTGCATCTGCCGTTCATGGTGCTGCCGCTGTACGCCAATCTAGAGAAGCACGATCAGGCGCTGCTCGACGCGGCACAGGACCTCGGAGCGAGCTCCTGGCAGCGCTTCTGGCGCATCACCTTTCCGCTCTCGCTGCCGGGCGTGTACGCCGGTGCAGCGCTGGTATTCATTCCGGCGCTCGGTATCTTCGCCATTCCCGACATTCTGGGCGGCCCCGAGGATAGCCTCATCGGCAACGTCATCAAGCAGCAATTTCTCGAGACGCGCGACTGGCCGTTCGGGAGCGTGCTTTCGATTGTGCTGACGGTCGCGGCTCTGGCCCTCGCAGGACTCGCGGCGTGGGTCGGCCGCTCGCAGCTCGGCACGCCCTCGAGCGGAGCGCATGGCCGTGCGTAAGCGCCCAGTCCTCCTCTGGCTCGCGGCCGGCGCGGGGTACGCCTTCCTGTACGTGCCGCTCATCATCGTCGTCGTCTATTCGTTCAACAATTCGCGGCTCAATGCCGAATGGGTCGGCTTCACGCTCGATTGGTACGACAAGCTTTTTCACAACGAGGAGATGCTCAGGGCCGCGGGCAACTCGCTCACTATCGCGCTGGTCGCGAGCCTCGTATCGACCGTGCTGGGAACGATGGCCGGCGTGGCGATGTATCGCTACCCATCGCGGTTGCTGCCGATCCTGGTCCTGACGCCGATCGCGATTCCGGAGATCCTGATGGGTGTCTCGCTGCTCATTTTCTTCGTCCTGCTGAATTTCACGCTCGGGCTCGCGTCCGTGGCTCTCGCACACATCGCATTCTGCATCGGCTTTGTCGCGATCGTCGTCCGTGCCCGGCTGGCCGGAATGGACGAAAGCCTGACCGAGGCTGCGCGCGATTGTGGCGCGACCCCGTGGAATGCTTTTCGCCACGTCACGCTGCCGCTGATCATGCCCGGCGTCATTGCCGGCGCGCTGATGGCGTTCACGCTGTCGATAGACGATTTCGTGATCACTTTTTTCACCGCAGGAGCGGGAACGGTCACGCTGCCGCTGCAAATCTATTCGATGATCAAGATCGCGGTCACGCCGGAGGTCAATGCCGTGTCGACCTTGTTGATGTTGCTCACGCTGGCGCTGATCGTTGTCGCTTCCAGGCTCATGCCCAGCCTTCTCAGGTCCGATTGACAGAGGAACCCATGAAACGACTCGCCCTGCTCCCGGCCTCGCTATTGCTGGCCTCAGTGTTGCTGGCGCCGCCCGCGGCCGCGAAAGACCAGCTTCATCTCTACAACTGGAACAACTACATCGCGCCGGAGACGGTGAAGCGCTTCGAGGACTCCTGCAAATGCGAGGTCGTCCAGACCTATTACTCGGACAACGAGGAGCTGCTGGCCAAGCTTGCTGCCGGCGCCAAGGGCTACGACATACTGGTGCCGACTTCGAACGTGATACAGGCGCTGATCAAGGGCGGCCAGCTGAAGCCGATCGACAAGACACAACTGCCGAATCTCAAGAACATCGACGCGGTGTATCTCAACACTCCATTCGATCCGGACAACAAGTATTCGGTGCCGTATGCGATGTCGCTGACGGTCATCGGGTACAACGACCAGAAGATCAAGGAGCTCGGACTTCCGACCGATACCTGGGCAGTCGTCTTCGAGCCGAAGTATCTGGAGAAGATCAAGGGCCGGGTCACCGTGCTCGACAGTTCCAGCGAGCTTTTCGCGGCGGCGCTCAAGTACCTCGGATATTCCGCCAACGACGTCGACGAAGCGCACTGGAAGCAGGCTGCGGACCTTATCAAGAAGGCCAAGCCGTATTGGGCCGCATTCAATGCCTCGTCATATATCAAGGAGCTGACCGTCGGCAACATATGGCTGGTGCACGGCTATTCCAACGATATTTTCCAGGCGAATCTCGACGCGCAGGCTGCCAAGAGGCCGTTCCATATTCTTCATGGCCTTCCCAAGGAGGGCGCGGTGCTCGCCGTCGACAACATGGTGATTCACAAGGACGCGCCGCGGCCGGATCTCGCCCTCAAGTTCATCAACTTCATGCTCGAAGGCAAGAACTCTGCCGAGCTGACCAATCTGATCGGATCCGGCAACCCCAATACGGACGCGCTTAAGTACATCAAGCCCGAAATCCTGAAAAATCCCGCGATCTTTCCAGACAAGGCGATGGCATCGAAGCTCGAGCAGTTGAAGGACCTGACCACTGCGCAACGACGAGTGCGCAACAGGATGTGGACGGAAATCAAGGCAGGGCGTTAGCGGCAATGCGTGCCGGCCGCTGAGGTGTCGCCAGTCACTGCCATCGACAAAGCCGGGGACGCGTGACTCCTATCGTCGTCAAACCTCTTACGTCCGCGCTCGGCGCCGACTTCCTGCGCTTCTTCGATCACGAACGCGGGGCCGCCTTCGCGGACAATCCGGAATGGGCCAAGTGCTATTGCCATTTCTACAATGTGCCGCGCGCCATCGACTGGCCGGCGCTGTCGGCATCGCAGAATCGCATCGCCATGCAGGCTCGCGTCGAGGTTGGCGCGACGGACGGTTTTCTTGCCTTTGACGGCGAGGAAGTGGTCGGCTGGCTCAACGCGCAGCCAAGGCACATGCTTCCGCACTGCTTCGAGCGAATGCGGATCGAGGAAACGTCGTTGCCGTGCGAAGCATTCGAGGCCGCAGTCATCGTTTGCTTCGTGGTCGCGCCGAAAAAGCGCCGGCAAGGTATTGCACGCGCGCTTCTCACGGCCGCGCTCGCATCCTTTACCGCCCGCGGCTTGAAACTGATCGATGCGTTTCCGTTCAAGTCCGGCGCGAGCAACCTCGCGGCGGACCACTATCACGGATCATTGCCCTTGTTTCTCGACCACGGATTCTCGGTGCTGCGTGAGGACGAAACGCTGACCGTCGTGCGCAAGATGCTGGGATGAGGGCCCGCCCCTACGCGACGCAGCTTCCGCAGTATTTCGCGGTTCTGTATGGCGTAATGATCGTCTATGCGAGCCTGGAGCCGTTTTCCGGATGGATGGCACCGCTGCCGGGCACGCCTTTTTTTCTGTTCGAGTCGTTGCCGGCACGTTATACGCGCTACGACATCGCCATCAATGTCGTCGCCTATGTTCCGTTCGGCTTTTTCCTTGCGCTGACGGGAAGACACACGCCGGCCGCAGCGCGATTTGCGATCGCGACCGCGATATCGGCGTTGCTCTCCGCCACGATGGAAACGACGCAGATGTTCCTCCCGTCGCGAGACGCGAGCACGATCGATCTGATCTCGAACACGGCCGGTGGCGCGTTAGGAGCCCTGGTTGCGGTCGCGCTCAACGGCATTCCAGGGCTGCGGGCACGCGTCGGCCAATGGCGACATCGCGTTTTTGCCGGGGGAAGGAGCGGCGATCTCGGCCTGGCGCTGCTCGGCATCTGGCTAATGGCGCAGGTCAACCCCGGCATCGCTCTCTTTGCGGCAACTTTCGATCCGTCACTCGAGCTGACCCGAGATCTGGCCGGAACGCTGCTTCAGGCGGCGCAATGCGCGTTCAATGTCGTCGGTGTCGGATTGTTCCTTGCGCTGCTGCTGCGCCAGCGTCGTTACTTCGGCGGCGCGGTACTGGTCCTTATTGGTGTCGCCCTGATGCTCAAGGGCGCCGCCGCGACGGTATTGCTGCGCTCGACGATGTGGGACAACTGGCTCAAGCCGGGCACGAGCTTCGGCGTGGCGGCTGGCGCGGTCGCGCTGTTGCTGACGAGGCAGCTCTCCCGGCCAATGCAGGCGAAGTTGTGCTCCATCGCGCTGCTCTCATCCCTGATCGCTCCGCTGCTCGCGCCCGATATGTGGCAAGCGCGCGCGCCGCTGGCGCTGTTCGACTGGCCGTACGGTCATTTGCTGAATTTCAACGGATTGACGCATGCCGTTCTCGTGGTCTGGCCGGTGCTCGCGAGCTGTTACTTGATGTGGCTCGTGGGACAGCCGACTTGGGACGAGCGAACATCGGCGGACGACGCAATCAAGCGCTGAGCAAGCGCTAACCAGCGGAAAGGCGACGGCGGCGCGTATAATTCGCCGCTCACCGCGGACCCGAATGAGCTATTACAAACGTCACGTCTTCTTTTGCTGCAACCAGCGCGATCCGCCCGAGGCCTGCTGCAACAATCACGGCGCAAGCGACATGCAGGCATACGCGAAGCAGCGTATCAAGGAGCTCGACCAGAATGGCAAGGGCAAGATCCGGATCAACAAAGCCGGTTGTCTGGACCGTTGCGACGAAGGACCGGTGCTGGTCGTATATCCCGACAACGTCTGGTACACCTACGTCGATCGCCAGGACATCGACGAAATCATCGATTCGCACGTGCTGAACGGCCACGTCGTCGAGAGGCTGAAGATTTGATCCAGGGCGAGCGCCGCAGCTTCCTCGCGGGTCCCGCCGGCAAGCTGGAAATCGCGTTTAACCTTCCGGATGGCGCCCCGCGCGGCATCGCGCTCATCGCCCATCCGCACCCGCAGCAAGGCGGAACGCTCGACAACAAAGTGGTGCAAACGCTGGCGAGAACCTTCGCCGCTCTGGGCTACGCTGCCACGCGATTCAATTTTCGCGGCGTAGGCGCGAGTGAGGGCGGGTTCGACGATGGCGTTGGCGAGACGGACGACGCGCTTGCGGCGCTCGCGGGCGCGAAGCTCGAGTTCGGCGAGCTGCCGGTCGCGCTCGCCGGATTTTCGTTTGGCTCGTACGTGCAGACGCGCGTGGCGCACGTCATTGCAGCCGAGCGGATGGTACTGATCGGTCCTGCAGTGAAGCGCTTCGCCACCGAGATCGTCCCACCCGATACCATCGTCATTCACGGCGAGGAGGACGACATCGTCGCGCTTGCCGACGTCCTGGCGTGGGCGAGGCCGCAGCAATTGCCCATCATCGTTTTTCCCGGTTGCGGTCACTTCTTCCACGGTCGCCTGCCGCAGCTGCAACGGGTGATCTCGGGCATGTGGCAGAAGTGAGTGCGGCCGACGCGGTCGTCCTGTCCGTCGTCGGACTGCGAAAATCCTACGGCGACAACGAGGTCGTGCGCGGCCTCGATTTCGCGATTGCCCGCGGCGAATGCTTCGGTCTCCTCGGCCCCAACGGCGCGGGCAAGACCACGACGTTGCGGTGCTGTCTCGGACTGACCGACCCGAATGCCGGTACCATCACGCTGGTCGGCGAGCCGGTGCCCGAAGCAGCACGCCAGGCGCGCATCCGCGTCGGGGTCGTGCCGCAGATGGACAATCTCGATCCCGACTTCACCGTGGTCGAGAATTTGCGGATCTACGGGCGCTATTTCCGCGTCCCGAATGCGCTTCTCGACGAGCGAATTCCGCGCCTGCTCGAATTCGCGGGACTTTCGACCAAGGGCGCTTCGAGCATACGCACGCTGTCCGGAGGCATGAAGCGCCGGCTGACGCTGGCGCGCGCGCTGATCAACGATCCCGAGCTTCTGATCCTCGACGAGCCGACCACCGGGCTCGACCCGCAGGCGCGGCATCTGATCTGGGACGGCCTCCGGCAGCTGCTCTCGCAAGGCAAGACCATATTGCTCACGACTCATTTCATGGACGAGGCGGAACGCTTGTGCTCGCGTCTGGCGGTGATCGATCACGGCCGGATGATCGCCAGCGACACGCCGCGCGCGCTGATCGCCGCGCATGTCGAGCCGGAGGTGATCGAAGTGTATGGCGACGAAGCCAGGGCCTGGGCCGACGCGCGGGGACGTCAGCTCGCCGATCGCCTCGAGCTCGCCGGCGAGACCGCCTTCTGCTACGCGCGCGACGCGGCGCCGTTGCTTGCCGATCTCGCCACGCAAACCAGCGTGCGCTACCTGCACCGCCCGGCGAACCTGGAGGATCTCTTCATCAAGCTCACCGGCCGCGAGCTGCGCGATTGAATCGTCGCGGCCGATGGAAGGCAGCGCTACAGGTTGAATATGCGCCGCGCGTTGCCAC
>OCZU010002832.1_pt1 | contig 11010 bp, 10 predicted proteins | sample 1539001 | NCBI WGS metagenome assembly OCZU01 (sample SAMEA3539306, study PRJEB22396) | soil metagenome | biome: tundra; feature: field; material: soil | place: USA | collected 2010-05 | depth 0.15 m
CGGAACTGGCGCACCATTCCTCGCGCCCGACGCTCTACCACGCGCTGATGCTGGGATTTTACGGCCTGCCGCTGGTCATCGGGGTGTCGCTCGCGACCGGACGCGCGCTGGTGCTTGGAGTGGACGCCGTGGACACGGTGCTGCTCGTGTTGACCCTGTTGACGAGCATGCTTACCTTCTCCCTGCCCAGGACTAATGTGCTGCTTGGTTGCGTCCACCTCCTGCTCTTCGGCGCTTATCTCATGTTGATGTTCGACCGTTAAACGGGCCGCACAATTCCCGCTTGCCAAACCAAATCAACAAGAATAAGAATCAAAACCTCTTGAACCGGGAGCACGCGTGATGAAATATAAAAAATTCCTGAGCTGCGTCGCGCTCGTTACGATTTGGTGCGTTTCTGGAGTGGCGACGCTTTGGGCGGCGGCGGCGCTTTACTTCGATGTCCGGGTGACGGGGTTGCGTCTCCCACTTGCGGCGATTTATGGATTGGGAATGTTGGCGGTGTGGATATTCGTTCGCCGCCCGTGGAAGATGGTGGTCACCGGGGTCGGTTTTGTAGTTGTCGTGACGTGGTGGTTTTCGCTGCAACCATCGAACAACCGCGACTGGCTGCCGGACGTGGCGGCGTTGCCTTACGCGGACATAGCCGGCAACCAGGCAAACATCCACAACATCCGGAACTGCGACTATCGCACAGAGACGGACTTTGACGTGCATTATTATGACAAGACCTTCGACCTCGACAAGCTGCGTTCGGTGGATTTGTATCTCGTCACCTGGGGTTCGCCGCACATCGCGCACACGATGGTCAGCTTCGGCTTCGAGGGCGGAGACTATGTTTGTTTTTCCATCGAGACGCGCAAAGAAAAGGGCGAAGATTACTCGGCGGTGAAAGGTTTGTTTCGCCAGTTTGAACTGACCTACATCGTCGCCGACGAGCGGGATCTGGTGCGGTTGCGGACGAATTATCGGCCGGGTGAAGAGGCCTTTCTCTATCGTTTGCAGGTGACGCCGGAACAAGGCCGGGAACTTTTCCGCGACTATCTTCGCCGGGCCAACGAACTGCACCAACGCGCCGAGTGGTATAACGCGCTCACCGACAACTGCACGACCGCCATCCGCACCCAGCGCGCCGCCGCCGACCGCGCGCCGTGGGACTGGCGGATGCTGCTCAACGGACACCTCGACGAACTGCTTTACGAGCGCGGGACGATTGCCACCAACCTACCGTTCGCGGAGTTGAAGCAGCGCAGCCACATCAATGCCCGCGCGAAGGCGGCGGACAAGGCGGAAGATTTCTCGCAACAAATTCGCAGTGGGCTGCCTGGCTTCGGTGAAGAATCCCCCGGCACCAGACATAAAGTGAACAGAACGAGCAACCATCCATTAACGGAGAATGATCATGAAAAACCGTTTAACACCTGAGAGCATGTTTGAAAAGTCCGGCGGCGGAGTGCGCCCGTCCCGGGGGCAGCAGTGCGGGCATTTCCGGCGCGCTCGAAAAGTCCATGCCAGTCGTCCTTCCAACGTTGCTGCGCCCGGGGACGGGCGCACTCCGACCGAGGCCCTCGCCGCAGCCAAAGCGAGTCTTAAAACAGGCTCTGAGAGTGTGTTTGGAGATCCTGGTTTGGAGTTCCGCCTTCAGGCCGCTGCGCGCGGAAGCCGCCTGAAGGCCGAACTCCAAACCCCAAGCGCCGCGCGGCCAGCGTCTCTTCAAACCGGCTGTGAACAAAAGCAACCTGGTTCAGTTGTTCTGCGGCTGCTACAAGGTTGTGCGCTCGCTGCTCTCATCGTCCTCGCCGGTTGCACCAACCCGATTGGAGCAAACTGGGCGCCCCCGCAACCAGCCTATCTCCACCTGCACGAAGACGCCCTCAATAGCAGCGACTGCAGTGCTGACACGGTGCTGGTGCTGCATCGCTATGACCTCGATCGGTCTTTCAAGCGCGATCCGGACGAAACCCTGAAGAAACTTCATGCCATCGCCTGCGCGGACGACCGGCGCGACATCCTCTACGCGTTGAGTGAATTGAATTACCGGAATGCGGATCGTCTGAGCCGAAGTCCAAAAGCGTGGGAGCCGCGGCGGGCGCGGGACGGTTATTTCTCTTCGTCCATTTACGCCTACCTCTACCTGTTCGGCGACAGTCACGAGACATTGCCCGGCCCTTTTGACCGGCGCTATCGCGTGGCGGGCGATTTCTACAACCGGGGTCTCGCCCTGGGGTTGATCGCCAGCCTCAACACCAACGCGCTGGTGGAACTGGACAGCGGCCCGCGCCAGACAGCGCCCGGTCAGGTGGAAGTGCAGCTGACCCTGCCGGGGTTTCCGTGGAAGATGGATTGGTTTGAGGCGTTCTATTCCGCTGACGAATTCATCGTGCGCGGCCTGACGATCCGCAACCGTGACTCGGGCCTGGGTGCGCCGCTGGTCGCCGTCACCCGGAAATTCGGCGAGTTCCAGGAGCGGCGGCGCGGTCCCGTTACGGCCTTCCTCCGCGTGAACGGAGATGTCCGCGCCTGGAGCGCCGGCAAGCTCAACGCCACCTTGGAACTGTATTCCGCGTTCGATGCCAGGGAAATTCAGGTGAACGGCAAACCCATACCCATGCAGACCGACACCACCGCGCCGATCGCGTTGGGGCTGAACAACAGCGCGATTTGGAAGCTGGGTCTTGCCCAGTTTTTCTCGGCGGAAACACAAGTCAAGACCGGCATCCGCCGTGTGCAACCTTATTCGCCCGGCCGGATTCCGGTGGTGTTCGTGCATGGCACCGCGAGCAGCCCGGTCTGGTGGGCCGAAATGTTGAATACATTGTGCGCCGACCCGGTGCTGCGCGAGCGATACCAGTTTTGGGCGTTCAATTACGCCAGCGGGAATCCAATCACCTACACGGCGGGAATTTTGCGCAACGATCTCATGAAAGAAATCAATACTCTCGATCCGGAAGGGAAAGATCCCGCCTTGCGGCAGATGGTCATCGTCGGTCACAGCCAGGGTGGTCTGCTGGCGAAACTGACTGCGACCGACACCGGCGACAAACTCTGGCACCTTGCTTCCGACAAGAACATCGACGATCTGAAGATTGATCCAAAAACCCGCGAGTTGCTGCGGACCAATTTCTTCTTCAAGCCACTGCCCTGCGTGTCGCGGGTGGTTTTCATTTCCACACCGCACCGGGGTAGTTACATGAACACCTCGTTCGTCCAACGGTTCCTGAGCCGTTTCATGACCCTGCCCAGTGATCTCATGAACGCTTCCGCCAGCTTGCTGCTGCAAGTGAAGGACAAGAATAAACTTCCCCCGTCGCTGCGCAAAGGCGTGCCGACCAGCCTGAATGGCATGGCCCCGGATAATCCATTCATGCTCGCGCTGGCGGAGATTCCGGTTGCGTCCGGCATCAAAGCCAACTCGATCATCGCGATCGAGGGAGATGACAAACCGCCCAAGGGCGCCGACGGCGTCGTGCAATATGCCAGCGCCCACGTGGACTACGCGGAATCGGAGTTTATCGTGCGCAGCTTTCACTCCTGCCAGGGCAATCCGCTCACCATCGAGGAAGTGCGCCGCATTCTGTTGAAAAATCTCGCGGAAACCAAACCGGTGAAGTAAGCCCCGCGCAGACCCAATGGAGGAGAGCAAACGGCGGGAATTGTCTTGATGAACTTCTATTTCCTCTGTTTGCTCCTGTTCAACGCGGAACAAAGGAAACAACTCGTGAGAAAAAACATTCTAAAAATTCTCGCGCCTGCCTGCGGGCTGGCTTTGAGCGGCTGCACGCACCTGGGCCCCACCACCGTGGCCGTGGACCGGTTTGATTACAGTTCGGCCATCGCCGATTCATGGAAGCAGCAGACCCTCCTCAACATCGTCAAATTGCGCTACCTCGATCTGCCCGTTTTCGTGGACGTGTCGTCCATCGTCGCCGGCTATTCCATGCAGACCGGCGTGAGCGTCGGCGGCACGGTTTCGACGGAAAGAGCAATACAAGGAAACTTTTTTTCCGCCAGCGGGCAGGCCATTTACACCGACCGGCCTACCATCACCTACGCACCGATGACCGGGGAAAAGTTCCTGCGCGGACTGGTCACGCCGATTGATCCCAAGTCCATTTTCTCGTTGATCCAGTCCGGTTACGCGGCGGACTTCATCCTGGCTTTGACCGTTGATTCCTTGAACGGTGTGCGCAATCGCGCCGCGACGGTCGGCTCGGTGCGCGAGGCGGACCCGGAGTTCATCCGCGTTCTGCAGTTGTTGCGTGAAGTGCAGGCGGCGGGCGCATTCGCACTACGCGTGGAAGAGGACAAGGTCAAAGGCTCGACCGGCGTGATGTTTTTCCGGCGCAGCAATCTGCCGCCGGAGGTTTTGGAGAAAACCTCTGAAATTCGCCGGCTGCTCAAGATGCCGGCGAATCAGGAGAAGTTCACGCTCGTCTATTCGCCGGTGCTTGGAACGGAGAATGAACTAACCGTCAACAGCCGCTCCATGCTGCAAATCATGGCGGCCTTCGCGTCCTACATTGATGTGCCGGCGGCGCACCTCAAGGACCAGCGCGCGACTCCCGGCGTGACGTCATCCGGCAAAGCAGATGACCGGCAGCCGGTAAGCATTAAAAGCAGCAAAGAGAAGCCGACGGACGCTTACGCTGCCGTGCATTACCACGATTACTGGTTTTGGATTGACGATCGCGACTGGCGCTCGAAACGCGCCCTCACGGCCATCATGTTTTTCTTCACACTGACCGACACCGGCGGCGACAGCAAGGCGCCGTTGATCACCATCCCGGCGCAATGACACTCACTTCAAAAATAAACCAGCCTTGAACAGATTTTCGATTCAATCTGAACAACGAATCAACCACCAAAAACACACACCACCATGAAAATAAAAATCCATCTCTCTATCTCCAGCCTTCTCCTATGCCTAGCCTTGTGCGCGCCCGTCCTCACGCACGCCGACGCGCCGTCGGCGGTCAGCGCCGACGACGCCCTCAAGACTTTGATGGCCGGCAACCAGCGTTTTGTCAGTGGCCAGCTCACGTCCGTCACGCCCAAGGAAGTCGAGCAACGCCGCGCCGAACTTGTCATGGGACAGAAACCGTTTGCGATCATTCTCTGTTGCTCGGATTCCCGCGTCGGTCCGGAAATCGTGTTTGACCAGGAACTGGGCAACCTATTCGTCATCCGCACGGCGGGCGAGGTGCTGGATGACGCCGGGATTGGCAGCATTGAATATGCGGTGGCCCATCTGGGTTCGCCACTGCTCCTGGTGTTGGGACATGAGAAGTGCGGCGCGGTGGCGGCGGCGGTGGCCGACGCGAAGGAGCCGGGCCACATCGCAACCATCGTGAAGGCGATCCGGCCTGCCGTCGCGCAGACCAAAGAGCTGCCGGGCGACCCGGTGGAGAACGCCGTCCGCGCCAACGCGCTCGACATCGCCGCGCACTTGCGCAGCACCAGCCCGGTCATTTCGAAAAAGGTGAAGGACGGCCAGCTCAAGGTCATGGCGGCCACGCTTTCCCTGAAGACCGGCCAGGTGGAACTGGTGAACGCTGAACCAAAATGAATGAGACTAAGGAACAGATTGCCGCCGGCATCGTGCGGGCACAGACGGAATTGGATCAGGTGTTGAATAACCTGGACAAGATACACGCGTTTGATCCCTCCGCAGTTGCCTACTCCTCACACGCGTTGAACAACTACCTGACCGTCATTGACGGCACCACTGACCTGATCTTGATGCTGTTGAAAGCTGATTCCGATCTTCAAGTGCGCCAATTGGTGGCCGGCATCAAGCACGCTTCCGGCATGATGGGCCATCTTGTGGCCGGATTGGTGAACCAGGCCTCGAACCAGGGCCGCTCACAGCTCTTGTTGGAAAAAGTCAACCTCGCGGTGATGGTCCGGCGCAGTTGTTACTACTATCAAAAAAAGGCGGAACCCAAGCAGATCACCGTCGTGTGCGAGGTTGTGGATGTCCCGGCCGATGCCTGGGCAGACCGGGTGGCGCTCGCCGCCGTGCTCGACAACCTGTTGTCGAACACAGTGAAGTATTCGCCGCTGGGCAAGCAGGTGAAGGTGTCGGTAAAATCCGGGCCGGAAGGCGTGGTATGCACCGTGGCGGACGAAGGGCCGGGCCTGGACGAAGCGGCGCAGGCGAAACTATTTCAGAAGGGCGCGCGTCTGGGCAGCGTGCCCACGGCCGGGGAAGCGACCACTGGGTACGGGTTGGCGGTGGCCAAGGATTTGGTGGAGTCACTCGGTGGCCGGATCTGGTGCGAGACTGCGCCGGGGCAGGGCGCTCGCTTCTCCTTCCTCGTGCCCGCCTGCCGGGAAAGCAGTTCTGCGGACAATGAGGGGAATGAAAAATTGTAAGAGCCTGTTTGGAGACTACGAAGGATATGCGGCGCGAATTGAAGATGCCAGGCAACTCACCTTCCTGATCGAACGACTGGAGAGCGGTCACGTGGCCGTGTTCGTGCCCGGCACGCCCAGCCCGCAGTCCGGTTCTGTTTATTTCATGGCCGAAGATCGGATCAAGCCGGTCAATATCCCGCCAGCCTCAGCGTTGAAATGCCTGAGGTGCCGGGGGGTTGGATCAAATGCGTTGCTGCGCGGCCAGTTGGATTATCCGGCGACCAACGATTTGAAGAAAACAACAAACGTTTGACATCGTACAGTCAAAAACAGTAAGACACTCATATTGCGAAACGGGGAATTCCTTTCGCGATTATGACGGGAGCCGTGGCGCTGGTTCCCGCAGTTCGTGCAGAGCGGGGCGGCACCGGGCATTATGTTAACGGCGCCACGGCGTCGTTTATTGATGCGCGGTTGTCCCAGCCGGAATTCGGGCCATGAATCTGAATTACATAAAGTCAGAATTAATTTTGGGTGTCTGTGATCCCTTTGATGGATCCAACGGGAGTGCAGAACATCCTGAACACTGAGCGCACAAACCAAACAAACAAAAAACGAAAGGAAACGCAAATGAACATAGAAATAACCATGAACGACAGCGGCAACCGCCGGTTGAAAGCCCTCTCGGGGTTGTTAATCGCCGGATTGCTGCTCGGTTTAACCGGCTGCAGCACGACGCGCCAGCAGACCAAGGGGACGAGCGAACCCTCAGGATTCCTGGGCGACTACTCCGAGATGCAGAAGGGATTGAAGGACCGGGCTGACCTGTATTACATGAAGCCGGGTGTGGACTGGGCCAAGTACACGAAGATCTGGATCAAACCCATTGAACTCTGGAATTCCGGCGACCCGGATTCGCCGATGGGCAAAATCTCGCCCGAGAATCAGCAAACGCTGATTGATCTGCTCCACACGGCCTTAAACACGGCCTTGTCCACGAACTATACGATGGTGGATCAGGGCGGTCCGGATGTCCTGGTGATTCATGCGGCGATCACGGACGCGAAGAAATCCAAGCCGGTCATCGGTGCGATCTCCGCGATCTACCTTCCGCTGAAGCTGATCAGCCTCGGGAAGCAGGGGATAGCGGGCACGGCCATCGGCGTGGGATCGGTAACCATCGAGGGCGAGATCCTGGATGGCCAGAGCAACGAGCGCCTGTGCGCGGTGGTGGACAGCCGGTCCGGAACCTCGGCCATACGCAGCAAGTTCACTGGCACGTGGGGCGACGTGGAGAAATCGTTCGATTGGTGGGCGGCGCGATTGGACACCCGCTTGACGGAAGAAAAGACCGGGAGCGCCACGAAGACCGACTTGTAAAAACGTCAGCAGGTCGCGAGCTGTGTGGCGGGAGAACGTGAAGTCTGCACCACCACTGTTCGTTGCCAAGCGCCGATTCGTTGCCTCGCCTGGCACCATGAGAAACAAACCCGCATGGTGCTGGCGAAGGCATCTCACCCTTAACATGACGCCAGAAGCGTATTGAAATCCGTGGCTTGGAGGTCCGCCTTCAGGCGGCAGCGCGCGGAAGTCACCGAAAGGCGGAACTCCAACAGCAGCGCCTTTTCGAGCCGGCTCTATTACGGCAGGGATTCACGCCATGAAATGTTACGCAACATGATTGCCCGTTTTTTCTCCTTCTCTTCTGTGGAAGTCCGGGTGCAACTCCTGCCTCATGAATGCGTTTTCGGATTTTTTCTGGTCCTTACCTGGGCGCGGCTGGTGGTGCGGGCGGGGCCGTTCAGTCCATCGTCGCTGGCTTTTCTTGGGTGTCTGCTCACCAGCATCGGGGTGGTTCTCTGGGCCGGTCGCCGGCCGACACCCTGGCGCTGGCGGGTTCGGCTGCTGCTTTACCCGGCTCTGATGGGAGTGTCCTTCTATACCATACCGTCGGCCATTGCACTCCTCAAGGTGCCGCACGCCGACGCGCTGCTCGTACGATGGGAGCACGCGTTGCTTGGCGAAAAGATCAACCGGATGATGCAATCGTGGGAGCAACCGCAGTTCACCGATGCGATGATGCTGGCCTATGTGTTTTTCTTTTACTACCTGATTGCGGGTCCGGCTTATTATTGCATCCGCGACTTGCCCCGTTTTCGACAATGTTTTACCGGCCTCTTCACGGTCTATGGACTGGGATTCATTGGCTATACGGTGTGGCCTGCTGGCGGACCGCATCGGTTTCTGGAATTTACCCAACCCCTGGCCGGCGGCTGGCTCAATCGTCTGGCCAAACCAATCCTGGACGATTTCAGCAACCGGGTGGATGCGTTCCCGAGCATCCACGTTGCGGTTTCGCTTTACCTGCTGGTCTTTGACGCATGGCATTATCGCCGCCGGTTCTGGCGCCTGCTCGCTCCCTGCATCGCGTTGTGGGTTTCGACGGTTTACCTGCGTTACGATTACTTGGTGGATGTGTTCGCCGGCATGGCCCTCGCGGGGATCGGACTTTGGGTGGCGGCCAGCTACGAACGCTTCAACTTGAAAACACTAGGTATTACCCAGCCGGTGAAAGCGGCCCCTGCCACCGATGGCGCCACGCCTGGACGATCACTCCTCCCTGAATTGGGCGAAGGTTTGACAGCCAATGGAATCTCGGCGGAAATCAAGTCGCACTTGGTGAAGCGTGGCCTGTCGCATTCCAGCACAACGAAGAAAATATAAATCATGGCTCGCGCTGTTATGAGGATGGTCGGTCAGTGCTTTAAGGTGCTCCTGTTATTTGCAGTGGCCCTGGCTGGCTGCAAGTCGGGGGAGAGTGCTGATTATAGCTTCCCACAGGTGAGGGGGCGGGTCATCGCCGCGGACACGCACCAGCCACTGGCCGGCGTGAAGGTCCGGCGTGGGGGGCTGGACCAGGACCAAAGCAAGTACAACGATCTGCTTGGCCCGCCCAAAGGCGCTCAAATGATCGAGCAAGCTCCCGCCGTGCGAACCGACGCCGCCGGCCGATTTGTACTGGACAGTGAGCGCGAGTTGACCTTGTTTAGGCATGCGGGCTGGTATTCGGTCACCGTTTCCTTTGAGCGCACCGGTTACCTGCTCTTCGAGACCAATTACTCGGTTGCCAATATCAGCGACCACACCACCGCAGGCGCGCCAGTGGTCAACGCCGGAGATATTTTGTTGGTTCCGGCACCTCGATAATCGGGGTGCGCACAACCGAGATAGAAACCGAAACAAAAATAGAATCAAAAAACACAAACTGCCATGACAAAACATCCCCTCACAAATATTCTAACTCTGACACTCACAAGCGGAGCCGCCTGGCTTCTCACCAGCTGCGGCACCACCGCGGGCTACAAACAGGCTGACAAGACCGGCGCCGGCATTGCTGAATACCGCGATGAAGTATTGAACGTCCAAAAGGCGGTCAAGGAAACTATCCGATCCATGGATCAGGTTGAAGTGACGGCTAATACGGATCCACGGAAGGCATTCGAGCAGTTTTCGAAATCACTGGCGGCGCTGGATGCGGCCGCGGCCAAGGCCGAAAAGCGCGGCCAGGAAATGAAGTCCAAGGGCGAAGCCTATTTTTTGCAATGGGAAGAGCAACTGGCCCAGGTGAAAAATCCCGAGATCAAGGAGTTGGCTGAAAAACGCAAGGACAAGCTTTCGTCGGCCTTCCAAGGCATCAAAAAAGTTGCCGAGCCGCTTCGGGCGCAGTTCGATCCCTGGCTCTCGGATTTGAAGGATCTCCAAACCTACCTGAACAACGACCTGACAATTTCCGGGGTGGACGACGCCAGAAAGCAATTTGCCAAAGCCAAAGCGGACGGCGCGCAGGTGGAAAAATCCTTGGACGAACTGGTGGCGGAGTTAAACAGCATTTCCGCCGCGATAACCCCGGCCAAAGTGCCCGAGGCGCAGGCGAAGTAATAAGCTTGTGGCCGGTCCGCTTCTCAGTTCCTCTGTTCTCGCTGCGCCGGATAACCCGGCCCAGCGGGATGCTGATGAGCGTTCGTCGAAGATTTTCCCGGAACCCGGACAGCCTTGTACGCGAGAGCCGACCAGCGCGCCAGCAACCTGCGGACAAGGCTGTCCGCGCTCCTTTGGTTTCGGTTTGGCCGCTTTGCGTTTCTGCGCCTTTTCATTAATGAGACCGATCCTGATACGATTATATTTCGGCATGGTCTGCCTCCCGCTCGTGCTGACCTTGACCAGTTGCGGTCTGCTGCGCTTCTCGCACTCCCAGCCGAAGGCCGAGATTAAGTCCATCCAGCTGGGAACCAATGAAGCTGCTACGGCCGTCACCCTCACCGTGCTGCAAGGCCAGGTAATGCGGGTGGCGGACGACTATGTCGCCAAGGTCGCGCAATCCGCCGATGAGTTTGGCGCGCAGGCCGCTACTCCGGAGGCCCGGCTCGCGGCGTTGAAATGGAAGCTGGGGCAGGCGACGTCCGCTTACATTGACGCCTCCGGGCCAAATCCCGCGCTCAACGCGCTGGACCTGCTCGTGCTGGTTACCTTGGCCAGGATGGTGATCGAGGAATATGGGGTGGCGACCTATGGCGACAACATTTTGCCCCTGCTGGAAACCCAGCGCAATCTGGAGGCGAATGCGTGGACGCTGGCGGGCGGCGTGATGAAACC
>OCZU010002833.1_pt1 | contig 11010 bp, 5 predicted proteins | sample 1539001 | NCBI WGS metagenome assembly OCZU01 (sample SAMEA3539306, study PRJEB22396) | soil metagenome | biome: tundra; feature: field; material: soil | place: USA | collected 2010-05 | depth 0.15 m
GCCATTGATAGGTGATGTCGCCGACGGCGAAGACCTGACAGACAAAGGTGGCGTTGGTGCCCGTCAACACCGCCCGGCTGACCGGCTGGAGGGTGAACAAGGGGGGTTGCGGCGGAGCCGGAACCAGCATCAAGAAGTTCACATTACCGCCCCCACCGGTGCCGGCCGTCAATTTCAAGGTGTTGGTGCCGCCCAAAATGATTGCCGCGAGAGCGCCATTGGTGTCTTTGAGCGGAATCCACGCATAGTCTTCCGTTCCGCCTGAGTTGTTAAAGCTAAAGGTGCCCAGAACGTTGCTCGTTTGAATGCTCGTTCCCCACCCGCTTGTGACCGTGGATAGGGTGGAGTTCACGGAACCGCTGGCAGCCGCCCGCAGGTAAATGTTAAACACACCGGTTGGATACGTCCTCGTATAATTCGCCGAGTCCCCTGCGGCAAAACTGGTCATATCAACCTCCCGGATGCTCCCGTTGCCTTCCGCATTTAGCGCCAGCGCGGCCAGGACCTTATCCCGCATGAGTTCACCCATGTTGCCGGAATTGACGGCCCCAGTCACCAAGCTGAACTCCGTCCCGACACGGTCGAGAGGGCGATAAACGTGCGGCGTGGCTCCGGCCCCATCAAAATAATCAATGTTGGTGGCGCCCTGCCGGTTCACATAGGTGGTCGGGCCGGCTATGAATGAATAAGCTGGATTATTGATGAACTGGTTGGTTCCGAAATCGTAATCCTCCGCTTCCCAAGTGAAGTTGGTCGGGGAAAAGTCATCATAAACAATCCTGTTGTTGGCAGTGAAGGCGTTGCTGTCCGTCACGCTGAAGGTGATGGTAGCCATGTTAAGATTGGGCACTGTGCCGGGGAGGCCGGTGAGAGTTGGATTTACCGACAATCCCGTGTAGCTGACGGTGCGGGCCGTGCTCGTGCCACCGATGACCAGACTTCCCGATACATCGGTCCCGTTCACCGTCACATGGATATTGGTGGGATTGATGCCATTGGCCGAGCTGGCCGTAAAGGTGAGCGTGTTGGTTCCTTGCAGCAGGCTCGTGCCATCCGGATACAGGCCGGAAATGACCACCGGAATGCGTTCCTGGCGGACGCCTTCCACGAAGGCGGCGTTGGCGGATTCATTTGCTCCGGTGTAGAATCGCAGGTCATCCACGAATCCCTCAATGTGACGGATGTAACCAAGATTGGGAATGCCGCCGACATGCAAGCTGGCGCCACTCGCGCCGAAATTAAAGGTCTGCGCGCCAATATTTTGAATACCCACCAGTTTGGCCGGACTTCCCTCAGTCCCGTAGTAGATATAGGCGTTTTTGTTGGTCGCGTTAAAGACCAGCGCAAAGAACATCCACAAATTTGTGGGGGTGGGGAAAAAAAGTGGAGCGGAAACGGTAGTGGCACCATTGATTCGCGCGAGAAACGTGTTGGTTATGCCGTTGGGGCCGGGCCGGTTATTTATCCTAAATGCAATGGAGTTGGCCGTTCCGGGAGCATAATTGCCATTGACACCAAGCAGAAAAAGAATACCGCCCTGGCTATCCACCGGGTTGCTGACGGGTTCCGTCATTTTGAACCAAATCGTTGCGGTGAAATTGCTGAAAATACTCGCAGTGGCACCATTACCCATTGAGGCGAGGGCTACGTTGTTGCTAACATCAGCAAGAACTGACGGTGTCGAGGCCGGGTCGGGTGAATTTGTGAAGTTCAGCGCCTCTCCCTGACCCTGAACGCCTGAATTTGCGCCACCACGCAGGTCAGGAACGCCGATTTGGACCGGGCCGTTGCTCCCCAGTTGAAATCCCAACGTGATCGCGGGCAAAGCGCCGGTGCCGTCGCTCGTGGTGGTGGTGGCTGTCGAATGGGCGGCATCAAACGGAAACCTAAACATCAGTGTCTGTGCGGATGCGGTATTGGTGGAGAACAGCAGTCCCGCAAGAAGAGCCATGCCGGCTGCCAACAGGAGGAAAAGCCTGTTTTGCCGACTCGGAGTTAGCTTTTGTTGGGGAGACACTTTTGGTGGTCTAGCAGTCTAGTCTGTTGGGAGGGTTAGAATCGTGATTGCTTGCCGGGCAGTCATCATGCTTTCGTCGTGCTTTCCAGTGAACTGAATGAATATAGGGTGCAAAATGCCCTTCCTTTTTTAGCGATGCGGCCAACATGGCCCGGCGCGGCAGCGCATCCATGCCAGCCGGATTGGCAACCGTAAATGACAGACCTCCCGGCTGAATAATGATGTGCACATGGGAGACTATATGGAAATTAAAACGAATGTTAAGTGACAATGCATCCCCGGTCGCGTCAGGGCAATTGCTGCCTCTTCAATTCGGTTCGAAACGCCTGCTCTCTTTGGGCCACGTAATGTTGGTATCCTTCCGGATCAATAAATGGATTCGGGCCGCCATCTCGCATACGGGCGAGTTTTCTATTCATACCGTAGTAATCTCCGTGCGCACCGAGAAAAACGTCGCAAGGCAGGGATTTCAAGACATGAAAAGTGGTTTCGTAATCCTGTGCAATTTGGGGATACGTCGGATTCGCGACCAGTTTATAACCCCCATTCACATTGACACTGCCAATTATGACCACGTCGTACATTTTTCCGCCGTCTTCAACTTTGAATGTCCAAGTGGTGCAGCCCTTCGTGTGGCCTGGCGTCTTGCGCGAAATCAGTTTTGCGTTTCCGAGTTTGACTTCGTCCCCGTCGTGTAGAACGCGGTCCACAGTGGCGGGTGGATAGAGAATACCCGGGGACTCCGCATAATGAAAATCGCCCTTGCCTCCGGCTTCCACTTCCGCCACGTCGCCATCCATCACCATATACTTGGCGCCCGTTCGTTTTATGAGATCAAAGCTTCCGGCGCAGTGATCCCAGTGACCGTGACTGATCAAAAGGATTTTGATGTCGCTGAACTTGAATCCCAGTTTTTCCACACTTGCCTGGATAAGGGGCACGGTGTCTTTCAGCCCGCTGTTGATGAGGATGTGGCCCTGAGGGGTGGTGATGAGAAAGCAGGCAAGTCCCTTGGTTCCCACATAATAAACATTGCCAATTACATGATAAGGCGCAAGAGGTTCGCTCCACTCGGGACTGTTTGGTCCGAACAAGGCTCGCGGCGGCATGGCGCTCGATGAGCGAGCTGCGCTCCCGTCGGGACTGTCTTGTGCGAACAAGGTGAAGGCTAAAACCAAGGCGCTGTAAAGCCCGCAGCGCAGCAACAGGGCAACGAAACCATGCGTGGCTTGGAGTAATTGAATCATTGTGACAGAAGAATTTCGTGTGAACATGCGTCAGGGGACACCACTTCCGGTTGCAGTGGGAGGAGTTTGGAGACGAAAGAATTTCGTGTTAGCGTCCGTCGGGACAGTGGCAACGGCTTGTCCGGCATTGGTTTGCAATGGCGCCTGAGAAACCGACCATCCTGCGCCCAAAGCAGTGCTGGAATAAAGCGTGTAGGGCGCGGTGTTGGTGGCCGGCCAAGTGACGAGGAGGTTGTTGCCAGACATGGAGGCGGAAAGCGCCGGCTTCGGATAGCGGACGCCGCTGCCGAGGAGTTCCAGGTCGAATCCGAACACCGAATTGGTGACGGCACTTTGGTGGACTTCCACGGCGATAATGTTCGTTCCCGGCATCAGGCGGGAAACAATCACATTGGTCGGGTAGAACCGGTAGGCGGGGTTGCGCGACACTACTAGGTTCGATCCTCCTATAAGGAATCCAGCTTGCGTAATGTTCGTTTCTATCGTCTGGGCCAAGGCCAGATCGCTGTAAACCACCGGTCCGGTAGGATGGATGTTGCTTCGATACACCTCCTGGCCGTTGAGATAAACCACCGCCCCGTCCGCACGCGCAAGACGGAAATCCAGGTTGGTTATTCCCGTGTCCGCCGGAACGATGAACTTGTGTCGAAAATAGGTGGTTATGTATTTGTTGGCCGGGTTCGGTCCGTAACTTACCGGCGTGGCGACTGTGGCGTCGCCATAGCCCAGCCGGCTGATACCATGGCTCCAGGCGCTGTCGTCGTAAATCATCTGCGCCCAGCTCGTCCCGCTGAGATCGGTGCCGGTGTCAGAATATTTCCAATCCTCCCCGCCATAGATGAGCGTGGTCGTCAGCGAGTTGGTCCTGATCGTACTTGCCTCGATGCGGATCGCAAATTCCCTGGCGACCAACGGCAGGCCGGCGGCATTCGGGTGCTCCAAGTCAGTTTTGTAAAGGTCTGTGGTGACAGGCTGAAGCACCGAGAACATGTCCGCCAGAAAAAGCTTTTTCCCCTGGGCGCGCTGCTGGTTGACCATGGCCTGCAACGCGGCACCGTATATCTTCGTATTCGCAGAATTGGATTGATACTGGCCGCTGTGCGCGCCCGTGCCCTCGACCGAACTGCTCTTACAAAGCATTACGGTGGCATTCGGCACATTGGACCAAAGCGAGTTCAGGAAATTCGGCATGTCATTGGTCGCAACAAAAAAAGGGTCGCGTCCGTGACCGATGTCGTTGACTCCAATATACACGAAAAACAGGTCGGGAGTGTTCGTTCCCGACCCGGTCGAATTGGTGAGAGCGTCATGGATGACATAATCCAAATAAAAATCATTCATGTCGTTGTAGCCATGGATGCCGGACGTGACACCGGGAGAGGCGATAGTGATGCCGCAATAGGCTTCATAGTTCGCTTTTGTGAAGTTTGTGTAAAGGCCGTTCTGAGTCAGAGGGGAAACCCATCGGCCTACGGCACGCCAGGGGAAATTATTGGTGTCCAAAATCTGCTGGAAGAAGGAGCGCCAGGCACCGACGGTTTGGCAGTCGTCAGTGATCGAATCGCCAACAAACATGATCTTGATCGGATTGGTCGCACTGAAATTGGTGAGCACCAGTTGTCCGCGCGCCGGCAGCAATCCGGCCAGCATTATGCCAGACACGAGAGACGCGGCCAGACATCGACGCCATCCCCCACCCGAATTGCGCAGGCTGATCATGTTGGATTTAGCATATCGTTGCAGGTTAAAGACGAGACGAGGCAGCCTGCAAAGAGGACAAAACATCAGTCGGGCTGCAACCCAGATTATTAGTCAGATCCCGGTAATCCGGGTGCACTGGTGAGCGTTGCCGCTGGCACTACCCACGAAAATAGCGACTGTGCCCTCGCGGTGACGCACCACAAGCATAGCGGATAAGTGTCGCCACCAAACTTAATGTAACGCGCCGAACCGTCCCCGAACTGATAGTTGGAACCTCCGCCCGTCCCCGGTTTGGAGACACTGTGGCGCCCATGCTGGACTATGTATATCACATTATTCACGCCGCCGTTTTGAGTTTGCAACATGCACATCCAGAGTTTACTCCCTCCAGTCGAATTTTTCCGCTCGCCCATAATGATGGTTCCAGACGGGTTTGGCATCTGGCTCTCCTTCAAAATGTCCCCACCGGCCGTTGCCCCATAGTTCGGAAAGACATCATTCCACCCGTTAAAGGTATAAGAGTTGGGCGCGCTATCAGCGTCGACAAAGTCGTAGGTGCCCCCGGAGGGTGCATTTCCCTGAACAATGCTATATTGGGACTTTTGCGATGCACAAACCAACAGGTTGGTATTTCGGTAGTAGGCACACAGCGCAGCCGGCCACTGCGGCACCAACGGATCGCCGCCTCTATTGGCCGGAGGATAATTTCGGTTATCCTGCACAAACATCGCCGCGCTCAAACCAAGTTGCTTGTTATTATTGAGACAGGAGGTCCGCTGGGCGGCCATCTTGGCCTTGGCCAGAGCCGGGAGCAACATTGCCGCCAATATGGCGATGATGGCGATAACCACCAGAAGCTCGATCAGTGTAAACGCCCGTCGCATTGACTGCCCATTGGTTGATCGAACCTTTTTATATTTCATATTGATCCTGTAATTCTCATTCCAGTAGAGATGTATAACTATGCCGCCGGCTGCTCAGGAAAGCAGCCGGCGGCGGTTTACCAACCAATCAGTGCTTCACGCGGTAAAATTGCGCGGGCAGAGTCATATTTGTGCTTAGCGTGCCTGAAGTAGACAGGTCTGTCCAGCCAGTAAGAAGATTGGTGGTTTGCTGCAATGTATCGCCGGCTGTCCATCTCAGTGTAATGGTATTTCCACTGACACTACTGGTGAACGCGGGAGGGCCATAGCTGATGTTGTTTCCAAGCAACCAGGAAATAGAGGCATCAATCAATTTCTGGCCGTCGGATGTGATGCTCGGATAGCTGTTGTCGTAGAGGAACGTGAACACCCGGCGGGCGGGGGTAGTCGTCACGCCGTCAGCCAACAGCGAGTTTGTTTCGTAGGCATAGAGACAGTAGTTAGTCTCGTTGCCGGGGCCGGGAATCCTCCCCACAGCGATGACGTTGGTCGGATTACCCCAGGGGATGGGTTGGCCACCGGTAAACACGTTCACAGTGCCACTAAGTCCTGCCGCCAGGCTGGCCGCCTGCGAGCTGGCTGGATTGACAATAGTGATCTGCGAGCTAGTGGTCAGGTTGTTGCCATCCGGGGCAAAGTTGAGGATAGCATTATCGGCCGGCTCCCAGAGTAAAAGCGGCGTCGCGACTGTTGCAAAAGCGGGGTCAACGCTGGTCGAAACGACGGTAGAGGAAATGACGACGAGAACCTTGCCATTGGCATCGCCGGCCGAGGCAAACACTTCGCCCTCTTGAGTAACTAGAAAGCCCAGATTGTTCAAATGGTTCATAAAGGCATTGTCACTTGCGGTGGGTCCGTTAGGGGGGCTTCCCACCACGAATAGAACTTGCTGCGGAGTGCCGGCGACAATCTGAACCGTCGTCGAGGTGCTGCTCCGGCCGGCCGCATCCGTGACCTTGGCGAAAATGTTATACACGGAATTCGTGACATTCACCAGGCCGGGACTAAATCCGTAAGGCGCGACGGTGTTTGTAAATACCTCCCTGCCATTGACAAAGTATTCCACCTTGGTGATGGCGTTTCCTTGGGGAACGGCACTGACGGTGATGGGAACGGTGTCGCCAACGTTGTAGCTGCTGCCGTTGGCCGGTGAGGTGATAACGACGCTCGGAGGGAGCGGCAAGGGCAAACTGCCGTTATAGACAACCTGGAGGTCATCAACGGACATCTGCGCATAAGTGGTATTTCCGACGGCGCCTCCGATACCAAGCAACGGGGCGGTCAACCCTGTCCCTTGCCAGCTTGAAATCACCGCGCCGCTAAAGTAACCGACACCGCCGATGATGAGATTCAGCGATCCATCCGCCGCCACTTTGATGATGACTTGATGGTATAGGCCATCACACAAACCAGTAACGGAAGTATCAATGGGCTGGGTCAGTAAGGTATTGTCAACCGAGGATTGCGCGATAGCTCCCAGATAACTCACAGAGATGGTGCCACCGAGTGCGATGTTAATGGATAGCCCTGTTCCGATGGGGCCACTCCACGTGCCAGCAGGCACGTCATTGGCCAGATTGAAGCTGAAGTTGTCACCGGGGGGCGAACTGGGAAGGGCGAACTGGAGGTTGAAGGCCGCCTGGAAGCTGTTCAAATTGCCACCGCTGAGGGCGTCCGGGAAGACGACGGATCCTGATGCATTCGGCTGAGCACCCACAATCTGCAGGCGGCCCGTATTGTTGGTGCCTCCGGTGGAGAAGGTGGCAGCCGAGCCATAGAGGTTTGCATACGCCGGGATCACCGGGAACGTGCCGCCATTGAAATTATCGAAAAAGGTATAAGCGCCAAAGTTGGTAGTGCTATTGGCGGCAATCGCGGCGCCAAAGTTATTCGACACGTTGTTCACGACCAGCGTGTAGTTTTGGCCAAAGGTCAGGCCGCTGGCGCTCAAAAGAATATTGTCGCCGGAAACGCTGGCTCCCGTCACAGAAGCGCCGCCGTTGAGGGCATAATGCGCGGTATTGGCGCCGGACACAGGGTCCATCGCTTGGCTGAATGCGATATGGATGCCTTGGAAATCATCCAAGGCCCCGAGGAGCACAGGAGGAGTCGAGGCGAGCACGGTTACCACCGCCACATCGCTGGTTATGCTAATGCTGCTCGACGTAGCCACGATCCGGTATTTCTCCTGATTTAGGGAAATGGACAAAGCCGGGGTGGTATAAGAGGCACTCGTAGCGCCGGTAATGTTCGTAAAAGCGGAGGAGGCCGGCGAAACCGACTGCTGCCATTGATAGGTGATGGTGTTGGTGGCGAAGACCTGGGAGAAGAAGGAGGCGGGGAAGCCCCCGACCGTCGTCACATTGGTCGGCTGGACGAGGAACCCAGGGGTAGGCCGCGCAACCAGCATCAGGAAGTTCAAATTAAGGGCTTGGTTCCCAGTGCCGTTATTGGCGCCGGACGCCAAATTCAAGGTGTTGGTGCCCCCCAATTGGATGATCGCGTTGGTGCCACCCATGACGAGCGGAATCCACGCATAGTCTTGCGATCCGCCTGTATTGGTAATGCTAAAGGTGCCCAGAACGTTGCTCGTTTGAAGGCTCGTTCCCCACCCGCTTGTGACCGAGGAGAGGGTGGCGGACACGCCACTGGCAATGACGGCCTGGACACCCCTCAAGGAAGCCCCCCGCAGGTAAACGTTGAAATAACCGGTCGGATACGTTCTTGTATAATTCAGCCAATTCCCCGATGTAAAACCGGTCACATCTATCTCCCGCATGACATCAACGCCAGCCGCAGTGGCATGCAGCGCGTCCAGAACCTTCTGCCGCATGAGTTCGCCCATGTTGCCGTTATTTTGGTTTCCGTTGTCTTGGGTCTGAGACGTTGCATTCTCCGCCCCCACAGTGTCGAGTGAGCGATAAAGCGACGCGGTTGGGTTCGAATAAAAGTAATCAACGCCGTTGGTGCCCGTCAGGCCAAAATAGGCATTGGGGCCGCTGGCGGCGGCGTTGTTGGTGGATTGATAAACAGAATTATCAATGTACAGGCCGTTAGTGAAATCGTAATCTTCCGCCTCCCAAGTGAAGTTGGCCGGGGAAAAGTCATCATAAGAATAGATGTTGTTGGCGGTGATGCCGTTGCTGTCCGCCACTCTGAGGGTCATGTTGACATAATTAAGATTGTCCACGAATTTGGCGCCGGCGGGGTTAGGGGGTAGAAATTGATTGACCGGCAATCCCGTGTAGCTGACGGTGCGGGCAGTGCTTGGGCCGCCGACGACCAAACTTCCCGATACATCGGTCCCGTTCACCGTCACATGGATGTTGGTGGGATTGATGCCATTGGCCGAGCTGGCCGTAAAGGTGAGCGTGTTGGTTCCTTGCATCAGGCTCAAGCCATCCGGATACAGGCTGGTAATTTTAACGGGAGTGCGTTGCTGGCGGATGGCTTCGAGGAAGGCTTGGTTGTCAACGTCGGCTCCCGGCGCTCCGGTCCAGAATCGCCAATCCGCGATTTTTCCATCAAAGTGACGCACCCAGGTATTGATAATGTTGCCGGCATACAAGCTGGCAGTCGCGCCGAAATTAAAGGTCTGCGCGCCAATATTCTTAATACCCATCAGTTTGACCGGACTTCCCTCTGTCCCGTAGTAGATATAGCCGTTTTGGTTGGTCGAGTTATAGATCACCCCAAAGAACATCCACAAATTTGTGGATTGGGGAACATAAATTGGAGCCTCGACGCTGGCGGCGCCGCTGATGCGCACCTCAAACGTGTTGGATATTCCGTTGCAGGATTGGGCGGGGCTGCCGATGGTGCCGGGACGGCTATTAAACCTGAAGCAAATCGTGTTGGCCGTTCCGGGAGCATTCGCGCCATTGACACCCATCATCCACAACACAGGACCCTGACCATCAGACGCCCCGACGGTCTGTGCAGACATGTTGATCCAACACGTGCCGACGAAGCTGGAGAAAGTGCTGCCCGGAGTGACTCCATCACCCATGGAAGCAAGAGCCGGGTTTGTTACACCAACGGCCATAAGCGTGTATGGTGCAGCCGCGCCCGGGTTGACGACATTTGTCAAGTTGAGCGACTCACCCACGCTCTGAACGCCTGAATTTGCGCCACCACGCAGGTCGGCGAAGTAGTAGCCGGCCAGGGGGTTGCCGCTTGAATCCACGAAGTTGGCGGCGGTGGGTGAGTTATTGACTGTGCCGAGCGTCAACAAAGGGATCGCGGGCATTGCGCCGACGGTCACATCGTTCGTGGTGGCGGTGGCTGACGTGTGGGCGGCATCAAACGGATACTTAAACATCAATGTTGTCTGTGCGGATGCGGTGTTGATGGAGAACAGGAGGCCCGCAAGCAGGGCCACGCTCGCTGCCAACAGGAGGAAAAGCCTGTTTTGGCGACTCGGAGTTGGATTTTGTTGGGGAGACATACGTTTGGTGGTTTAGTGGTTTAATGGTTTAGTGTGTTGAGAGGTTTGGAATCGTGATTGCTTGCCGGGCAGTTATCATGCTTTCGTACAGCCATGGCGCCCCATTCGACGTGGCGACGACGATTTGCATCGGGCTGCCTGCAGGAACAAAGGTGTAAGCGTGGTTGATGCCATCGGTCTTTGAAGTGTAAAGCTCGGCTCCTACAACGACTTGCCCCGCGGTTTCAATAAATTGGGCGGCCGGCGCGGTCGTGGCGATGCTCCCGGTCGCGAAGATGACCGCAACAACACGGCGCAGGATTGATAGGTTATTCATAGGTGTTGTTTTTGTTCTGGATTCGCCTGATTTACTGATTTAATGCAGGCATGGAATAATTCAATTGGCGACTGCATAGGAATATGTCCCAACATATAACGCATATTGCGCGTTGGAGGCAATCATACCTTGGTATTAAATGGCTAATCCCGTAATCCGCCGTCATGCGGATCAGCTCGCGCATGTAGCAGATCTGAGTCTCGCGCACTTCGGGAACGGGATTGCTGAAGTCGTTGTTGGCGGCGACACCGAGGATTTCGATGCCTTCGCCCTCGGCGATGCGCAACAGTTCCTGGCATTTGTGCTTCGGCCAGTCGAGCGGATTGCCATGCGGCCGCTTGCCGTCGATCTCAATGCCA
>OCZU010002834.1_pt1 | contig 11007 bp, 10 predicted proteins | sample 1539001 | NCBI WGS metagenome assembly OCZU01 (sample SAMEA3539306, study PRJEB22396) | soil metagenome | biome: tundra; feature: field; material: soil | place: USA | collected 2010-05 | depth 0.15 m
GGGTGGGCTTTTGCAGCCACGCACGCAGCCATTCGGCGCGATACTTGTTGCCGGCGTAAAAAAGATCCGGCGCCTTACGCGCCCAGAGCTCTTTCAAGGTCTGCGGTGCAGGCCCAGTCAAATTGTGACATCCGGCGCAGCGTTGCGTCAGGATCGCCGAGCCTTCGTCCGCTGCGCGAGCGCCGGTTCCCGCGAAACCGATGAGGACCAGCAAGGTGAAAACGGAGCGTCTCATGGCTGGTGGGAGCGGCGGGCAGTCGCAATCGGGGTACCCACGAAATTGGGGTTGCCGAACATGCCGTAGCCCTTTTTCATCGATTCGCTGTAGAAGAAGTCCGCGTCATAGACCTTTCCTGCCCACGCGTACCACGAATCGGTCGGGATCCCGTCGTATTCGATCACCGTGATGGGACCGCCAAGCATCCCGCCCATGTTCAGGTGGCGGTCGACGTGGTCGTGAAAAATAAAGCGCCCGGGGTTGTTCATCTGCACAATGGTGTCGTAGCGCTCGCCGGGCCCAACCGGAACGGTGTCGACAAAATAAGGACTGGGCATTGCGTACCCGTCCTTGTGCGTGAACAACTGGTCGTGGCCATGCAGGTGGAGTTCGTGGACTTCATCGCCCGCGCCGTACATGCGAACGCGCATCACGTCGCCCTTTTTCACCCGGATCGGTTGGCTCAGAGGGAATGACCGGCCGTTGACGCTGAAGTAGTCCGCAACATCCGCGGGACCTCCTCCTTTGCCGTAGTTGGTTGCGTACGGCGATTCCCAGGTACTCATCATCATGATGACGTCCTTGGTCACCGTCTTTTCCAGGGGGCTCGGATTCTTCGGATCGATGATCAGCGGTCCCCACATGCCGCGGATGGCGACATGTTCCCAGACATTGACGTGGCAGTGGTACCAGAGGCTGCCCGGACGTTCGGCTTTCCAGTGGTAGGTAAAGAGTTCTCCGGGTTGTATCGCCTTTTGGGTGATGTCGGGGACCCCGTCGTTTTGCCAGGTACCGGTCTGGTTCACACCATGCCAGTGGATCGTATGGGGCAGGGTGGTGTTGTTGGTCACGTGCACAGTGACGTCATCGCCTTCGCGCACGTGGATCAGCGGGCCTGGCACCTGGCCGTTGAATGCGAACACGTTGGCATTGAAGCCCGGGGCGACATTGATGGAGACCTCGTCGATCGTCAGTTCGAACTCGCGCTTTTCCGCGTGCGCGATCGAAACCAGGGCGATCAGGGCACTCGCGGCCGCGATCCGCCCGAAAGGCACTGTCCATGCGCGATGGGAATCGAATGTCATTTCCACGCTCCCATTAAGATGCATCGAAAATACATCTTAAAGGCGAAAGCACCATTTAGTCAATTAAGTAATTTAGGCAATTAGCTATGTAATTAAAGTAAACAGCTGACGATTGCGTCCGACTTATTGATATAAGGCGCGGTCTGCACGTTGAAATCCGTAGATGTCCAGTATGTTATGATCTGCCCGTAACCTATGCAGCTCACTCTCTTTACCGACTACTCATTGCGCGTGCTTGTCTTTCTTGGCGCGCATCCCGATCGACTGTGCACCGTCTCTGAAACCGCCGAGGCGTATGGCATTTCGGGTAATCACCTGATGAAGGTTGTTAATCGTCTTTCCTCGGGGGGCTACATCGAGACCGTTCGGGGCAAGGGCGGCGGTATGCGTCTTTCTCGTGCGGCCAAGATGATCAATATTGGTGACGTGGTGCGCCACATGGAAGAGCGCTTCGACATCGTCGAATGCTTTAACGAAAAGCACCAGGACTGTCCTCTGCTTCCTGCGTGCACGCTCAGGTCAATTCTTACCGATGCGCACCGCAATTTCATGGCGACGCTGGACCGCCACACGCTGCAGGATGTCCTGGGAAACTGGGTCAGCAGCAGGTTCGCGCTCGACAAACGCGTGCAAATTCCCATCAATTCTTGGTAACTGCCGTGGGCAGTGAAATCAAGTATTTACCGGAGTTTGAAATGCAATGCGGTTTGTTTATTGAGGCGATCTACAGATACCGCCTTTATGATTGAAACCATTGTCGCGATTTTATTCCTGCTGGGCATTGTGCTGGTCGCGACCGGACCGAAACCCTCCAACAAGAAGGAAAAGGATTCCGGTGCCTCTAGTCCGCCAACACCCAAGGCTCCTGATTCGTCTGAAAAATAGCCGGGGGTGATGACCCGAGATGGAGGGTGGCCCACTGTGGGTTGCTACGTGGCCGTGCGTCCGTCCGTCCGACGCCGATTCTCATCGGGCCCGAACAAAAAGCATCCTGAATGGAATCCGCACGCCCTTGGGGGGTGCCTTGCTCTGCCGCGCGCGCTGTTGTGTGTCCCGGCTGACGATAGGATGGCGGTCGAGCAATCTAAGCTTTTGGTTGCCGAATTTATGTTGACCGTCCCTATGTGTTTTACGTTTCACCGTGGGCGTCATCCGCCGGGCGTTTATGCATCTACGTAGAACCCACATAAAAGGGTTTATAAAGAGGTAGATATAATACCAGTTATGACGCAAGTGGGACGCACACGCTCCAATAAGATATTCGTCCACCTATTGCGATGAATTTCACCATGAAGCCAAATCTTTTTGCCGCTGGCTTTCGGCCGCATTTTCTTTTGGCGGGGCTCGCAGCGCTCGTCCTCGTGCCCATATGGGCTTTGAGCTTTGTCGCGGGGACGCCACTCGGTTCAGCATGGCCGCCCACGTTGTGGCATGGCCACGAAATGCTCTTTGGTTTCATCACGTGTGCCATCGCGGGATTTTTGCTGACGGCGGTGCCCAGTTGGACGGGTCAGAGAGGATACGCGGGCGCGCCGCTCGTGGCGTTGGCGTTTACGTGGTTGATCGCGCGGCTCATGATTTCGAGTTCTTGGCTGTGGCCGCCCATTCTCACGGCCGCGGCCGATTTGGCGTTTTTACCCTTGCTATCGGTCCTCGTCGTGGTTCCCCTGGCACGGCAACGAAATCGAAACACGCCGCTTTTGCTCGTTCTCGGGTTGCTGTGGCTCACCAATCTCGCGTTTCACGTTGCAGTGCTTCGCAACGATCCGCCGCTGGCACGACACGCCCTGATCCTCGGAATCGATATTGTATTGATCCTGGTGACGATTATCGGAGGTCGCATTATACCGGCGTTCACGACGTCGGCTCTGCGGCAACAAGGCATCCAAAGTGCAGTGCAATCACGCCTTGTTCTCACAGTGATGGCAGTTGCGATCATGGTTTTGATCGCGGTGGGCGATGCCCTTTGGCCCGAAACGCGGGTCGCCGGCGTGCTTGCGGGTATTGCCGCGGTGGTCCAAGGCCTGCGCCTGTTGCAATGGAGATCGATTCAGACGCTGCGCCAACCCATTGTTTGGATATTGCATTTAGCCTATGCGTGGCTGCCACTTGGTCTTGGCCTCAAGACCGCGGCGCTGCTGGGTGGATATGCGATCGGAGCCTTCTGGCTTCACGCGCTGACGATCGGCGTACTCGCAACGATGATAACGGCCGTCATGACCCGCGCTTCGTTAGGGCACACCGGCCGCGCGTTGGTTGTTCATCCACTCACGACAGTCGGCTATGTGATGTTGACGGCGGCGGCACTCGTCAGAGTGTTTGGCCTAACCGCGCTTAGGCTGAGTTATCCGCAGGTCGTTGTTCTGGCCGCGTCATTTTGGACTATGTCGTTTGCGTTTTTTGTCGGCGTGTATGCCCCGATTCTCTGGGGGCCGCGCGTCGACGGTAAACCCGGGTAGACCTACCCGGGGGAATAGCAGCGTGATTGCAGGGTGCAAGGGGTTTTCGATGCATGGATTCGCGCGATTGAGCGCGCTTATGGCGGGAGTGGCGGGCGTCCTGAAGCGTGCGCATTTCCTCCTTACACGAATCTTACGGACGGGCCAAACGGATCAAGCTCGGTCAAATGGCACACGCTCGTCACACGAGAGTTCTATTTACTTGAAATCGCACGTACCCAGCAAGGTTCGAAGCTAGACAAGTGTACAAACGAATAGCACAACAGTCTCAATAGCACACCACGGAAAAACATCGCGTCTAAGTCATTAATATTGGTGCACCCGGAGAGATTCGAACTCCAGGCCTCCTGGTTCGTAGTGGGGCATACCGAGTCTCAGACTATCCAACAATATCAATTACTTGCGGCCATCGAATTGTGCTACGCGCTGCTGATATCTCCGCTTGTAAGCCGTTGAAGCCATGGATACACAACCTTTTCAATAGCACAACAAAGCGAAGCTTGATTATGTGCACGCTGATTGCAGGCTTAGTCATCGCCTGGCCGTCACCATCAACGCATCAATTGACGTAGGTTTCGCCAGGTAACGCGGCTACCGCGCATTCGGCGCCTCGCATCGACGGAGTCGTTCCAGTGCGAAAATCTGGCGCAAATAACCTTATTACTCAGCAGTCACGAATATAGGCTACAGAAGGAGCTTGGAAGAATGATCGGACCAACGTCGGATCATCGCGAACGGTGGCGAGTTCTGAATCGATACGTCCACGCAGTTTCTCGCCCTTCTGCAGCGGCCGTCGAGGCGTGCAAGTGCGTTTGACGTGCAGTTCGCGCCAACGGACGTGATCCGTAGGCGGTCTGGGTATTTCGACCGACACGTAGCGCAAAAGGGCCGGCACTTTCCTGTGGCGAAAGCCTCGGTACCAACGTCGACTTCTCAGCCGAACCAGTCGTTCGGCGATAGCAATACCCATGAGTAGTTGCTAATTGCCACGCGGCCCGGTACAAGGCTTAAGTCCCTTTGGGGAGTAGCCGCCCGGCTTTGACCGGGCCGTACGTCAACACACTTGGCGCAAGCCATGGCGTACGGAGCCTTCGGGCATGGCGAGACCAACGGTTGGGCCTCCGGCACGAGCGGCGGAGGCTCCGCCGTGGTCCGTCACCCGCTCGGCTTGGAGTCCCTCACTGGAAGCTTTCCTGGTCTCGATTTCTACTGTGGCGCTCGCCGAGATGGGGGACCGCACGCAATTGTTGTCCCTGTTGCTCGCCACGCGCTTTCGTCGGCCGTGGCCCATCCTCGCCGGCGTGCTCTGCGCGACGCTGGCGAACCACGCCCTGGCTGGGATTGTCGGCGCGTGGATCGGCCACCAGTTGAGTCCCGCCATTCTTGATGCCGCCGTGGGCATCAGTATGGTCGGCATGGCCCTGTGGATGCTCAAGCCGGACACCCTTAATGAGCATGACGGCAAACAAACACGGCGAGGAGTCTTCCTCACTACGCTGATCGCGTTCTTCATTGCGGAGATTGGCGATAAGACCCAGATCGCAACGCTCGCGCTGGCCGCAGGCTATCCGAACCTCTTCGCTGTCGTCGCCGGCACCACCTGCGGCATGCTCGCGGCGAATGTTCCAGTCGTCTTTCTCGGCAACGTCTTTGCCGATCGCCTCCCGATGCGTGCGATCCACTATACGACCACCATTCTCCTGCTCGCTATCGGGGCCGTCTTCATCATCCGCGCAATACGCCATTGGCCGTAAACGCTAACTGCGCACCCTCCAAATGATCGTGCCTATGGCGCACGTCCGGGAACTGTGCATGCCGATGCACGAGCGGCTCGTGGCGATGCCAATGTGTATGCCGCGTCCATTGGCGTGCTCATGTTCATGGCGTTCTGTCAGCTGCAACCACACTCCAGCCGCCATCAATACGCCCGCGACCAGTAACTGTGCGCTCAAAGGCTCATGAAGCAATCGGATCGCCACCATGGCTCCAAAAAATGGTGCGGCGGAGAAGTACGCGCCGGTGCGCGCGCTGCCGAGATAGCGCAATGCCACCACGAAAAGCGTCAGACTCATTCCGTAGGCTAGGGCCTGACGTCAATTCCCGGAATATCTGCCATAAATTACTGATGTTGACACCCAAGCTCGTGGCCGCATGGTGGGGTGTCCGCGAGAGGAGCGATGTCGACCGGACACAAATGGTGACGTGTGGGATGGTGTGATCTGATCTGACCCAATGATGACCCGCACGAACTGTTCCCAGTGCTTCACGACACCAACATCAACACAGCACTCAGCACTGCCGACAGCACACACGTGCATAGCACAACGATGGCTGTCACCAGCGCGCCTAAGCCACCAACATCAGAGACATGAATTTCATCCGTTTGACGGTGTGCCGACTCTGACCACTCGACGTGCGGTCTCGGCAAGGTCGCGAGACAGTCGATTGCGGGAATTCGCGCGGTGCGGGCTTGGTCAAGCATAGGTCGGGACCTCAAGGTTAGGGCGTCCACTGACTCGAGTCTGGAGCGGCCACTCGCCATGTTCTGCTAGTGAGTGCCCAGCCGACCGCGCGAGGTTGCCGTGGAGAGAGCGGTCAGTTTCGTGTGCAGTGCCGCCAACACCGGGCGACCTGACACCGCTTGTCATGCCAAGACCACCCGTGCGGGCAATAGCGAGCGCACCGCATCGAGTACGCGGCCACTAATGCGCAAGAGGCCCAATTGCAGCGCGAGGCGCAGCTTGAGCTCCAATCGACGGCGCTCTTCAATGACCAGGCATTCGGCCGGTGTGAAGGCAAAAAAATGCTTTGATCTCAAAGGCGGTAAGTTCCCGCGGAAGCTGCTTTAGACCGAAAACGTGGCTTGCCAGTTGTTCATCACACCTCCTCAGGCTGAGCGCGATAGGTTCTCTCAAATCACGAACAGCAAGCCGCTGTTTTTCGTAGGAGAAATCTAGAGAGGCATTGCAATTACTGAGAAATCCTACCGCCAGTTATTGCACCAAAAATGAGGGGACCACGATCAGGCGTCCCTCACCCGAGGTTCCGATGTCATGAACGATTTAGGACTTTCGAAGCACTCACACTCTGTGAACGCGGGATGTATGAAGGCCCGACTGCGCTTCGGCGGGGCCGTTGAATGGGTGCAATCGGAATGTTGACGATTTTCTCATGGAAATGATGCGGACCCTGCTGCGGCCAGTCCATAGGTGGATCTGGCTCGACACGACGCGGCGAGCGCGCAAGCTGCTCCGCTTCGCCGAAACCGAGGCTGATGGCGGGCGCGATTTGGTGCGTGCTGCCGAAGTGACGCCCGATCCCGTGCTGCGGAGGCTCTTTCTGGTCCACGCGCGCGACGAGCTGCACCATGCGGAGCTGTTTCGCCGGCGCGGCGCGTCTCTGTTCCATGCGCTCTCTGAGCCTTCCCGAGCTGGCTTTCGGGCTGACTGGCTGGCGCCCGGTGAGCGCGGGCTTGACGATTTGCGAATCGAGGAGTTGGAGGATGGCGCTCTGCTTGCTTTTCTCCACCTATCGGAAAAGTCCGCCGCGACGGATTTCGCGTCATATCTCGATGTACTCGAGCGCGATCCGTCGACGCGCGCAGTCTTTGAGGAAGTTCTTCGAGACGAGGCCTACCACATGAATTACACATTATCGCAGCTCGTGCGCGTCTCACCCCAGCGCCACCGCCTGCTATTGTGGCGCGCCCGGTTGACTCGCCTATGGAAGGGTTACTTGCGGCTGGCTCTCGCGCTGGCAAGCATCATCAGCGGACTGATCCTGACCATTCTGTATTTTACGTTGTTGCCGCCCTTTGCCTACCTCGCCAAACGCGCCGCTCGGCGCGAGCCCACCGGCTGGTTTCCGATCTCCTCTGAGCGCAACGCTTCACTCGACAGACAGTATTAAGATGAAGATTCTTGGAATCTCCGCTCACTATCACGATTCGGCGGCAGCGCTCGTCATCGATGGGATGCCGATCGCAGCGGTCCAAGAAGAGCGGCTGTCGCGGCGCAAGAATGACGCCGCTTTTCCGCTGTTGGCGATTGAGTGGTGCCTGGATCACGCGGGCATTGGGCCGGAAGCCCTCGACGCCGTGGTCTTCTACGAGCGTCCGATGCTGAAATTTGATCGCATTCTAACTTGTGCGCTGCGCGCCTTCCCGCGCTCTTGGCGTGCATTTCCGCAGGCGATGAAAAACTCGCTCGCGGAGAAGGTCTGGGTGCGCGGGGTGATTTCCTCGCACTTAGGCTTGCCGGGGCGCAAGGTTCTGTTCACGGAGCATCACCAATCGCACGCGGCTGCCGCTTTCCTCACGGCACCCACGCGTCGGGCGGCGATCTTGACGACCGACGGCGTCGGCGAATGGGCCACGATGTCGGTCGGTCTTGGCGCGCGGTGCCCCGATGGTGCCGCCTCGATCACCCTGCTGCGTGAAGTCAGGTTTCCCCATTCGCTCGGAATGCTCTACTCGACCTTCACGGCCTATCTCGGCTTCGCTGTGAACGAGGGTGAGTACAAAGTCATGGGGCTGGCCAGCTATGGTCACCCGACATTCGTCAATGAGGTTCGTCGGCTGATCCGCCGCACGCCGGATGGCGCCTTTGCACTCGAACTCGATTACTTCGAATTCCACACCACTACCCAACGCTCCTATTCATCGCGGTTTATCGATCTGTTCGGCCCACCCCGCAGCCCGTACGAACCGATCGATCTGGAGACGGCAGAGGGAAAACGGTTTGCGGACTGCGCCGCAAGCGTGCAGCGGGTGCTTGAAGAGACACTGGTGGAAATCGCCCGAGCGCTCCGCCAGGAGACGGGTTTGTCCGATCTGTGCATGGGCGGTGGCGTGGCGCTGAACGGTGTCGCCAATGCACGGATCCTCGCTGAATCGGGCTTCGAGCGGCTATTCGTTCCGCCAGCCCCCGGGGATGCCGGCTGTGCGCTGGGCGCCGCTCTGTATGCCGACCGGATTTACTTCGGCAATCCGGATCGCGTGGTCCCGGACCATCCATTTTGGGGACCGGCGGTGGACGGATCTGCACTTGCGCAACTGGCGCGTGAGGATCGCCAGCCCTGCGAAGAATTGGAGGACGCGGAACTGATAGATCGGACTGCCGACGATCTCATCGCCGGCCGTGTCGTCGGGTGGATGGACGGCGCCCTCGAATTGGGACCGCGTGCGCTGGGGCACCGCAGCATCCTTGCCGCGCCGCACGCGGCCGACATGCGTGATCGGCTCAACCGCGACATCAAATATCGCGAGGAATTCCGGCCGTTCGCGCCGGTTGTGCCGATCGAAGCTGCGGACCGCTATTTCGAGTTGCCGCCCGGTGGGGCGCGTCTCGCACGGTTCATGTCGGGTGTTTTTCCCGTGCGGCCCGAGTGGCGGACAAGGCTCGCCGCGATCACGCACATCGACGGCACGGCCCGATTGCAAACGCTCGAGCAAAGCATGGCGCCCCGGCTCCACGCTTTGCTCGAGTCCTACGGACGGCGTAGCGGCATACCGGTGCTGCTCAACACGTCGTTCAACCTCGCAGGAGAACCCATCGTCAATCGCGCCGTCGAGGGGTACTCGACGTTCCGGCGCAGTGGAATCGACATATTGGTCGCCGGCCGGACGCGGGTTGTGAAACGCGCGTCATCAGCAACCCAGAAGGAGAAAATCGCGTGCTCAAGAAGCGCGGCAAGATAGCACGCGGCCTGGTGGTGTTCGGCAGTGCGGGCGGATCGATCGCAGACCTCGCGCATGGGATGTGGCGAAGCGGCCCCGCTAAACGGTGGATGTTGCCGCTGGCCGTTTTCCTATGTGTGATGGGACTCGTGCTGATCGTCGCGGCAAGCGTGGAGGCGCTCGCTCCGTTCGTTTACTCGATCTTCTGACGGATGGACGCCTTACGCGATCTTCTTGCCTGCCCGACCTGCGGCGGCGTGCTGACTGTCGGATGGCAGTGTCGGGGATGCGGCGCCCGCTACACAGCCCCCGACGGGATCCCGGATTTGCGCCTTGGCGGCGACGCGCGCACCGACGCCGTGCGCCGCTTTTACGAGTACGCCCCGTTTCCCGGCTACCGGCCGCGCGACACTTTGGCGTCGCTCTACGCGCGGGCTGAACGCAGCAAGCTTGCGCAGTTGCTCGACCAGGCGATTCCCGGTGACGCCCGGATTTTGGAAGTCGGGTGCGGTACTGGACAGATGAGCCTGTACCTGACACGCGCCGATCGGCTGGTTATCGGCGCGGACCTGGCACGGGCTTCGCTGCTGCTCGGCCAGAGCGCGGCGCGGCGCTTCGGACTTGCGCGCGTGCAATTCGTCGAAACCGATTTGCACCATCCGGGATTGCGGGCTGGCGCGTTCGATGTTGTCTACGCGTCGGGCGTCCTGCACCATACGCCGAACCCACGCGCATCTTTTGCCCGCATCGCCGCGTTGGCGCGGCCCGGTGGGATCATCGTTGTCGGTCTCTACAACGCATTCGCGCGCATCCCACTCCGGCTGCGGCGTCTCGTCGCCCGGATATCCGGCTACCGATGGATTCCGTTCGATCCGGTGCTGCGCGAACGGGACGGCGAGCCGGCGCGGCGGGAGGCATGGCTGAGGGATCAATATCAGCATCCCGAAGAGCATCGGCACACCTTGAGCGAAGTGCAGAATTGGTTCAATGAGAACGGCGTCGAGTATGTTCGAGCGTACCCCAGCGCACTCATCGGCGAGTCTCCGGACGATCTTTTTATTGCTGCCGGCGATACATGGAGTCCCGAGGCCTGGCTGGCGCAACTCGGCTGGATGAGAAGCCTGGGACATGAGGGCGGGCTATTCCTGACCGTTGGTCGCCGCGAGGCGACATGAGCCGGCGCGGCCTGACCGAAGCTGCGGTGGCGAGCCTCGGCATCGCTTTGACCCTGGCAGCGCTCGCGGCGGGTCAGGGCTGGTGGGACCGCCACTTCATGCCGGTCTTCGCCGTCGAACGCTCCACCATGGTTGCGGCGGAACAGGCGGTGCGCGGGCTCATCGCCCTGGTCGGTGCCGCGCTCGCGCTCGTCCTCCGCCGCCCGATCGCCGCCGTCCTGAGTCGGGCGACGATCGGCGGCGCGCTGCGAATCCTCCTCGCCGTGATGTTGGCGCTGGGTGCCGGAGAGCTGATCCTGCGCGCCCACCCGCCGCACCCGCATGATGCTGATCCGCTCGAGCAGGAACCGAGACGCCGGGCCGATCCACGGCTCGGTTGGGATTTCCTGCCAGC
>OCZU010002835.1_pt1 | contig 11006 bp, 13 predicted proteins | sample 1539001 | NCBI WGS metagenome assembly OCZU01 (sample SAMEA3539306, study PRJEB22396) | soil metagenome | biome: tundra; feature: field; material: soil | place: USA | collected 2010-05 | depth 0.15 m
GGGCAACAAAAGTATACCTATCTCGTTGCGCAGCTGAACTCTTGGCGTGACGGCAGCCGTGCCAATGACCCCTATGCGATGATGCGCAAAATGGCCGCAAACCTCACCGACGACGACATCAACAATATCGCCGCATTTCTGGCATCGGCGCCGCCCACGACTGGAGGGAATACCATCGTTCCCGTAACCAACCAGTGAATGATCGCCCCCTTGCAAAACACGACGGCAACCGCCACGGAGCGCATAATCACCGGATAGCGACCCGCGGCGGTCGTGTTCGTGGAGGTCGGGCGTTGCCGCGATGAAGACCGGTGGCTTGCGATTGGGCGAAAAAATCCTGTTCGGCATTGCGGCAGCTTTCGTGCTGTTCGCGGTGTTGAGCTTCATCGGCATGGAAATCTACCGCGTGCACTCGGGTAAAAAGATGTATGCGCAGACCTCGTATTACGACTTTTCGCCGGAGGGGAAGGCTGGCTCGGAACGCTTTCGCGAGCTCGGCTGCACGGATTGTCATCGCGCCGTGCGCAATGGCACCAATAACGGAGTCAGCTTGGACGGCATCGGATCCAAGCACACGTTGGAGTATTTGACCGCGTTCTTGCATGAACCCGAGACCACCTACGGGACTCAAACGATGGATCATGGCGCGGACAAGGGGGCGGCCTATGTGGCCCGCTTGCCCGAGAAGGACCTGCATTCGCTCGCGGTATTTCTGTCGGAACTCAAGGCCACGCAAGGATCGCCCGATGCGCGACAGCCGTCGGAAGAGCGCTCCGGCTTTATTGATGAAATGGTAAAAATTTGGGCGCCGTCGTCATGGAAGTCGCAATATAAAGATGTGCGAGAGGAAGGTGCACCCAAGCACACCGAGGACCGATAGCATGAGCGAGACAGCCTTAGCGCGACCTGGCATCAACGACAGCGAATACACGCGTTTTACGCTGTTGTTCGTCTACGCATGCATCGTCTACGCGATCATCGGATTTACCTGGGGGGCGGTCATGGGAGGCGTCCCGTTGCTGCGCATGTACGTCGATACGGCTCCGCATGGCCACTTGATATTGCTCGCACATGGACACATCAACCTCTTGGGCTGGGTTGAAATGGCCATTTTCGGCGCAATTTATTATTTCATTCCGCGTCTCGTGAATCGTCCGATCTACAGTCTGCGCTTGGTCAAGGTGCATTTCTGGATGCATAACATCGGGCTCGTCGGCATGGTTGCGCTGTTCACGCTCGCGGGCATCATCGGCGGCTACGATCCGGGTCAGGAAGTCGAACGGACGGTTTCACACCTGATGGCCGCGGTCGGCTCCTTCGGCATGCTGGTGTTGCTCGCGAACATCATATGGGGATACAACATTTATAAAACCGGCCAGGGCTATTCGTGATGAGCGCATCCAGCGCGCGCTTAGCAGTGGCGGCCCTGGGCGTGATGATGCTCTGCGGCTGCGATATTCACGCCCAGCAATCTTTCAATTCTTCGCTGACGCTGAAGCTCGGCGAGACCGCGCCGCGCGTGCATACCAAGACTCTGGCCGATGTCGGCGGTGACGTTTCTCGCATCACGACCTATCGTCAGCCCGACGAGCGCATGTATCAATACTCGGTCGATCAGGCGCTGGCGAGCGGCAAACCGGTATTGCTGGAATTCGCGACGCCCGCGCACTGCACTCCTTGCGATCGGCAGCTGCAGATGATCAAGTCGCTGTTGGAAAAGTACCAGGCACAGATGATTTTCATTCACATGGATCAATACGACAATCCGGAAGCCTACAAGGAATATGGGGTGCCCGGCGATCCATGGACTTTCGTCATCGATGGCCGCGGCGTCGTTCGCTTTCAACAGGCGGGTTCGATGCTGTACAACGAGCTCGAAAGTGCCATTCAGAGTTCGCTCTGAGCCGAGCGTGAAAAGATTGCGGGCGCCGGCGCAAATGGCCAATAGGTGGACCCTCGAGGCCTGTGGCCGTTCATGAGCGACGGCACGCGCTATACGCTGCGCCGTGACTTTCGCGGAATGTACTGGGATGCGTTGCTGTACGTGCCCACCGTCACGGCGCTGTCGATTTTTGCGGTCAGCAACTTCTACAGCGACAATGTCCCGGTCGCGTATCTGCTCGGCTTCCTCGCCTGTTTCTTTTTCATCGCGGGCGCCAACCGCATCCTGACGACACGCTTGATGTGGCTGCCCTCCGCGCCGGTCGCGATCGAGACGCGCTCCAATGCAGCCGACTTGATACTCAAGAATGGTGAGGTCATCCGATTGCAGCGCGACTTGAAGCTGTACCGCGATCGATCGGGCCGATCATTCGGCTTGACCGGCGTCACCGGGCAAGGCAACCGCCGCCAGTTTATTTTCCATCGGGGGCAATTCGCGCAGGACAGCGATTTTCAAGCGGTGATGAATTGTTACGACCCCGTGCCAAGCGGCAAGGCGTAGATCATGAAACTGCGCGCGCTGCTGCTCCGCTCCAGGACGGGCCTGTTGTTGCTGCCCTGGGGCGTGTTGGTCGCAATCACCTTGCATACCGATCCCTACGGACTCACCGAAGAAGGCGCAAAGGCCTTGCTGCTCGCGTGGTCGATCGGCGATGCGGTCGCAAGCGCGGCTTTCACGCTGGGTGCGCCTGATATCCGCGTCATACTTTTTTTGCCGCTGGGCTTTTTGTGGCCCGGTCAGGTCATCGCCGCCAAGGTGTTGACCTTGCTGATCATGGCGGGCGCCGCAGTCGCTCTGTATCGCTGGCGGCGCCGCGACGATCAGGCTGAAGCCGCGCTGCTCGCGACCGGTTTGCTGATGATCGCTCCCGTGACCGTCGGTGCCATCAACGCGCTGTCCGCGGCTCCCTGTCTGCTCGCGATTTTTGGAGCGGCCGCCTGGCTTAACCGCATGCAGGCCGTTGAACGCGGAACATTCGGCGGCGCGTTCTTCATGCAATTATTGGCGTGTGCAGCTGCGGTCAGCTTGCATCCGGCCGGCATCGCTTATCCGGCGATGCTGATGTTTACCTGGTGGCGCGATCCGCCGGACCAGCGGCACCGTGAATTTTTTCTGATCGGCATTCCGCTGGTCGCGGTGCTCGTGCTGGCGATGCGCCTCGGCTGGCCCGGGACGTTCTGGTGGCAAAACCCACTGCCCGCCGCCGCCGCTATTTTCAACGGCAGCGGCATTCTCGGCCAGCTCTCGAGCGCGGATTTGCTCGGCGGCTTGGCGCTGATCGCGTTGACCGCCGCGGTTGCATTGCACGAAGGCAAGCGCCTGCTCGCGGATCTGACCGGGGGCACGCTGCTGCTCTCCGTACTCATCGGCGCGGTCGCCGCCGATCGCGCCTGGGCAATGCTGATGCTCGCGCTGCTGCTCTACGGAGGCTTGCCGTGGTTGCTGCGCGCCTGCGCGCCGCTCGCCGGCCGTGGGCTGCTCGTGCAACGAGGATGGCTTTGGTTGCTTCTTCTGCTGATCTGCACGGCGTTCATGCGCACGAATCGGAACGATTTCGAATTGGGACGCGACAAGCTGCTTTCCGCCGAGGATCAGGTGATCAGCGACTTTGTGCAAGGCGTCAACAGTCTGCGCGCCACCGCTGGCGCGACCACCGAACACCCGGCCGCTCCGGTGCTCGTCGCGAGCTCGTGGCCGGCACGGACCTCGATCGCGTGTAAATGCGACGGCCTGCCCTTGCCTCCGGCGGCGAAAGATCCGAGCAGCCAGCTCGCGATGATGCGCGGCGTTTCGTACGTGATACTCGGCGACAAGTTCCAGGATCACGCACTGGCGATCAATTTCGCGCAGCTGGGGTCACAGATCGAAGTGCTCTCCAGAGAGCCGGGCGGTGTCATTCTGCAGTTGAAGCCTTCCGGAGCGGCGCTTTGATAGCGCGGATCTTTGCCATGCATATGGGCCCGTGATAGTCTTAAAAATCAGCACTGAATTGAGATAGGAGCAACAGATGAACGTGGGCTATATGTTTATTCCGGTGATTCTTTTCGTCGGCGGCATTTTGGTGTCGGCTGGTCTGTTTAGCGCCGGTATGAAGCGAGTCATGGAGAAATGAAGCGAGTCTTGGAATAGGCGAGCCCGCTCGCAGCGGTTCAGGTAGACCGCCGCGTTTTCCGAGGTGCTGAACCGCGGCTAGCTTTTCGGTTCCGGGGGACCGGCCGTAGGCCGGCGGAACCGGCGATCGTCAAATGTATGTCTAAAGTATCTCCTGCCGATGCCATCTACCATCGTAGCCTCGTCAAGTTCTTAGCGGTCTCTGCATTCTCGCTGTTCATCGGCACGATGCACGGCATGTTGCAGGTCGTGCCGCCGATCAGGGCCTGGCTCGACTCGATCGGCAGCCCCTTCGGCGGTCCCGGACACATGATCGATCCGCTGGCTCATGCGCACATCAATTTGGTCGGCGGTGTCGTCATGTTGGTCATGTGCGTCACCTACTATCTGCTGCCGATCTTGAGCGGCCGAACCATTTACTCGCTGCGGCTCATCAAATATTCATTCTGGCTCATGACGTTCGGGGTTTTCAGCTTTTACGCCGTGCAGATGGTGTTCGGCATCTGGGAGGGGAACTTGATGTTCCACGATCAGGTCGCTTGGCACGCGCTGCATCGCTGGTATGGCAGGCTCGTCGCCGTCGGCGGCACGGTCATGGCAGCCGGATTCGCGGCCTACTTCGCCAATGTCGCGCTCACGCTGTTGTCCCGGGCCCCAGTCGCCGAGCCGGGTTGAACTTCGAGCGGAAAGCGCAGCACCGTTTCTTCACCTTCGGCGTGGATCCAGATCTGCAGCACGGAGTGTTCGTGCGCGTCGACCTTGGTTGCGCGTCGATAAACGCCGACATGGCCATCTTCTATCGCTTGCTTCCAGGGATCCGCATCCGAGGTGCGCAGGTCGACGCGGCAATCCCAGGCCGGTAGCACGCGATTTCTGTTGACGAACACCAGCAGCTCTTTCATTTCGGGGATCGGACCGTAGCTGCGCGATTCCACGTGCACCTGCAGGTCGCGCCAACTCAAGGTCGCCGAATCCTCGGTGCCGCCACCGCACCCGAACAAAGCCAGTACCGCCGCGGGCAGCGCGGCGCGCATGATCAGGGACAGTGCGGCGCGCCAGTCTCGGAAAGGTCCGCCGCGCAGCTGTTCAGCGATCATCCCCGGGCTTTTTCGTCTCGGCGTCCGAGTTCGCTTGACCGGCGCTCGGGCTGAACATGCGAACCATGTACCAGACGAACGAGCCGGCCACCGCGATATAGACGAGCGCAACCAGGTATCCCCAGTCGAGCCATGGGCGGTCATCGCCGGGGCGAAGACCCCAAAACGGAAAGCTCAGCCCGATGCCCACGAGCAGCACGACGACGACGACCGCAAAAAACCAATACGGCACGGGCTTTTGCGATTCCGGCACTTTCTCGACGATTTCCCAATCTTCGAGACCGCGCTTGGTCTTGCGATCCTCCTCGGATTCATAGCCGAAGTGCCCGGCGTCGACCTTGCCCCACTGCGATTCCACCGTACCCAGAGACGGAGTGGGTTTGTCCTCATCGTTCATTGCGGCGCCCTCTATTCTGAAAGATGTTCTATCGGAAACCGGACATGCCAGCCGGGCGCGGTTACGTCCACTGCAAAGGCGTGCAGCCCGCGCGGCAGCTTGTCCGACAGCGACAGCATCACCGATTCGTGTCCCGCCGAAGGCAAGTCGACTTCGGTTGCCCCCAAGCTGTAATCCGCGGCAGTGAGTCCCGTCACGCGCACCAGCACATGCCGCGCATGGTAGAGCTTGTTCGATATCGCAATCCGGTAGTCGCGATTAACCGCTTGATGCTGCACATCGGCGCGATACACCACGACGTGCAGCGGCTCCCAGGTGCGCAAACCCCAGATGAACAGACAGGCGCCGAACACGCCGAGCGCCGCCACCCATTTGCTGCGCGCCGCGAGCGCGGTCGCATTGTCACGGAATCGCGAGCGTGCTTTCGTCTGTTCCTTAGGCTCTCCTAACTCGAAGCTCAGCAATCCCGGCTTGCTCGATTTTTGGTGCATGCGATTGCAGGCATCGACGCATTCGCCGCAGTTGATGCAGCTGTCATAGACCAGCGTCTTGCGTGGATCGATCTCGATGATGCAGGAACTCACGCAATAACTGCATTTCTCGCAGCTGGCCGCGCGGCTCTCGTCGTAGCGAACGTGCAGCGTCTCGCGCGTGCGGAAGCTATGCTGCCAAACGCGGTAGACACAGGCGAAGCGGCACCAGAAGTGGCGGATGAACGCGACATCCAGCAGGATGATCAGCACGAAAATAAAATAGATATAGTGCAGCGACGACGCCAGGCGCGGATCGGCGCGCCAGGTCACGAACGACCAAACGGTTGCGGGAGCGTAGAAGTAGAACAGCGGCACGATCGCGACGACCAGCGAGGCCGCGAGCAGCGACAAACCGAGCAGGATCCAATTGAGCAATTTATTCTTGGTCGCGGCGACGATCGGAGCGCTGCCGTCCATGTTGACCTTGGCGCGCCGCCCAAGGAGTTTGCGAGTCATGAAGTTGGCCCATTCCGAGAGGATGTTTTGCGGGCAGACCCAGCCGCAAAATACCGTTCCGGCAACCGAGTACAGCATGATCAAGCCGCTCGCCAGCATGATCCATAGTCCGGCAATCAAAAAGAAATCCGCAAACCAAACTTGGCGATCGAGCACGACCAGCGCGCCGGCGCTTGGGTCGATGCGCATCAGCCCGGAGGCCGGCACGAGGATTGCGAGCGCGAATGACGTCGCCTGTACGAGCCGCCTCCGGCCGTGATAGCGCGTGGAATTCGCGCGCGTCGGATTGGCGCTCGACGGAAATCCCGCGGGCACCGCCGCGCCCGGCGCTGTTGCCGAGCTTCTAATGAGATTGAATATCTGTTGCATCTGAGGGCAGCCCTCTTTCGCTCAAATTCGGCTCAAGCGGCCTAGCGTCTCGATTCATGGCCGCGAGCATATATCACATTGTATCCCGATGTTCGGAGCAGCGGCCGCAGCCTTCCGATATGTATTCGCAGCATTCCAATACGTAGTCGCAGCATTGACAGTTGCGCATCCTCGCTCGGATAATGCTGCGAGGTCCGCAGCGTGCAGCTCGGGCCCACAATTCTGGGCAATGAGGTCATAACGATCAAGGGGGTTGGTGCCAATGGACAGTCAAGCGAAACATTCGCGTCGGAAAGTGATCAAGATCGGTGTGACGGCGCTTGCCATCGCTCCACTCGCCGGATTATCCGGGCGTGCCTTTGCAGCGCAAAACGCAGCGATTCGGAAGGCCCTGAAGTACCAGCTCATGGCGAACGGCGAGAAGAACTGCAAAGTCTGCGTCAATTTCATTCCCAACAAGGATAAGGCGAACAATGACGCCGACGTGAACGGCTGCAAGCTCTATCCGGGCGACACGGAGATCTGCCCGCACTGCTACTGCACTGGGTTTGTGCAGAACGCGGCTGCGACTAAGGCTGGGGCTTCCTGGTCGCCCTGGGCAGCGCCTGCCAAGTAGTGATCATACCCTCAGGTTTCGGAATGAGAATTCCGAAATCTGGGGGTTTTCCGCCACGGCGCCGGGTGGGCGCTGCGTTTTGAGTTGATCGCGGGCAGCCGTTTCGATTACAGCTTGGTCTTTGAACCGCTGCTGGCGCGGCACGCCTAGCAGTGCGGGGGGATTCGGATGGGGGGAGTGATCCTGTTGAAGGTCTGCGGCGTCCTGCGCGCACTCGCTCGCGGTGGGCGCTACGCGGCGATCGTCCTGGCAGTCGTTGTTGCGGCGCGAGTGCCCGCCGCCGACCCCGTTCAGCAGGCCGCAGCCACACCGCAAAGCGCGCCGACTCAGCAAGAGCCACTCAATCAGCACCCCTATCTGCCGGGCGGCATCTATCAGCCGCACGAGCCGTTTCCTCAGGGTGGACCCATCGGTAGCCAAACAGAGGACGGTTATAACGCGCTAGGGCCCGTCGTGACGCAGCCCATCGAGTTTCCGCATTACATTCATGTCGAGAAGATGGGCATAGACTGCATGTACTGTCATACCTATGCGAGGCGCAGCGCGGTTTCCGGAATTCCTCGCTTGAGCAAATGCATCGGTTGCCACCAGAATATCGAATCGGTCAAAGATAAACCGCGCATCAAGTTACTGCTGGATTATTGGGACAAGCAGCAAGCCATTCCCTGGAAGAAGGTCCACGACCTGCCGGATTTCGTGCGCTTCAATCATGAGCGGCATATCCAGCGCTTCATTTTCGAACAGGGGCGCCCGACGCGCGAAGCTTGCGGTTACTGCCACGGTGATGTCGGGACGATGACCACGGCGCGCCGCGTCAAGGCGATTTCGATGGGATGGTGCGTCAGTTGTCATGAAATGGACCACAAGGTCGATGCGGTCAGCGACAAGACCAGCCATGGGCCCAGTGACTGCTGGCAATGCCACAAATAGGCCGTGAAATGCGCGCGACGACAAGGGGAATTCGATGAGCGGTAGTGGTGTCAGCCGCCGGGATTTCTTGCAGATCGTCGGTCTCGGCGGGACCACGATCGCGCTCGCCGGCTGCGGCAATACCTCGATCGAATCCGGTGCTGAACTCGTCGAGTCGTATGTTGCGCCGGAAAATTTCGTGGTGCCCGGCGTCGGCGTTTACTACGCCTCGACCTGTACGCAATGCGCTTCGGCCTGCGGAATCATGGGGCGGGTCCGGGAAGGCCGCATACTCAAGCTCGAAGGCAACCCCGAATCGGCGATCAGCGGCGGGAAAATTTGTGGTCTGGGTCAGTCTGCGGTGCAGCAGCATTATAGTCCGGACCGATTGACGACACCGATGATCCGGGAAAACGGCGTGTTGGTGTCGGCTACCTGGGACAAGGCGATGAGCCTGCTCGAAGCAACGCTGGCACCCGCCGATCGCAAGGGCCGGCGGGTTTGCTTGACGGGACCGACGAGCGGCCACCAACAGATCCTGTTGCGCAACCTCGTCGAGGCCGGCGGCGCCACCGATCACGTCGTTTACGATGCGCTCTCCACCGCGGTCGAGGCCTCGGTCAATCGCAAACTATTTGGCGTCGACCAGCCGGTCGGCTTGATCGAAAAAGCCGGGCTCGTGCTGTCGTTCGGCAACGATTTTCTCGGCGCCGGCGACTCGCCGGTTGCCGCCGCGCGGCAGTACGCCCGCTTTCGCAGAGCAACACCGCGCGGTGTGCTCGTGCAGATCGAACCCAAGATGACGCTGACCGGCGCGAACGCCGATCGGTGGGTCGTCATCGCGCCGGGCACCGAAGGCGTGTTCGCGTTGGGTCTTGCGCGTGAGCTGCTGCAGCGCAAGAATTACACGGGCAATTTGTCCGCGGCGCTGATCGCGGCCGTCGAGCCCTACGATCACGCCGAGGTAAGCCGGATCACCGGAGTTCCCGGCGGCCTCATACCGCGCCTCGCCGGCATGCTGTGGGAACGTGCGCCGAGCCTCGTGCTGGCCGGGCGCTACCCGCAGGGTCATGCGCACGGCTCGCGCAATACGGCGGCGATTGGGCTGCTCAACGTCATCCTGCAGAACCAGGGCAAGACGCTGCTGCGCGCTGCGGAATTGCCATTCCCGCAGATGGCACCGACCATTGGGAATTTCAAATCGCTCGCGGATCTGAATACGGCGATGGCGGCCGGCGAGTGCCGTTCCTTGCTGATACATGGTACGAACCCGGTCTACAGCGCACCCGATTTTCTGCAGTTTGGCGCGAACTTGGAAAAAGTGCCGTTCAAGGCCGCCTGGGTCACGGAATTGGATGAGACCGCGATGCACTGCGATTTGGTGCTGCCGCTGCTTTCACCGCTCGAAGATTTTGGCACGCATGTGGCGGGGAACCAATTTGACGGCACCGAGATATCGATCCAGCAACCGCTCATGGAGAAGCTCTACCCGCAGACGCGTTCCTTCGGCGATGTCGTGCTCGATCTGCTGAAGAAGGCCAAGCCGGAGGGCTACAAGGCGTTTCCGGATTACTATGCCTACCTCAAGACCGCCGTCATCGCGGCCAAACCGGCTTTTGCCTCTGCGGTTCCCGATGAAGAGTTTTGGGAAAACACCTTGAGTGCGGGAGTTCTGCACCGGGCGGCGCCGCTGTTGCCCTTGCCCGCGGTGGAACTCAATGCGCAGCTATTCCAGCAGCCCGCACCGAATGGCGGCGATCCCAAGTACCCATTCACGCTGATTCCGGCCGTGAGCCCGAGCATGCGCGATGGCCGGCCGGCCAATCTCGCTTGGCTGCAGGAGTCCCCGGATCCTTTGACGACCGTGGTATGGGACAGTTGGGCCGAGCTGCATCCGAGCACTGCCAAGGCGCTGCAGATCAGTGAAGGCGATGTGCTGATCATCGAGTCCGCTCACGGCTTGATTCGCGTCAAAGCCTATCTGATGCCCGGCATACACCCGGGTTCGGTCGCGGTTCCGGTTGGTCAGGGGCACGACTCGTATGGTCGCTATGCGACGCATGTCGGCGTCAATCCGCTCAAGATGCTCGATCCGATCTTCGATCAGGAGACCGGCGAGCTCGCGATCTACGCGACGCGGGTCGCGATCACGAAGACCGATCAGAACGAGCGCATCAGCAAGGACGAAGGAGCCACTAATCTGCAGCAGGACAGGAAGTTGGTCGCCACTCTCGCGGCAGATCGCGTAGATCTCTCCAAGGAGACTAAATTTGTCATTCGATAACCTGACGTCCAACTGGTCGAAACTTCGTACCAAGCGCCCGCAGCCCGATCAGTACAAGGAGGCCCCATACAAGTGGGCCATGGTCATCGATCTCGATGCCTGCACCGGCTGCAACGCGTGTACGACGGCCTGTTATGCGGAAAACAATCTCCCCGTCGTCGGCAAGAAAAAATTCCTCGCGGGCCACGTCATGCACTGGCTCAGAATTGAGCGCTACTGGGGCGCGGGTACGGAGTCCACGCAGGAATTTCCGGAACAAGGCGCGCAGTTCCTGCCGATGATGTGCCAGCA
>OCZU010002836.1_pt1 | contig 11003 bp, 9 predicted proteins | sample 1539001 | NCBI WGS metagenome assembly OCZU01 (sample SAMEA3539306, study PRJEB22396) | soil metagenome | biome: tundra; feature: field; material: soil | place: USA | collected 2010-05 | depth 0.15 m
CCCGCGACATGTTCGAGGTGCTGCCGCTCACCCACATCCGCGGCCGTTCGCTGCACGACTCGTTCGTGATCGTGGATGAGGCCCAGTCCCTGGAACGGGGTGTTCTGCTGACCGTTCTTTCCCGGATAGGAGCTGGATCGCGGGTGGTGCTCACCCATGACATCGCGCAACGGGACAACCTGCGGGTGGGCAGGCACGACGGTGTGGTCGCGGTCATCGAGAAGCTCAAGGGCCACCCTCTGTTCGCGCATGTGACCCTGGTCCGGTCGGAGCGGTCCCAGATCGCCGCGCTGGTCACCGAAATGCTTGAGGACTCGGGCTTGTAGGCCGGCCCGGGCCTCGTAGGCAGGCACAGGTCACGGCACTGGTGCGGGCACGGTACCGTGACTGCCGACATGAACCATTCACCACGGGGCCAGTCACCACGGGGCCAGTCAGCACGGGGCCAGCCAGCACGGGGCCAGCCAGCACGGGCGCCCGGGCTGGGCGGGCAGGCACGGTCCGCGATCACGCCCCATACACCGGTGTCCGTCGTCATGCCCGTGCGCAATGAGGAACGGCATCTCGAAGAGGCAGTCCAGCATGTGCTCGCACAGGACTACCCCGCTCCGGTGGAGGTCGTGCTCGCGGTGGGCCCGTCGCGCGACCGGACCCGCGATATAGCCCAACGATTGGCCGAATCGGACTCCCGCGTCACTGTCGTGGCCAACCCAAGCGGTCGGATCCCAGCCGCGGTCAATGCGGCGATCAAGGCCTCGCGGTACCCGGTCATCGCCCGCGTGGATGGGCACGCCCTGGTCCCGCCCGGATACCTGCGGCAGGCGGTCCGCACCCTGCAGGAGACAGGCGCGGACAACGTGGGCGGCATCATGGCCGCCGAGGGCGGCTCGCCGTTCGAGGAGGCGGCGGCCTGGGCGATGACCTCCAAGGCGGGTGTCGGCGGTGCGCGGTTCCACACCGGGGGGAGGGCAGGCCCGGTGGACTCGGTGTACCTGGGGGTGTACCGCCGCGCCGCGATCGAGCAGGTAGGCGGCTACGACGAGGCCTATCAGCGGGCCGAGGACTGGGAGATGAATCACCGGATCCGGCTGTCCGGTGGGCTGGTCTGGTTCCAGCCGAAGCTCCGGGTCACCTACCGCCCGCGGGCCAGCGTGGCCGCTCTCGGCCTGCAGTACTTCCACTATGGCCGGTGGCGGCGGGTGGTCGCCCGCCAGCACGCCGGCACGATCAACCTGCGCTACCTGGCCCCGCCGACCGCGGTGCTGGCGATCGCCATCGGCACCCTGGCCGGCCTGGCCGGGGCCGTGTTCGGTCCGGGCTGGCTGATCGCCGGGTTCATCGTCCCGGTGGCCTACCTGGCCGGCGTCCTGGCCGTCGCGGCCCTGGCGGCGCGCGTCGCACCGGCCCGCGTCGTCGTCCGCATCCCGCTGGTCTTGCCGACCATGCACATCTGCTGGGGCGTGGGCTTCCTGACCAGCCCGCGCAGCTTGATCCCGGGGCGTCGGGCGCCGTAAGGGGGTGCGGGCGTGCGGGGACGGCCCCCGCGCTGCGCCTGCGGCCCTTTACGCGCTGGGCTCCGTCCCCGCACGCCCGCACCTGGGTCTCCGTGCCGGGCCAGGGGCGCTGGCTGGCTGGTCAGGGTGAGTGGTTGAGGAGGGACTCGGCGACCCTTAGGTCGTCTGGGTAGGTGATCTTGAAATTTCGTTCGCTCCCCGGCACCACGGCGACGGTTACGTCGGGCAGGTAACGCAGCACGACGCCGCAGTCGTCGGTGGAGGCCAGGTCGGTGAAGGCTGGGTCGGCCTGCGCGAGTTCATAGGCGCGGCGGATCACCTCGAGCCGGAATCCCTGTGGCGTCTGGCAGCGGCGCAGCCTGTCACGGCGGGGCATGGCCGTCATGACGTCGTTGTCCACAATCACGATCGTGTCGGATGCCGGGACCGCGACGCCGACCGCCCGGTGCGTCCGCAGGGCGCGCACGCAGTCGGCGATGATGCGCTGGTCGACGAGTGGCCGCGCGGCGTCGTGGAAGAGCACGTCACACTCCTCGTGGCCCAGTTCCGCGATGGCGCGCCTGGTGGATTCGGGGCGGCTGGCGCCCCCTTCGATGACGCCCATGACCTTCTGGTAGCCGCCGGCCGCCAGCAGGTCGGCTACCTGCCGGGCGTGGCCTGTAGCCATGACGACCAGGATCGCGGCCACGTCGGGAGCCTGCTCGAAGGCCGCGACGGAGTGCTCGACCAGGGTCCGGCCGGTGAGCGGAAGCAGCTGCTTCGGCAGTCCGGAGCCGAACCGCTGGCCCGAGCCTCCCGCGAGCACGACCGCCACCGTCCGCATGAGGCGGACTCTACCCGCGTGGGTGGGTCCCGGCCGTGTCGGCCGGACCGGCGCGCGCGGGGACGGTACGGTGCGTAGCGAGTGGGTACGGCAAGTCCCGGATCAACGAATCACTGCCTTCTTACCGACGGGCCGCTGCCTTACTGACGGGCCGCTGCTTTACCGAGGGACCGCTGCTTTTAACCGAGGGACCACCGGGAGGGTGGGCATGACCGTGGTGGCCGCCGTCGAGGTGCTGCCCCGTCGGGTGATCGGCTGGGCCGCCCGCCGATCACTGGCCCCGAACGCGCTCACCGGGATCGGGCTGGCGTGCACCGTCTGCGCCGCGGCCTGGTTCAGCGCGGGAACCCGGCTGGACGCGATTGCCGGGGGGCTGGCGCTGGGCGCCGGCTACCTGGCCCGCCGGGTCCATGCCCAGCTGGTCGAGGCCTACAAGGCCGCCGACACTGACGACGTCGGCCACACTGACGACGCCCGGAACGGCGCGGCGCTGGCTGTCGCCACCCGGCCCATGCAGGCCGGCTTCGAGGGCTGGCTGGCCAGCATCAGCGCGGCGCTGGGAGAACTCGCGGTCTACGCGGGACTGGCAGCGGGCGCGCGCGCCGCCCAGCGGCATGGCATCTGGTTGCTGGCGACCGAGGCGGCGATCACGCTCTCCATCCGCCAGGTGGCCCGGACCTGCCAGCCCGGCCGGGGCCAGCCCGGCCGGGGCCAGCACGCACGGGCAGCTGCCCTCGCGCCCCCCTCACCGCGTTCGCTCCTGGAGGGGCGGCTGCTGGGGGGGCGGCTGCTGGGGGGGCGGCTGCTGGGGCGGCGCCTGCTGGGGCGGCGGCTCCTGGCGCTGCCAGCCGGCGAGCGGGTGGTCGCGATCGCGGTGACCGCCCCGCTCTGGGGTGCGCGGATCACCTTTCTGGTCCTCATCATCTGGGGCGCGGCCGTCGCGGCGTGGGAGATAACCCAGAGTGCTTGGACGAGCAGCCGGAAGGGGGCGGCCGCGGCCGGCGGGATAGCGGCCTGCCGTGACGACGGGGCGGTCGCACGGCTGGCCGGCCGGATAGTCCAGGGCCAGTTGGTCCCGCTCCCTCCTGCGCTGGCCGGGCTGGCCGCAACGGTCCTGCTGGCGACCCTGGGCCTCGGCAACCTGACCGGCCTGCTGGCATTCGCGCCGGTCTTCGCCATGCTGCTGGCCGCGCCCGGCGCTAGCCACCCGCATGATGGCCGGCTTGACTGGCTCGTGCCGCTGGTGCTTCAGGCCGCGCAGTGCATCTACCTGGCCGCGCTCGGCTTCGCCGCTGGAGTGCCCGGACCAGTGACGTTCGGGTTGATCGGCGTGGTAGCTCTGCGTCAGCTGGACGTCGCGTGTCGGGCCCGGCCGCAGGCTGGCGCGGGGGCGGCGGGGGCAGAAGTGGCGGGGGCAGGAGTGGCGGGGTGGCCCGCGCAGCGGTCAGGCCTGGGCTGGGACGGCCGGATCCTCGTGGTGGGGCTCGCCGCCCTGCTCGGCTTCGTGACGTTCGCTTACCTGGTGCTCACGGCGTATCTTGGGTTCCTCTTGGGCCGGGCGGCCCTGTCCGGCTGGCTCGCGGCCAGGGAATCCCACATCAGCGAAGGAGACCGCCGGTGATCGGCATGGTGCTGGCCGCCGGTGCCGGGCGACGGCTCCGCCCCGACACCGACGTGCTGCCGAAGACGCTGCTTCCGGTGGCGGGAGCGACCACCATCCTCGACATCACGCTGCGCAACCTGGCCGCGGTGGGGCTGCGTGACGTGGTGGTCGTGGTGGGCCACGGGGCCGGCGCGATCAGCGAACGGGCGGCGGACCTGGAGGCCGCGCACGGGGTGACGCTCACCCTGCTGCACAACGACCGGGCGCAGGAATGGAACAACGCCTACTCACTCTGGCTGGCCCGTGAGTACTTCGCCCGGGGCGTGCTGCTGGTCAATGGCGACACCGTGCACCCGGTCAGCGTGGAAAAGACGCTCCTGGCCGCGCAGGCGGAGCGCGGCGCCGCGGACGTCATCCTGGCGGTGGACAACGTCAAGCGGCTCGGCGACGAGGAGATGAAGGTCGTCCTGGACGAACGCGGCCTGCTGGCCAGCATCACCAAGCAGATGGACCCGTCGCAGGCCTTCGGGGAGTACATCGGGGCGACGCTGATCGGGCCGGCCGCCGGGGTCCCGCTGGCCAGCGCGCTCGAGGCCACCTGGCGCCGTGACCCGGGCCTGTACTACGAGGACGGGTATCAGGAACTCGCCGACCGCGGCGATTCGATCGCCGTGGCCCCGATCGGCGCTCTCGACTGGGTCGAGGTCGACAACCACGAGGATCTGCGGCGGGCCCGGGAGATCGCCGCCCACTGCTAGTCTGTGTCACCCTTAGTCTGGCGGGTGGTTGCTTTTAGCACGCCCGTAGTCTGCTGTTTCCCTTTCTCCGGAAACTACCGCCTGCGACGAGAGAGGATGCCTATGCCCCTCTTGGCCCGGATGATTCCTGCGCCGCTGGTCGTGGACGTGCGGCGCGGCGCGATCGCGGAACTTGGCTCACTCCTGGCTGACCGGCGGATCGCGACCGAGGGACGGGTCGCTATCGCGGTCGGTCAAGGCCAGGGGGACGCCATCGCCGCCCGTCTCGAGCTCGACGGAGCGGAGTTCTTCCGGGTGGACGACGGGACGGTGGACAACGCGGTCCTCCTGGGCAAGAGGCTGCGCGCCGGTGCCTACGAGGCGGTCGCGGGCATCGGCGGTGGCCGGACCATCGACGTGACGAAGTTCGCCGCGCACATGGCCGGAATGCCCATGGTCTCGGTCGCGACCAACCTGTCCCACGATGGGATCGCCTCGCCGGTCAGCTCGCTGGAGCACGAGTCGGGCAAGGGGTCATATGGCGTAGCGCCGCCGGTAGCGGTCGTTGTGGACCTGGACAGCGTGCACGCCGCACCTGAGCAGCTGGTCCGGGCCGGGATCGGGGACGTGGTCAGCAACCTGTCGGCCATCGCGGACTGGGAGCTGGCCGCCGCGGATGCGGACGAGCGGGTCGACGGGCTGGCGGCGACGCTGGCCCGGACCGCCGCGCACGCCGTGCTGCACCAGCCCGGCTCGATCGCCTCCGACGAGTTCCTGCTGGTGCTGGCGGAGGCGCTCATCCTGTCCGGAGTAGCCATGACCGTGGCCGGGTCGAGCCGCCCGTGCAGCGGCGGCGACCATGAGATCCTGCACGCGATCGACAAGCTCTATCCCGGTACCAGTAACCATGGCGAGCTGGCCGGGGTGGGCGCCCTGTTCTGCGCTCACCTGCGCGGCGACACCGGCCAGGAGCGTCTGGTCTCGGCCTGCCTGGCCCGGCACGGGCTGGCCAGGACCCCGGCCGAGCTGGGGCTGTCGGAGGCGGAGTTCACCAAGGCGGTCGTGTGCGCGCCAGGCACGCGGCCCGGGCGGTACACCATCCTGGAACGCCTCGGCCTGACCGAGGCCGAGGCAGCGGAACGGGTAAGGGGCTATGTCCGGTCCATCACTGGCTGAGCTCAAGGCCACCGGGCAGCCGCCGTCGGTGATCGCCAGGCTCAACGACGAGCACTGGGCCGGCCGGCTGTACATGCGCCGGATCTCGCCCCACGCGACGTGGGTCTTCGCCCGGCTGGGCTGGTCGCCGAACGCGGTCACCCTGGCGTTCATCGCGTGCGGCATCGCCGCTGGTGTGGTGGTCGCGCTCGGCGGGCTGGCCAGTGCCATCGCCGCCGCCCTGCTGATCCAGCTGTACCTGCTGTTCGACTGCTCCGACGGTGAGCTGGCCCGGTGGAGCGGGCGGACCTCCGCCACCGGCGTGTACCTCGACGGGATCGGCCATTACCTGGGCGAGGCGGCGCTGCTCACCGGGCTCGGCATCCGGGCCCAGGGGCACGTCACGTTCGCCGGCGGCTACGTGACCGCAGGGGTAGCGGCGGCGCTGCTGTCGGCGCTGGTCAAGGCCGAGACCGACAACGTGATCGTGGCCCGGGCGAAGGCCGGCCTGAGCGGCACGCACGCTGAAGACGCTCTGGCGCCAACCGGCCAGGGCCTCGCGCTGGCCCGGCGGCTGGCCGCCGGGCTGCGCCTGCACCGGGTCATCCAGGCGGTCGAGCTGAGCGTGCTGATCCTGATCGCGGCGATCATCGACGCCGCGATCGGCGGCCTGGCCGCCACCCGCGTGCTGACCGTTGCCTGCCTGGTCATCGCCGCGCTCATGGTCGTCGCGCATCTGGTGGCCATCGTGGCGTCCCGGAGGTTGCGGTGAAGCTCTCCTGCGTGATCCTGACCATGGGCGACCGCCCAGCTGAGCTCGACCGGGCCATCGCCAGCGCCCTCGCGCAGCGCGACATGGACCTGGAGGTGGTCATCGTCGGCAACGGCACCGATGTGCCGTTGGCCCCGGCCGAGGTGACCGTGGTCCGGCTGGCCGAGAACGCGGGGGTAGCTGGTGGGCGCAACGCCGGCGTCGATGCGTGCGCCGGTGAGGTGGTCCTCTTCCTCGACGACGACGGGTGGTATCCCGACCTGGGGCTCGGCGCCTATATCGCCGGCCGGTTTGCCGACGACCCGGAACTGGCGGTGCTGTCATTCCGTGTCGTTCATCCCGAGGGAGGGCCGTCCGCACGATGGCATGTGCCGCGGCTGCGGGCGGGTGACCCGGAACGGTCCTCCGCGGTGACCACGTTCGCCGGCGGGGCCTGCGCCATCCGCCGCTCTGCCTACCTGGAGGCGGGCGGGCTGCCCGCGGTGTTCTTCTACGCGCACGAGGAGACGGACCTGGCCTGGCGGCTCATCGGCCTTGGGTACCGGATCGAGTATGACGCGGCCGCGCAGATGTGCCATCACGCGCTGCCGAACGCCCGGCACGCCACGTTCTTCAGGCTCGACGGGCGCAACCGGGTACTGCTGGCCCGCCGCAATCTGCCCTGGTTTCTGGCGGCCTGGTACCTCGCGGACTGGTTTGCGCTGACCGTGTTGCGGGAACACTCGGCTGACGTGCTGCGTGGGTGGCTGGCCGGCTTTGCCGAGGGGTGGCGGATGGACCCCGGGCAGCGTCGGCGGATGTCGCTTCGCACAGCGTGGCGGATGACCCGGGCCGGGCGCCCGCCGGTTATCTGAGTTGATGAGCCGAAGACTGGGCAGTTGCGGGGTGCCAACGGGCAATAGCTCAGCACCCGGCTAGGATTATCTCAGTGGAGGGTATATTTTCATGCTCACGCTGGGCCGGGCGGCGCCACGCGGCTGTGAGACGCGGCGGCCAACGTGGTACTCGCCGACCACGATTCCGCGACCCTTGCTGGCTGCCACCTTCGTGGGCTGTGCCGCCTTCGCCGGCGGACTGGGCCTGATCAGTCACTACGCGCCGCACCGGCTGTGGGGGCTGTTCGCTGCCCCGGCCTACCTGCTGGCGGCCGCCGCGATCCTGGCCTGGAAGTCGCGCGGCGTGGACCTGGCCCTGGTGCTCGGCTTCGGTGGCGCGCTCGGCGCGCCGCTCTCCGTGCTGGCCATCCAGGGCAAGTGGCAGCCGGAGGTGGGCGTCATCACCCAGAGCGCGCGCCTGATGGTCCAGCACGGCTCCCCCTACGAGGCTCCGGCGGTCCTCGCGGCCTCGCACAACCCGAACATCTATGATCCGTACCTGCCGGTGATGACGCTGTTCGGGCTCCCGCGGGCGCTGCTCGGCCGTGGGCTGCTCACCGACCCCAGGATCTGGTTCTGCCTGGTGTTCGTCGCTGCGTTCGGGACCGCCCTCGCCCTGGCGGGCGCGCGGGACGTGTTCCGCTGGACCGCCCTGGTCACCGCCACGCCAGTGATCGCCTTCTCGCTGACGGTCGGCGGCACGGACGTTCCCGTGCTGGCGTTGCTGTGCCTGGGCTTCGCACTGCTGTGGCGGCGGCCGCGCCCGATCCTGGCGGGTATCGTGCTGGGACTCGCCGCGGCCACCAAGGCGACCGCGTGGCCCGGGCTCGTGGTGGCCATGACGCTGCTCGCGGTCAGGGATGGTGGCCGGACAACGGCCCGTTTCACGCTGGCCGCCCTGGCCGCGGCGGCCGTCCTCATCGGGCCAGTGGCCGCGCTGTGGCCGCGCACCCTGGTGCAGAACACCGTCCTGTTCCCGCTCGGCCTGGCCAGCATCAAATCGCAGGCGGTCAGCCCGCTACCTGGGCACCTGGTCGCCGATACCGGGCACATCGGCCACATGATTGCCGTCGCGGCGCTCGCCCTGGCCGGGCTGGGCATCATCGTGTCGCTTATCGTCCGCCCGCCGCGGGACGTCCCCTCTGCTACCTGGCGGCTCATCATCGGGCTGGCCCTCATGTTCACGCTGGCCCCGGCCACCCGATTCGGTTACTTCATGTACCCGCTTGGCCTGTGGGCATGGCTGGAGGTGTCCTTGCTGGGCGGCTCGCGCCCCGTGGCGGGAACGGATCGAGAACCCAGCGCCCCCGTGCTGGCTGGCGGTGGGCAGGCTGGCGGTGGGCAGGCTGGCGGGGACTAGCTGGCGGTGGGCAGGCTGGCGGGGACTAGCTGGCGGGGACAGCTAGGTCGGCGAAATCGCGCTGCCAGTCGGCGTACCACGTGGCGAACCAGGACTCCGTCGCCGCGAGCGGGATGATGTGCCGCACCGTCTGCGCGTAGTAGGAGCGCTGTTTCGCGGGCGGCAGATTGCGCAGGGTCTGCACGTTACTGGCGCGGTCGGCCAGTTTGACCAGAACGGCGTCCCGCGGTGCGTGCCGCAGCCCGCGCAGGTAGGCGTCCTTGACCGCGGCCTTGTCCTGGCCCGGCGCCGGCTGCGGGATCGTCACCCAGCCCACCAGTTCGGTGACCCGGGCCCCGAACGCGGCGGTCAGATCGGCAGGCGTGCACGCCGTGTCCTCGACCACATCATGCAGAACGGCAGCGCTCAGCACCTCGGGATCGGTCACGCCAGCGCCGCGCACCAGCACCTCAAGTGCCTCGAGCAGGTGCTCCAGATAGGGCGCCCCGGTCGGGCGCCGCTGGCTGCCGTGGTGCGCCGCGGCGAACGCCACGGCCCTCCGGAGCTGCGCCACCGTAGCGGCGGGCAGCCGGTCGCGCAGACCCGGTTCCGCCTCATCCCAGGTGTGCCAGCCGGTGAAAAGTTTCATCCGAGCACCCCATGGTCAGGGAGCGAAGGCGGCCGCGTCCTGACAGATGTTCGTGGAGCCAGTGATGCCGCCATATGTCTTGGTCAGGTTACTGGCCGCCGACGACGGGCTGGCCGCCGGTGACGGGCTGGCCGCCGGTGACGGGCTGGCCGCCGCCTTCGTGCTGGACAGGCCGTTGAAGCTCGACCCGACGATCAGGGTGATCGTTCCCGCCTGCACGCTCGTGACCTGCTTCGCGGTGGCGCCGCTGACCTCGGCCTTGAGCGTATTCACCTCGGGGAGCTGGCTGGCTGAGCTGTACTCGATGACGCTGCCGGTGTAGCCGAAGCCGGGGACGTCACCGGTGCCGGTCACGCTGAAGCCCGCGTTGGTGAGATCGGTGCCGACGGTGGCGGCCAGGCCGGCGGTGCCGGCCCCGTTGAGCACGTCCACCTTGACCTGGGAGGGGCTGACCGTGGCCGACGCGGACGGCTTCGAGGTGGCCTTGGCGGGTGCCGGCGCAGTCTTGTCGCTGGCGATGGCCTGGAAAAGCTGATCCGCCGCAGGCTGGGTCCACAGCACCTTGGCCGGGTCGGGCGGGTACAGCCCATTCGGCACGGAGAGGAAGTCCACATTGCTCGAATTGAGGGACTTCATGCTGTCCGCGATCTTCAGCATCGTGCCCAGGTCCAGGCCGCTGTCGACGGTCAGGGACTTCGCGGCGTCGGTGACGACGTCCAGGATCCTCGTCGGGTCGGCGAGCAGGTTGGTGCTCTTGAGGTTGTGCAGCACGGCATCCAGGAAGAACTGCTGCCGCTGGATGCGTTCCAGGTCGGAACCGTCGCCGACGCCCTCGCGGGCGCGGACGAAGGCGAGCGCCTGCGCCCCGGTGACGGTGTGGATGCCGGCCGGCAGGTTCAGCCCGGCAGCCGGGGCGTCGACCGCCACCGGCAGGCAGACGCTTACCCCTCCGACGTCGTTGACAATCGACTGAAACCCGCTGAAGTCGACCTCAATGAAATGCTGGATGCGGATGTTGGTCTGCTGCTCGATGGTCTTCCACAGGCACACCGGACCGCCGTAGGCGAAGGTGGAGTTGAGCGGCTCCAGGTCAGTGGTCGGCTGAGCCTGCTGCCCGATCAGGCCTTCCGCGCTGTCCGCCTGGCAGGCATAGATCGGGACCATCGAGTCCCGCGGGAAGCTGATGATGTCGGCACGCTGATGACCGGGCGCGATGTGCAGAAGCATCACGGTGTCCGAGCGCGCGCCGGTGATGACGCTCGCGTTGCCGTGGCCGTTGCCGGCCGCCCGGCTGTCCGAGCCGATGACCAGGATGTTGAGCGCCGCCGTGTACGGCGGCCGGTGCTGGCCAAGTTCGGCTGAGCTCACGTCGACGCGCTTGATACTGCCGTACACGGTCCGGTACCTGGCGTAAGCGACCAGCGAGGTGGAGACCACGATGACGGTGGCCAGGATGGCCGCCCCAACGAGCACTATTTCCTTGCGCGTCCGCCACCGCCGCCCCGCCGCCGCGCCGCCGCGCCGCTCCTCCCGGCC
>OCZU010002837.1_pt1 | contig 11001 bp, 11 predicted proteins | sample 1539001 | NCBI WGS metagenome assembly OCZU01 (sample SAMEA3539306, study PRJEB22396) | soil metagenome | biome: tundra; feature: field; material: soil | place: USA | collected 2010-05 | depth 0.15 m
CCTCCCGGCACGCGGCCGGAGTCCCGTCGCGGACCCCTGCGCCCGAATCGTCGCCGACGCCCGCTCCGTCGCGCTCGCCCGCCACCGGGCAGACTGCCGCGGCCGGGCACCGCTACTTCCGCACGCTGCCGCCCGGTGCGAAACTCCCCACCGGCGCCCAGTGCGCCCGCTGGGTGCGCGCGCAGCCGGTCGGTGAGGCCAGGCGTTCCAACCGGGTCGCCAACCACACGATCGGCGAGCATGTCCGGCGCGGCTTCCTGGCCGGCGACGGCTCCAAGGCTGAGAAGCTGGCCCAGCGGATCACCGGCGACTTCACCGGGACGACGCAGGAGATCTTGCGCTGGGCGGCCTGCAAGTGGGGTATTGACCAGGACATCGTCTTCGCCCAGGCGGCCGTCGAGAGCTGGTGGCGGCAGGGCACGCTGGGCGACTGGTACGGCCAGGCCAGCGCCTGCCCGCCGGGGCACGGTCTCGGTGCCGACGGCCGGCCGGGCCTGTGCCCGCAGAGCTACGGCATCCTGCAGAACAGGTACCCGTACGAGCAGCAGAGCTGGCCCGGCATCGGCAGGTCCACGGCGATGAACGCGGACACCGCCTATGCGATCTGGCGCTCCTGTTTCGACGGCTACGAGACCTGGCTGAATACCGTCCAGCGCGGCAGCCAGTATCACGCAGGTGACGCCTGGGGCTGCGTCGGCCGGTGGTTCGCCGGCCGCTGGCGCACCGCTCCCGCGGACGGATACATCGCCAAGGTCACGCAGTACCTGCGGGAACGGATCTGGACCACGCCGGACTTCAGGGCCGCTAGCTAACCTCGCCGGGGGCGCACGAAACCGGCGACGCGCGCCGTGCCCTGGCACACCGGCGATTAAGTCGCCGGCGGAGCGTCCCGGAAGGCCGCAGTCCCGGCCCGGGTCTGGACGTGGGCCGGGACCCCGATGCCGGCCGGCAGGGCCGGGTCGGGCACCGGCTCGCCCCAGATGCAGGTCAGCGGCAGTTCGCCCGCCCACAGATTCAGGGCGGCGTCCGGGCTGTCCGCGTCGTCGGGCGGGCCGGTACGGATCTTGACTGACGCCTCGTCCAGCGGCAGGGCCAGCAGGGACGTGGCAGCGAGTTCCTTGCGGCTGGGCTGCCGAACGTAGTTCCACTGGCCCGGGGCCAGGTGCTCGGACAGGCAGCGCAGGCCGCGCAGCTTCTCGTCGGCGTCGGTGACCAGCCGCGGCACGCCATAGATCATCGCGCTGCGATAGTTCACCGCGTGCTCGAACACCGATCTGGCCAGGACCAGCCCGTCAATCAGCGTGATCGTGACGCACATCTGCGCGCCGGGATCCGCCTGCAGGCTCCGGCTGGCAACCGAGCCGTGCAGGTACAGGTGATCGTCGTCGAACCCGTACGACGTCGGCACCACCATGGGCGCGCCGTCCGCGACCAGCCCCAGGTGGGCGATGAACCCGGCCCGCAGCACGGCCTGCAGGTCGGCGCGGTCGTTGCGGCCCTGCTCGCGAAGCCGCCGGTGCCGGGTCCGGTCGGTCAGGGACAAGCCAGCCCGATCGCTGCCGGCCGGTGACGGAGCAGGCATCCGACTGACCGGTTCAGTCACAAAATCACTCCATCGCAACGAAATACGTTGCCCGCAGTCTAGTTCACAACTGATTCAGTCACGGAGTTGGTCGGATTCAGCCGCTCCTGCGGGTCAGCCTGGCTCAGCCGGGTCGGCCTGGTTCAGCCGGGTCGGCCTGGTTCAGCCGGGTCGGCCTGACCCAGCCGGGTCGGACTGGCTTAGACCGGCAGTCGCCAGCGTGGTCCGCCGGCGTCGCCGAGCCAGACCCACTGGCCGACCGGGGTGACCGTCAGCCCGAATGCTGACTGATGCGGCGAGCCAGCCCGCTGCCAGGTCGCGATGGCGTCTTCGACCGCGTCCCAGAGTCGCAGCGGGCCATGCTGGCGCACTGTCCAGCCACCTGACTCCGCTCGTCGCGTGCTGGCCTGGGATCCGGTCGCGACGTCCAGCAGGACAATCTCGTCGCCCGCGCCCAGCTTCTCCGCCGACGGCGCGCCAAGCTGCGCGACGAAGCACCCGGTCCAGTTGTCGAGGATCCCCGGCTTGATCGTGGTCGGCCGCTCGTCACCGAGGCCGAACAGGTAGGACGACCGTGGCGGCCGACCGTGCGGGCGAGCGTTCATGAAAGCGACATCGCACGGGCAAAACCGTCCCGACGCCGTCCCGTCGTCGCCGAGCGTGAGGTGCGCCAGGGCTGTTCCGTTCATCCAGCCCCACAGCGGGGTGGTGATGGTGCCGCCATCACGTACCTGCCAGATCCAGGCCGGGTGGATGAAACGCACGGCGCAGGTCGCGATCAGGCGGTCGTACTCAGCGTTCTTCTCATAGCCTTCCAGCCCGTCACCGGTGACCAGTGTCGGGGAGAATCCTTCGGCGGCGATGGCCGCGCGAGCCCGCGTCGCGACAGCCGGGTCGTACTCGACCGAGGTCACGGCCTCGTCGCCGAGCCGGTGGCAGAGCAGCGCGGTGGAGTATCCGGTGCCGGTCCCGACTTCCAGTACCTTGTCGCCGTCGCCGATCCCGGCGGCTTCCAGCATCCGGACGACCAGGCCGGGGGACGTCGATGAGGAGGTGGGATGGCCGGTGACGGATCCTGGAGCATCGGTGGCGAGCACACCGTCTACCTGCGTTATCCAGGTCTCGTCCGTGTAGGCCAGGCGTAGCCAGTCGGTCTCGTTCAGGTCGCGCCGCCGCAGTGGCTTCCACACGGCGCCGTCCTCGCCATCTTCGGTCGGCCGAAAGATGGCAGCGCCGATAAAGGACTCACGCGGCACCGCCTCGACTGCGCCGCGCCACCCGATGTCCGTCAGCAGACCGTCTTCGACGAGTTGGCGGGCGAGCGCCAGTCGCGTCAGCGAGCCTGATCTGGCCGACCCGGTCATTGCTGTCCCCTCGCAAGTTGAAGGCGATGAGCGATCGCAGCGGCGATCCGTGCAGGTATCGGATCAGGAAACCATGCCCACTGGCCGTTCGGGTTGCACTCAAGGAAGATCCACTCGTCCTTGCCAGTTAAGGCAAAGTCGAATGCTCCGAAAATCAGCTTGAAGCGGCTCAGATATGCCTGCATCGCTTCTACCAGCATCGACGGCGCTTCAATCAGGGCATAGGAGAGATCCGGATAGTGCCGGCGCCAATCTATTCCTGGCGCTCCATCGATCCGGACGGCGAACACGCTGGCGCCGATCACGATGACGCGCACGTCAGCGACCTTGTCGACCTGGCGCTGAAATAAGTGGGCGGCGCCACTGATCGCCGTGGTGATGTCCACTGGATCGACTGACTGTGTCCACACATTGACCGCGGTCCCATCGCGATCCTGGGTCGGCGTTGCCCACAGCGGCTTGTAGACGATCGGCCCGATATCGGCGAAAATGCGTGCAGCATCCGGGTCGTTAGTGATCAGGGTGGGCGGAATCGCCAGGCCGCATGCGGTGGCAGTCGCCAGTTGCGTCGGCTTGTGCTCGGCGTCTCTGATGCGCCATGGATGATTCACGTACAGTGCGCCCGGAAGCGCGGCCAGCACTCCGCCCAGACCATACCGGGACTGATCGCTGACCCACCGTCCGATCCGTTCATCTAGCTCTGGTGCGCGTCGGTACGGTGTCGGCCTGCGCCAGTAGACCGATCGAACATCGGTAAGTCTCAGTTCGCGCGTCGCCGTGGTGATCAGGCCGGACATCCCCGCTGGTCCGAACGAGGCGCTCATGCGAGACTCCGCTGGGAAGTCCGCACCGGGATCGAACCGCACAGCCGGGATGGCCCGGTCGTGCAGTTCGGCCAGCACTAGGTCGGAGGTCGAGTCATCCAGGCAGGTCACCACGAGTACCGGTGCTCGCACCTGATTCAGTCTGACTCGTAATCAGTGGTGGAATCGGGATTCCCCGGTCTTGGCGGCTTGCTGCCTCCGCTGTCGGGCGAAGGAGGTTCCGTGGCAGTTGACTTCTTCTTGTTGGTTCCGTGCTTTCCTGCTTCGACAATCTGCCCAGACGGATCGACGTATCTGCCGGTCTGGGTCAGCGGGTCCAGAAAGATCCGGCAGTCAGGAGCGGTGTCGTCGAATGCCGGGAATGGGCTCATGCGGGACATCCCCCAGGGTTCCAACTCTAATCCGCGCACTTGCGCTCCTTCAGTAGCGTCGCGTGCCAGTCATGCACACACAGTATTGCGCTACTGAAAGGCGTGACAAGGGCGTTGCCCGTCGTCGGCATCATTCACAGTCCGGACAGCGTCGCTGGCTGCCGGAAATGGCTCGTTTATTCTGCCAAGCGAGGTCTGACCTGCGACTTGGTTCGCAGCTTTTTCGTCTCAGCCGACAGCGTGCAGCCAGCGAACCGGGGCGCCAGCCGAGGCGTGCCGGAACGGCTCGAGTTCAGCGTCCCAGGGTTCCCCGAGCAACAACGACAATTCCGCTTCTAGCGAGCCGCCGAGCGCCGGATGCCGCGGCCCGTGCAGTTCGCGGAGCGTGCCGAGCTGATCGCCGTCGTGACCAGCGCTCTGCAGCCGACCGTGACCAGGAGCCTGCGCTGACGCGGCGAGCGTCATGACGGCCCTGAGCCTGTTTTCGCCGATCATGATGTCGCCGTTGGCGCCGACGGTCGCCTGGAAGACGCCGAGCGAAGGCGTGCAGCTGTAACGCGTGGCGTCGCAGCCGGGACTGGCGTCCTCGGTGACTTCGAATCGGAGCAGGTTCCAGGCGGCGAGCGCGGATGCCAGCGCCCCGGACATCCCTGGCCGCCCTTCCCAGGCAAGCTCGGTTCGCATCGTTCCCGGCGCCGCAGGCTGCTCGATCCAGAACAGCTTGACGGGTACGCCAAAAGTCCCGGCGACGGCCCACTCGATGTGCGGGCTCAGCGCCGGGGGCGCAGAGTGAATCTGCAGCACGCCACGTACGGTCACCAGACCTCCCTGCCTGCCGACGAGGTGCGTCTTCCCCAACGAACCTCTGGCGGGCGGCGATCCGTGTGCCATGCCACTGAAACGCTGCGCTGCTCAAACTGCTGTGCTGCTGAAACTCAAGTGCCATTGTGCAGCATGGACCCGTCCGGCACCAGCACCTACCCCCACCTACGCCCGCGTGGCGCGGAACCTGCCTCGCGTCGCGTGCGGGGGCGGACCCACGGGCCTACGGCAGCCCAGCGTCGCCTGACGTTCGCGCCAGGCCTAGTGCAGGTCTAGCTCGCCTGACTTGATCCCGGCAACGAACTCGGCCCAGCCGGATCGGGTGACGGTCAGCACGACGCCGTGGTGGTCCTTGGAGTCACGAACCGCGACGATGCCGGGCAGATCGCGGGCGACCTCGACGCAGTCCCCGCCGTTGCCGGCGCTATAACTGCTTTTGCGCCAGGCGGCGCTGCTCAGGTCCATCGTTCCTCAGCCACTTTCCTGATCAGGTCTCGTGACGCTCCGCGTGGCAGCGCTTCGGTCATCAGCGTGTCGAAGATCTCGCTGACGGCTGCGACCACGGAGGCGTTCTCGGTTGTCTGGCCCTGGTTGGGTGACTCCATGTACACGATACTCGGTGCGTTATCGAAGCCGGCGATCGCGAAACCGCCCGTCAGGCCGATGTGCGCGCCCACCTCGGCAGGGATGACCTGGATCGTGATCTTGGACCGGTCGGACATGGCGGCCAGGTGCGCCAGCTGATCCTGCATGACCTTCGCGCTCCCGATCTGGCGGTGCAGCACGCCTTCGTCGAGGACCACCCAGAGCGTCGGCGGCTTGGCCCGCTCCAGGATCACTTGCCGCTCTATCCGGGCGCTGACCAGGTTGTCCAGCTCGTCGGCACCGTCCGCCGAGCGCCATGCCAGGAACAGCGCCCGGGCGTAGTCGGCGGTCTGCAGCAGGCCGGGCACCAGCAGCGGCTGCCACGTCCGCAGCGAGGTCGCCCGCCGCTCCGCGTCGAGCCACCCGGCGAACCATGACGGGTAGCCGCCATCCCAGCGCCGGGCGAGCGCGTAGATCCGAATGAACAGTCCGCCCGCGGTCGGCAGCGCGTCATCGCACTTCGTCGCGAAATGCGGCGACGGTGACCGCTCGCCCGTCTCGACCTTGCCAACCTGCGCACCGGAGTAGCCAACCCGCACGCCCAGCTGCTCCTGACTGAGCCCGGCCGCCATCCGCGCGCGCCGAAGCTCGGCACCGAAGAACTCAAGTGGTCCTGCGCTCGGGTCAAGTTCACGTATTAGCGGCATGACAGCCTCCTTTTCCGCAGATCCTGACGGTCGCGACGCTGCATGTAACGTTCGGACGCGTTCGGACGACAACATGTATTCGCTACGCGATCTTAAATGCGCGTGACGAGGATGACCATTAGTACCAGACAGAAGAGAGGAAATATGCGCGAGCACGCAATTGCGCCACCATTCCCAGCCTCTCGCGCTCAACCCGGCTATTCCTGGTGAGCGCCCAGGCAGGCGGCGCTCGCTGCACGGTGACCGGACCCAGCCTTCCAGCCGACTCGCAGTCGCCCTGCGGACACGGAGATCGCCGCGCGGGTGCGCCCTACGAGCACGGAGACCGCTTCGCGGGTGCGCCCTACGAGCACGGAGACCGCTTCGCGGGTGCGCCCAACGAGCACGCGGAGCGCTTTACAGGCGCGCCCCGCGAGCGCCAGCCGACCGCGACTCTTGGCGGGGCGCACCGCCTCTACCTGGCAGTGCCAGCGCAGCCGGACCGGGTGCCGTACATCCGGCACTGCACGACGCACACGCTCAACGCGTGGCGGCTCGGCCATCTGGCCCCCGACGCTGAGCTCGTGGTTTCCGAACTCCTGACCAACGCCGTCCGGGCCACGCAGGAAGCAGCCTCCCCGCTGACACTCGGATCGCAGCCGGTCGTGCCGGTGGTGGTGCTGTACCTGGCGACCGATGCTGACTGGCTGTGGGTGCTGGTCTGGGACTGCTGCCCCGAGTCCCCGGAGCACCCAATCCGCCCAGGCTCTGGCGCCGGTGCTGACTGCGAACCCGAACCCGATCCCGACGCCGAGAACGGGCGCGGCCTGGAGATCGTCGATGCGGTCAGCGACCGCTGGGGCACCTGCTCCGCAGCCGGAGTCGGCAAGGTCGTCTGGGCGCAGCTAAGGCTGCCCGCCCACCCGGAGTGAGGATCCGCCGATACGAGCGGATTCGAACCGCAGTGCCAGCGACCGGACCTGCAACCGCCGTGCCAGCGACCGGACCTGCAACTGTGGCGCCAGCGACTGGGCCTGCACCTGTGGCGGCAGCGACTGGGCCTGCACAGTAGCGTCCCGGCATGGTGAGATAGGACCGTGATCCGGGCAGACGGAACATCAGCCTCAGCGCCGCCCAACGGCGACCGACCAGGCCGCTCGCCGCGGCACGCCGCAGGCTTGATCTTCACCGGCGAGATGTACGGCGTCCAGCAGGATCAGCTCGCCGACGTACTGCACGTGACTGAGCGCACAGCCAGTTCCGTCGTTGCTGGCTGGCGGTCCGCCGGACTGGCCGACGCCGGCCGGCTTGGCCCGGGCCCGCGCTGGATCTGGCTCACCAAGGCCGGCCTGATTGCCAGTGGCCTGCAGTACTCCCCCGGCGCCCCCGGCTTATCGGCCCTCGCGCACCTGCGTGCCGTGACTGCCGTCCGGCTCGCGCTGGACGCGCTGCCGCAGTACACGGCAGCCGGCGCATACTGGCGCAGCGAACGGCGGCTCCGCGCGAAGATCGGCGGTCGGCTGGGCCTGCGCGAGCACGTGCCCGACGCCGAGGTGCACTGGCCGGACGGCGCCGTCGGTGAGGACGTGCCAGGCGTGCGTCTGGACGCACCACGCGGCGATCTCGCCCCGGTCCCGTGGGCAGGCGAATGCTGGGCAATCGAGGCTGAGCTGACCGCCAAGACCGTGGCCCGCACCGTTGCGATCATGCACGAACTGCTGTCCCGGACCGGTGACTACGGCTGCCCTCCGGCCGACGCGACAGTCCCCGGTAGACCGCCTCGCCATACCCGCGCGATCTACCTCTGCTCCCCCGCCGCCCGCCCGACCGTCTCCAAGGCCCGCGACGCCCTCGGCAACCTCGCAGCCAGAATCGAAATCCGCCCCCTCCCAACCGGCGCCGACCTACCCACCACCAGCCCCACCCGATCCCGACCAGTCCGACCAGCGCCGCCACAGCGACCAGCCCAGCCTGAGCAGCCAGCCCAGCCTGAGCAGCCAGCCCAGCCTGAGCAGCCAGCCCAGGTTCAGTCGACGCGGCCGGATCAGCCCGCGCAAGCTGCCTCCGAGACGGCTCCGCCATGATCGGCCGGTGGCTCAGCCTGCTGGCGGCGCAGCTGTTCTTCCGGATCATCGTCGGCACGGTCGCACTGGTTGCCGTCGCGGCGGTCGCTGTCGCCGCGACGCCGGTCACGGTGGTCGCGACCGGCGCATTCACCGCTGCCTGGCTGAGCGGCTGGCAGCCCAAGCGATTGCTCGTCGCCGCCGCGTGGTGCGCCCCTATGGTTGCGGTCTGGCTGGCCGGCACCGCCGTCGCATCTGGCCTGCGCGCTGCCTCCGCCGCGCCATACCGTGCCTGGACCACCTTCTGGCACCTCAGCTTCTCCGGCGACGTCCTGCGCGCGGCGGCCACCGTCGCGCCGGCCGCGATCCCGCTCGGTCTCCTCCTCGGCGCCCTGGCCTGGTCGTATCGGATTCGCTCGCTGCGCTCCGGTGCCGGTGGCCTCTCCCCCGCCGCGCCCGCCGCCTTTGATGCCAGGCAATGGCAGCGCCAGGCGCGGGCAGCCCGCGCCAGGATCGCCGCACCCGGCTCGGTCCCGCTGACCATGCGTGACGATCTGCTCGTCGCCGGTGCCGTGATTCGATCCGTCCGGCACCGCACCGGCCCGGTCGCCGCGATCGGGTACCAGCGGATGCGGTCGCACCAGATCGTCATCGGCACCACGGGCACGGGCAAGACGACGCTCCTGCTCCGCCTCTGGGCCGGTTTCATGGCGACCGGCCTGCGGCGGCACACGTCCGGGCTCGGCCCGCCGCCGCTGCTAGTGGTGCTGGACTGCAAGGGCGGTTCGGACGCCCGCCGGGTCGCCGACCGGGTCCGCCGGGTTCTCCGCCAGGCAGGCGCCCGATCGACCGCTATCTGGCCGGACGAGGCCAGCCTGTCCTTGTGGTCATTGCCGCCGCGCCAGCTCACAACCACGCTAGTGGACCTGATCGAGCACGGCACCGGCGCGGCCGCGTACTACACCGACGTGATGGAGGCCCTGGTCGCGCTCGCCGTGGAGGCACCGTGCGGCCCGCCCACCAGCGCCGCCGACCTGCTGGCCAGGTTCGGCCCTGGCTGGCTGTCGACCGCGTACGCCGCGACCGGCACCGCCGCCGATCACGCGATGATCAGGTCAGCGTCCCGGCAGCTAGCCGACGTAGCGCTGCGGTATCGTACGCTGTTCCGTCGGCTCGGCAGCGGGCTGGATGGAGCCGGCAGCTTCGAAGACGCCGACGCCTGGTACTGCATTCTCGAAGGCACCGACCAGATCGCCGTGGCCGAAGGCCAGGCCAGGGCGCTGGTCGATCTCCTGGCCAGCTTCGCCGTCCGCGGCCCGGTCAAGCGGGAGATCCTGCTGGCGGTCGACGAGTTCAGCGCGGTCTCTCGCCGGCTCCCGATCTGGCAGCTCTACGAGCGGGCCAGGTCACTCGGCCTCGCCGTCCAGGTATCAGCCCAGTCCTGGCAGGGCCTGGGCACCAACCCAGACGAGCGGCTCAGGATCGCCGCATCCGCCGAAGGCGGCATCTGGCTGCTCCGCACCCCGCACCCCGAGCCGGTCACCGTCCTGGCTGGCACCCTCAAATCCGTAGACACCACCCGCCACCTGCGCCGATTCCCGCTCTGGAGCCACAAAGGCTCATCCCGAGTCCGCGACATCCCAGTAGTCGATCCCACCCTGATCCGCACCCTAGACGTGGGCCAAGTCGCCTACATCTACCGAGGCGGTGTCACCTACATCCAGGTAAAACGTCTAGTAGCCACCCCCGCCGCCGTCACCGGTATCTCACCAGCCACACCCGACCCAGCCTCCATCGACTCGACCGGTCAGGCGGTAGATGTGCCAACACTTCTTTCGGCCGCCACTCCTCTATCTGGCCCTGGTTCGAATGGTGCTTCCTTGCCCGATATCGGCGTGCTGCTCGATGCCGCTTTCGGACCGGAGCGGACGCCATGACCCGGCGATCTGACCCGACCTGGCGGGCCGTTATTCCCCGGCTGTCCCGGAAGACCGACAGCCGTGTGCCGCTACGCCAGTTCACCGACCCGTTCGCGCTGCTAGGTCTCGACCCCGACTCTGACCTGACCGATGACGACGTCCGCGCAGCCTGGCGCCGAGTCGCCGCCGCCACCCATCCCGACCGCACCGACGGCGGCGACCCCGACCGCTTCGCCGTCGCTGCGGCCGCCTACACCGAACTGCGTACGCCCTTCGACCGCGGCGAAGCCAGAGCCACCCGCGCCGAGCCAGCCCACCGCGCGCCCAGGCCCGCCGCTCGCCACGCACCCAGCAAACTGAGCGCAGTCGGCGTCGGCCCGGCAGCCCGCTTGCTGACCCGAGTCCAGCAAGGCCGACCGATCCGCCTGATCCTGCGAGTACTCGCCGCCGTCGCCATCGGCATCGTCGGCTTCCTCGCGGCCAGCCCTGGCCCAGCCGCCCCCGCCCTAGCCACCGGTGCCCTCACCTGGCTAGCACTAACCATCCGCCGTGACCTCACCCCGCCCTGAGCCAGCACGCGTCACCAGGTTGTCAGTCGGCATTACGTCCGCCCACCTGCCGAGTCTCGGCTCGCCGGAGCGCATCCGCTACCTCAACGCCGCCAGATTGGCGCGTACAACCCCCGTCATCGGATGTCCGTCACTGAGCACCCGCTCACAGTCCGCGAGGGTCTGCTCGTACAGCGGGATCGCCCGGCCCAGGTCACCCGCCGCCCGGTAGGCGTA
>OCZU010002838.1_pt1 | contig 11000 bp, 3 predicted proteins | sample 1539001 | NCBI WGS metagenome assembly OCZU01 (sample SAMEA3539306, study PRJEB22396) | soil metagenome | biome: tundra; feature: field; material: soil | place: USA | collected 2010-05 | depth 0.15 m
ATCGGCGAACTCGTCGTTGTACCGCTTCTCCGTGACCCGCCACTCCTCGGCCGGGTACAGGTGCTCCGGCGGGAGGACGATCTCGCGCTTGAGCATGCTCTGACCATATTCCGGCGCGCCCACTACGGACAGACGGCACCGATGCCGATTAAGGCATGTGCCCGGGGATTCCGGGACCAACGCCCCTTCTTGGCGGTTGCCTGGCCGTGCAGCCTGGAGGTGGACGGGCGGGCTAGCGTGGCGCGCCGTGGCGATTGCAGGTGGCGGAGATGACGGAAAGGTCGGCCAGCTGGACGGTCGATGAACTGGGTCCGGCCAAGGTGATCTTCCTGCACCTGGCGTCCGGCTACGACGCCGTCGTCGTGGTTGACAATGTCGCGCTTGGCCCGGCAATCGGCGGCGTGCGGATGCGGCCTGACGTCACGGCGAGTGAGGTGGCCCGCCTGGCCAGGGCCATGACCGTGAAGAACGCCGTTGCCGGCTTGCCGCACGGCGGCGGGAAGTCCGGCATCGCGGCGCCGCCAGACCTGGCGCCCGCTGATCACGAACGGGTCATGCGTGCGTTCGCGCGGGCGATCGAGCAGCTCACCGAGTACATCCCGGGGCCCGACATGGGCACGACCGAGACGTCGATGGCGTACGTCTACGACGAGATCGGCCGGGCGGTCGGCGTCCCTGGCGCGCTCGGCGGCGTCCCGCTCGACGAGCTGGGTGCGACGGGATTCGGGCTGGCGGTGTGCGCCGACGTCCTGAGCGAAGCCAAGGTCGTGGAGCTGGCTGGCGCGCGGGTCATCATCCAGGGCTTCGGCGCGGTGGGCAGCGCCGCCGCCCGTGCGATGGGTGACCGCGGCGCCGTGGTGATCGCCGTCTCCGACATCGGTGGTGCGACCTGGAACCCGGCCGGGCTCGACGTGGCAGCTCTGCTCGCCTGGAAGCAGTCAGGCGGCCCGGTCGCCGGATTCGGTGGCGGCACGGCCGTGCCGCGCGACGACATACTCGGCTTCGACTGCGACATCCTCGTTCCGGCAGCACAGCCCGACGTGGTGACCGCCGGCAACGCGGAGAAGATCTCGGCCCGGGTAGTGCTCGAAGGAGCGAACATTCCGGTCACCGGTGAGGCGGAGGACGAGCTGGCCCGGCGCGGCGTGCTCTGCGTTCCTGACGTGATCGCTAACGCGGGCGGCGTCATCTGCGCCGCGGCCGAGCATCGTGGCGCTGGCCGGACGGAGGCGTTCGCGGAAATCGAGGAGAAGATGCGGGTGTCCACCGCCGAGTTGCTCGACCGCCTTCGCGGCACCGCGCTGACTCCGCGCGCGGCCGCCGGCCAGATGGCCGACACGCGGCTGGTCCAGGCACGTGCCCTGCGCCGCAGGTTCTGATCGCCACGGACAGGCAGGAGCATGCCGTGCGGACGTGGTGGCTGGCCTGCGCCGAGGACCAGGTTCCCGAAGGAACCGGATGGCTGAGCGATACTGAGCGCGGTTACGCGGCCCGGATGCGGTACACGAAACGCCGCGATGACTTCCTGGTCAGCCGCCTGACGCTCAAGCTGGCCGTGGCGCGCGCGCTCGGCTGGCCGGAGGATGCCACCACGCTGGCGCGGATCGAGAGCCGCGCGGCACCCGATGGCGCGCCCGAGCTCTTCGTGGACGGGCAGCAGGCCAGGCGCGGTGTCTCGCTGACTGACCGGGCGGGCTGCGCCGCCTGCCTGGTCGCTGAAGCGCCCGCAGATGTCGGCTGCGACCTGGAGCTCGTCGAGGCACGCAGCGACGCGTTCGTCCGTGACTACCTGACCGGCCCGGAGCGCGATCGCGTCGCCGCCGCCGGCGCCGCTCGCGACGTCGCCGCCAACCTGATCTGGTCGGCCAAGGAGAGCGCGCTCAAGGTGCTCCGGACTGGCCTGCGCCGGGATACCCGCTCGGTCGAGGTCACCGTGGATGATCTGACGCCGCCGGAGCACGCCTGGTCCCCGCTACGCGTCCGTGCTGCCGAGGGCGCCGTATTCCCCGGCTACTGGCGGCGGAGCGGCTCGTTCCTGCTCACGGCGTGCGCGCGCGGGACCTTCCCGCCCCCTTCCGCTCTTGATCCGGTCTGCGTCCTGGACGACGCCGCGCCCGCGCATCACTGGCTGACCAGGCCGCTCGCCTAGCGCAGGCGCGCCAAGCCCCAGCCGCCGCTCGAGCGCACCGATGATGAACGGACGCAGCTCGGCGGCCGCGATGATGCGGTCGACGGATCCCACCCGCATGGCGCGCTGGATGTCATGAATGCCATCGAACTCGTCGGCCACCTGCCTGAGCTTCTCAGCGCGGACCGCCGCGGTCGTCTCGGCAAGCTCCTGACGCAGGTCGGCCCGGCCGCCGGACTCGGCGGCGAGCATCTCCCGCATGCTCGCGACCCGCCGGTCCTGCTCGGTCCTGGCGCTGACCTCGCGTGCGAAGACCACCGCGGCGGCCGGCGCGCCGCCGATCACCGATGCGAAGGAGCCATCCACCGCGACGGTGTCCATGTCCTCGTGCAGTCGCTTGGAGAACACGACAAACGCGCCGCCGTGATAGCGGGAGACGACCACGAACACGATCGGCCCGCGGAAGTTGGTGATCGCGCGGCCGATCTCCGCGCCGTACTCGAGCTGCCACTTGCGCATGCTCTCCGGCGAGCCGTCGAATCCGCTGAGGTTGGCCAGGACCACGAGCGGCCGGTTCCCGCTGGCGGCGTTCACGGCGCGGGCGAGCTTGCGCGAGGCTTGCGGGAAGAGCGTCCCTGACGTCCATGACGGCGGCCCGTCGGCGGGAACGAGACCGGTGCGCGGAACTGTCTGTGACTCGATGCCGGTCAGGCAGACCGGAATACCGCCGATGCGCGCGTCCCACACGATGGCATTCTCGGCGTCGCGCCACATGGCCCAGCGCTCGAGCGGATCGTGATCGGCGTCGGCGACAGCGCGCATGACCGAGCGCATATCGAACGGCTTCTTGCGGTCGCCATTCCGCTCGGCGGAGAAGATATCCCCGATCCGGTCGAAGTCCGAGCCGGCCACGGCCTTGTGCGCAGAAGCGCAGACATCGCGGTCGAACGGGTCGCCGGTGGGCGCCCGCCGCGGCCCGGCTTGCCCCGGCGGGATATAGGTGTGGTCATAGTGGCGGAGCAGCAGGGCGCAGGCATCAGCCAGCGTCGGCGCCCAGTACTGCCCCTGCCCGTTCGGGCCCATGATCCGGTCGAATCCGCCGATCCCCAAGTTGTCCTCGGCCGACACGCCACCCGAGTAGTCGAGCGAGCTCTTGCCGGTCAGCACCATGGCGCTGGCTGGCGTCATTACCAGGATGCCCGAGGTGTGCATCAGCATGGTGGCCTCGGCGTTCCAGTAGGGCTGGGCGCCGACGTTGATCCCGGTGACCACGACGTTGACTTCGTGGCCTGCCTGGGTGTGCTCGATCAGGCGGCGCAGCACGGCGGCGATCCAGTCCATGTTCTCCGTGCCGCTGTCCCACGCGATGCGGGCACCTGATGAAAGCGCGAACCACTCGACCGGAACTCTCAGCCGGTCGGCGAGTGCCAGCGCGGCGAGGATCCGGCGGCATTCGGGCTCGGCGAGATTGCCCAGGCCGGAGGTCGGATCGCCGAGGATCGTGACCCGGCGCATGCCCTCAGGCACCAGCGGGGTGAAGTTCGTGATGACGCCGACCACGATCGCCGCAGTGTTGCGGCCTGCGGGCCGGTCGACCGGTAGCAGCTCGTCGCCGCTGCCGGCCAGGTCGTACTCGGTGAACTCGCCGGCCGGGAAGTCGGCGGGCGCGCCAACCGGCGGGGTGAGCATGCGGATCAGCTCGTACGGATAGGGGACCCCGAGGCGCTGCGAGCGCAGCACCTTCTGCCGGTAGGCGGTGAGCGGCCTGATCGGCTGGTCGGAAAGATGCCTGACCCGGACGCTCACTGCCCGGTCGGCGACATTCTCGATGTCGAGAATCGCGTCACGGTTCTCTCCTGTCGCGGCGTCCACGGTCCTGATCCTGACGGCGACCTTCTCCAGGCCCAGGCCGGCCGCCATGGGGGCCAGCCGGTGAGCGACACTGCGCCAGGTCCCCGGTCCTATGTCCCACGTCGGGCGAACATAGAGAAGTACCCGGTTGCTGAGCGGGCGCTGCGTGGCTGGCTGGCGGCTCAGCGCGTGCCTGAGGTCGGCGAGCGCCTGGGCGAGCACTCCCTCCAGATGCGGGAACCCGATGGTCCGCCCGGCGGAGTTCCTGGCCGGGGTGAGGTCGCGAACCTCCGCGATCGCGATCAGGCGCTCGTCCTTCGCGTTGTCCTTGGCGACCGCGTGGAACAGGTAGATGTCCTCCGCGCTGGAGAGCCGGCTCACGGTGAAATTCGCCAGCCGCCACAGGTCAAGGCGCTTGGCGATCATCGGGTGCAGGTTGCGGTACAGCGGATCCTCGGTGAATCCGGACTCGTCCTGCCGGAAGGTGAAGTGCAGGGTGCGGAGGTGCTCTTCGGACTGGCCATCCGGATCCGGGCCCCGGTCGCTGGTGACGGCAATATCCAGCCGGTCCAGCGGATGACCGAAGTCGGTCCGGCCGAGCAGGCCGGCCAGTTCGGCGGCCATCGGCTCGGCAGCTACCCACTCGCCGTTCCGCCAGGACTCGACGTCGACGACGACGCGCAGGCCGGCAGGCAGCGCGCTCAGGAATCCCCGCAGCTCGCCAGCGAAGTCGGCCAGGTCATCGAGCGGTACGTAGCCGGCGATCAGCTGCACGTCCTGGCCGTCCTCCCGATAGCCGGCCAGGCAGACCAGGTGCTTCCCGAATACCTGGCACCGCATGTCGCGTAGCTCTCTGATCCGGTAGAACCGCCTGGTCCGCGCCTGCAGCAGCCTGATGCTTGTGGTGGCATCCGCGTCCCGGAACCTGTCCCGCAGCAGTGCTCGCATCGGCTGCGGGCACGACACGATCCGGTCCGTGAGCTCGCGGATGCGCTCGGCTGAAGGATGCCCGGCCAGCTCGTCGAGGCACTGCTCCATCTCCGCGTAAACCAGCGGCCGCATCCTGGCCAGTGTCGGCGCGTCGACGTAGCTGAACCGCACCTCGCGCGCCAGGTCGCAGACCTCCTGGTGACGGCCCTGCGTACCGGTGATCAGGCGGTCGATCACCTTCAGCCGCTCGTCGGTCATCAGCGCCAGCAGCGTGTCGCGGCGGCGCAGCCACCGGTCAAGGATCGCCATGATGAGAGGTGCCGTGACACGAACTCGGGCGAGTGACCGGTACAGCCGCAGCAGCGCCTGCTCGAGTTCAGGCGTGCGCCGCAGCGACAGGACGCCGTACCGGGCCAGAGCCTCCCGCAGCTGGGCCAGGAAGTGCTCAGGCACTCCTGAGCGGTCCGGATCAAGGCTGGCCAGGTAGGTGAACAGGTGAGCCTCGGCGCTGCGGGAGAATTCGCTTTCCGTCTCGTCCGGCTCACGCCTGGCCAGTGCGGTGATGGCGGCGAAGATCTCCAGTAGTTCAAGCTCCTGGCCGAGCAGGAGCAGGTCAGCCGGGCCGGCGCTCGGCTTGGCCGCTCGAAGCCTGGTCAGCTCGCGGACGGCGTCCTCGTCGAGGTCGTAGCCGAGCAGGTAGCCGCGGAGGGTCACCTGACTGCCGCTATCGGCCGCGTCGCTTGCCCGGGCGCTGATCTCAAGCCGCGTGCCGGTGGCGGTCAGGTCGTCCGGCTGATCGGATGGCCGCAGCTCGACCAGCGGGGCACCTGCCTCTACCTGCGTGTTGACGGACACCGCGACGGCGTGGACCGTGCCGGGGAAAGGCGCCGCGATGGCCGTCTCCATCTTCATGCTCTCGACCACGACCAGCGGATCGCCTGCCCGGACCGTGTCGCCCGCGGCCACCAGGACGGCGACGACGAACGCGGGCGCCGGGGCGAGTACCCGGCCGCCGCCATCCCTGGTGATGACGTGTGGCACGCCGTTCACCTCGACGATCAGCCGCGGCCCTTGCGTGTCCGCGACAACGCGATGGCGGGCCCCGAGGCAGGTCACCGCCCGCTCGTACCGCCCGAGATGCTGAACGCCTACCCCGATGACGGCGTCGCCGGTATCGATCCGGTAGGCGCCGGGTCCCAGGCAGTAGACACGCATCCGGTAGACGTTGCCCCGCAGGCTGAGCTCCATCCGGTGCCCCACCTCGTCAGGCAGCTCGGGCCGGCCACGGGCCGCGGCGGCGTAGAAGTTCGCCTGGACGGCGGCCTGATCGGCGTCATACGCCTCGACGGCCGCGGCGAGCAAGGCCACCGGATGCTGCGGCGGAAGGTGCTGGCCGGCCGCGGTCAGCCGGTCGAGCCACTGGTTGTCGTAGCTGCCCGCGCGCACCTCGGGCCGGTCGAGCAGTCCCACCAGGAAGCCCTTGTTGGTCATCCCGCCGTCGACGACGACGATGGACTGCGCGAGCCCGCGGTGCAGCCGGCTGAGTGCCTCGGGCCGGTCCCGTCCCCAGGCCACGACCTTGGCGATCATCGAGTCGAACTCTGGCGCGATCTCGTCGCCCGCGGCGACACCCGCATCGATGCGGATCCCGGCGCCGCCCGCCAGCCGCAGCGCCGCTACCCGGCCGGGAGCCGGGGAGAAGGCGCGCTCCGGGTCCTCAGCGTTGAGACGAGCCTCGATGGCGTGGCCCTGGACCGGGGGCGGGCTGCCGGTGAGCCGGCCGCCTCGCGCGATGTGCAGCTGGAGCTTGACCAGATCGAGTCCGGTCGTCAGCTCGGTGACCGGATGCTCGACCTGAAGCCGGGTGTTGACCTCCATGAACAGGAACTGTCTGCTCGCCGGGTCGAGGAGGAACTCGACCGTGCCGGCGCCGCGGTAGCCCGCCGCGGCGCACAGCCGCACGGCCGCGTCACGCAGTGCCTTCTCGCCGGACTCGTCGAGCAGCGTGCAGGCGGACTCCTCGATGACCTTCTGGTTGCGCCGCTGAATGCTGCAGTCACGGATGCCGACGGCCCAGATCGTGCCGGCGCCGTCGGCCACGACCTGGACTTCCACGTGACGAGCGGCCTCCAGCTTGCGCTCGATGAACACCGTCCGGTCACCGAACGCGTGCTCGGCCTCGGCCTGCGCGGAGGCGAATGCCTCGCGAATCCCGCTGGGGGACGCCGCCACTCTGATGCCGCGGCCGCCGCCTCCCGCTGAGGCCTTGACGAGTACCGGGTAACCGAGCATGTCAGCGGCGAGCAGCGCGCTGTCGGCGTCGTGGACGGGCCCTCCGCTCCACGGGACGACCGGAATGCCGACGTTCTCGGCGAGCTGCTTGGCCCGCACCTTGTCGCCGAGCAGCCGGATGACGTCACTGCCCGGTCCGATGAACGTGATGCCCGCGCGCTCGCACAACTGGGCGAAGTCCGCCGACTCGGCGACGAACCCCCACCCCACCCAGACAGCATCGGCGCGGGCCCTGGCCAGCGCGGTCATCAGCCGGTCGAGGTCAAGGTAGCTGCTCTCGCGGTGGCCGGTGGTGCTGGTCGTGTAGGCGGGGCCAAGCGAGATGGCCTCGCTGGCCTCCCTGACGAACCAGGCGGTCGCGTCCGGCTCCGTGTACAGGGCGATCGTCGTGATCGGCGAGCCCGGTTCCCGGTTCAGCTCGGCGATCGCGCTCAGGCACCGCATCGCCGGCTCGCCCCGGTTGACGATGGCGAGCCTGCGGATGGTCGTCATACTGACTCCTCGGGCGGCACGGGGCGCACTTCAGCCGCGCATGGCGGCACGTATCGGGCGCCGGAGATCGTCTGCGACGGCACCAGGCAAGGGCGTAGACCGGTATCCGTCCACCCGCACGAGCACGTCGCCTGCCGCGTCAACGACGCGGCAGTCGAAGCTGCCGTCATCGCGCGGATGAACAAGCGCGAACAGGGCGCGGTCACCGTCCGGCTTGTGCACGATCCGGATCAGCTCGGCGTGACCAGGCAGTGCCAGCAACCCGGCCTGGCCGATCTCCCACAGGCCGACCGTCTGGAAGCACAGCTCGATCAGCCGCGGCTCCAGTGCGGTCGGAACTGCCGCCGGCAGGTAATCGGGGGGCAGCTCCGCGGCCAGCTGGCCGACCGCGGATCCATCGCACCGCCACGCGCTCTGGAGCACCTGGTAGGCGGGACCATGCGGGAGCATGCGGTAGATGTCCGCCCGGCCCACCTGCTCGGCAGCCTGCCGGGTGGGGGAGTCATCGGCCTCGGGTCGCAGCGGCTGCGAGGTAAGCCTGACGCTTCCGGTGACGTGCGTTGTCCACCGCGGCACCTCGTCCCCCCTGAGCTTCCTGCTGCAGACCATCGTGCAGTCAGCGAGGAGGTCGGCGCCGTCGGGGCGGATCACCGCGCGCAGTGTGACCGTGCGGGGCTCGTCACGGTAGAACTTCAGCGGTGCCAGGAAGTCGATTCGCTCGACGCCGGCGACGTGCAGGTCCGGCGCCGCGAGCCTCGCGACCTCGGCGAGAGCCTCGGCGGCCATGACGCCGGGCAGCACGGTCATGGCTTCGATCTGGTGATCGTGCAGGAACGGCTGGGCCGCCGGGTCGAGGGCCGTCTCGACGGTCAGGCCGCCGTAGACGCCCATGCCGGTCACCGAGCCGGCCATCGGCCCGGACGCGACGGTGCTGACGGCGGCTAGGTCGAGCCCGCCAGCCACCTCAAGCTCGGCCGTCAGCATGCCGAGCTCCCCGGCCACGACGACCTCGCCGCGGAACGGGCCGGCGGTCAGTTCCTGCCTGATCCACGCGATGCCCGCTTCAGGCGGCAGCATCTCGATGCCAGCCAGCGCCATGACCTTCGGAACAGAGCCGCGGGTGGCCATTCCGAGGCCGCCCCAGGCCGTCCAGTCCAGTGCGATCCCGCGCATGCCGGGCCGCGTGCGGCGGAAGCTCGACGTGACCTTGCACAGCAGGTCGTTGGCCGCGCTGTAGTCGGTCTGGCCCGTATTCCCGAACCGGCCGGCCACGGAGCTGAACGCCACTGTCGCACCGATCTCCAGGTCGGCCGCGGCGTGCAGGAGGTTGAACCAGCCATCGGCCTTGACGTCGAAGACGCGGTCAAACTCGCGGCCGTCCTTGTCCGCTATGGCATGGCTGATTTCGATCCCGGCCGCGTGCAGCAGCACGTCGATCCGCCCGTGCCGGCTGCCGATGTCCGCGACGACCCGCGCGACGGCGTCGGCGTCGGTGAGATCCACCTCGTGGTAGTACACTTCGCCGCCGGACTGGCGGACCGCCTGGATAGCGGTCAGTGCCGACTGCAGCCGCTCGTAGTGAGCGACCTGGCGCTCGATGAGCACGGGGGTCGGGCGCTGCCCGGCTGCCTTGAGCCGTCCGCTGATCGTCGCCCTGAGACCGTCCCGGTCGGTCGTGAAGGCGACCAGGTCCGCGTCCGACGGATCGGGCTCAGGCGTCAGGTCGAGCAGGTGGAAGATGCCGCCGCTGGCGGCGGCCAGATCGGCGGTGATCGCCGACACGATGCTCCCTGCCGCGCCGGTCACGACGAACACGGTCTGGCTGTCCATCGTCAGCCCGCCGGTCCCGTCGCCGAATGGAATCTCCCGCAGGCCGACAGCCCAGCGCCGGCCGTCTGCGCGGCCGATCTCGATGGCGCCTGGGTCGCGCAGAGTCTCCTCGATGAGGGCGTCGGCGAGCGCCGCGGTCTTCCTGGTGACAGCGAAGTCCACGGCCTTGGCCAGGACTTCGGCGCGCTCGCGGCGGTAGGCCTTGGTGAATCCGGTCACGGCTCCGCCCAGCGGGGCGACGGCACCAGCCTCGTCATATCCGTGGTAGCCACCGAGCCTGGTCGCCGAGACCAGGAACGAGCCGCGCGGCCCGAGGTGCCCCTCGGTATCGAGGCGACGCACGACGGCATGCAGGTTCTTGACCCGGCTGCCGAGCGCTTCCCGCCAGCCGGCCAGGTCGAGTTCGTCGATCGCCCGCTCGGCATCGAGCGCGGCGAGCCAGTAGAGCCCGTGCACCGGGCCGTCCGCCAGCCACTCGGTCAGCCGTGCGTCGATGTCAGCGGCGCCCGATCCGGCCGCCAGCACCAGCGGCGTCACGCCCAGTGCGCCGAGCCGCCGGACGAGCGCGTCGCTGACTCCGCCCCGGTCGGCCATCACGATGACGCGGCTCGCTGCGCCCAGAGTGACGGAGGTTGGGATGCACCAGTCGATCGGGGGCCGGAGTACCGGAACCGGAATCCGGCGCGGCAGCTGCCGGGCAGCCGCGGCGTCACCGGTGAAGGCGGGCACGGCACTAGCCACGGCCAGCCCGGCCGGTGCCGTGGCGGCGGAGTCCGTGGCGGCGGAGTCCGTGGCGGCGGAGTCCGTGGCGGCGGAGTCCGTGGTGGCGGGGGGCTGCGCGGCGACTTGGGGTTCGGCAGTGGGTGCCCGGTCGCGGGCGAAGCCGATGACGTGGGTGAGGGTGGGGAAGTCGCGGAGCCTCAGGTTCTCCTCGCGCGGGATGCCGAACCGTTCCCGTACGGCGGCGAACATCTCGGCCTGCTTGACGGTGTCGATGCCGAGGTCGGCTTCGAGGTCAAGGTCGAGATCGAGCAGGTCGGCCGGGTATCCGGTCATCTCGCTGACGATCTGCACGATCTGGCCGGTCACCGACTCCGCTGCCGGCGCCGATGCCGGGAGCTCCCGCGCGGCTGGCTGCGCTGACGTTGCCGGCTGCGGTGCGACGGGCGGCGGGGTAGCGGCCGGCGAGGCGGAGGAAGCCGCTGGTGCCGGTGCCCGGTCGCGGACGAAGCCGATGACGTGGGCGAGGGTGGGGAAGTCGCGGAGGCGGAGGCTCTCCTCGCGCGGGATGCCGAACCGTTCCCTGACGGCCGCGAACACCTCGGCCTGCTTGACGGTGTCGACGCCGAGGTCGGCTTCGAGGTCGAGGTCGAGGTCGAGCAGGTCTCGCGGGTAGCCCGTGAGACCTGCCACGATCTCGAGGACGGACGGCTCGACCTGATCCGCCGCAGGCAGGGCGGAAACCTGCACCGCCGGC
>OCZU010002840.1_pt1 | contig 10995 bp, 12 predicted proteins | sample 1539001 | NCBI WGS metagenome assembly OCZU01 (sample SAMEA3539306, study PRJEB22396) | soil metagenome | biome: tundra; feature: field; material: soil | place: USA | collected 2010-05 | depth 0.15 m
GAAGTCCAGCGTCCCGTCGGACCCGCAGCGGCCGGTCAGCGCGCCGCGCCGGACGGCGCCGCCGACCGGGATCTCGGCCCAGAGCAGGTCGCCCTCCTGCCGGTAGGTGACGACAGGCCCGGTCTCGCCCTCGGGGCGAAAACGGCGTTCGTTGTAGCTGAACACTGCCAACCTCCAGGCGATCGGTAGCGGTCCCAAGGAGAGCCTGCGTCAGCAGGCCCGAGCGGTCAAGCCCCGTCCAGCTGCGCGGTGATGAACGGGGTCAGCGCGCGGAAGGCACGACCACGGTGGCTGATCGCGTCCTTGCCTCCCGCGGTCATCTCAGCGGTGGTCAGATCGAACCCGTCCGGCACGAAGATCGGGTCGTAGCCGAATCCGCCGGTGCCGCGCGGCGTCCGCGTCAGCCGCCCCTCGACCTGCCCGGTCACCACCCACTCCCGGGCCGGCCCGTCCGGGCCAAGGCCGGGGACCACCAGGGCGGCGGCGCAGACGAACTGGGCGCCGAGGCGAGTCTCGGGCACGTCGCCCAGCTGGGCCAGGACCAGGTTCAGGTTGGCCTGATCGTCGCCGTGCCCGCCTGCCCAGCGAGCAGACAGCACGCCGGGCATGCCGTTGAGCGCGTCCACGCACAGCCCGGAATCGTCGGCTACCGCGGGCAGGTGCGTGTGCGCCGCGATGGCGCGCGCCTTCAGCAACGCGTTCTCCTCGAACGTGGCCCCGGTCTCCGGCACGTCGGGCGCACCGGGAAACGCGTCCAGGCCGGCCAGCCGGACCTGCGGGCTGGCCTGGGCCAGGATCCGGGCCAGCTCGCGGAGCTTGGCCATGTTCCTTGACGCCAGCACCACGGTGTCATCGGTCACGGTGTCATCGGTCACGGTGTCATCGGTCACGGTGTCATCAGCCACGGTGTTATCAGCCACGGCGGCCTCCGGTGGGCTGGACGGCCTTACCTGGCGGGCGGCAGAAACTAAGCGGACAGCGCTTCACGCTGCAGCCCGGCCAGGTCGCCGCAGCCGGCTACGGCGAGGTCGAGCAGCGCGTTGAGCAGCTCACGGCTGAACGGCTCCTGCTCGGCGGTGCCCTGGATCTCAACGAAGTCGCCGCCGGCGGTGCACACCACGTTCATGTCGGTCTGCGCGGCCACGTCCTCTTCGTAGCACAGGTCGAGCCGGGGCTCACCGTCCACGATGCCGACGCTGACCGCGGACACCGAGGTGAGCAGCGGGTCGCCCTTGGTCCGCTTGCGGCCTTTGAGCCAGGCCACCGCCTCGGCCAGCGCGACGTACCCGCCGGTCACCGCCGCGGTCCGGGTCCCGCCGTCGGCCTGCAGCACGTCGCAGTCGAGGACGATGGTGTTCTCGCCCAGCGCCTTGTAGTCCACGCAGGCCCGCAGCGAGCGGCCGACCAGCCGGGAGATCTCCTGGGTCCGGCCGCCGAGGCGGCCCTTGACCGACTCACGGTCGTTGCGGGAGTTCGTCGCCCGGGGCAGCATCGCGTACTCCGCGGTCACCCAGCCCAGGCCGCTGCCGCGCCGCCAGCGCGGCACGTCCTCGGTGACGCTCGCCGCGCACAGCACCCGGGTGCGGCCGAATTCCACCAGCACCGACCCCTCTGCGTGGTCAAGCCAGCCCCGGGTCAGCTTCACCGGCCGTAGTTCGGTGACGGATCGTCCGTCGGGTCGTGACATGGCACACAGCCTATCGGGGCGCGGCGGGCTCCGCTGGCCCGAGCACCAGGCCGGAGGTAGCCAGCGACAGCGGGCCGCGGTAGGCGGCGGACGCTTCGGCCAGCGACCGGCCCCGGTCGTTCCACGGCACCAGGTGGGTGAGCACGAGCTGGCCGACCCCGGCCCGGGCGGCGTGCTCGGCCGCCTGCCGCGCGGTCAGGTGCAGGTTCGGCCGGGTGTCCTGCCCGTCCAGGAACGACGCCTCGCACAGCAGCAGGTCGGCGCCTTCGGCCAGCCGCACCAGCGCGTCGGACTCCCCGGTATCGGCCGAGTAGGCCAGCCGCCAGCCGTCCTGCTCGACGCCGAACCCGAACGTCTCCACCGGGTGGTTCATGTGATCGGTGCTGATCCGGAACGGGCCGATCTCGGCCGTGGAGACGGCGAGGTCGTGGAAATCAAACCTCGGCGGCTCGGGCTCGGCGGCGGGGTGGTCGCTGGGCCCCAGATGGGGCGTCACCCGGGCGGCCGTGCCCGGCGGTCCGTACACCGGGATGGGCGGCCGGGCCCCGTCCGGGGCGAACTGCCGCGCCACCCAGTAGGCGGCCAGGTCGATGCAGTGGTCGGCGTGCAGGTGGCTCAGGCAGATCGCGTCGATGCTGAACAGCCCCGCGTACCGCTGGAGCACCCCGAGCGCCCCGTTGCCCATGTCGATGACCAGGCGAAACCCCTCAGCCTCCAGCAAATAACAAGACGCCGGGCTATCCGGCCCGGGAAAACTCCCCGCGCATCCGATCACTGTCAGCCGCATGCCAGCCATTATGCCGGCCGGGGAAAGAGATCAAGCCCAGAGCTGGCCTTCCAGGTGGGCTTCTGCTTCTTCCAGGGTGCCGGAGTAGGCGCCGGTGGACAGGTACTTCCAGCCGCCGTCGGCGACCAGGACCACGATGTCGGCGCGCTGGCCCTCGGCGACCGCCTTGGCCGCCAGGCCCAGGCCGGCGTGCAGGGCGGCGCCCGCGGAAATGCCCGCGAAGATGCCCTCGGCGGAGATCAGCTCCCTGGTCCGGCGCAGGGCGTCCACCGACGACACCGAGAACCTGGTGGTCAGCACGGACTCGTCGTACAACTCGGGGACAAAGCCCTCGTCCACGTTACGCAGGCCGTACACCAGCTCGCCGTACCGCGGCTCGGCCGCCACGACCTTGGTGTCCGGCTTGTGCTCGCGCAGGTAGCGGCCCACGCCCATCAGCGTGCCGGTGGTGCCCAGGCCCGCCACGAAGTGCGTGATCTCGGGCAGGTCCGCGAGTATCTCCGGGCCGGTCCCCTCGTAGTGCGCGCGGACGTTCGCCTCGTTGCCGTACTGGTAGAGCATCACCCAGTCGGGATGCTCGGCGGCGATCTGCTTGGCCACCCGGACCGCCTCGTTCGACCCGCCCGCGGCCGGCGAGCCGATGATCTCCGCGCCGTACATCCGCAGCAGCAGGCGGCGCTCCTCGCTGGTGTTCTCCGGCATGACCACGATCAGCTTGTACCCGCGCAGCCTGGCCACCATGGCCAGCGATATGCCGGTGTTGCCTGAGGTCGGCTCCAGGATCGTCGCTCCCGGTGAGAGCAGCCCGTCCTTTTCCGCCTGGCCGATCATGAAGAACGCCGCGCGGTCCTTGACCGAACCCGTCGGGTTCCTGTCCTCCAGCTTGGCCCACAGCCGGACCTCGCCGGATCCAGCGGGCACAGACGGGGACAACCGCGGCAATCCGACCATCGGGGTATGGCCGAGGGAGTCGAGCAGGCTGTCGTAGCGCATGAACCCAGGTCCGTTCGGATAAAAAGAAAGTCCTCAGCCGGTCAGGCGGGACTAGCGGCCGCCGCCGGCCACCGCCGGCAGGACCGTGACCTTGTCGCCGTCCTTGACCGGAGTCTGGAGGCCGGCCAGGAAACGGACGTCCTCGTCGTTCAGGTACACGTTGACGAAGCGCCGCAGGCCGCCGCCCTCGACCAGCCGGTCTTGCAGGCCGCCGTGCCTTTGCTCCAGGTCGGTGAACAGCTCGCCGAGCGTGGACCCGGTCCCCTCGACTTGCTTGGCACCGTCGGTGTACGTACGCAGGATCGTCGGGATGCGAACCTCGATGGCCATAAACAACGCTCCACTGGTAACTAGTCGGTCCTTGCCGTCCAACCTGCCCGCAGGCCGAATCATTCCACCACGGTGACCGGTTCCTCGGTGACCACGCCGTCGATGATCCGGTACGAACGGAACTCGGTCTGCTCTTCGTCCCGGGTCGAGACCAGCACGTAGTGCGCTTGCGGCTCGCTGGCGTAGGAGATGTCGGTGCGGGACGGGTACGCCTCGGTGGCGGTGTGCGAATGGTAGATGACGACGGGTTCCTCGTCGTCGTCGTCCATGTCCCGCCACACCCCGAACTGCTCGGCGGAGTCGAAGCGGTAGAAGGTGGGGGACCGTTCGGCGTTGGTCATCGCGATGAACCGTTCCGGACGGTCGCTACCGGCCGGGCCGGCCAGCACGCCGCACGCCTCGTCCGGGTGGTCTTGGCGGGCGTGGGCCACGATTTTGTCGTGCAGCTCGCGCGGGATGGTCAGCATGATTACCGAGATTAAGGTCTCAGCGATGACGGTCTCAGGCCAGGGCCTGCACCAGCGACTCCTGGACCGCGCCGAGCCAGGCGTACACCTCGTAGGCGGCCCACTGCGGGTCATCGGGCTTCAGCCTGCCCCACTGCTCCTCGAAGTCCTCGGTGACGCCCAGCCGGACCCCGAGGGCGAGCCGGACGTCGTTCAGCGCCTTCAGCCACGCCAGGGCCTGCTCCTTGGTGAGCTGGATGCGGCCGCCCGCCTCGGGCAGCGTGTCCAGCATCTGCCTGGCGACCTCGTACTTGGCGCTGCGCAACGCGGGTTCGGTGTATTTGCGGAACTCACCGGCGGCCTCCGGGTCATCGGAGTACGCGTCGGGCAGCAGCCGGGCCAGCACCGGATCGTCCGGGGCCTGGGCGGCACCGGGCGGGTGCAGCATCGCCTCGAGCTCGGCCAGGTCATCCGGGGGGCCTTTGGGGTCTTTGGGTTCGCGTGCTTCGGGTTCGACCAGGGTCATGATCTGGCCGACCAGGTTACGCAGCAGCGATGCTTCGGCTGCGCCGAGCCAGGCGCGGGCGCCGCCGCCGCGGACCGACCGGAAGGGTTCCATGAACCAGAGTCAACCTTATCCGGGTGAGCGATGCGGACCAGCTAGGTGTCGTGCTAGGTGTCGTGACGCACGGTGGCCCACAGGCCGTAGCCGTGCAGGACCTCGACGTTGTGCTCCATCGCTTCCCTGGCGCCGGCCGCGACGACCGCCTTGCCCTTGTGGTGCACGTCCAGCATCAGCTTGGTCGCCTTCTTCTTCGGGTAACCGAAGACGTGCTGGAACACGTACGTCACGTACGACATCAGGTTGACGGGGTCGTTCCAGACGATGGTGACCCAGGGTTTGTCCGATACCGGGTGGTCCGCGGATCGCGGAAGATCCACCTCAGCGGGCGCCGCGCTCGTCACTTCCCACCTCCCACTCCATAGTCTTCCACCTGTGACCAATCCCGTGAACTACCCGGACTACCAGCTTCCGGCCAGCGACTCGCCCGGGACGGCCCCGCTTGAGACAGCACTGCTGACCGACCACTACGAGCTCACCATGCTGCAGGCATCGCTGCGCAGCGGCGCGGCCAACCGCAGAGCCATCTTCGAGGTGTTCGCCAGGCACCTGCCGCACGGTCGCAGGTACGGCGTCGTCGCAGGCACCGGAAGACTGCTCGATGCTCTCGAGCGGTTCCGCTTCGGCCCAGCCGAGCTGGAGTTCCTCGGCGGCGCGGGCATCGCGGACGATCCGACGCTGGCTTTCCTCGAATCGTACCGTTTCAGGGGGAACATCTGGGGTTACTCCGAAGGCGATTGTTACTTTCCCGGCTCGCCGATCCTCGTGGTGGAGGGCACCTTCGCCGAGGCGGTGCTGCTGGAAACCGTCACCTTGTCCATCCTCAACCACGACTGCGCGATCGCGTCCGCCGCGTCCCGGATGGTGACCGCGGCCGGCGACCGGCCGCTGATCGAGATGGGCTCACGGCGGACCCACGAGCAGGCCGCGGTGGCCAGCGCGCGGGCCGCCTACATCGCCGGCTTCGCCTCCACCTCGAACCTGCGGGCCAGGTTCGACTACGGGGTGCCGAGCGCGGGCACCAGCGCGCACGCGTTCACGCTGGTGCACGACAGCGAGCGGCATGCGTTCGCCACCCAGCTCGAGGCGCTCGGCCCGGACACCACGCTGCTGGTGGACACCTACGACGTGCCCCGGGCAGTGCGGACCGCCATCGAAGTGGCCGGCCCCAACCTGGGCGCGGTGCGGATCGACAGCGGGGACCTGCCCGTGCTGGCCCGGCAGGTGCGGGCGCTGCTCGACGAGCTCGGCGCGGTCCATACCCGGATCGTGCTGACCGGCGACCTGGACGAGTACTCGATCGCGGCGCTCGGGGCGGTGCCGGTGGACGGGTACGGCGTCGGCACCTCGCTGGTCACCGGGTCGGGCGCGCCGACGGCGGCGCTGGTGTACAAGCTGGTGGCCCGCTCCTCTGATGCCGGGTCCGGTGACGGTTCCGGCGCCGGGTCCGGCGAGCTGCAGCCGGTGGCCAAGCGGTCGGTGGGCAAGCCGGGCCGGGGCGGGCGCAAGTGGGCGGTCCGGCACCGGGACGAGCACGGCACCGCGCTGAGCGAGCGGATCAGCCTCATCCCGCCGGCGACCGGGCCGCTGGACCGGGAACTGCTCGTGCCGCTGGTGGTGGCCGGCCAGATCGTCGGGCGGGAGGACGTTTCGGCGGCGCGGGCGCGGCACCGCGAGGCGCTGGCCGAACTGCCGCCTTACGCGCTGCAGCTGTCGCGCGGCTACCCCGCCATCCCCACCGTGTTCGAGCCAAACGGCGAGGAACTTTAGCGAGCGTTTCTGGGTTATCGCGCCCCGGATGATGCTCCCGCGCACCGTGAGGCGGGATAGCGACTATGTTGCGGTCCGCCGGGAAAAGATCATGGAAATTGCCGTCGCTCCGGGCTTTAGGGTGCGGAGCGAGACTCAATCGTTACCGGGTCAGGCCAGTAGCCAGCCCGCGCTCGGGCCGTACCTTGCGGACCAGCCCGGCGGATTTTGTCAATAAAACCTATTGACTTTATAGACAATTGGGCTACATTCATGGCATGGGTCATCCCGAGCCGCTAGAAGCGCGCCTGTCCACCGATCTGGGTCGGGCGTCCAGCGCGACCTGTCGGCCGTCCCGCGCTGCTCAGCGCTGAGTCTGGCAAGACCCTGGGCATGGTGCTCAATCCCCGGGGCATCCGAGGGCTCGACGCCCGAGGACGCAGCCGCCCAGGGCATAGCGCACGCCTGTACGCCGCCATAAACCGGTTCGCTCCATGTGAGGTGGGTCCATGCCTGAAACCGCAGAAACGGGCCTTATCGTGCGCCATCCCGCCGCACTAACCGCCGCCGCGCCGAGCAGCGACGCGGCCGTCGGCACGGCCGCGAGACCGCCGGGCCGCCGCAGGCGCAACCGCCACTGGTATCGCCTCGTCAGCCCGGTCGCCGTGGTCGGCCTGTGGCAGGCGGCCAGCAGCACCGGGATCCTGCCGGCCAGCAAGCTGGTCTCCCCGGCCTCGATCGCGCATACGGCGTACACCCTGATGGTCACCAACTCGCCGACCTACGGGACGCTGCAGGAATCACTGCTCGTGTCCTGCGAACGCTGGGCGGCCGGCTTCACGCTCGGCATCGCGATCGCCGTGCTGCTCGCGGTCGCCACCGGGCTCAGCCGGATAGGCGAGGCGATCGCCGACCCGATCCTGCAGGCGCTGCGCAGCATCCCGCTCCTCGGGCTGATCCCGTTGTTCATCGTCTGGTTCGGCATCGGAGAGCTGCCGAAGGTGCTGTTCGTGCTGCTGTCGGCCCTGTTCCCGATGTACCTCAACACGTTCGCCGGCATCCGCAGCGTCGACAGCAAGCTCGGCGAGCTCGGCCAGGTCCTCGGCCTGCGCAGGGGGGAGATGATCCGGCACATCGTGCTGCCCGGCGCGCTCCCCCAGGCGCTGACCGGGCTGCAGCTGAGCGTGATCTCATCACTGCTCGCTCTCGTCGTCGGCGAGCAGATCAACGCGACCAGCGGGCTGGGCTTCATGATCACCCAGGCCCAGCAGTTCCTGAACAACAGCGTGATCATGGTGGCGCTCATCGTCTACGCGATCCTCGGCCTGTTCCTCAACGGCGCGGTGCGCCTGCTGGAAAGGAAGGCACTGGCGTGGCGCCACGACTTCGGGAAGTAAAAGAGCATTCGGCCGAACGGGCATTGGCATCTGCCCCTGATCCCCTCGCGCCGGCCACGGCGGCATCGGTGCGGGGGCTGAGCCGCACGTTCGGCGACCGGACCGTCCTGGACCGGCTTGACCTGGACATCGCGGCCGGCGAGTTCATCGCGCTGATCGGGCGCAGCGGCTCGGGCAAGTCCACGCTGCTGCGCGCGCTCGCCGGGCTGGACCAGGAGGTGACCGGCCAGCTCTCGGTCACGGGGCCGGTGTCGGTCGCGTTCCAGGAACCCCGGCTGGTGCCGTGGAAGAAGGTGCTAGCCAACGTCGCACTCGGCTTGCGGGTCTCCGATCCGCAGGCCAGCGCCCGCAACGCGCTGGACGAGGTCGGGCTGGCCGAACGCGCTTCCGCCTGGCCCGTGACGCTGTCCGGCGGCGAGGCGCAGCGTGCGTCGCTGGCCCGGGCGCTGGTCCGCGAGCCACGCCTGCTGCTGCTCGACGAACCCTTCAGCGCGCTTGACGCGCTGACCAGGATCACCATGCACCGGCTCGTGCTCAGCCTGTGGGCACGGCATCAGCCGGCGGTGCTGCTGGTCACGCACGACGTGGACGAGGCTCTTGCGCTCGCCGATCGTGTTCTCGTTCTCGGCGAGGGGCGGATTACCCACTCCTCGCCCATCGCCCTGCCGCGGCCGCGGGACCGTGACCATCCCGACCTCGTCGCGCTGCGGCTCCGGCTGCTGACCGAACTCGGCGTTCCCGCCGGGGAAACTGACTGACCATCCGCCTGACCATTTAGGGAAACACATGATAAAGAGACCAAAGTTCTATGCCGTCACGGTGCTCACGTTGGCGGGGCTCGCCGCGGCGGGCTGCTCATCGTCATCGTCGTCGAGCACGGGTGCTTCCGACGCGAGCACGAGCAGCCCGTCGGCGTCCAGTTCGGCGAACCTGTCCTCGGTGACGCTGAACGTCGGCGATCAGAAGGGGACAGGGGCCGAGGCGGTGCTGACGGCGGCGGGCCTGCTGCAAACGCTGCCGTTCCACGTCGACTGGTCCGACTTCACCTCCGGCCCGCCGATGCTGGAGGCGATGGCTTCGGGCTCCGTCGACATCGGCGGTGTCGGCGACGCACCGCCCGTCTTCGCCGCGTCCGGCGGCGAGGCCATCGAGATCGTCGGCGCCCGTAAGACCACTGACGGGGACCAGGACGCGGTCGTCGTGCCGAAGAACTCGCCGATCACCTCCATCCAGCAGCTGAAGGGCAAGAAGATCGCCTACGGGTCGGGCAGCTCAGCCAACTACAACCTGCTGACCGTGCTCACCAAGGCGGGGCTGACCACCAAGGACATCACCCTGGTGAACCTGCAGCCGGCCCTGGCCCTGGCCGCGTTCACCTCCGGCTCCGTGGCCGCCTGGGACATCTGGCCGCCCTACGTCCAGCAGGTCGTCGCACAGGACGGCGCCCGCGTGCTGGCCACCGGGTCTGCCTACGGCAACCCTTACTCGTTCGAGGTGGCTTCGAAGGCCGCCGTGGCCAACCCGGACAAGGCCGCCGCGATCAAGGTCTACCTGGCCACGCTGGACAAGGCCTACGTCTGGGCGGCGACGCACCCATCGGCCTGGGCCACCGCCTGGGGCGAGGCGGCCGGGCTACCGGCCAGCATCATGAACGTGGCCGCGAAGGTCGACGCCAGCACCCCCGCCCCGATCACCAGCGCCACCGTCTCGTCCGAGCAGAACCTGGTCAACCAGTTCTTCGCAGCCGGACTAATTCCGACCAAGGTAAACATCTCGAGTTACATCACGAACGAATTCAACAGCACGGTGGGCGGATAGCCATCATCCGCGCCCTTGGCAGCAGGTAGTTCACTTCAAGTACGGGAGCGACCACTCATGACGTTGACCTTCGACTGGTTCCTGCCCACCTCGGGTGACGGCCGGACGATCGTCGGCCGCGGGCACAGCATCCCGCTGGCCGGCGCGTCCGGCGCGGCTGGCGCGCAACGGCCGCCTGACATCGATTACCTGGGGCAGGTGGCCAGGTCAGCGGAGCAGCTCGGATTCGCCGCGGTGCTCACCCCGACCGGAACCTGGTGCGAGGACGCCTGGCTGGCCACCGCCGCGCTGATCGGGCAGACCTCGCGGCTGAAGTTCCTGGTGGCCTTCAGGCCCGGGCTGATCTCCCCCACCCTGGCTGCTCAGATGGCGGCCACCTACCAGCGGCTGTCCCGCGGCCGGCTGCTGCTCAACGTGGTGACCGGAGGACAGGCCGACGAGCAGCGCCGGTTCGGCGACCACCTGTCGCACGACGAGCGGTACGCCCGCACCGGGGAGTTCCTGGCCATCGTGCGGGGCGCCTGGACCGGGACGCCGTTCGACTTCGACGGCGAGTACTACCAGGTGACCGGGGCCACGGTGATGCGACCGCCGGAGCCGGTGCCAGGCGTCTACTTCGGCGGCTCCTCGGCGGCCGCCGGGCCGGTCGCGGCTAAGTACGTGGACACCTACCTGACCTGGGGCGAGCCGCCGGAGCAGGTGGCGGAGAAGCTGGCCTGGATGCGCGGCCTGGCTTCGGCGGAAGGCCGGGAGCTGCGGTTCGGCATCCGGCTGCACGTGATCACCCGGGACACCGAGGCCGAGGCCTGGGCGGTGGCGAACACGCTGCTCGACCACATCGACCCGGCCGAGATCGAGGGCGCCCAGAAGATCCTGGGCGCCAGCGAGTCGACCGGCCAGGACCGGATGCGCTCCCTGCACTCGGCTTACCGTCACGGCGGCACGGCCAGCGACCTGGAGATCTACCCGCACCTGTGGGCCGGGGTCGGGCTGGTGCGCGGCGGCGCGGGCACCGCCCTGGTGGGCAGCCACGAGCAGGTGGCCGACCTCATCGAGGAGTACGCCGCGCTTGGCATTTCGGAGTTCATCTTGTCCGGCTACCCGCACCTGGAAGAGGCGTACTGGTTCGGCGAGGGCGTGCTGCCCGAGCTGCGCAGGCGCGGGGT
>OCZU010002842.1_pt1 | contig 10992 bp, 10 predicted proteins | sample 1539001 | NCBI WGS metagenome assembly OCZU01 (sample SAMEA3539306, study PRJEB22396) | soil metagenome | biome: tundra; feature: field; material: soil | place: USA | collected 2010-05 | depth 0.15 m
GGGCGCCTGGCCAGCCCGGGGTCGAGCAGCTGGTCGAGCAGCTCGCCGCCGAGCCGCCGCTGGCGCTGCCGATCGGAGACGATCTGGGCTAGCTGCACGGCGCCGGCGACGGCGACGTGCTGCAGCACCGCCACGCTCGGCAGCGGGCCGCCGAGCGGCTCGGCCACCAGCGCGGTGAGCTGCTCGCCAGGAACGGCCACCGCCACTGCGCACACGTCGCCGTCCTGGCTCCCGTCCCTGCTCAGCCTCAGCAGCCCGGGAATGGCGTTGCCGTGCTCGGCCACCCGGCGGGCCAGCGCCAGCCCGAGCGGGATGGGCGTGTCATCGAAGACCGACGCGCCAGTGATCGCGTCCACCAGGTGCAGCCTGAGGCCCATCTGGCGCCCGAGCGCGTCGAAGGTGGCCGGCCCCAGGTCGCCCGCGGCCAGAGAGAGCCGCAGCAGGTCGTAGAACTGGGCCAGCGCGCCGAGCCGCTCGTGCTCGCGGCCATCGTGGCTCTCAGCGACGATCCGTGCGATGTCGCTGAACCTGATCGAGTACGGCACGGTGAGCACGGGCAGGTCGAGCTCGCCCGACCGCATGGCCAGCTCGCTGGTGACGGGCGCGCCGCCGGTGCCCAGTCCCATCACCAGCCCGCTCGCGCCGATCCTGGCCAGCCGCTCGGCGAAATGCACCTGCGCGGCCGGCGCCGAGCCGATCCCCGTGCCATTGGTCAGCAGCAGCTCGCCGGGCCCGAGGTAGTCCCACGGAGCAGGCAGGTCAGAGGCGTGCGCCCAGCTGATCTCGCGATCGAGGCCCGAGGCCCCGCCGACGAGCGTGAGCTGCAGCCTCGGCTGGTCAAGCAGCCCTCGGACGGTAATCGTCATCTGCGTTCTCCCCCCGGACGCCGCGCCGAGCGGCCAGGCCGGGCGTGATTCCCGTCATACCACGTTATGAACCCGGCCGGGAAGTCTGCACCGCAGTCGGATGGTCAAGGCCGGCATCAGGCCCGATGCTTGCGCGCATGACTGCAGATCGGACGTTCGGGTGACCGCGGCCGGCCAGTCCGGTGCGGACCAGGACCTGGCCACCACGGCCCTGCCGGCCGCGCCTGTTGCCTGGCCGCCCGGCTACACCGCGGCCGCGTGCCTCAGTTTCGACCTGGATGCCGAGGCGGCCGTGCTCACCGCGGACATCGCCTCGGTCGACCGGATGAGCCCGATGAGCCATCAGGCCTACGGGCCGCTGGTCGGCGTGCCCAGGATCCTCGACCTGCTGGCGCGGCACGGCACGCACGCAACTTTCTTCGTGCCCGGCTACTCGGCGCACCGATACCCGGCCGTCGTGCGGTCAATCGCCGAGGCCGGTCACGAGATCGCCCACCACTCCTATTTCCACGAGAACACCATCGGCATGGACGCGCGGACCGAAGCCGATATGCTCGACCTCGGGCTGCGGGCGCTGTGGGACGTGGCCGGCGTCCGGCCGGCCGGCTACCGCGCGCCGATGTGGGAGCTGACCTACAACACGCCGAGGCTGCTGGCCGATCGCGGGTTCCTGTACGACTCGAGCCTGATGGACTCCGACTACCCGTACCTGCTCGCGGTGGCCGGGTCGCAGACCCAGCCCAGCCTCGTCGAGATTCCCGCCTGGTGGGGACTCGACGACTGGGAACAGTACGCATTTCTGCCCGGCCTGATCGGCTCTGGCGTCATCGAGAGCCCTGCCAAGGCGCTGGAGATGTGGTCGCTCGAGCTGGCGGCGGTGCACCGGATCGGCGCCGCGTTCGTACTCACCTGCCACCCGTTCCTGTCGGGCCGTCCGGCGCGGGCCTACGCGCTCGAGCAGTTGCTCGAGCGCATGGCGGGACTGCCCGGCCTGTGGGTGACCACCATGGGCGAGGTCGCGCGGCACATCGCGGGCCTCGGCCTGACTTCCCGGAGCTGCGAGCAGCCAGTCCTGCCCGACGCGGCCTACTGGGTCGCGCGCCCGTCACGTGACCACATCGAGAAGGGAAACCGACATGGCGGAGATCGCGCCTGAGCAAGCCGTCGCGCCTGACCTGTCCCACACCCCGGTCAGGGATTTCACGCTCCGGTCCGCGTTCGCGCTGGCCTTCTCCGACGTGTCGCCGATCGTAGGGATCTACTCGGTGTTCGGCCTCTGCCTGCTCGTGGCGGGCCCGGCGTTCTTCTGGGGCTTTCCCGTCGTCCTGATCGGCCAGCTCGCCGTCACCGGCGTCTTCGGAGACCTGGTCTCGAAGTGGCCGTTCCAGGGCAGCGTGTACGCGTGGGCGCGCGAGCTGTCCGGCGCCCGCTACGGCTGGTTCACGAACTGGGCGTACAGCTGGGGGCTGACGATCGCGCTAGGCGCGGTCGCGCTTTTTGCGGCCGGGTTCCTCGGGCCCGCGCTGGGGCTCAACTCGCTCAGCCAGACGCAGACCAGCCTGCTGGCGCTCGGCGTCCTGATCTTCGGCTCGATCGCGAACATGATCGGCAGCAAGTTCCTGCGCGGCCTGCTCTACATCTCGATGACCGCGGAGCTGATCTCCTCGCTGGGAATCGGCGTCGCGCTGCTGTTCTTTCACCGCACGCACTCGTTCTCGTTCCTGTTCAGCGGCGCGGGCACCGCGCACGGCGCCGGCTGGCTCTTCGGGCCATTCCTCGCCATCGTGGCGTTCATCGGCTTCTCCTTCGTGGGCTTCGAATCGGCGGGTTCCATCGCCGAGGAGGTTCAGGGAGCGCGGCACGTGCTGCCGAAGGCGATCAGCTTGGCGCTGCTCTCGTGCGGCCTGCTCGTCATGTTCGCGACGCTCGGCCTCCTGCTGGCCATCCCCGACCTCGGCGCGGTGCTGTCCGGCAAGGACACCAACCCGATCGCGACAACTCTGGAAACCCGCCTCGGCTCGGGGACGGGCCGCGCGCTGCTGGTCATGCTGACGATCGGCTTCACCGCCAGCATGATCGCCGTGCAGGCCGCGGTGTCCCGCGCCATCTGGGCCAGCGCCCGCGCCCGCGAGCTTCCGGCGTCCGGGCTGCTCGGCCGGCTCAGCGGCTCGGAGCGGCTGCCCCGCCACGTCATCGGACTGACCTGCATCGTCGCCGGGATCCTGGTGTTCATCCACAACCCGAAGGTGTTCACGCTGCTGCTCAGCGGGGCGACCGCCGGCTTCTTCGTGTCCTATGCCCTGCCGGTCGTGGCAGCGGCCGTCACCCGCCTGCGCGGCGGCTGGACTCCCGGCCCGGTATCGATGGGCAAGGCCGCGGCTACGGTCACGTACTTGGCGGCCGTCTGGATGATCGCCGAGATCATCAACATCGCCTGGCCGCGCAATACTTACGGTGGCGTCTGGTACCTGAACTGGGGCATCGTGCTGGTGATCGCCGTGCTCGGCGTCCTCGGCGCGCTGGTCTCGGCCTACGTCTTCCGGCCGGGCGGCGCGGCGGCGGCGGCTCACTTCACCCCGGTCGTCTCCGACCCGGAGGGCGAGTGAGCGAGCCGGAGGGGCGCGGCTCGAAGCCCCCGGTCGCCCTTGTCACCGGGGCTGCTAGCGGCATCGGCGCGGAGACGGCCGCCATGTTCCGGCGGCGCGGCTGGCGCACGGCGGGGATTGACCTGCGGCCGTCCGACACCGAACTGTCGCTGCGGTGCGACGTCACCGACGCGGCCGGGATGCGCTCCGCCGCCGATGAGGTGGCCGGGCAGCTCGGCGGCATCGACGCGGCGGTGTCGGCGGCCGGCTACTACGAGGAAGGGATCGAGGTCTGCGACATCACCCGCGAGCAGTGGGACTCGATGCTCGGCGTCATCCTGGGCGGGACGGTCAACACGTGCGCCGCGGTGCTCCCGCACATGATCGCGAGGCAGAGCGGGGCCATCATCGCGATCTCGTCCGAACTCGCCCTGGCGGGCAGCGCCACGGACCTGCACTACGTCGCTGCCAAGGGGGCGGTGCTGGGCCTGGTCAAGTCGCTGGCCGCCGAACTTGCCGCGACGCCGATCCGGCTGAATATCGTGGCACCGGGCCCGACGGACACCCCGCTGCTCGCCGCGGACTCGCCGTGGCGCAAGGCCGACTATCTCGCCACGCTGCCGCTCGGCAGGCTAGTCCGGCCTGGCGAGGTGGCCGCGACCGTGTACTACCTGGCCACCGAGGGCGTCATGTACTGCGGCGAGGTGCTCTCGCCGAACGCCGGGGCGGTGATCTGAGGATGGCGGGCGGCGCACAGGACCGGCCCGTGGCCCTGGTGACAGGAGCGGCGCAAGGACTGGGGCACGCGACGGCACTGCGGCTGGCCGCCGACGGCTTCGCCGTCGCCGTCAACGACATCAGCGATGATGGCCGGCTGGCCGGCCTGGCCGCCAGGACCGGCGGGCTGGCCGTCGCCGGCGACATCGCCGATCCCGGCGCGGTGACCGCGATGACGGCCGAGGTCGTCGCTCGGCTCGGCGGGATCGCCGTTCTCGTGGCCAACGCGGCCGCGATGGAGATGGGCCCGTTCCTGATCCAGAACCGCGCGATCTGGTGGCGGCAGGTGGAGGTGAATCTGTCCGGCCACTTCCGCCTGGTCCAGGCCGTGGTACCGCACATGCGGGCCGCTGGCGGCGGGCGCATCGTGCTGATCGCCTCGGGATGGGGAGTGATCGGCCACCCGAACGCCACCGCTTACGCGGCGTCCAAGGCGGGCCTGATCGCGCTGGCGAAGGGCCTGGGGCGCGAGCTTGGCCCGCAGGGCATCCTGACCAACGCGATCGCCCCTGCCTACATCGACACCGAGCAGCTGCGCGTGGACGCGGCGGACGCCGAGATCACCCTGGAGGAGATGCGCGAGCGCTACCGCGAGCTGGTCCCGACCGGCCAGCTGGCCAGCACCGGTGACATCGCCGCCGCCGTGGCCTTCCTGGCCGGCCAGGGCGGCAGCGCCTTCGTCGGCCAGGTGCTGCAGCCCAGCGGCGGCGTCACCCGCACCAGAGCCTGACCCGAGCCGGACCACACGACACAACCTGGAGGAACGTTGCCCGAGGCAAGCCCGCAGCCGGTGGGACCGGTCGACGGACGCCTGGTACCGCGCTTCGCCGGAGCCGCGACCTTCGCCCGGCTTCCTGAGATCGACCGGGTGACGGACTACGACGTGGCCGTGCTTGGCGTGCCGTTCGACAACGGGACCTCCTACCGCCCTGGGGCGCGGTTCGGGCCGATGGCGGTCCGCCAGGCCTCCCGCCACCTGCGACCCGGCTATCACGTCGAGCTCGGGCTGGCGCCGTTCCAGGCGGTGCAGGTTGCCGACGCCGGCGACGTCCCGGTCACGCCGTTCGACATCGGCGCGGCCATGACGCAGATCCGCGACCATGCCGCCAGCCTGGTCGGGGGCGACCGCCGGATCGTGGCCATCGGCGGCGACCACACGATCGCCCTCCCCATGCTCCAGGCGGTCGCGGCGCAGCACGGGCCGGTCGCGCTCGTGCACTTCGACGCCCACCTGGACACCTGGGACACCTACTTCGATGCGCCGACCACGCACGGGACGGTGTTCAGGCGCGCGTTCGAGCAGGGCCTGCTGATCGAGGACCACTCAGTGCACGTCGGGATCCGCGGCCCGCTTTACGGGGAGTCCGACCTGGCCGACGACCGACGGTTCGGCTTCCGCACGATCAGGACCAGCGACGTCGACGATCTCGGCATCCGCGGTACGATCGACGCAATCGTCGACCGGGTCGGCGACCTTCCCGTGTACCTCTCGGTGGACATCGACGTCCTCGACCCGTCGATCGCGCCGGGCACGGGCACGCCAGAGGCCGGCGGGCTCACCAGCCGCGAACTGCTCCGCGTACTGCGCGGGCTCACCGGATTGCACCTGGTCGGCGCGGACGTGGTGGAAGTCGCCCCCGCGTATGACCACGCCGAGCTCACGACAGTCGCCGCCGCGACCGTCGCCTACGACCTGATCACGCTGATGGCGCGCCGGGACGCGGCCCGTCCGGCGTAACCGGGACGAGCGAGGGAGAGCGATGCCCGCAGGCGACAAGCCCACGCATCCGGCGCTGCGGCGCAACGGGACGGGCATCACGGCCGACGGCGAGTTCCACATGCCCACCAGGGCGCTGTTCGGCCGCGGAATCGCCGTCCAAGCGGCCGAGCACGTCGGGGCGCTCGGCGCCGCGTCTGTGCTGCTTGTCACAGACCCAGGCGTCCTGGCCGCCGGCCTCGTCGAGCCGGTGGCGGACACGCTGACCAGCGGCGGGATCGACGTGACGGTATTCGATCAGGTCGAGCCCAACCCGAAGGACCAGGACTGCGTGGCCGGCGCCGACCTCGCCCGCTCGCGGGGGCACCGGGCGCTGGTCGCGGTCGGCGGCGGGTCGGCCATCGACACCGCCAAGTGCATCGGCCTCCTGCTGACCAACGGCGGGCATCCCAGGGACTGGGAGGACTTCGGCGCCCTGCGGCACGACCCGCTGCCGACCATCGCGATCCCGACCACGGCAGGAACCGGCAGCGAGGTGAGCCCGTCCGCCGTCATCACCGACACCGCGCGGAAGAAGAAGATGAACCTCTTTGACGTGCGGAACTGCCCGCGCGTGGCGCTCGTCGACCCCGACCTCACGCTGTCCTGCCCGGCCTGGGTGACGGCCTCGTCGGGCATGGACGCGCTCTCGCACGCCGTGGACTCGCTCCAGTGCCTGCTGGCCACGCCGGCCTCGGACGCGCTGGCGCTCGAGGGGGCCCGGCTGGTCGCCCGCTACATCAGGCGCGCGTTCGCTCAGCCGTCCGACATCGAGGCGCGCTGCGGGATGGCGCAGGGCAGCCTGACCGCGGGGCTCGCCGTCGGGCTGACCGACGTCTCAGGCGCGCACGCGCTCGCCGAGGCGATGGGCGGCCTATACGGGCATCCGCACGGCTACTGCTGCGCGGTCAGCATGCCGGCGATCATGGAGTACAACCTGCCGGCGTGCGCGGAGAAGTACGCCCGGCTGGCCGTGACCATGGGCGCGGGACAGCCAGGGGACGGCGAGGAACGGCTGGCGCGGGCGGCCATCGCGGCGATCAGGGCACTGAATGAGGATCTGCGGGTGCCCACCATGAGCACGCTGATCCGGTCCGAAGACCTCGATATCCTGGGCGAGAAGGCCGCCGTGAACACCAGCACGCCGTCGAACCCGCGCGCGGCCACGGCCGCGGACTACCGCGCAATGTTCGCCAGGGAGATCGTGCCGTGACCGGACCGCGGTGCTCGCCATAGAACACGCACCAGCAGGACCTGAGCCCAGCAGGTGAGCGGCCGTGCGGGTCACGATCAACGGCAACGAACTCAACGTCGAGGTGCTCGGCCCGCCCGGCGCGCCCGTGCTGATCGCCCATCATGGCGGCGGCGGGATCGGCTCGCTGGCCGAGCCGAGGTCGACGTTCGGGCCGCTCGCCGACCGGCAGTGTTGCGTTGCTCGATCGTGGCTGGAAGGAGACGGGTGTGGTGATGTCCTCGCGCTCGTCTTCGGTGTTCGCTGGCTTCCGGTTCCCGCGGGAGGTGATCGTCGTGGCAGTCCGCTGGTACCCCGCGGTGCGCAAAGTCATCGCGGGACTCATCGCGGACGGCGCCGCCGCTACCTGCGTAACCGTTGACCTGGAGGCTGGTTACTCCGGTCGTGACCTAGCCGACGTCCGCCTGATCGCCGAGCGGCGCAGGAATCTTTACGTCGTACTGCCGCTCACAGAGGTGATCGCGGAGCGTGCCCGGGATGTCCAGATCCGGATGGCTGCCCGCGGGCACCACCGGGCGGCCGGTGTCATCGACCTGATCACTGCAGCGGTCGCGGAGCACCACGGCGCTGCCGTCCTTCACTATGACGCCGACTTCGAGCACATTGCCGCCGTCACCGGCCAGCCTCACATTTGGGTTGCGCCGCGCGAGGGCCTCGCCAGATAGTAAGTCGGGCTGATGAGCCGAAGCGCCCGGAGCGACTCATCATGCATCCCTCTTCAACGCGAGAGCTGTAGACGCACCGGCAGTGGGTCGCCGGCGATCAGGACCTCGTGGTTCGCATGGTGGTAAGTCGTATTTCGTTGCCACTTTCGCAATGACGGATTAGATCTGCGCGCGCTTGTCTCCCGGCTGGCACGGGTCGGCGTTGTCCGGATCCTCAGCCGGCGGATACGCCGACAGATTTTCGGTTGTTAGGCGCCCGCCTTCAGGGTCATGGTCTGGATCCTGCGGCCGCCACCGGGCGGTAGCAGCAGTCTGTCGGTCATATCTGCCCGCTTTCTGCGCTCAGGGTTTCCATCCGGTCGAGCGTAGCCAAGTCTCCAGTCGCATCAGACCCGGGTGTTCCGCATGGTCCGCTGGGAACCGGCCGCGCGCGGTGCTCAGCCAGTTCCGAGCCGCCGCCGGCCAGCGATCCGCGATTCGCGACAATAGCGGCGGAGCTGACCGAGGCCAGCCCGGAATTCCGCGAATGGCGGGCGGAGTACCCCATCCGCGACTTCAGACCAGCGACGATCAGGATTGATCACCCCGAGATCGGGCGGCTCGACCTAGAGATGTTCCAGTTTCGTCCGGTCGAGCACCCCGACATGCTCATAGTCCTGCAAGTACCCAGGAGCATTGATGACCTCCAGCGGGTCACTTCGCTACTTGACGCCCCGGACCGGAGGCGATGACCTACCTGCCGTGCCGCCCCTGCCTGCTGCTGGGGCACGCCCTTTGATGGCCGCGGCTGGCGTGGGCCATCCAGTTCCGGCTGTCGGTGCCGGCGTCTAGCCTGTGCGTGTGCGGTTGGCGCGATCCGGGAGGGACCTCAATGGCTGACGCCGATGACGTGCGCCGCCTCGCGCTGGCCCTGCCGCACGTGGCGGAGATCGAGAGCGACGGCTTCGACTTCCGGGTAGCCGGCAAAGGATTCATCTGGTCCTACCCCGAGCGCAGGCCGGGTCAGCCGCGGCTCATCCGGACCGACATCGCTGTGCTGTTCGTCGGCGATGAGGCCGAGAAGCAGGCCCTCCTCCTCGGCGAGCCCGGGGTCTTCTTCACCACGTCCGGCTATGACGGCTGGCCGCTGGTGATGCTGCGGCTGGCAGAGGTGGACACCGGCCGCCTGGCGGAGCTCATCACGGACGCGTGGCGGATGCGTGCCCCCGGCGCGCTCGCCGGCGATCTCGACGAGGCTGCTGGTCTCCCTGGCGCAGAACTGGCCTGAGCGAGGCCCGCCGCTGAACACCGTGTTCCGCCTGCGGCGATGCCATCACGGCGATGCCATCACTGGGAGCGGCGGTAGCGGGCGCCTGCCGTCAGAGCAGCCGTCCCAGGCGCGGTCCCTTGCTCGTCCGTCAGACGATGGGACGTCGCCCGCCGGTGACGGTCGCGGCGGTGGAGTGCTGCAGGATGATGGCCTCGACCGCATCGGGATCATCTGGTGTGATGAAGGGCCGCACCCAGCTGCCTGTGCTCAGGACCAAGGCAGTGCGCTTCGTCGGTCGGCGAGGATCAAGACTTGCCCAGTAGCGCGGGGATGCCGTACCCCAGATCCGGCCCCTCCCGGTGAGCGTCCCCATCGTCACCCGCCGGACCGAGCCGATAGAGCCGTAGGGGATGCGCTTGGTCCCCCTCGGGAAGTAATACCCGCGGATATGTATCGCGTCGGCAGTGCACTCGATCCAGCGGTCCCGGTAGAGAGCGTTCATCGTTTCGTCACCGTCCTGTATCTCAGCGTAACCCAAGCGAGCGCTGCCCATCGTCTACGCCCGCTGCCGGAGGCAGCCCCGTGACTGACGTTGTTACGCTGGCCGGGTGATGCAACGGGCCGTGCCTGCGTTTGTCCTGGCGTCGGCGTCAGCTGGCCGGCTGCGCGTGCTGCAGGACGCCGGGATAGATCCCGAGGTGGTGGTCAGCGGCGTCGACGAGACTGCTGACGCTGGCCTGGGCACGGCTGCGGTAGTCGGCGGCCTCGCCGAGCGTAAGGCTGCCGCTGTAGCCGGCCGGCGCCCGGATGCGCTGGTGCTCGGCTGCGATTCGCTGCTGGATTTTGACCAGGTGAGTTTCGGCAAGCCGGCATCAGCCGAGCATGCCCTCGATATGTGGCAGCGGCTGTCCGGGCGGGAAGGAATGCTGTTTACCGGACACTGCCTCATCACGGCTGGCGATGGCCGTCGTGTGCGTGGTGTCGCTAGCACGGTGGTGCGCTTCGGGACGCCAAGCGACGCCGAATTAGCCGCTTATGTCGCTAGCGGCGAGCCGATGGCCATGGCCGGCGCGTTCAGCATCGATGGCCTGGGGGCGCCATTCATCGAGGGTATCGACGGCGATCCTGGCAATGTAATTGGGCTTTCCCTGCCGCTGTTACGACGGATGCTCGGCGACGTCGGCGTGGCCATCACCGATCTGTGGCGTCAGTCGGCGAGCAGGTGGCGGTAGTAGGAGGCCGGATCGGTCAGGAACCGGCGCCAGTGGCCGACGAGGTCAAGTTCTTCCCACCGGGCCGCGCGGATGCCCCAGTCGCCCAGTTCCAGGATGCTGGCGCCGGGGACGGAGGCGATGATAGGCGAGTGAGTGGCCACGATGGCCTGGGAGCCTGCTTGCGCCAGGTCATGAAGCAAGGCCGCTAGCCCGAGGCAGGCGGTGAACGATAGCGGGGCGTCGGGCTCGTCCATGAGGTAGAAGCCTGGCTGGTTCACCCTGGTACGCAGCATCTCCAGGAAGCCTTCCCCGTGGCTCATCTCATGAAAGCGCTCCCGGCGCCGGCCGGGGTTGTCTTCGAGATAGCTATACAGGCCATGCATGGTGTCCGCGCGCAGGAAGTACGACCAGGGCCGGACCGGCCCGCGCTCGGCGATCAGGTGCGGGCCGAGCCCCGGCTCACTGTCCCTGATCTGAAAAAGCTGTGCCTGGGCCGATCCTCCCTGCGGGTTGAGCCCGCACGCTTCGGCCAGCATCTCCACGATGGTGGACTTCCCGGAGCCGTTCTCGCCGACCAGCACGGTCAGTCCGGCGGGCAGGTTCAGGTCCTCACGCAGGACCTGGGCCA
>OCZU010002843.1_pt1 | contig 10983 bp, 7 predicted proteins | sample 1539001 | NCBI WGS metagenome assembly OCZU01 (sample SAMEA3539306, study PRJEB22396) | soil metagenome | biome: tundra; feature: field; material: soil | place: USA | collected 2010-05 | depth 0.15 m
GTGAGTTTCAATCTAAATCAGCGGTCTACGGTTGAATACTCGGACACACTCCTAGAGAGTGCCGCACTTCGGTGCCATTCCAAAGTTGGACAGTTCGGGAAGAAACTGCTCCTTGATGCCTCCCGGTGCGACGGAAGGACCATTCTATGAAGCGTGCCTACTTCGTCTGCCTGTTTCAGTGTTTGACCACCACACTCTTATTTGCTCAACCGGATCAAGGGCCATTCGGCTCGGGCGGATTGCTGCGCCGCCCACCACTCTCACGTTGGAATCAAGCGAGGCGGGAAGCTGTATCGAGGCGCCCATTGTCCTCAATACGGGCTCAAAGGCACGGATACAAAAGTTCGATCCAAGGAGACTTCCAGAACTTAACTACGGATGCCAGTGCCATTTTCTTTGAGGCACCCACTTATGGCTCTGGCGGTTTCGATGCGGCTTCGATCGCTGTTGCCGATGTGAACGGAGACGGCAAGCTCGATCTGCTCGTGGCCAATGAGTGTGGCAACCTCTCCGGCTGTCCGAACGGAGTGGTAGCCGTGCTGTTGGGTAACGGCGATGGGACCTTTCAGGCGGCTCAGACCTACAGCTCCGGCGGCTACGCGGCAGCTTCGATCGTCGTATCTGACGTAAATGGGGACGGTAAGGCGGACTTAGTTGTGGGTAACTTCGACGGTACCGTGGGCATACTATTCGGGAACGGTGATGGAACCTTCCAAACGGCCCATACCTACAGCTCTGGCGGCGACCTTTCGCTTTCGATCGCGGTCGGAGACGTAAACGGCGACGGCAAGCCAGACGTGCTCGTGGGTGACGCCTGCGCCAGCGACTCCAATTGTGCGAACGGTGTGTTGGCTGTGCTGCTGGGCAACGGTGACGGAACTTTTCAGGCAGCTCAGACATATAACTCGGGCGGCTACAGCGATTATTTCAATATTTCGATTGCCGTGGGAGACGTGAACCGAGATGGCAAGCTGGACTTGCTGGTGGCCAACTATTGTGAGTCGGGCAGCAATGGTTGTACGAACTACGCTGGTGTGGTGGGGGTGCTGCTGGGCAATGGAGATGGTACTTTTCAGGCCCTCAAGACCTACGGCTCGGGCGGCTACGAAGCACAGTCCATCGCCGTAGCAGATGTAAACGGTGACGGCAAACCTGACCTATTGGTGGCTAACGATTGCGACACTAGCGGCGATGGTTGTGTAAACTCTGGCGTTGTAGGCGTACTGCTGGGTAACGGCGACGGAACCTTTCAGCCACCGGTGTCCTACAACTCGAATGGTCCGTTTGCTTTCTCGATCACTGTGGGAGACGTGAATGGGGACGGGAAGCCTGATCTATTAGTTTCCTCCCGTGGCGTAAACGTGCTTTTAGGAAACGGCGACGGAACGTTTCAAGCACCTCGAACCTACAGCTCGGGCGGCTACAATGTAGTTTCGATCGCGGTTGGAGACGTAAACGGGGACGGGAAACCGGACGTGCTCACGGCCAACGATTGCCCTGGCCCCGGTTGTGGGAACAACGGAGAGGTAGAGGTGCTGTTGGGCAAAGGCGACGGAACTTTTCGGGCGGCCCCGATCTACAGCGGTGGCTACGGGGCATATTCGGCCGCCGTGGCAGATGTGAACGGGGACGGCAAACCAGACCTACTCGTGCTCAACTACTGCGTGGACAGCGCCTGCGCTAACAGTTCGTTTGGCGTACTGTTGGGCAACGGGGACGGGACCCTTCAGGCGGTCCAGACACATAACATTGGAGGCTACTATGCAGGTTCGATCACCGTCGCAGATGTGAATGGGGACGGTAAGCCTGACCTGTTGGTGGCTGGCGAGACCTCTTCTGGAGGTTCAGGCAGCGTCGGAGTGCTGTTAGGCAATGGCGACGGAACCTTTCAGACGATCCAGACCTACGCCTCGGGGACCCCTCATGCAGGTTCGATCACCGTCGCAGATGTGAACGGAGACGGTAAGCCTGACCTGTTGGTGGCTGGCGATACTTCGTCTGGAAGTTCAGGCAGCGTAGGAGTGCTGTTGGGCAACGGCGACGGAAGTTTTCGAGCAGCTCAGACCTATGGCTCTGGGGGCTACGGCGCGACCTCGGTCGCCGTCGCAGATTTGAACGGGGACGGCAAACCGGACCTGCTGGTGGCCAATGCCTGTTCAAGCGGCAATAGCTTTGATGGTTGTACGAACTCCGCTGGTGTGGTTGGGGTTCTGTTGGGCAATGGCGACGGAACCTTTCAGGGGGCGCAAAGTTACAGTTCGGGCGGCTACGAGACGTGTTCCGCAGCGGTGGGGGACGTAAACGGGGACGGAAAGCCCGACCTGGTGGTGACCAACAGCGATCCGGCCACGGTTGGTGTTCTGCTAGTCTAGGAAACGGTGACGGAACCTTCCGGACAGCCAAGATTGCGTCGGCCTTCAGCGAGAGCGTTGGTCCTTGTCAAATGGTGCTGGCTGATTTCAACGGCGACGGGAAGCTCGACGTTGCCTCTGCCGCGTTAGGCGTTCTGCTTCTCGGCAACGGCGATGGGAACTTCCAGCTTCCCCTGGCTCTAGGCGCCATCGGCGGAGGTACGGCCGTCGGAGATTTCAACAGTGACGGCAAGCCAGACCTTGCAGTTGCCAACGGGGAGGATTGGGGCTTGACAGTCCTGCTCAACATCGTCCCGGGAACAACGACAACTTCTTTGACGTCCTCGGCTAATCCTTCTCGGTTCGAGCAACCCGTGACGTTCACCGCCACCGTGGTGCCGCAGTTCAGCGGCAAAGTTACCGGCACAATTACCTTCAAAGATGGCGCTACGACTTTGGGCAGCCCTGCGGTGAGCAGCAATGCCGCCAGCTTTACCACAAGCGGCCTTGCTATCGGAACGCATTCCATCACTGCGGTTTACAGTGGAGACACCGACTTCGCGGGCAGCACGTCACCTGCATTGAGCCAGGTGGTTCAGGGAGCAATTGCTGTACTTTCTCCCCCGAGCTTCAATTTCGGCAATCAGACCGTGGGCACCAGCATCCAGCAGGTTGCAACGTTGACAAACACGGGCAACACCACCTTGGCGATCAAGTCCATCAGCGTTACCGGACCTAACAGGGAGAATTTTGCTGAGAAGAGTAACTGTGGCACATCAGTACCCCCACTCGGCAGGTGCAATATCAGCGTGACTTTCACACCTTCCGCGACCGGCACGCGAACCGCCGCTGTGGGCATCACGGACAATGCTCCCAACAGTCCCCAGTCGCTTCCACTTACGGGCGTCGGCGTGTTACCTGCAACGAAGTTTTTTCCCGCTAGCGTGACCTTCCCCGGCCAAGTGATTTTCACTACCAGTAAGCCTCAGACGGTAACGCTCACGAACACCGGTCTTGGAATCCTAATCATCACGAGCGTTGTTGCGACCGGGCCATTTACCCAAACGAACACCTGCGGCACGACGGTGGACCCTGATGCCAGTTGCACGATCAGCGTCACTTTCAAACCCACACTCATAGGTACTCTGACAGGTTCTGTCAACGTTACCGACAACGCACCCCGCAGCACGCAGGAAGTGCCTCTGACCGGCATCGGCACCCACTTAGGTTGGCTTCCAACACCGTGAACTTGGGGCACCATCGATTTCCATTATTGCCATACGACCTCCATGACTGATCACCGTCTTATCGAAGCGTACCATGCTGAAGACCCCGGTGGGCACCTCGCTAAGATTCACCAGAAGCCGCTCTCGTTCTTCGAGCCGTAGCGAACTACCCTACCCTGAACTCGATTGTTTTTCGTTACACTGAGTCCTATAATTCTCGCCTCCATACCGAGTCCTGTAATTTTCGCCTCAAGACGGGAGGGTTAAATACGGCTACCCCTAACCGAGTTCCATCGACCCCGATCAGTCAGGCCCCAGCCGACCAAAAATATTGCGGGTTGGACCTCCGTGTCTATCTTGATCTAAAAACCGCGATCCATCGCTACCTGCTAAATAAGGTCGACTTCGAAAAAATTGCTAACGTCCCGGACGAGCGAACGCGCGGACAAGTGGTTACTGTGATCCAAGATGTCCTGTCGCAAGTCAAGGCGCCCTTCAGTGGTCTTGAAAAGGAGCGTTTATCGCTAGAAATCTTGGATGAAATGTATGGCCTGGGGCCGCTTGCGCCATTGCTACAAGACCCGGCCATCAGCGACATTTTGGTTAATGGCGCCAAACAGGTTTACGTTGAGCGCGGCGGAGTTCTGGAAGAAACCAAGATCATCTTCAAGGATGACGCGCACCTGAAGCGCATTATCAACAAGATCGTTTCAGCGATCGGACGGCACGTGGATGAATCGTCGCCCATGGTGGATGCTCGACTCGCGGATGGATCGCGTGTCAATGTGATCCTTCCGCCCCTGGCAATTGACGGTCCTCATCTTTCGGTCCGACGTTTTGGCCACACTCCGATCACCGAAGATAACCTCCTCGCAAATCAGACCCTGACCCCGCCAATGCTGGCGTTGTTGAAGGCTGCGGTGGCAGCGCGTCTTAACATCGTGATTTCTGGCGGAACAGGTGCTGGGAAGACGACGCTACTGAATGTGCTCTCCGGCTACATTTCTTCTAAAGAACGTATCGTCACGATTGAAGATTCGGCGGAACTGCAACTGAAGCAACGCCACGTGGTCCGCTTGGAATGCCGGCCCCCCAATGCGGAAGGTAAAGGCGCAATTCAGGCACGACAACTGGTAATCAATAGCCTGAGGATGCGCCCCAACCGGATCGTGGTCGGCGAGGTGCGCGGCGAGGAAGCTCTCGATATGCTGCAAGCGATGAACACCGGCCATGACGGGTCACTGACCACGGTCCACGCTAATAGCCCACGGGACGCTATCTCCCGCATAGAGACCATGGCCATGATGGCGAACCTGAACTTGGCCGAAAAGGCCATTCGAAAACAGATCGCGTCGGCGGTTTCTCTAGTTCTTCAAATTGCACGCTTCAGCGACGGAACGCGCCGTCTCACACATATCACCGAAATCACTGGCATGGAAGCTGACGTGGTCAGCATGCAGGATTTATTTGTGTTTGACAAGCAAGGGGTTTCATCCGAGGGGCGCGTGCTCGGAACCTTCAATGCCGTAGGCATCAGGCCCAAGTTCGCCGAAAGACTCAAAGTCGTCGGCTTTGACCTGCCGCTAAATATGTTTGACCAAACTACCAGACGCTGGAAGTGAGCGACGAACAATCGGGTTACCAAGACTCTCGATCCACTAGCCCCAGAATCTCGCACCATAGCCCTTGCTACACCGCAGAGCTTGTCGGATCGCAACATTTGCTATGCTTGTGGCATCACTCTCAGCGGCGAGGGCGCTAGGATGGAAGGCCGGCTCCGTCATCGCCAAGCGCGGGAGCGACTACTTCCGCCAGTTGGCCGCCCGGCCAAGACTCACGGCGACCGGCGAAGTTCTCTTAGGATGTCTGACGGAATCATCATCTCGTTCGCCGGGCCATTCTCTTGGCACGACACGCCAGACACGCCATCCGTTTACGAAGCAGACCAGGCACGCAAAGCGGGTATTTATCTCTGGACTGTGCCACTACAGGACGGTCATCTCATCTACTACGTAGGCGAGACCGGACGCAGCTTTAACATTAGACTGCGCCAGCACTATGAGGAACTTGTCAGTGCTCGGTATCACGTCTATTCCGCCGTAGAGTTTGCCCGTGGCGAAAAGCTCGCTGTATGGCCGGGCCGTTACGACGCCATAGATCGCAGGTCTGATGATGAGTGCCAAGCAAATTGCCCACGCCTTTCCGACCAGATTCAGAAAATGATCCTTGTCCTTCGGTTCTTCCTTGCACCCCTGTCCTGTGATACCCGCATCCGTCGGCGCATAGAGGCTGCGATAGCGCAATCGTTGTATGCCACGCCGGGCAAGGTCGGGATATTCCGGAGTTTGCAGTTCTGCCACTGAATCTAGTCCCGTGCTGTTTCGACTGTAATCACGCGAAACACGAGCACCTTCCAGCAGCAGCGTCCTGTAGCTGATTTGCAGCGCCCTGCCGACATTTGTCCCCCTCAACCGTGAGCGTGTCCCATCCATCCTTCTCTATTTCTATTTTAGTGTCCGTGGTCTTGATCGACTGCGGTTCTCTGACCAGACCAGCACAGTCAACTTACCGGACGTGCCCGACACATTGGAGTCGGGGACGAAAAAAGCTCGAAAAATCGTCTGCGAGGGCCGACCAATCACTTTCCCGGAGCAAGCTGACTAATGCGCCGAGGCGGCATGTTCTTTGACCTTGGCAACGAGTGCGTCGAATCGCGGGTCACCATGAAGCGATTTGAGATCAGTATCCGTTTGCATTTGCCGGCCACCTCCGTGCGCGACCGCTTCTGCTAACAGTGACAGCGCCTCGTCACGCTTGCCGTTACGAGCCGCGTAGCAAGCCAGGTTGTACACCGAGCTGATCGTTGCCGGATGCTGCGGGCCGAGGACGCGGCGTTGAATCTCCAGCGTTTCGCGTTGCAGCTTTTCGGCCTCAGCATAATGCCCTTCGTCATCCAGAATGGTAGCCAGGTTATTCGCCGAATCCAGCGTGTTCGAATGTTCCGGCCCAAGTGCGCGGCGTTGAATCTCCAGCGTTTCGCGCAGCAACTTCTCGGCGTCGCCCAGATGGTTCTCGTCAGCCAGCACGTTGGCCAGGGTGCTCATCGTCAGCAGGGTGGAAGGGTGCTCCGGCCCCAGGACGCGACGTTGAAGATCCAGCGTTTCGCGATCTAACTTTTCCGCATCAGCGTAGCGTTGCTCGACATCGAGAAGCGAAGCCAGGTTACCCATCACCAGCAGGGTGTCCGGGTGCTCTGGCCCGGAGACGCGACGTCGAATCTCCAGCGTTTCGCGCTCCAACTTCTCCGCCTCGGCATAGCGGCCTTGTTCAAACAGATCGGACGCCAGGTTGTTCATCGACAATAGGGTGAAAGCGTTCTCCGGCCCGAGCACGCGCCGTTCAGTCGCGATCGTTTCGCGAAACAACTTCTCTGCCTCAGAATATCGGCCGTCTCCACCAAGGGTCGTGGCAAGATGATGCATGGTAGCCAGTGTTTCCGGATTTTCCGGCCCGAGCACACGGCGTCGAATCTCGACGGCCCGCTCCAGCAGGGGGAGTGAGCTGGAATAGAGACCAAGACGTTCGTACACGACTCCCATGACGTCCATCATCTGTGCCTTGAGCTCCGGGTCTTGAGCTAGGCTGGTATCGATCGCCGCTGACGATTTGTCAAGGATTTCCCGGGCGGTGATGGTCTTTCCCCGAGCCTTGCTTGGGTCGGACACATTGAACATGCCGGTCATGAAATCAGTGACCCGGGTGGCGCGATCCCGTTCGCGGTTGGCGCGGTCGCGCTCCCGCGTAGTCCGGCGCAACTGGATCGTCTGCATCGCTACAAGTGCGATCAGCAACAGCACCACGGCACTGACCGCGGCTACTCCGAACTTGTGGCGCTGGACGTACTTCTTTGCCCGGTAGGCCACGCTTGCTGGACGCGCGGTTACGGGCTCGTTCCGCAAGTAGCGGCCAATGTCCGCGCTTAGATCCAAAGGCGTGCCATATCTGCGAGTGCGGTCCTTCTCCAGGGCTTTCAGGCTGATCCAGTCCAGATCACCACGCAGCAGGCTGGCGAGTTGCCGCGGATCTGTGTTCCGCCTGGTTGCGGCGGTCGCGGAGGCCGGATCTCCGCTGATTCTCGCGCTCGGACTCGGCGGATCGTCCTCGTGCAACTGACGCAAAACCTCGTGGAAAGGCTTCGTCTGCCAGCGCTTCACGTCAAAGGGTAAGACGCCCGTGAGCAATTCATAAAGCACCACGCCGAGCGAATAAACGTCAGTGCGGGTGTCTACATCCAGGATGCTGGGATCGGCTTGCTCCGGGCTGACATATCCAGGGGTGCCCACTGTTCCTCCGGCGCGCGTCACCAGCGTCTCGTCCTCCGATTGCTGAGAGATGGCTTTGGCGATGCCGAAGTCGATAATGCGCGGCATCGGCTTGCCATCGACTTCGACCACCAGGATGTTGGAGGGCTTCAGGTCGCGGTGAATGATCGCCTTCTGGTGCGCATGCTGCACGCCCTCACAAACCTTGATGAGCAGGGCCAGCCGCTCGCGCGCCGGGAGGCGCTTCTGGTCACAGTAGTTGGTGATTGGGAACCCCGGCACATACTCCATGACAAAGTAAGGTTGGCCTGCGGGAGTCGAGCCGGCATCGAATACCTTAGCGATAGCGGGGTGATCCATGATCGCCAGGGTCTGCCGTTCCAGATTAAACCGCAGCAAGGCCGAGCCGTCGTAATGTCCCGCCTTGATGATTTTCAGCGCGACCTGCCGCTTGACGGGAGCGGACTGTTCGGCCAGCCACACTTGCCCCATTCCTCCTTCGCCCAATTTCCGGATCAGACGATAGGGTCCAATCGAGCCTAAATCGGGAGCAGGCACGCCTTCGGGAGCAGCCGCAGAGTCAAAAGTCGCTTCGGGATCAGAATTGGTTCCCGAGTTGTGCAGTCCTGGATTGGAGGCGGCGGGGTCTCGGTCGCTCACGCTGTCCTCTTTGGAAGCTCGCTACGATCGGCGGCTAGTTTAGCACCGAATTTGTTTTGAGGTTTTGCGTGGAGCTGATTTGCATTGCCTTCTGGAAACTATCTCCAGACAGCCATTCGATGCTGGCCAGCGTCGGCGTCAGGCTCTCGAATCTTGTTCCGTACTTCGCCTTCAGCAGTTCCTTGACTTCCTCAAACCGCTGCAGATTGTTGAAGAATGCGAGTTCCCTCCAGACCTCCACGTCCCGAAGCCGGATGCTCTGATACCACTCCCCGTCCTCGCCTTTTACAAAATCCCACTGGAACTCAAGTGACGCACCATCCAGGTTGGGCAGTTGATCGGCGCTTCGGATTTTCTTCTGGTCGAACTTTTCCAGCAGTTCCCAATTGCGCTCGACCCGCATCTCAAATCCAGGCAGTGCTTGAATGGCTTTTTCGTTGCCCTGGGCTGCGGCTTCTTTCGTTTCCTGAAGATTGGGAAACAGTACGACGCCGAGACTTTTGTAGCATTTGGGGCATTCGATGATGGCGGCCACGTCGCCGGCCTCCAAGTCCTCAAAGCCGACCGTCCCTGTCCATCCGCACTGTGCACAGGTGAAGGCTTCATGCTGCCAATCTGAGTAATATTTGCAGACTCTCCCCATCTCTCACACCTCCTGATTGATGGATTCACGCCAAATCGAGTGGAGGCGAAATATCTGAGGCGTGCCGAACGCTCACTGCCAGAAGGAATGTGCTACCGCCCAGCCGCCGTCCCCGCTGGAGTACCCCGGAAATGCACTCGGAGCCGCAGGGAGCGCTTCTGGACCAGTCTGCCGGGTTTCCTGCCGCAGGGGGCCTGAACGGTCGATTCGGTCAATGCATTATGAGTGTAATTGATTTATCAACAGTCACCGCGCCTCAACGGCAAGGTCTACGTAGGCACCACTACCGGTGTCGGCGTCTTCGGACTACTCTCGCCCCCCGGCGGAAGCGCAAAATAGCCAAAGCTGGACACCGAATGCTCCGGGGGTGAAAATAACAGGCATGCCCATGACAAATGCCTCACGCGCCGCGTGCTTCAGCGTAATCATGCGATTGGCGATTGCGGTATATCTTGTTTCCGGCTTCGCGTTTTCGCAAACCTCCGATTCCCAGACCGGTGAAGCGAACAAGTCCTGGACCTCCACAACCGACCTGCAAAACGATAGCGCAAATCCCACGCGCACCACCGAAAGCCATACCCAGAGCGGCAATCGCACCCTGGACAACCAATCGGTCCAGCGCCGCGGCTCGAATGGACAGTTCGAACCCTATCAGGACATCGAAAGGGAAACCGTGAAAGTCAACGCCACCACGGTGCGGACCACCACCCGCACCTTTGGCAGAGATTCTGATGGGGAGAAAACGCTGGTGCAGGTAACGGAGGAAGAAAGGCGCAGTCTGCCCGGAGGAGACTCGAACGTAATACGCTCCACCTCGAATCCCGACGCCAACGGCAACCTCCAACTGGTTCAGCGGGAAGTCGAGGCGACGAAGAGAATCAGCAAGAACATCGAGGAGACGAAAACTACCGTAATGCTCCCCGGCATCAACGGCGGTCTATCTCCAGCCATGCAGGTGCAAGAGCGCCGCGAACGTGGTGCGAATGACACGGTTGAATCTCAAAAGACCACGCTGCTTCCCGATGGCACCGGAAACTGGCAGGTAAGCGAAACCCGACACGACATTACCCGTCAGGACGGCAAGAACCGCAGTACCGAGGAGCGCGTCTCCCGCCCCGACCCTGAAGGCAAGCTGGCCGAAATCTCTCGCACGGTCAGCAAGGAGTCCGAGACCGCTCCCGGAGAAAAACACAACACAACGGAAACCTATTCCGTCGATGTTCCAGGCTCGTCGCGGGACGGCAGCTTGCATCTGGTCGAACGCTCCACCGCCGCCCAGCGCACCAGCTCAACCGGCCAGCAAACCACTCAACGGCAAGTCGAGCAGCCCGACCCCGGCAATCCTGACTCCGGTCTGCAAGTGACCATTCTCACCACCGACTCGGTGAGTTCTGGTGCTTCAGGAGCGCAGGCCACACGAACCATTCAAATGCGCGACCCGAACGGCAGTCTTGAAGTCGTCTCCGTGGATACCACAAAGTCCGACAAGGTCAACACCGTTCAGGTTCAGATCGCGCCTCCTGAAAAGCCGAAATAGTCCGGAGCAGTTATCGCGGATGAGCGCCGCTCCCACCCCCGTTTACTTTCGCCTCGTCCAGCAATCGTACCCGGGTCAATGCATTATGAAAGAGCGCCCCGCTTCAGAGGGTCGCGGCTGTGATGGAGCGCCTCCTCCGCTCCGCTGCGCTGTGTAGGGCTTCGCTCCGCTACGGCGGCGCTAGGGAGTAACAGCAGTAGTGTGTCCGGTGCGAAAGGACTACAGGAGAGCATAGGCAAATCAG
>OCZU010002844.1_pt1 | contig 10982 bp, 8 predicted proteins | sample 1539001 | NCBI WGS metagenome assembly OCZU01 (sample SAMEA3539306, study PRJEB22396) | soil metagenome | biome: tundra; feature: field; material: soil | place: USA | collected 2010-05 | depth 0.15 m
CTGTTTTCCACAGCGGTTCATCCAATATTTGCGAACTTGAGTCTTTGGTTTGAGCTGTGCTCCGCAAAAACCTCGTACGTCCGCAAAATGCAAGAGGTTTGGTGCAGAATGCCGGGTGTTTTTCAAATCAACCTCACAAAGCCCTGTTCAACGTCTGCCGTCTTGTGCGAACCTGATCCGGCATGTTGCCGGCTTATCTTGCTCCCTGGCATGAACTCCGTTCGATTGCTAGCACAGTTTCAGAACTGCTCCGCGATGGCCTCCGGTTCCTGAAGACCATGGCTCATCCGCGCGCTGCTCTAGCAGCCGAGATTCTGTTCCTGCGGAAACAACTCGCCTACTATGAGGAGCATCGGGTCCGGCCGCGAAGACTGACGGACGGTGCGCGTTTGTCGCTCCTGGTTTGGTCTCGCTTCTTCGACTGGAGGAAAGCACTGAAGATCGTCAAGGCAGAGACCTTCATTGGCTGGCATCGCAAAGGCTTCAAGCTGTACTGGCGGTGGAAGTCACGCGGTGGCCGTCCGCCCCTGCCCAAGGACGTTCGGCAAATCATCGCTCGCATGGTCAAAGACAACGTGACCTGGGGAGAGGAACGTATCGCCGACGAACTCTCGTTGAAGCTCGGTATCTTCGTCTCACCGCGAACCGTCCGCAAGTATTGGCCGAAGCGACCGGGGCTGGAAACTGGCCGCCGGCGAACGTCGTCGCAGCACTGGACGACCTTTGTGCGAAATCACGCCAAAGGCATCGTGGCCTGCGATTTCCTGGTGGCGGTGACGGCGCGTTTTCAGGTGCTGCTTGTGTTTGTGGCGATGGAGGTTGGCAGTCGCCGCATTCTGCACTGCAACGTGACGGCCCATCCGACGGCCGAGTGGACGCTACAGCAGTTGCGGGAAGCAATTGCGAGCGATCACCCGTATCGGTTCCTGATACATGACCGCGACTCAATCTTCTCTTCCGAACTGGACGAGGAAATGGAGAGCACTTTCGGGTTGAGGGTGTTGCGCACGCCAGCACGATCACCTCAGGCCAACGCGTATTGCGAACGATTGATCGGAACGGTGCGCCGAGAGTGTCTGGATTTCCTGATTCCTCTGAATGAGCGACACCTGCGGAGAACCCTGCAGTCCTGGGTCGTTCACTATAACCGAGGACGTCCACACGCAAGCTTAGGTCCAGGCATTCCTGAGCCGACGCCCGACAGACGCCTCCCCAAGCGGCAGCATGAGAGACATCGATTGCCACCCGACTGCGAGATTCGAGTGGTGGACATTCTGGGAGGTTTGCATCACGAGTATCGGTTGAACAGGAGCGCCGCGTGAATGTGCAGTTCCTGGACGGCACTGCGGCCTTGCACCGGAGTCTGTGCATATCGCGCCTCACGAGGTTTTTGCGGAGCACAGTCGTTGTTTTGGCAGGGTGCCAGTAGGCGAGTGCATTTTACACCAACTTTGAGACGGGGACACGCGCGCGTACAAGAATCGGTCCACCCGTCTAAACGGAGCTTCAGCTCACTCCAATTTTCAAGTTTCTAAATTTTCAGCTACGCGGGTCCCATCCCTAGATAATTGGCCACCCCCCTTGACGGAAGGCGAAAGTCGGGGCGGGGGAAGGTTAATCCGGCCTTTGCAAACGGGGGGAATGTTCAGCAGACCTCTTGAATCGAGCCAGCCTCCTCCAACAGATTCAAGTGATAAAGAACGGATGTCGGAATGTCTGTTTTCGGGTTCTTTAGTGTTGACCGATAGTTTCGGCTGATGCAATCTTGCACGAGTTCCTCAAGAGAATGCACTGATCCAAACGGTTGAAGACATATTAACAATCGACATTTGGCCGTCTTGGACCTTTGGCCACGCAGCGGTCTTGCGTCTAAATCTAGGGTTCGATGCAATGTATTGCTGCGTCTTTGGAAGTGACATATTTTCAGCGAAAGGGTGCGAACCCCGTTTTGCAGGCGAGGAGAGAAACGGGCTGTGCTCCGTGACTTGACGCGGTTGTCGCTATGGGAGATCGTCCAGCGACTTCCATCCGGCATCGCTGTTCGGTTTACAGTCTCCTTGGGTGCAATATTCTAGTTTGAAGACCGGGTGAATCTCCCAGTTGTTCACGCGGACGAGGGGGTTACTGATAAAGTGTTCAGAGTCGAAGAGCAGCTGACCAGTCACGCGAACCAAGAGAGCATCCTGGTCGGTAGCGTCAATCAGTGGTTGCACTTTCTCGCGTGTAAAGTTTGGATGAGAAAGTTTTCTCACTCTGGGCGTAAACTCTGCCGTCTGAGATTCCAGTTCGCGCGAGTGAAATACTTTCTTGTCGGCTTCTTCCTCACCGCTGAGCGGATACTGTTGTACCGTCGCTCCCATTACCAAGACGAGGTGATTATCCGTTTCCGCCGCAGTCTGAAGACCACAATTGCAGGACTCGCCACCAAGCTCGGGTTTCGCCACGAGGAGGTACGCAACGACCGTGATCTTCTGACCTTCTCCTAATGCGGTTAACTCCTCGCGGCTGTCGCCTTCCTTAAAGTTCTCAGGGTTATCCAACTTCTTCATCCATGTCAGGGTGTGCGGGGTAGCGTCACCGTCCATCGACAGAATGTTCTTCCGGCGGTTCAGATTGGGATCGAAGTCGGTGCCGCAACCTACATCGGGGCAGTCACTAAGCGAGGCCTTACATGGAATCTTTTGCTTCTTGCTGTGTGCCGTCGTTTGTTGCGACAGTAGAGGAACAGCCGTGCAAAGAATGAGAATTACCAAGAGAGTAGAGACCTTCATCAAGACTTCTTGGATTGCTCGGTATGGAGCAGGGCTCGGTTGCTGGAATGACTTCGCGGACGATTGCGAGTCGAACTGCTGGTTTGCAGCGAGGCGATAGAAAAAAGTAACGACAGGAGGCACAAAGGCTGCGTTGATGAATCTCACGGCTTTCTCCCGAAAGTTAGATTTCGCAGTCCGCAAAGCGGGCCCCCTCCGCTGCGTAGGGCGGATTGTAGCATTTATTGAGGCGACTTATTTAGATTTTACTGAGCAATTCATGCTCGTTGACCTCGATGAGTACCATTGGCCAAATGAAGAGATAAAGCCGCACTGGACGCAGTAGGGCGTAGATTCGGGACTTATGTAAAGTCTGCCGCGTGGAACCTATCACAATTGTTGGCAAACGGGCGATTTCCATTGACCTGATCTGGCCTATTCAAATTTCTAGAATTTTCTCCCGCGAGGGTCCCATCCGTAGATAATCGGCCACCCCCCTTGACGGAAGGCGAAAGTTCGGTCGGAGCGACGCAGCGGTTGAAATGCCACAAAACGCGGTGAGACAATGACCTGCAACAGAATCATATTCTTCTTCACTGTTATCTTGTACCTTCGCAAGGTAGATTATGAAACAAGCGCTGGTGTTCGTTCTGTGGGTCTGTTGCAGCGCACCAGGTTTGCTGCTTGGTCAAAGCCAAAGCAAATTGACTGTTGACTTTGTTGAAACCAACCGTCAGTGCAGAGATGACGCCGCAGTCGTGCGCAACTGCAACGTCGCTTATGGGCACTACACGATCACGGAAGCACCGGAGTATCACACTAAGCCTTTTACCCGGCGGTTTGTTTTGCTCTGCGAAACCGCTGGCCAAGAGCGCGGTCGAAAAGACTGCATTCCGCTCGAAGGGGGGCAGAGTTACTCGTGGAATTATGAGTCGATGCGCGACGACGGGAAGTGGTACCAACTATATGAGGATTTCACTGTGATGGTTTCCCTAAAGACGCCTGACGGGAGTGCCTACTACGCTATGAAAACTCTGCTACCTGTGCGCGCGCTGCACTGACATTCCAATAAGAGAGGCTTTTCAATACCACAAGCCATTACACTCATTGCCCCGATACGGCCCCGTTCAAAGTTTCAAAATCTCTCCCTCGTGGCGAGCGAGAAGGCGAAAGTCATGGCAAATAAACTCTCAGGGAGGGCCCCCATGCTGGCGTTGCGAACCCCGTTTTGCAGGCGAGGGGAGGATCGGGACTAGGTGCCTACGTCTCGGGATCGAGATGGAGCATGGCGATTGAGTGGTACTTCTTACTAGGCGCTCTTAGTGATACTATGAGACGCTTCGAAACCGTTCAGTTACTCCTGATTGCTTCTGGCTGGCCGACACTCCATCTGGAGTGTATCGTGCAAGATCAGCGATTCTAGATCCGGAACCGGCAAAATAACCTTCAAGACTCGGTGGAGATACAGCTCGGCTGAGACGCAAAATGGCAGAAGAGCCCATTCCGCGCATCGTAGACACGCAACCACAGCTCGATGCAGTACTGAAGTCGCTAGGCGAGCTAACGCAGGCCGTCAAGTCGCGGCAGTCCGACAAGCCCAAGGATACGTGGGATAAGTTTAATGCGCTCTCACCATTCGTAACAGGCCTCATAGTTGCGATTGTCGGGGGGCTATTTACGTTTAATGAGGGCCGTCGGAATGAACTCCTCAAACAACAGGAAATAGCTGCGCAAAATCGTCAAGGAATAGAAGATTTTGCCACGAAAGAGCACCAAGCACGAGTTCTTGAACTGCAGACGATCGCCCAATTCATGCCTTACCTGACGAGTCGCAACGAGAATTCTAAGCAGGCTGCAATTACTGCAATTAAGGCATTGTCCAACGCTTCGTTGGCAATCGAGCTTGCGGCGCTTAATAAGAGCCCAGGTACCGTCAGAGCGGTCCGTCAGATAGCAGCCCACTCGACCAACGAAACTGATCGGAGACTAGCGCAAGCTGCGTTGGTGGAGCTGGAGAAAAGCGGAGGCGAAGGGCCAAATAGGACCCTGCTCAAGACCGAAGCAGGCGATTGTGGTCCGGAGGGCGACGGGGGCGACAGACAGTCGAACCTCTTGAAAAACCGGACAGACTCTCCGCCAACATTTCGCAACGTGACAACAGCCGACGTAGTTCAATTGGAAGTTCCTGCGGTCAGTATTCGTCGCGACGGCTGGACAATTGATGAGGCCTCCAAGGTCAAGAGCCTCGGCGATGGGCAAGCTGTCAGCGTACAGGGCTTCCTAATCGGCACCAACGTGCAATCACATACAGGCACAAGCGCAAACTGCCACCTCGGAGCTTATGTCGACTGGCGTCTATCCGTTGGGTCATCTCCTAACACACTTCGCAAGGATGCCTTCGTTGCAGTCGCCGGACCTAGGATTAGGTTTTCCCACCCAAATTGGACCCTTGAGCGCCTTCGGAGTCTTCGGAAGGCAGGATTGGCTGTGAGGCTGTCAGGCTGGTTATTCTTCGATCAAGAACACCGCTCGCAACTGGGGCTAACTGTGGGTACGATCTGGGAGGTTCGTCCGGTTTTGAAAATTGAGTTCCTAAAGGGGCAGTCTTGGCTCGACTTAGATCAAGCCATGCCGTGATCGAAGAGTTGTCGGATGGCATTCTGTTAAGGGAGGCAGGATCGGTTCGTGGCGAAAACCCTAGCCGCCCTTCAAATCGGTGATGGCCAAAATTGCTCCGTGTAAGTTGGGATCGAGGTACTCAATATCGAGTTCCCAGCATCTTGGAATCTAGTTAAATTTCTAAACTTTTCGTTCGCGAGGGTCCCATCCCTAGTAATTCGGCCACCCCCCTTGACGGAAGGCGAAAGTCCGCGTCGCGGGAAAATTTGTGACGTGAGTTGTGACGTAACCACCGCATCCAAGCCCTTGCAAGTGGTTGCAAACGACTGTTCGTTGATCTACATCGCCGATGGGCGAAGGGAGTGTAGCCTATTGAGGACGTGCAACTTATACCAACTCCGACTCATTACTTCTTAGTGGGGTCTTTGAATTCGGGACCAGGGGGTCGGAGGTTCAAATCCTCTCTCCCCGACCAATACTTTCAAATACATCGCGGTCGGAGACTAGCTGTCGGCTGCATCGCGTCCCACCCTTGCAAAAAGCGCAAGGATGGGGCACCCTCTACGGGAATGGTGTAAGCAACAAATCAAAGTGGGCCACCCGCCCCTGCAAGACTTAGGTCAAGCCTCGCACACGGCGCAAGATATCATCCGACATCAGTTTGAGACAGCCAGCCAGCACTGTGGGGAGAAGCCCTGGCCACCCAGCAAGAGATGCGGGAGGCCATTAAAGCAACCCAGAACGTGCTTAACCAATTTGTTAACCGAATATACCAACTCGGAATGCAGGAAGGGCTCAGTGTGCAGCAAATAATGGCGCTCATACAGGGCGTGCAAGCTGGTCCGGCGGTTTTCCAGGGTGCTGGACTAGTCGAAGATTTCTCGAGCACGAAAACTCAAAAGAGCCCGCAGTAATGGGCCCCTAAGGGCCTACTAACGCTCGAATCGCTCCGTCGTCACCGCAATCCGATGATGGATGAAAGAGTTCTCATCTCGGAGGAAAAGATGCAAACTCTGAAACAGTGGTTTCTGGCGGGATACGCCTATGGCCTACCTACTATGCGCCGTCCGATGATGGGTCCCATTTCGTTCGGACTTCTATTTGGAGGTATCCCATTAGCGTTGATATTTAGCGGTCTGGCAGGTCGGGTAATTTCTCCCGAGCTTCTACGCTACCTCGTCTTAGCCACGCCGGTATCCGTCCTGGTAACGACAGTAGCGACAGCCCTTGGTGCGGGTAGTGTCTCGAAGAGGCTGCTCTTGTGCAGGGCGTTTTCCGGGAGTCTGGCTGCATGTGTTCCGTTACCGATCCTCACCTGCCTATTCATGGTTTGGCGTTGGGGATATCCTGTGTCCGAGAACCTCTTCACCCTTATTCTATTTTTTCTCCTCTGGGCCATAGCAGTCGGTGCCCTCGGCTGGTTGCTCACTCTGATATGGACTACCTGGAGAATACGCTACACGCGTGTGCGAGACAGTTGATTCGATGACGCGCCCGACAATCAGGAGAAGTGCTCACTCCGGCAGTGGGCAGTTCGGTCATTTATGAAAGGCTACATCCACATTGGGCGGGCGGTATCCAAGCTGGAAGTTGCCGATGGCTAGATCAGGCTTGCCGTCGCCATTCAGGTCGGTCGAGATCATAACATTTGTGGATGCGCCTGAAGCAAAGAGCGAGCGCGTGTACTGGCCGTTTCCGTTGTTGAAGAAAATGACGACCTGCTGACTCAGCATCAGCCCCGCCGCGATGTCCGGTAGCCCATCACCGTTAAAGTCTCCCACAGCTATGTCGCCAATCACTTGCCCGGCATCAAGAAGCGCGCCCTGGTAAAACGTGCCGTCGCCATAGCTGTAGTAAATCTCGATACCCGTGAAGTTCTGCCCGATAAGGGCAACGTCGTCGTATCCGTCGCCGTTGAAATCCGCGACGGCTGACGTAAAGCCATTTCCAATCGGAAGAAGCTTGTTCTCGTCTCTTATGGTGGTAAAAGTACGAGTCCCCGCGTTGAGGAACGTGAACGTCCCTGTGCCAATGTCGAGCAGTCCGTCCCCGGTGAAATCACCAAGCGCAAAGGGTGGATCAAAGGATGGGTTTGTGGCGACCGCCGTGAATTGGTAGGCGCTGTTGCCGTAAAGGACTTGGCCCTGCACCACCATGTCGGGATGGCCGTCGCGATCCATGTCGGCTACGGTAGGGTTGCTCACCTGTGGAATGCTGATGGAGGACGAGGAGAAATCCAGGGAGCCGTTGTTGGGCCAAATGAGGAGATCCTGTCCATTGTATCCAAGGAGGTCGAAAACCCCTCTGCCAGTCAAATCTGCCAAGGCATAAGAGTTTGGGTCGGTGGTCGCGGCGAGCTGAAACGCATTATTCCCTTGATTAAGGAAGACCGTACCCGGAATTCCTTCAGTGCGATCTCCGCTTAGAAACAGCTCCGGTAGCCCATCACCGTTGATGTCGCCCGCGGAAAGGCCGGTGACCGTCTCTGGAGTCAAAGACAGCGGCGACGGGTAGTTGCGATCAGTCCGGCCAAGGGCGACAGACACGAAGTTAAATTGATCGGGGACGACAAGATCGGGAATGCCGTCGCCGTTGATGTCGCCCGCAGCGGCGAAGTAGCCGTGAGGGCCGACGACCTCCTGAAGGGTGAAATTGCCCCGGCCGTCGCCCCACAGATACACCATGTGGGAAGGTTCGGTTTCTCCGTCCACGCCAGCCATGTCAGGGAAACCATCGTGATCGAAGTCCCCTGCGACGAGGTTAAATGGCTCATAGGCTTGCGGCGGGAAGAGGGTTTGACTTGCGACCTGAGTAAACGATCCGTCGCCATTGCCGGAGTAAGAGGTCACCAGAACACTGTTGTTTTGACCCACCTGAATAACGAGGTCGGGAATCCCATCAAGATTGAAATCAATTACATTGGCAACCCCGAGCGTGATGCCATTCAGGCCAGGCGTGACCTCGTCTGTGAATGTCCCTGCTCCTTGGTTCAAGAGAGTGTGGAAAGCCTTCACGTCGGTAGAAGAGTCGTAAAAAGAGTACAAAATGTCAGGCTTGCCGTCGCCATTGAAGTCGGCAACAGAAAAAGCAGATGCGGAAGTCTCTTGGGCGAGGGTTACCGGAGCAGCGAAATTTCCTCCGCCGATGTTTTTCAGCCACAGCAGGCTCGTATACAACCCATTCGGTTGCTCGATACTTAAGACGAGATCAGGTTTGCCGTCGCCATCAAGGTCGGCGAGTTGCGCGGGGCCGGGGTAGAGTCCTGGAAATGTCTGTGGCGACGAAGCTGGCTGGAAATTGCCATGGCCGCCCCCCAAGGAGACGCTGACCGTGATTGTTCCGGTACCGGCACCGTTGTTATTCGTGCACGCCACCAGATCCATAGTGCCATTGCCGTCCACGTCGCCAACGGCGAGCGTCCAGGGACTGAGCCCCGCTATGGTTTGACCTGCCACGAGTGAGCCATCGCTCTGGCCGTACATGATTACGGTATTGCCTGGCGCCCCCGGCATAATGATGTCTGCGAGGCCGTCGCCGTTTATATCTGCCAGGGCAAAGTAGGTTGGATCGTTCTCTTCGGCAACGAAGTAGCTGGGAATTGCTTGCATCACAAACGGACCTTGCTGCGGCCAATACGCAGTGAACGGCAGAGCGTTGGAGGTGTTCGAGCCGTCAATCACCGTCAACTGGTGCGAGCCAATGACGGAAGCGACACTGAAAGTGAATTCTGCTTTGAGGGCAGTGGAATTCAATAAAGTCGTCGAGGAGGCTGGTTGGCCGTCCACAAACACTTGAGACTGTTGGGTGAAGTTCTGACCGAATAGGAAAAAGAGAAAATCAGTAGCCGGAGTCGGTCCGCTCTCCATTACGGTGGATGGAGAAAGCGCCGTGAGATGTGGGCTTGGAGCGCCGCCAACCCCGCCTCCGCCACCACCTCCCTCCGTGCTCCCGCTTCCGCCACACGCGGAGAGTCCTCCCGCAAACACAGCGATGGTCAAAGTTGCCAACAACCAGCGGTTCATAACTTGAGGGGAGTATTAGACGCCAAAGAATGGCGGCCTGTCTAGGCGCGGCGCGAAAGACCGTCTCACGATCAGGAAGGGCATTCAATCTCTTCATAGACAAGTCTGGATCACAATGCCGGATGGTTCGTCGAAGAGTGTAGACGATTTTGTAGCGGTCGAAGCAACGAGGCTCAATAGAGAGCAACATCGCGCCGAGGTGAGGCCACAACTCATTCAATAACAATCACTTGTGGCCTACAGAATTCAATAGACTTCAATAGGCGCTGGAATCTGGTTCGGGACCAGGGGGTCGGAGGTTCAAATCCTCTCTCCCCGACCAATTTTTTCCGCGGTTTCCGTTCGCAAGAAACTTCAGTTCGCAAGAAACTAGGGGAACGTCTGTTCCCGGATTTCGGAATAAGCCCCGCATCGCTGACGAACCCAGCGATTTCGTGAATTGAGGATCAAGCTGGACCGCAGCCTTGAGTGTAAAGGCGATGATAGAACAGTGACGGTCTGGATTTGCGCTGTGGCTCTTGGCGATCACCGCACATCACGATGTGACCCATGTTACTGACAGGACGGGCACATTCGTGTGAGGTATTAGAACATCCCGCTTCACCGAAGAGCAGGTCCCACCACGGTGCGCACACCCCCTGAGGCGAGAGTGTTGAACGTCGGCTCCACCAGTGATTGTATCGCCGGTGACGATTCGTATTTTGGGCCTGGCAGGTCGAGGGCCGGAACGCTGGTAGCTGAATGATCGACCTCGATCAAGGTCCCCTGCTTCCGTCCGTGAAGGAGGTCTGCTATGACGCGCACACCCACTCGTAATGATTCTCTCAGTGTTGTTGCGGCCAGGGGAGTGGCGACTGTGGCCACTTACGGGGAGTGGATCATGAAGCCTGCGCGCATCGGCGCAGCAATCGGTGGTGTCGCCGGGTTTTTCTATGGAGCTTACATCATGGCGACCATTCCCACTCTCAGCTGGACAGATGTATTGGACACACTGGAGTCCGCTGTCCTTGTGCTAATGTCCGCGGTCATAATAGGTAGCTTTTGTATCGCAATTGGTTGGCTGGCCGGACTGGTCCTCGGCATTGTTGCGTCCCCGCTTCGCTCATTCACTGAAAAACGCTAGACTCCTCCCCTTTCGAGTCGGCCGGTGTAGCGCTGAATCAGGCCTTTACACTCACGATCCTCAATGTGCAATTTTGCGTCAACTATCTCGTGTCGATGGTGCGGATCGAAGACACCTGTACAATCACGAGCGTGGCCCGAATTGTGAATCCGGTGAATTAGAATACATCCATTTGAACATGAGACGCAGTCTTACCCAGGAGGATTGATACGGACGACGGACGTTCGCGAAGTGTCGGTTAGGTTCGAGCCTGCGTACGAGATCGGTTGTGCCACAGTCAGTTTTCTTTGATCTAAACCCTTATGCGCTTCAGGTACTTTCGGATATTCGCCCCGGCTGCGATGCTTTTCCTGCTGCTAGTGGGGGCAGGCAATGGGCAAAATACGACGCTGATCAGCCTTGATCAGGCCATCGATCTGGCGCTGGCGCACAACCATTCCATAAAAGCCACGCGAACTCTGATTCTTC
>OCZU010002847.1_pt1 | contig 10980 bp, 6 predicted proteins | sample 1539001 | NCBI WGS metagenome assembly OCZU01 (sample SAMEA3539306, study PRJEB22396) | soil metagenome | biome: tundra; feature: field; material: soil | place: USA | collected 2010-05 | depth 0.15 m
CTACGCTGAGATTGGCCCCAAACGGCGTTCTGGGAGATCAGTCCTGTGAAGTCCGTCGTCAACTGGCCGAGAAACGCGCAAACCGCTCACGTGATCGTCAGCCAGCACCGGTCCCACCCAGCGACGACAACCGCTACCGATATGCCTCCATAATGCCGTTGTCTGCGGCTGAATTGGCTGTGGGGCGGCACTTCCGCGGGTAGCGCGCTATGCGACCCAGTGGCGGAAATGAGACGGCCGACACAACCGCCGAGGCGACATAAAGGCGGATTATCGGAAGTGCAGCTCTGAGCCCACGCTGTGAGCAGGCAAAGGTTGCAGGTTCGGGACTACACTGATAAGATCCATGCCTGAAGAAGGAAAGCCAGCGAAGGATAATGAGCCTACGGTGGGCGACCGGCTAATCCGGCTGGCTACATCTTGGATCGGGCAACTCTCGGCGGTCGTCGCCGCGGCAATATTGCTCATCGCGAAATTCAAGGAGCTGGACGAGGCTTTAAAGGGCTTACGGGACTGGCGGTTTGCGATCTACGCCGCCGCAGGTTTGTTGCTGCTCCTCCCTTTCCTGGTGACGATCCGCGATCATCTAAGAAAGAAAGTAAAGATCGATGGACTGTCCATCAAACCCGGTTATTTCACGTTGGCCCCCCGCGAGGACGAAGAGAATCTCCAGAGGACCGATGGTGCGCACGAAGAGATTCTTAAATGGCTGGAAGAGCGCACCGGGGTTCTCTATCTGACGGGGCTTTCCGGCACTGGGAAGAGCTCCCTCCTGGCTTCCTGGGTGCTTCCGAAGCTCTCCCGCCAAGGCCGGTTGGTCATTCGCCTGCGCGGATACCAGGAACCGATAGGAGCTATCGAGAAAGAACTTCGGAAGCCCGACTTGGTATGGAAGAAGCCCCAGGATGAGCCGGGGGACACTCGCAGTCTGCTTGAGAAGGCATGCAGGCACATCAGACCAAAACGGCTGGTGATCGTATTGGACCAATTCGAAGAATTCATGATTCTGCAAGATGCCGCGCAAAGGGACGGGTTTCAACAGCTTCTTGCGTCAGTAGTGGAAGACCCCGTGGAGGGGCTTACGTTTCTGCTAGTGTTTCGGAGCGACTATATCGGGCTGATCGAAAGGCTCGAATTGCCGGCACTGCTGCAAAACATGAACTGGAAGGAAGTTCCTCCGTTCACCGAGGCCGCTGCGTTAGAGTTCGTGCGGCGTTCGGGCTTACAAGTGAGCGATGATCTCCTGAAAGACGTCTTGCGCGAAGCCGCAGAGATTGAGCAGAAAAAAGGCTTGATCCGTCCGATTACGATCAATCTAAGCGGCATGGTTTTGAGCCGGTTCGCCACCGGACTGCACGGCGGCTTCCGGCCTAGGGGCCTTATCCGGGGTTTCTTGCGTGAGTCGATCTCGCTGCCTGCGGTCCGCGATGTTGCGCCTCTCGTGATTCCAATGATGATCACGGAATCCCTCACGAAGAGGCCGCCGCAAACCGTCGAGGAAATAGCCAAGGGATCCGGAGTGGAGGCAGCAGCGGTCCGCGAATGTCTTTGGGCGCTCGGACAAAGCGACCGCGGGATCGTTCGGCCCCTCGACAGGGATCAGCAGAGGTGGGAGATCGCTCACGATTTTCTGGTCCCTTTGCTCGACTCAATCGTGGCGCGCTGGAGGGTTTCAGTTTGGCGGCGTAGCCGGCCTTGGTTGCCGTGGATCGCAGCGGCGGCGCTGGCTCTCGCGGCAGCGGTTGTGTTGAACCTGCGGGACCCAGTCCACGAGTTGGCGGAACTGGGGTGGTCCGTACGTACAAAGGGCAACAAATGGGATATATCCTTCGCGGGGGCTCCCCCTGCTGAGAGCCTACGGGCTTTACGGCACATCCCGAAGAGCCTGACCTCCCTCTACCTCGGCGGCACAAAGGTGAGCGACGTGTCCGCACTGAAGGACCTGAAGAGCCTGACCTCCCTCGACCTCCGCGGCACAAAGGTGAGCGACGTGTCCGCACTGAAGGACCTGAAGAGCCTGAGAATCATAAAGTGAGACCGGGGTGGGATGGGGAGGAGGCTTTCTTATCTTGTGTCGGCAGGTTGGGCCGCGCATTCCTGGGGCTTGCTTTTTAAGCACAATAAAATACATTCTCGTGTTCAAAATGCATTGGCTCGCGCCTGGAACCGTACGCCTGAAGGTTATTATTCCCCTTGGACGCGCGTAGTCGGCATCCCGGTGAGTGGCCGTTCGCCGACGTCCCGGTATCGCGGCGCCACGCGGAGACTGGGCACCCAGGGGAAGGCGACCACACGGTATGGCCGGACGATAATGGCAATTAAGGCCGTCGCCAGGCCATTCCGCGGGTTGCTGACGTTGACATCCATGTGGCCTCTGCCGGAAGGAGTGCCATTTTCAGGGAACGGCGTTTCTCGGGAGGAATAGGTTCCGATTGTCGCAGCGCTGCCTCGCGGAACTGGTCGGGGACCTCTGGTGGGCACTTTTGCGGGAAGCGTTATGCGGCCGGGTGCTTGAAGGCTCCCTACATTTGGACTGCACGGATGCCAAGTCTCCGAGTTGGCTTCGATCATCGCCGCTGCCCATGGCCTTTTCCAATATCGCGCGGAGTCGCTTGGGGTTACACTGGTTAGTCAGCAACAAACCAATCCTAACAGTGTGGTCCAGTTGCATGCCAGGGGGCTCCTGGCGCGTTGAATGCGAAATCCCAGTGCAGATTTGCCGTGCGAACTCCATCCCTCGATGGAGTTGGAAGACGTTTTCCTGCGCTTCGTCACGAGGTTCGAAACGCTGCCATATCCCAGGTCCGTGGCCGAAGCCAGGATCACGGCCGCCGAGACCGACGCTCTCTCGCGTTGGTTCTCGCAGCAATGGGGCAGGCCCCGCATGTGGTGTGAGGACACCTTCCAGTCTGATCTTTCCAACGGGATCTTTGCGTCGTCGCAGGAGATGTTTGGCGCCCTGCTTCTTGTTCTGGCATCGGAAGTGTGCCGCACGAGTTCCAACGAAGATTCAGTTTGGCCAGCGGTGACTGCGGTTCTCAAAGCCGACACAGTGAGCTTCAGCGCGCTTTTTGTCGGTGGACAACCAACCACGGCCTGTAAGAACGCGTTGGCCGCTGGTTCGCGACGACTAAAGCTGCGAAATCTGATCGACCGCTACGGTGCCCAGGAGTATTTCGACACCCTCAAGCTTCAATTCGGCTTCACCCGTCGAGGAGCTGTCCGGAAACTGCCACAGTGGCTCGACGGGCTTGGACTTCCTATTGCAGTAAAACTTCTCACTGGGGTTGAGCTTGAATACGGGGACCTAAGATCGAGTGCATTCACTGATCTGTGGAAAGCCCTCCAAGATTTCAGACATAACCGTATTTCGGAAGAGTGTACATCCGTGCTACTTCAGGCTTCTCCCTGGATTCGCCCCGAATGGACGCCTGAATTGATGGCGGCCGCAAAGCTGCGCCCGCCACGGCCACAAACCCCGTCAGATGCGCCAGAGGTCCTCGATCATTTAAATGAAGCCGTATGCGAGATGCACCTCCGATGGGAGTATCCTTCAAAGCCGCAATTGTCCCTGCGCCTCAACGAGGAACTAATCTACGAGATCCTCGGCGAATCCGACGTGGCTTTGTTCACGATCGATGGACAAAAGGTAGACCGCTGGACGGCACAAGAAGGCGGCGGATGGCGCGGGATGCGCGAGTTACCCTGCCAGCCCCAGGGCGCGAAGCCCAACCTCCGGCCAAAGCTATTGTCGATCAGCAGCGAGGGCAAACTGCTACACGAGATTGACCTCTTCGAAATGGGGATGGGGGAACCGCTTCTGGCATTTGATCTGAAGCTCGGCACTCAGGTGAGCCTCGCGTCTAGATTCGACCCAAGCAGGGACTATGCGTTAATATGCGACCTCGACCTGAGCATTCCCGATGCTATGCAGCCCTCAAAGCTGAAAGATCGTACCGCATATCGGCTAGCCGGTCCATGGCGCGCCGATCTGCGGGTCGTGTGTGACGGAATAGACTACTGGCGACCAAGGATCGAACAAAGGGAGCCACTACAACCAATTCATGTCACTATGGAGTCACTGCCGGGCGAGGCCGCAGAAATTGGTTCGGCGTGCCACGTCAATGTGATAGGGGTCCCGGAAGACGCGACAGGTGTCTCGCTCGTCGCGGGAAGCTCGTCTTATTCCATGACCCGGGAGGGCGCCGTCTGGCAGACGAGCCGCCCATTACAGATTACGCTCGGCATGGCTCTTGGTGAGGAGCGGGTTCGCATTCGGGTAAGTAGTCCCAGTCATGCCCGGATGGTCACTCCGAAGTCTTTCCTGAATCTCCGAGGAATCGCGTCGTTCGAAACCGAATCGAATGGCGATGAGGAGCCCAAGTGGACGCTTCTGAACCGGCGCCGCCCGCTGAATCGCGCCGACGGATCTGGTAGGGCACGGGTCTTCGCTGACAAGACGAGGTCTCAGTTGTTTGAAGGCTCGCGTTTTGTGGGTAAGATTAGCTCGCGTGCATTGCCACTCAGAGATCTGTGCGGCTGGGGGGCTCAGCTAATTGTCCGCTCAGAACAGCAGCCAGGCACAATTCTGGTCGAGTCCGTTGAGGATCATGGCAGAGGCAGATTTCTGCCGCCCTTATTCAAAGGGCAGACAGCCGCGTTTCTTTCTTGGCGAGCTCCAACGCCCCCTAGCAATGGGCACCAGATCCTCGTCTGGTCTGACTTCTTCCAGGAACCGCGAAGATTGCGTGCGAACGAAATATCCAGTCAAAAGGAAGATACGCTTTGGAAACTGCCCGGTCTCGGCTCTGTAGCGGCTATGGCGGTTGCATACAAAGGCCTCCGGATCGCCTCCTACTGGGTCACAGAGCCCACCATCAACGCTTTGAGGGAGGCACGGTCACCAAGCCTGTTTGCGCTTTTCCGCTGGCTGAAGTTGCCGATCCTGAATTCGTCATTCAGGGCGCCAATGCAGGAGTCTGTGGTTCAGGCTCCGGCCGAGTTTGTGACTGGTTGGTTAGGCGTCGGAGTTCTTCCATGCGGCCTCGTCCATTCGCAAGCGGAGCATGGGTTGGACGCAGTGATTCGGGAATTCCTCTGGAATCACATAGACAGGAATGAAACCAGAATGGAGAGGCTTGGACGAGCGTTCCCCTCGGAGGCCACTGGCCAAAGTGAGGCGGAGTCCTTCAAGTCGTCGCTTTCGCGCCTAGGTGAGATCTGCCCTTCGCTGTCCTACAACCTTGCGAGACACAAGCTCCGTAGTGAGAAATACCGGAAGTACGTGCGTGCCGTCGCTGCCGCCTTGCTGCACCAGCCCGCGGATTGTCCGCAACTCCAAGACAAACTGGGCACTGCCCGCCGTGACTGTGCCAACCTTTTGGGAATTGCTCCCGAAGCGCTGGATGCAAACGTAAACGCATTCGCGGCTTATTTGGATAACCAATCGTCAAATTGCAAACAAGCGGAACCAAATTTGAGGAGGCTGGGAGAAACGTCGAGTGGCCGCCAGTTCATCACTGCCTCGTTGCTGCTTCGGTTGGTGGGAAGGAGTAAATTCTGAGCCAAATCGATGCCCTTCAACTTGTGGAGATGACGAGGCAACGTCTCGTCGATCTCGCTGTATCTGAGAACTACCTCCGAAACCTAGATCTCGCAGGTGCGGCGTCCGAGATCTGGCGGGGTGCCGGCGACCAAGGTGGACTGGTCAGTGAGCTGTGGATACAGGGCGCATTTCCCAGCAAACTCTCGCCAGATTCACTGGAGTCCTTGGCAAGTGAAGGGCTGTTTCCCCGAGGTCTCTGCGATATCCTCGACCGCACCGGTGAGTTCCCGGCAAAACGCCCACTGTTCACACACCAAGCGGACGCCTTCCGTCACACGGCGAAATCTCGATCTCGTGACAAGCCTTCTCTGGTGATTACCGCTGGGACCGGCGCGGGCAAGACTGAAGCCTTCCTGCTACCGATTCTCGCCGGTCTTTGGAAGCAGGCGCGGGCCGCCAATGAGCAGGGTATGCGGTGCCTGATCCTGTACCCCATGAACGCTCTGGTCACCGATCAGGTAACACGGCTTTACCGACTACTCAAAGACCAAAGCAAACTAAGCCTGTTCCACTTCACGAGCGAAACACCGGAAACAGACCGCAACGCCGAGGAGTGGAACCCGTGCCGCCGCCGGAGCCGCCAAGCCGCGAGGGAGAGTATTCCAGATATCGTTATCACCAACTACTCAATGCTGGAATACATGCTGTGCCGGCCGCAAGACCAGGGTTTTTTTGGGCCTGCCCTGCGTTACGTGGTTCTCGATGAGGCCCACCTGTACACAGGCACGCTTGCCGCCGAAATCACGCTGCTGCTGAGACGAGTGAGGGATCGCTGCCGCGTCTCCCCCGGGCAGATCACGCATATCGCGACCTCCGCCACTCTTGGGGGAACAAGAGAAGATCTCGAAAAGTTCGCGGCGACCGTATTTTCCGTGCCGCAACCCCTGATCAAAGTCTTCCCTGGAGTCCCAGCCCCGCTGCCGGTTTCACCGGAACTCAAGACCGCTCGGACTCCGGACGCCACTCAACTGGCCCAGTATTCAGGCATAGAAATTGTGACACTGGATGCCGATGGCGCGTTTGCCGATCCCGACCCGGACGCGCTCAACCGGCTACGTCCGGTCCTGTCAACTCTGTTGCCGGACGATGTGGTCTCGTCGGCAGAAGCCTCCGCGAATCGCATTCTCGCACCATTTCTCCATATTTCTTTGGAACAGGTCCCGCTTGTCCGGCGGCTCATGGAACTGGTCTATGAGAATGATCTCCTATCGATCGGCGATCTCACCCGCGGACTTTGGAGTGACGACACGACAGCGGCCAATGAAGCTACCATCCTGCTCCTGAGATTGGCTGCGGCTGCCCGCCTGCGTCCGAATGAATCCCCGCTCATTCCACACCGGCTTCATTTCCTGGTTCGCGCGCCGCAGGGTCTCTCAGCATGCCTCCGCCCATCGTGCACTGGTCCGCCCCACCTGCGGGCCGAGGGCATTGGCTGTCTTCAGGCCCCGACAGACCGATGCGTCCATTGCAGCGCCATCACGCTTCCGGTCCACCGCTGTAGAGCGTGCGGACAATGGGCTCTTGCCGGACACGAAAACCCGGACACTTTGGAGTCAGGAGATTTTGCTGAAGCTGCCGAGCGCAGGTATTATCTCGTGGCAGCGTCCGGCGGGAAGAACCTTTCCGTGGTCGCCGTCAATCCCGAAACCGGCGAACACTCCGGTAAGGGCGCAGGCACGCGGCTATTCCGGGCACCCTGTCCAGAGCATGGCACCTCGTGCAACGACCCAAACCAATGCACCCAGCAGGAATGCCCGAGCTGTGGGACAGGCTGGAGCGCAGCGGCGGATGATGCTGATGACGATGACCGGGCACGCCAGATCCAGCCATTGAGGGGAGCCGAACGCCTTGCCTTAAGCGTCGCAACGGAGACGGTCCTCTACGGAATGCCCGTGTATCCTGACGTCTCCCGAAATTGGAAACCTGGAAAAGGCCGCCGCCTGCTCTGTTTCAGCGACTCTCGCCGTGAGGCGGCAAGGCTTGGCCCCCTACTGACGAGTCAGCACGAGAGGTGGGTGATTCGCTCAGCGATTGCGCACACTCTTGCAACTTACAAGTTTCCTTCTGCCCCCTATCTCAACCGGCAGATCGAACGATATGAGGCCGACGCCGCTGACCCCACGCTCCCGCAGACGGATCGTGACCAGGCAAGGCGCACGGCTGCTGATCTTCGGAACCAACTATCCACGGCCGCTTCTGGAATTCCATTCGCGGACTTTGCTCATTTTCTTGCGGATGGGCCGTACGTCTCGGAGCTTCTGGATCGCGAGCTTGCGGAGAAACATTCGGAATGGCGACAGGAACGGTGGAAAGAAAACCGCCAGAGCGTCGCAGGCCACTCCGAGGCCCTGATCGCCCAAGAAGTGGACAACCCGCTAAGAACGGCGGTATCAACAGAGGCGGTCGGACTTCTGGAGCTTGTCTATCCGGGATTGGAGAATCTATCGTTGCCCGCAAAGTTTGAAGAAGGGCTTCCAAACGACGGAATTCGGAACCAACTTGGAGCCGCATGGCCTGCCATACTGGCTGCTCTGCTAGACACGCTGCGAGCGGATCGCGCAGTGGACTGGTCCAAGGAGGAATCCGGCCGGAAATGGAATGAGGAATCGCCGCTTTACGGGCGATGGAGCACTCGCTCAAAGAACGGCTGGAAGGCGCGCCGATTCATCGGAGACGACAATCCCCGCCGCCGAAGGGATACGCTGCAACTGCGCCTTTGGTTTGCGGGAACCGTGCTGACGGCCGCAAATTGCAAGGAGTCTCTTTCTTCGCCTTTGCTGGAAGCCGCCTTTAACCAACTATTCGAAGGCGCAGCCACAAAGCAGCTTCCATGGCTTCGATGCGACGAACATCATGAAGTAGGCCGCGGAGAATTCGACCAAGCCATTCAGATCCTTCTTGACCAACTGCGTCTGCGTGTACCAGACAAGCTTTACCGCTGCCCGTGCACGGGAACCTTATGGCCACGCACGGTTCTTGGCTGGGCGCCGCTGAGGGGCTGCCTCGGCCAACTGCATGAGATCACCCATGCTGAAGCCGACGATGACCGCCGCTGGGGCCGCGCCAGGCGGGAGCTTCGAGAGCTTGATATTTTTGCTATGGGTCTTTGGGGTGAGGAGCATTCGGCCCAGTTGAGTCCACAGGAAAACAAGCGCAGGCAGATCCTGTTTAAAGATGGTGCGCGGAACCTATTGTCTTCCACGACCACGATGGAACTTGGCATCGATATCGGCGGACTGAACGGCGTCGTTCTCGGAAACGTGCCACCCGGGCGCGCCAATCACATGCAGCGGGCGGGCCGCGCTGGAAGGCGCGCCGACGGGTCGTCTGTCGTGGTGACTTTTGCAAGGAACCGGGCATTCGATCGAGAGGTGTTCGTCAGATTCCGCGATTTCCTGCGACGGCCTCTTCGCCGCCCGCTGGTTTTCCTTGACCGCCCCCGGTTCGTTCGGCGACACTTGCACGCCATGCTGCTCGCCGAGTTTTTTGCGCCGATGCAGTCGGGCCGGACTGGCGCCATGCTCGCCTACTCGGCGCAGATGTCCCTATGAAGTGGAGCGGTTCGGCCAAACCAGATTGGCCGTCTTCCGGTTCCGGATCAGCCCAGGAGTTTACGCGGTTCTTGGAGCCTATCCGATCTTCACTCCACCCACTCAGGCAACGGTGCCGCAGTGTCGTGCTGGACACCCCACTGGAAACTATTGTCGATAATGACGCAGCTTGGCGAGAGTTCCTCCTCGAGGCTGAAGCACAGTTTCTTGCAGCGTGTAACGAATGGCAAGGAGACTACGACTCACTTCGTAATGCTTGGGTAGACATCCAGAAAGATCCGCCCTCCGCTGCGCTCGCCGGTGAACGCGCCAAGGCCAACTCGATCCGGTACCAACTCGGAGCGCTTTCCGATATAAGCGTCATCGAGTGGTTCTCGGACGCGGGATTCCTGCCGCGGTATGGCTTTCCAATTCATCTCCAACGGCTGTCTGTAAGAACGCCCCGAGCCGACCGGGCAGACAAGTCGACGACCGCCGAGCCGTACCGGTTAGAAAGGACATCGCTCTTGGCTCTAAGCGAATATGTGCCGGGCGCCCAAGTGCTCGTAGGCGGAAAGATCGCCGAATCAAAGGGCATTCTCAAGCACTGGACCGAAGCGAATCGTGACGAGGCGCTCGGGCTCAACAATTGGGCGCTTCGCTGCTCAAATGAGCACGACTATCTGGCGACTTCACAAGATGAACTGTGCAAGGAGTGCGGGCAGCCACCGCAGGACGCTGGGCAGGCCTTGATGTTTCCCAGATTTGGCTACACCACTGCAGCGTGGGACCCACCCAAGCCCCCAGGCCGGAATCTAGATCGGGTGGGCGAAGTTGTGCTCACTACGGCCGGCGGGTTCACTCTTAATGCTGCCACGAAGACAGATATGGGTTTTGGTGGCGTCCCGGGCCTTATTGCCACGTATTTTGAAGCCGGCCAGGGCCAGTTGCTGCTTCGAAATGCAGGAGGTGACGCGTGGAGCAAGCGTGGGGACGGTTTTGCCCTCTGTACCCGTTGCGGATTCGCGATGAGCGAGGAAAAACCATCCAACGCGAAGTCGCCGCCGACATTGCCGCAGAAATTCAGGGATCACGCTTCGGTATTCTCGTCCAATCCGATGACTCGCTGCTGGCCTAACAGCTTGCCGTATGAGCCTGTGCTCAGGCACAAGGTCCTCGCCGCCAAAGAGACGACGGACGTTCTCATCCTTGACTGGCCGGGAGGCTGCGACGAAGCGCGCCTGTTCTCCTTGGGACGGGCTCTGGTCCTTGCGGGCGCCCAACTCTTGGAATTGGACAGCCGGGAATTGAAATCGGAACTGAAAGCTCGCACCGAGGGCGACCTCGGCATTCTGCTCTACGACACCGTCCCCGGTGGTGCGGGGCATTGCTTTGAACTCTTCGTTCTCGGACGGCCATGGTTGGAAGAAGCCCGCAAGATTCTGCGCGGGTCCCCGTCCCACAACGCAACTTGCCGGCGAGCTTGTTTGGAATGCCTGCTCGATTTTGGGGGTCAATTTCATGCGCACCTTCTGGATCGCAAGGGAGCACTGGATCTTCTCGACACCGTCTTAGGGGATCAGAGACACGACAGCTAACTAGCACGAGAACGGTGAACGGTTCAGTCGACTGCGTAGCTCCCTTAGGAGTTGGCGCGGCAACCCCAGTTGGCCCTTCGAACCACATCACTCCCGTGAAGTCCCTTCCACGTCAACTGGCCGTCCAACTCGCATTTCGTGGCTGGTCGGCTCGTCGGGCACACCACACCGACGGCTTCCACGCATCCGCGCGCCCTGCGGCGAGCGTCGCCTCCGGCGTGAATGCGCCCGAACGGCGCCCATCGGT
>OCZU010002848.1_pt1 | contig 10979 bp, 7 predicted proteins | sample 1539001 | NCBI WGS metagenome assembly OCZU01 (sample SAMEA3539306, study PRJEB22396) | soil metagenome | biome: tundra; feature: field; material: soil | place: USA | collected 2010-05 | depth 0.15 m
GGCTTTTTCAGTGAAGCCGGAGTAATCGTGGATTGCGCCGAACGTGTCGGGATATTGCACGAGCGCGCCAAACACTCTTTCGCTGAACGAAAAATTTTCGTGATTGCCGATAATGACTTCGATCCCCAAAGCATGGGCGCGGGCGCGGACGACTTCGATGGTCTGCGGATGGCACGTTTCGGAAATAAAGAAAACATTGCGGCCATCTTTAAGCCGGTGCGACATGGTCATGGCTTCCGCGGCGGCGGTGGCCTCGTCAAGCATCGAGGCGTTGGCGATGTCGAGCGCGGTGAGTTCGCTAACCATCGTTTGGAAATTCAGCAGCGCTTCGAGGCGGCCCTGAGAAATCTCGGCCTGATACGGAGTGTATTGCGTATACCAGCCGGGATTTTCCAGCACGCTGCGCTGGATGACGGGCGGCGTAATGGTGTCGTGATAGCCCATTCCGATGAACGAGCGGAAAACCTTGTTCTCGCCGGCGATGCGGCGGATGTCGGCCAGCGCGTCAAATTCGCTGCGGGCGGCGGGCAGGTTTAGTGGTTTACCGAGCCGGATTTTTTGCGGAACGGCGGCGTCAATGAGTCCGTCCAAATCTTTATGGCCGAGGAGCGCGAGCATCTCGCCGGTTTCGGCGGCATTCGGGCCGATATGGCGGCTTACAAACTGGTCGGGGTGCGCGAGCGGGTCGGCGACAGAATTTTCAGACAACAACATCCGAAGAAAGTAGATTTGAACGCCATTAAATCAAGCGCGATTTGCGAGGGAGGTTTCCACGCGTGCCCAGCAAATGGATTCTTTTTGGTGAAACGCAGGCGATGACCTAGACTTTAGCCATGTTGAACCAGCGCCAGCGCCCGATTTTTTTGGCGATGATTGCCCTCGTGGTGATCTGGGTCGTCGCCATCGCCGGCTACAAGCTCGCCAAGAACGCCAAGGTCACGCCGGAAAAAGTCCATGCCTACATCGGCGCGTTGGATTTCAGCCATTTGTCCGCCGCCGACCGCGCGGCGGCCATCAAAAGACTCGCGGACATGCTGAATGCACTCTCGCTCGAAGAGCGGCGAAAATTGCGGCTGGATCGGACGGCCTGGTTTAACGAAATGACGGAGGCGGAAAAAAGCGAATTTCTCGAAGCCACGCTGCCCACCGGTTTCAAACAGATGCTCGCCGCGTTTGAGGACATGCCGCCGGACAAACGGTCGCGGGTTGTGGACCAAGCCGTCAAACAAATGAAGGAAGCAAATGGAAAAATGGCCGCCGACGGACAGTCCAAGCTGGTGGGCAACAACGGCCCGGTGTTGAGCCCCGAGCTTCAGGAAAAAGTGACCAAAATCGGGCTGCAAAGTTTCTACAGCCAAAGCTCCGCCGAAACCAAGGCCGAACTGGCGCCGCTGCTCGAAGAGATGCAGCGCACGATGGAAAGCGGGCGCATGATGCGCGGGCCAGGACAAAAATGAGAGCCAGGATGAAATCATTCTTAAGCGCCAAAACGGAATGTTGGATGCACACCCACCCTCACCCCGGCCCTCTCGTCCGGGGAGAGGGAGTGGTTCGTGAATGTTTTGGCAATTTCCACACTTTTGGAGCTGTCACCGCGCCTCAAATTTCCGATGAAAATAACTCACGCATTATCGGCGCCACCCACTTGCAACAAAACCGGCAAAGGATTCTCCCTCTCCTTCCGTCTTCGCTTCGCTTCGACGCGACCTTAAAATCTGAACCGCGCCGTAGCGCAGCGGAGGCGGGTGGGGAGAGGGCCGGGGTGAGGGCAAATGTTTTCACAATTCGCTCCGCATTAATTTCCCGTTTCGGCTTCACGCTGGTCGAATTGCTCGTGGTGATCGCCATCATCGCGATTCTCGCCGCGCTGCTGTTGCCCGTCCTGGGGCGCGCCAGGGAATCCGCCCGCGCCACCGCGTGCTTGAGCAACCTGCATCAGATTGGCATCGCGCTGCAAATTTATGTGTCGGACAACAATAATAAATTGCCGGTCATGCGCGATGTTTCGACCGACCCGGCAACCGCCGCGACCAATACTTTTCCCGCCATCAACCAGGTTCTCGCGCCACAGCTCGGCAACACGAACGTGCTGCGCTGTCCCTCGGACTGGCAGCATTTTTTTGAGCTGACCGGTTCAAGCTACGCGTGGAACAGCCTGTTGAACGGTGAGGACGCGGATCATTTAAAAGTGTTTAACATCGCGTTTAGCGCGCAGGAAATTCCCGTCATTTACGACAAGGAGGATTTTCACAAGGTGCGCGGGGCGAACAAGGCCGTGAATTATCTCTACGCCGATGGCCACATCAAAAATTTGCTGACCATCGAGGGTGCCAAATGATCGAGCTGCGCAATGTCTTTAAAAAATTCGCCGGGCGCATGGCGGTGGACGACCTGTCGTTCACGGTACCACGCGGGGAAATCTTCGGGCTGCTCGGCCACAACGGCGCGGGCAAAAGCACGGCCATCGGCATGATGCTCGGCCAGGTCTGGCCGACGAGCGGCGAGGTGAAAATTTGCGGCCACGAAGTGCAAACCCATCGCCGGGAGGCGCTCCGGCAGGTCGGCGCGATTTTTGAGACGCCGGCTTTTTACGACTACCTGAGCGGCGCGCGCAATCTGGAAATCTTAAGCACCTATACCGCGCCGACCTCCAAGGCGCGGCTTCGCGAGGTGATCGACTGGGTCGGTCTGACGGGTCGCGAGCGATCCAAGGTGCGGACGTATTCGCACGGGATGCGTTCGCGGCTCGCGCTGGCGCAAGCGTTGCTGCCCAAGCCGGAGTTGCTCATCCTCGACGAGCCGGGCGACGGCCTTGATCCCGAGGGCATTCACGAAATGCGCCAGACGATTCTCCGTCTGCAACGCGAACTCGGCCTGACCATCTTGCTTTCGTCGCATTTACTGAACGAAGTCGAGCAGCTCTGCACGCGCATCGCCGTTTTGCAGAACGGAAAAAAGGTTTTTGAAGGCAACGTCGCCGATGTGAAAGCCGCGCGCGGGAAAGTAGCTTTAAAAACTTCTGATTTCGCAATCGCGACCAAACTGCTCCGCGAGCGCGGTCTCATCACCGCCACGGGCGAGGGAAAATTCATCACGCTCGCGGAAGGCCATTCAACGGCGGAAATCACCCAGGCGCTCGTTGCGGCCGGCCTCGCGGTGGGAGGCATCTGGCAGCACGAGCAGACCGTGGAAGATTTTTATCTCAACTTGACCAGGCCGCCGCCCGTTGCCGGCATAAATTAGATCATGTTCCTCGCCCAACTTAAAAACGAGCTGTGGAAATTGTTCGGCAAGAAGCGCACTTACATCGGCTTCGGCGCATTTTTGCTCGTGCAGACAGCGATGCTGCTCGCATTCAGATTCACGCCCTGGCAAAGCGATTTTGAAAAACTGCTCAACAGCAACGGCTATCTCGCCTCCGAATTCATCTCGGTGCTGACGGTGTCGCTCGTGATGCTGATCCCGCAAATCATGCTCCTCATGCCGCTCTACGTCTCGCTCGTGGGCGGCGACTTGGTGGCGAAGGAAGCCGAGGACGGCACGTTGCGGATGATTCTCTCGCGGCCCATCTCACGGATCCGGCTGCTGTTCGTAAAATGGATCGCGGGAATCATTTTTGCGGTCGTGCTGGTGCTGATGCTCGGCCTGACCGCGATGGGATTTGCGAGCCTGCTGTTTCCGTGGAAAGGGATGTTTGTCTTTTCACCGGGACAGGACGTATTTGGCATTTTATCGGCGCACGAGGGGCTGGTGCGCTTCATTTTCTCCCACCTGTTTCTGGCAGTGAACGCGAGCGTGATGGTGTCGGTCGCATTCATGTTCTCGTGCTTCAACATGAAGCCGGCGGCGGCCACGATCCTGGCGCTCTCGTTTCTGTTCGTGAGCATGGTCATGGAAAACATCCCGTTCTTTGACCGCTACGAAAACTGGTTCATCACGCACCATTTCAAAGGCTGGATATTGATCTTCCGCGATCCGGTGCCGTGGACGCAAATCTGCCAGTCCGAAATCATCCTGTTCGCGGTGAGCGCGACCGCGTTTATCATCGGTGCCATGGCGTTTCAAATCCGCGACATCAAGTCCTGATGGTGGAAATTGAACCGGCCCGCTATCCTCGTCCCGTGAGAATGATTTACATCATCACGGGGTTGATTTTTGCCTTGAACTGCCCGGCTGATCCGGTGGATGACCTGGTCAAAAGCGAAATGGCGAAGCACCAAATTCCCGGCCTGGCGCTCATGGTGGCTCAGCACGGCAAGGAAACCCGGACAGCGGCGTATGGCTTTGCCAATCTGGAATGGAACATCCCCGTGACGCCGGCAACGGTGTTTGAAATCGGTTCGGTGACCAAGCAATTCACGGCGGCGTGCATCCTGTTGCTGGCGGAGGATGGCAAACTTTCCCTGGATGACAAAATCAGCCGGTATTTGAAAAGCACACCGGCCAGCTGGAGCGACATCACCATCCGCCAGCTTTTGACACACACTTCGGGCATCAAAAGTTATACCGGACTGGACGGGTTTGAACTGGCACGGCATCTGACGCAGGAACAGTTCATCGCCCAGCTTGGCGCGGTGCCGCTGGTGTTCCCGCCGGGTGAACGGTTTTCCTACTGCAACACAGGCTACAATCTGCTCGGCGACATCATCGAAAATGTGAGCGGGGAAAAATATTGGAATTTTCTCACCGAGAAAATCCTTGGCCCGCTGGGAATGTCGGCGACCACGAACCGCGAACCCAGCCGCATCCTTGAGCTGCGCGCCGCCGGTTATGAGCAGGACAAAACGAACGGCCTCGTAAACCGCGATGTCAATTATACCGACCTGTTTTCCGCCGGTGAAATGGTATCCACGGTCGGCGACCTGATGAAGTGGGACGCCGCGCTGGACACGCAAAAGATCTTGAAAAATTCGAGCAAGGAGCAGATGTGGACGTCAGCAAAATTGAACAACGGCAAACCGACCGGCTACGGTTTTGGCTGGTTCCTCGAACCGCTGAACGGCCACAAAACGATCAGCCATCCCGGCAGCACGTCGGGATTTGCCGCAGCCAACCTGCGGTTCCCGGACGACGGCCTGACGATTGTGGTGCTTTGCAATTCCGGTGAAGACGGCGTGGCCGACCATCTGGCCAAGGCCGTGGCGGGAATTTATTTGACGGGAAAAAACCAGCCGTAATTTGACGGGCAGAAGCCGGGTGGCAGGAGGGGAGGGAACCCGTCGGTCAAAACTGTAGAATGAACTTTTTTTTAAAAAGAGCCAACACAACCCGTTTGGTTAGCAAGGAAAAACCGCCACAACTAATGGTGTTTTTGGCCCAAAAAAACCGCAATTTTACATTGTGGAAACAGTCGAATTTTCGTATATTTTCACGTTCGTTGCCGCACCGGATTTTGACCGGAATGGCACCATAATTATGTCGAATATTTCTGATCCGCCTGAAGAAAAAAACGCGTCGCCTGACCGGATTGCCGACGGCAATTACGACGCTTCCAAGTTGTCCCAACTCAAGGGCCTGGAGGCCGTGCGCAAGAAACCCGGCATGTATATCGGCGGTACGGACGAGCGCGCGCTGCATCATTGCGTGAGCGAGGTGCTGGACAATTCCGTGGATGAACATCTCGCGGGGCATTGCGACCACATTGAGGTGACGATCCACGTGGACGGTTCCATCTCCATCCGCGACGATGGGCGCGGCATTCCAGTGGACATTAACAAGGACAGCGGCCTGCCCGGCGTGGAACTGGTGTTGACGACGCTGCATTCCGGCGGCAAATACGGCCAGGGCGGGTACAAATTTTCCGGCGGCACGCACGGCGTGGGCGCAAAATGCGTGAACGCGGTGAGCGAATGGTTCGAAGTCGAGGTGTCGCGCAATGATCAGGTGTATCATATGGAATTCGAGCGCGGCAAGACCACCAAAAAACTTGAAGTCATCGGCAAGTCAAAGAGCACCGGCACGCTCATCACGTTCAAGCCGGACGCGGAAATTTTCCGGGAGACCACGGAGTTCAAGGCGAACATCATTTCCCAACGGCTGCGCGAGCTGGCGTTTTTGAATTCGGGTCTGGAAATTGTTTTTGCGGACGAGCGCCAGACGACCGCCGAGCCGGAACGGTTTTATTACAAGAACGGCATCGAGGAATTCGTGAAGCAGCTCAACAAGAGCAAGGAGCCGTTGCATCCGAAGCCGATTTCGTTCCGCAAGGAGACGAAGGAGAAGCTGGACGACAAGGACATCGAAGTCCACGTCGAAGTGGTGCTGCAATACAACGACAGCTACAACGACCAGGTGCTTTGCTATACCAACACGATTCACAACCCTGATGGCGGGACGCACCTCTCCGGCTTCCGCAGCGCCGTGACGCGGGCGGTCAATCAATACGCCAAGTCGAATGAGTTGCTGAAGGAAAAGGATCCGCAAATCACCGGCGACGACGTGCGCGAGGGATTGACGGCGGTGATTTCGGTGAAACACAGCGACCCCAAGTTCGAATCGCAGACCAAGGTGAAACTGCTTTCGCCCGAAGTGGAACGCATCGTGGGCTCGGTGAGCTACGAGGGGTTGATGAGCTACTTCGATGCGAATCCGCCGGTGGCCAGGCGCATCGTGGACAAAGGCCTGACCGCCGCCCGCGCCCGCGAGGCGGCGCGCAAGGCGCGTGAAGCGGTCCGCAAATCCGCGCTGACCGGCGGCGGTTTGCCGGGCAAGCTGGCGGACTGTTCCGACCGCGACCCGGCGAACACGGAGCTTTACATCGTCGAAGGCGATTCCGCCGGTGGCTCGGCCAAGCAGGGCCGCGACCGGAAGTTTCAGGCGATCCTGCCGATTCGCGGCAAACTGATCAACGTCGAGAAGGCACGGCTGGACAAGGTGCTGCAGAACAATGAAATCCGCACGATGATCACTGCCGTCGGCACGGGCATCGGCGACGGCGAGGGCGAAGGCGCCTTCAACATCGAGAAGCTGCGTTATCACAAGATCATCATCATGACTGATGCCGACGTGGATGGTTCGCACATCCGCACGTTGTTGCTGACTTTTTTCTACCGCCAGATGCCGCAACTGGTGAAGCAGGGATTTGTTTATATCGCCCAGCCGCCGCTTTACAGCGTCACCCGCAAGAAGAAGACCGATTACATTGATGACGACGCACAGCTCAACCGCATCCTGCTGCAAAACGGTACGGAAGAGGTGAAGTTGAAAAACCTGGCCGATGGCCGCGAGTTCACACCGAAACAGCTGGAGGAAATCCTCGCTCTGCTCGAATCACTGGACAAGCATGCAACCTACATCAAACGGCTCGGCGGGGATTTTGCCAGTTATGTCGAGAAACGCGCCGGTGACGGGGCGCTGCCGCAATCCATGGTGAAGGTCCGTTCCGGCAACGACGAGGCGGTCCATTATTTTCTGACCGGCGAAGAACTGGAAAATTTCAAGCAGGCCAATGACGACCTCTTCGGCACGGACACGGAATTTGAGCGCAAGAAGGACGGCCCGACGCGTCGGGCAAAAATTTCCGACCTGCATCTGGAGAGCAAGGCCATCGTTGACCTGCTCGGCAAGCTCGCAAAAAAGGGCCTCGCGGTGGACCACTATGCCGCGCAGGACGCGCCGCTGTTCGAACTGGTTGAAGGGGAAGGCGAACGGGCCAATGTGAGCCCGTTGTTCTCGATTCCAGAAATTCTTGCCGGCGTGAAGGCCGTCGGCAAGAAAGGCATCCAGCTGACCCGTTTCAAGGGCCTGGGTGAAATGGACGCCAAGGAGCTTTTTGAGACCACGATGAACCCGGTCCGGCGCAAACTGCTTCGCATCGAGCTGACCGACGCGATCGAGGCCGAGGAAATGTTCGTGCGCCTCATGGGCGATGAAGTTGAGCCGCGCCGCCAGTTCATCGAGGACAACGCGCTGAACGTCCGCAACCTCGACGTTTAACCAATCTTAACTTCCCGCAAACCGCATCATGCCCGACGAAACTGAATCCGATCCGACGCCGCCGCCACCCCAACCGCCCAGCGGCGGCGCCTACGCGCAAGGCGAAAAGATTTCCAAGATCAACGTCGCGGACGAGATCAAGAACTCGTTCCTCGACTACTCAATGTCCGTAATCATTTCGCGCGCGCTGCCCGACGTGCGCGACGGACTCAAGCCCTCGCAGCGGCGCATCCTGTATGCGATGCATGAGCTTTCGCTGTTTCCCGGGCGCAAGCCTTACAAATGCGCGAAAATTTGCGGTGACACGAGCGGCAATTACCATCCGCACGGCGAAGCGGTGATTTATCCGACGCTGGTCCACATGGCGCAACCCTGGGCGATGCGCGAGCGGCTTGTGGACGGCAAGGGCAATTTTGGTTCCATCGAAAACGATCCGCCGGCGGCGATGCGCTATACCGAGGCGCGGCTCACGCATCTCGGCACGGCCCTGATGGCGGACATGGACCGCGATACGGTGGATTTTGTCCCCAACTACGACGAGCGCATGACGGAGCCATCGGTGTTCCCGGCGGCGTTTCCAAATTTGATCGTCAACGGCGGCACGGGTATCGCCGTCGGCATGGCCACGAACATGGCCCCGCACAACCTCGGCGAGGTGATCGACGGCATCTGCGCGCAGATTGACAAGCCGGCCATCACGATTCACGAGCTGATGAAGTTCATCAAAGGGCCGGATTTTCCCACCGGCGGATTCATCTGCGGTGTCGAGGGCATAAAAAATTATTTCGCGACCGGCCGGGGCAGCGTGAAGTTGCGCGGTCGCGTCGGCGTCGAGGAGATGAAGGGCAGCCGCGAACAGATCATTGTCACGGAAATCCCCTTCAACGTGAACCGCGCGGCGCTCGAGGAAAAAATCGCCGAGCTGGTGAATGAGAAAATCATCACGGAGATCTCGGCGATGCGCAATGAGTCCGACGAGAACACGCGGCTCGTGCTGGAGCTCAAGCGGGACGCCAATCCCAAGGTGGTCATCAACAACCTCTACCAGCACACGCAGCTGGAGGTGACGTTTAGCGTGAACGCCCTGGCGATTGACCATGGTAAACCGAAGACGCTCAATCTCAAGGAAATGATCCAGTGCTACATCGAGCACCGGCGGGAAGTCATCCTGCGCCGCACACGATTTGAACTGCGCAAGGCGGAGGAGCGGGCCGAGCTGCTGGAAGGTTACCTCATCGCGCTGGCCAACCTGGATGAGTTCATCCACATCATTCGCTCGAGCAAGAACCGCGACGAAGCACGCGTCAAGCTGCTCGCGTTCGAGTGGAACCGCGCGCAGGTGGAGAAATGGGGCATTTTGGTCCGTCACGAAGCCCGCGTGGAAAATGGCCGTTATGCGCTGACCGAACGACAGGTCGATGCCATCCTGGATTTGCGGCTGTATCAGTTGACCGGCCTGGAAATCGACAAGGTTGAGGCCGAATACAAGGCGCTGCTGGAAGTCATCAAGGATTTGCTCGACATCCTCGCGAAGGAATCCCGGGTGATGACGATTATGAAGGCCGAGTTGCAGGCCATCAAGGAAAAGCACGCCACGCCACGCAAGACGGAAATCGTCCCCGACGAAGGCGAGATTGCCATCGAGGATCTGATTGCCAACGAGGGCGTCATCATCACGCTCACCCACGGGGGCCTGATCAAACGCACGGCGGTGAGTTCGTACCGGGCGCAGCGACGCGGCGGCAAGGGCGTCATCGGCATGACGACGCGGGAAGGCGAAACCGCCGAGGACAACGATTTCGTTGAATATCTGTTCACGGCGAGCACGCATGATTACCTGATGTTCTTCACGAACTCGGGGCGGGTTTACGTCGAGCGCGTACATGAGATTCCCGACATGGGCCGCGCGGCGAAAGGCCGGAGCATCGCCAATTTGCTGGAACTCAAGGCCGATGAAAAAGTCGCCGCGATGATCCGCATCCTGTCGAGGACGAATGACAGCCGCGACGACGTCACCTGGTCGCAGCCCGGCGAACTTTTTTTCACCACACGCCAGGGCACGGTCAAAAAGACCTCGCTCAATGAATTTTCCAATGTCCGTAAAGGCGGCATCATCGCCATCGGCATTGATCCCGGCGATGCCTTGATCGAAGTGAAGTTGACCCGTGGCAGCGCGGATGAAAGCGATCCCGGTGATGATGTCGTCTTGATCACCAAAGACGGCATGAGCATCCGCTTCAGCGAAGCCGACGTGCGCTCGATGGGACGTTCGGCCGGTGGCGTCAAGGGAATCACCCTGGAAAAAGGCGATGAAGTCGTCGCTTTGGCCGTGGTCGTTCCGGACGCCACCCTGTTGGTCGCCGGGGAGAATGGCATCGGGAAACGCACCGCATTCGAAGAATATCTGGTTCAAGCTGAAAGCGGTCTTCGCAAGCAGTCACGCGGAGGAAAGGGGCGCGTTACCATGAAGGTCGGTGAAAAAACCGGTGGCGTGGTCGGCGCGCTCACCGTGCGTGACACGGACGAAATCATGCTCATCACCACCGGCGGCCAGATGGTGCGGATTCCCGTCCAGGGCGTCCGCGAAGCCGGTCGCAACACGCAGGGCGTCAAGCTCGTCAACCTGGAGGCCGGCGACAAGCTTCAGGCCATCGCCCCGGTCATCGGTGAGGACAAGGAAGATTCCGCCATCGAAACGGCACCGGAAAAATAGCCGGTCAAACCGGTCTTGACGCACAATTTAAATTTTGTGCCACGGTTTATCAGTGAACCAAATCATAAAAATCTTTGTTCTCCTCGCCGGCGTGGGCCTGGCTCTGGCCCGGCCCGATCCCAGCCGGGCCGTCGATACCAACAAGTTTTCGTGGGTCGGCAACCTGGGCGGTGGGTTTATTTCCGTAACCTTTGCCCCGGCCGGCACCAACCTGGTCGTCTTGACGAACCAACCCGCGTGGCAAAGCAGCGTCGGCTTCGGCTTCACCCTCACCCGCGGCAACAGCGACACCCTGCTGGCCACCGCCGCCATCCAAACGCACCTGAAAACT
>OCZU010002849.1_pt1 | contig 10979 bp, 9 predicted proteins | sample 1539001 | NCBI WGS metagenome assembly OCZU01 (sample SAMEA3539306, study PRJEB22396) | soil metagenome | biome: tundra; feature: field; material: soil | place: USA | collected 2010-05 | depth 0.15 m
GTACGAGTGGACCGCGCGCTGATCGGCGTGCAGCTCCTCGGGCACGGCGAGGCCGGGATGGCCCGTGGCCACGAGGACGTGCGCGAACGCGCCGTGCCCCGAGAAATCGGATGCCTCGAGCTCGAAGCCGCCGGTGACGGGCGTGACGCGTTCTACGCGGGCCGGCCGGGGATTCCAGCCGCTGCTCACGCGCAGCTCCTCGACGTGCTCGAGGAAGTCCGGGACGGTCGCGTGGTAGCGGTCGCAGACGCTGCGCGCGAGCGGGACGACCGATCGCCGGCGGCGCGCCTCGCGAACGGCGAGTCCCGGGAACGAGGACGGCAGGCAGTGCCCGTCGCTCTCCGACCGCATGTGCGTCTGCCGGATCGCTGCCGCGCGCCGGCGCCACGCCGCGGCCGGGTCCGGGTCGGTTCCGAACACGACGATCTGCTCCGGCTCGAGACCTCCCCGGAGCAGTGTCAGATATGCGACGAAGCCCGCCAGCCCGCCGCCAACGAGGGCGACGCGCTCCATCTCACTTCACCGAGCCGGCCAGCAGCCCCTGGACGAAGTAGCGCTGGAACGCGAAGAAGACCGCGAGCGGCACGATCAGCGAGATGAACGACGCGGGCGCGATGATGTCGATGTTCGCGCCGAACTGGCGCAGGTTGGAGAAGATCGCCACCGTGATCGGCTGCACGTTCTGGCCGAAGGTCAGCGCGACGATCAGGTCGTTCCACGTCCAGAGGAACTGGAAGATGGCGAGCGACGCGATCGCCGGCAGCCCGAGCGGGAGGATCAGCCGGTAGAAGATCTTGAACTCGGAGGCGCCGTCGATCCGCGCCGATTCCATGATGTCCTTCGGGATCCCGATGAAGAAGTTGCGCAGCAGGAAGATCGCGAACGGGAGCCCGAACGCAACGTGGAAGAGCACGATGCCGAGCACGGTGTCGTACAGGCTGAGGTGGTTGTAGAGCGTGAACGTCGGGATCAGCGCCATCTGCAGCGGGACGACGAGCAGCGCGATCACGGCGATGAAGATCCAGTCGCGCCCCGGGAAGTCGAGCCACGCGAACGCGTAGCCGGCGAGCGAGCCGATCAGGATCACCAGCAGCGTGTTCGAGACGGCGATCTCGAGCGTGATCAGCAGCGAGTGCGTGATCGCGTGGTTGTGCAGCACCATCCGGTAGTTCTCCCAGGTGGCGAGGCTCGGCTTCGAGAAGATCTGCCACCAGCCCTTCACCGTGAATGCCTGCGCAGGCAGGATCGAGGTGAGGAAGAGGCCCAGCGTCGGCACGAGCCAGAGGAGCCCGAGGAAGGCGAGCACGAGATTCACCGGCGCCTTCTCGAAGAAGCGGATGGTCTTCCCGGCGACGGTGTCCCGCTCGGACAGCTTCGGCTGCGGGACGGTGACGTCGGCGGCGCTCATCGGTGCCCCGTCCAGTGATGCCGTCTAGCCTCTGGGTCGCGAGCACCAAGCGATGCAAGGACGCAGGGAGCGTTCGTAGCCGAGGCTACGAGCGCGACTGAGGACGCGGCAGCGCGCCGCGTGATCGCGGGCCGGAGGCGGGCATGTATTGCTGGGCGGGGCACTAGACCTCCGCCCTGAAGCGCTTGATGTTCAGCAGCAGCACCGGCACGACGAGCACGAAGAGGAAGACCGCGATCGCGGAGCCGGTACCGAAGTCGTTGATGCCGCCGAACGAGGTTCGCCACATCGCGAGCGCGATCACCGACGCCGCGTTCTGCGACGACCCGGGCGCGAGCGTGATCACAAGATCGAAGACCTTCAGGACGTTGATGATCATCGTGATGAAGACGACCGAGAGCACCGGCGCGAGCAGCGGCACGGTCACCTTGCGGAAGACCTGCCATTCACTCGCACCGTCGGTCCGCGCAGCCTCGAGGACGTCACGCGGCATCGACGACAGGCCCGCGGCGATCACCACCATCGCGAACCCGGCCCAGATCCACATGTACGCGATGATCAACGCGGGCGTGATCAGCTTCGTGCCGAGCCACGCGAAGCCGCCCCACGGCTGGGCGAACGTCCCCGGCGAGATGCCGGCCGTGTAGGTCCCGGGCGTCACCGCCCCGAAGTCGAAGACCCCGTTGTCTCCGGTGGCGGCGGTCTTCACCACCTGGTTCTTGCTGTTGCGGAGCTGCACGGTCACCCCCGGCAGCCCCAGCTCGCCCTGCTCGACCTTGCCGGGGACGCCGCCGCCCGGCTTGAAGTCGCGCCAGACGGTTCCGACGATGTGCCCCGGCTGCGCCGGCGGGTCGACCGCCTGCACCGCAGCCTTCGGCACCTCGGTCGTCGGGATCCCGGTCAGCCCGATCAACGCGACGCTGCCCGGTTTCAGCGGCGTCTTCAGCACCATCCCGGTCTGTGCGGTGCCGGTGACCGTCGACGTCGACGGCAGCGCGTCCGAGAGCGAACCGGGCTGTTTGACCACCTCGACGATCGCCCGTCCGAGCGCGTTGACGGCGCCGAGGTTCGGATCCTGCACGTACATGATCCGCCACGTCACGCCGGTGGCGAACGCGGAGATCGCCATCGGCAGGAACACCGCCGTCTTGAACGCGACCGACCAGCGCACCCGCTCGGTCAGCACCGCGAACACGAGGCCGATGGACGTGACCACCGCCGGGACGACCGCGACCCAGATCAGGTTGTTCTTGATCGCCGTCGTCAGCGTCGGCGTCGTGAACAGCGTCTTGTAGTTGTCGATGCCGACGAACTTGCTGAAGCCGTTCAGCCCGAAGAAGCTGCGGATGACCGTGTAGACCGTCGGATAGACGATCCACACGCCGAGCATGATGAACGCGGGCAGCAGGAAGAACGTCCCGGTCAGGTACCGGCGGCGCCCCGATCCCATTTCCGGCGGTGGAGCCGCCGCGTCGACGGACGGCTCCACCGCGATGTTTCCCGCGCTCAAACGGCTACTTCCCGCTCTTGTACGCGGCCGTGGCCGCCGACTCGAGCTGCTGCTGGATGCTCTTCACGTTCTTCGGGTTGCGGAGGAAGTCCTGGAACAACCCCCACTCGCCCTGGCCCACGGTCGCTCCGAACGAGGCGGGCTGCTGGTCGGACATGTCGAACACGACGTTCTTCGCCTTCGCGATCGCGGTCGCGGTCGCGCGCGTCGTCGCGTCGGGGAAGACGCTCGACGGCACATGCTTGTTGCCGGTGGCGAAGCCGCCCTTCGCCGCCCACGCCTCCGCCGCTGCCGGCGTGCCGAGGAAGTCGATGAACGCCTCGATCGCGGGATTGTCACGGAACGTGACGATCGTGTCGCCGCCGATCTCGACCGATGACGGCGAGTTGTTGATCGACGGGAACGGGAACTCGCTGTAGCCGGTTCCCGGCTTCGACTTCACCGTCGCGACCCCGGGAACGAAGTCTCCCTCAATCACGATCGCCGCCTTCGGCGGGCTCTCGAAGACGTTGTTCACCGAGGTCGGGAAGTCGGTCTGGACCGCGCCCGACGTGCCGCCGGCCATGTTGGCCGAGGTACCGACGACCTGCGCCATCGTGTTCAGCGCCGCGGTGACCGTGGGATCCGTCCACTTGATCGTGTGGGCGGTCAGCTGGTTGTACTTCGTCACCCCAGCCTGCCGGAGATAGATGTTCTCGAACAGGTCGGTGAGCGTCCACCCGTCGGCGCCGCCGATCGAGTAGGGCGGCACCCCCGAGGCCTTGATCGTGCCGGCGTTCTTGATGAACTGCGTCCACGTCGTCGGCGCCTTGACGCCGGCGTTCTTGAAGGCCGGGACGTTGTACCAGACCGTCGACTTGTTGCTCGCCTTGAAGACGAGCCCGTAGATCTTGTGGCTGAACGTGCCGAGCAGGATCCACGACGGAGAGAAGTTCGCGATGAGGATTTTCCGCGAGTACGTGATCGGCTTCAGCGCCTTCTTCGCGACGAACTGCTTCACGAGTCCGGGCTGCGCGATGTCCGCCATGTCCGGCGGATTCCCGCCGGCGACCGCCGTCGAGAGCACCGTCGGCAGGTTGTCGCCGACCGGGTGATAGCTGACCTTCACCTTCGGATAGACCTTGTTGAAGGCCTTGATCACGGCCCCGAACGCGGTCGCCTCGGCGCCGGTCCAGACCCCGTCGAAGGACACGCTGCCCGAGACAGGGCTCGTCGCGTTCGTCGCGCCCGACCCTGCAGTCGTGACTGCGAGAACGGCGAGGGGGACGACCACGAGGAAAACAGCGGCCTTGGGAAGCAACTGACGTCTGGTCATGCGATTCCTTTCTCGTTCTGGTCGTAGATCCCGAGACCCGTCTCCGGGTCGAAGAAATGGAGCGCGCTCGTGTCCACGCTCACCTCGACAGCCTTGCCCTCGGTCACGTTCGCCCGCGCGCCGAACCGGCCGACGAACAGTGCGCCGCCGGTCTGGAGGACCTCGGCATCGGCGCCCGAGTCGCTCGCGAGCTCCTTCACCTCTTCCGCCGACGGCGCCTGCGCGCCCTCGACGGTGAAGTGCACCATCAGCTCCGAGCCGAGCGCCTCCCGCAGCTCGACGTTCCCGCGCAGGCGCCGGTCGGGCGGCGTGTCCGACGCGAGCGAGGCCTCCTCGAGATGCTCCGGCCGGATGCCGAGGATCACCTTCTTGCCTTCGTAGTTCTTCAGCGCCGGCCGGCCCGCGGTGCTGGCGGCGTCGATCGAGAGCTTCTGGGCCCCGAACGAGACTGCGACTCCGCCGTTGCTCCTCTCGATGGTCGCGTCGACCATGTTCATCGCCGGCGAGCCGATGAAGCCGCCGACGAAGAGGTTGAGCGGGCGGTCGTAGAGCGTCTGCGGGTCGGCCACCTGCTGCAGCTCGCCCTTGCGCATGACGGCGACGCGATCGCCCATCGTCATCGCCTCGACCTGGTCGTGGGTGACGTAGATCGTGGTCACGCCGAGGTTGCGTTGCAGACGGGAGATCTCCGCGCGCACCTGCACGCGCAGCTTCGCGTCGAGGTTCGAGAGGGGCTCGTCCATGAGGAACGCCGCCGGGTGCCGGACGATCGCGCGGCCCATCGCGACGCGCTGGCGCTGGCCGCCGGAGAGGTTGCGCGGCTTCCGCTTCAGCAGATCCTCGAGCCCGAGCGTCTTCGCGGCGTCGTTGACGCGCTTCGCGATCTCGTCCTTCGACAGGTTCTTCTTGATCTTCAGGCCGAACGCGATGTTCTCGTAGACGGTGAGATGCGGGTAGAGCGCGTAGCTCTGGAACACCATTGCGATGTCGCGGTCGCGCGAGGGCACGTGGTTGACGATGCGGTCGCCGATGCGCAACACGCCTTCGCTGATCTCCTCCAGCCCCGCGCACATGCGCAGGGCGGTCGTCTTGCCGCAGCCCGACGGACCGACGAGAACCATGAACTCGCCGTCCTCAACGCTCAGGTCCAGACCCGTGACCGCGCGTGTCCCGTCCGGATAAACCTTTGCAACCCTGTCGAAAGAAACCTCGGCCATCCCCGCGCCGAGCCTATACCCGGGATGGTTGGGCGGGCAACCATGCGCGCGCACCCCTTTGCGAGGGTGCGTGCTAGTCGCCGGTGGCGGCCTTCTTCTCGGACGGCCCCGTGGAGGAACCCTTGTCCGAGGATCCGCCGGAATCCGGGCTCGAACTCGAGCCCGAGTCGCCGCCGCCGGTGGCCTCCTTCGCCTTCGCGGCCTTGCCCTTGCCGTAGTCGGTCGAGTAGAAGCCGGAGCCCTTGTAGTGGATCGCGACCGGGTAGAGCACCATCTCCAGCGGGCTCGCGCCGCAGACGTCGCAGACCTCGGGGGCGGGCGCGGTCATCGCCTGGAACCGCTCGAAGAGGTGTCCCTTGGGGCAGCGGTATTCGTAGATGGGCAAGGCGCGAAGTCTAGGCTGCACCGCATGGCGGACGGAGCGATGGTGATCGTGGGCGGCACCTCGGGCATCGGCCGGAGGCTCGCCGAGACGTACGCGGGCCGCGGACGCGACGTCGTGATCACCGGGCGCGACCCGGTGCGCACGGCATCGGTGGCGGCCGAGATCGACGGGCCCGGCACCGTCACCGGCCACGCGCTCGAGCTCGCGGCTCCGGCGGAGATCGCGGCGGCGCTCGAGGGAATCGGCCCGGTCGGCGCGCTCGTGCTGGCGGCGATCGAGCGCGACGAGAACTCCGTCCGCGACTACGACGTCGGCCGGGCGATCCGGCTCGTCACCCTGAAGCTCGTCGGCTACACGGAGACGATCCACGCGCTGCAGCCGCGGCTGGCGGCGGATGCGTCCATCCTCCTGTTCGGCGGGCTCGCGTGGCGACGCCCCTATCCCGGCTCGACCACGGTGACGACGGTGAACGGCGGCGTCTCTGGGCTCGTGCGGACGCTTGCGCTCGAACTGGCGCCGGTTCGCGTCAACGCGATCCATCCCGGGATCGTCGGCGACAGCCCCTACTGGGCCGACAAGCCGGCGGCGGCGCTCGACGGCGTCCGCGCGCACACGCCGCTCGGGCGTCTGGTGACGATGGACGAAGTGGTCGACGCCGCCGTCTTCCTGCTGGAGAACGGCGCGGTGAACGGCGTCAACCTCGAGGTGGACGGCGGATGGCTGCTCGCATGAGCTACGCGCTGATCCGGCGCGAGGAGGTCGAACTCGCTCCTGCGCTGCCAGACCGCAGCTCGGGTCTGACGCGTGCGCTGCTGATCGGCGGCCACACCGGCTCGACGCACACGGGCCTGGCGTTGATCGAGCTGGAAGGCGGCCACGTCGACACGCACCTCCATTCCTTCGAGACGAGCTTCTACGTGCTCGAGGGCGAGCCGGTGCTCTACCTCGACGGCCGCGGGGTCCTGCTGATGCCGGGTGCGTGTGGCGCGATCCCGGTCGGCGTCGCGCACGCGTGGCGCGCCGGCGGGTGCGCGCGGTGGATCGAGATGGCGTCGCCGCGGCCCCGCGGCGAGGGGCAGCCGCCGGACACGTTCTTCCTCGGACCCGCGCCGGACGGCGAGCCGGCGCCGCTCGACGTCCGCGATCCGCGCAATCGCAACCTGTTCCTGCTGAGCGAAAGCGACATGGACGTCGACCGGCTGAAGCGCGGCGCCCCGGTCGACGCGCCGGCCGTCTCGGCGAGCATGGCCACCGCGGCGCTCGCATACAGCGGCATCACCGTGAAGATGCTCGTGGACAAGCGGCTCGACGCGCAGCTGCAGACGATGTTCATGGTCCACTACGAGCCCGGCGCGGCCGCCCACCCGCACGACCATCCGTTCGAGGAGTCGTACGTCATGCTCGACGGCGAGATCGACGTCGTCGCCGACGGCGACCGGTACACGCTGCGGCCCGGCGACGTCTTCTGGACCGGCGTCGGCTGTATCCACGCGTTCTACGAGACGCGCGGCGGCACGGTGCGCTGGCTCGAGACGTCCGCGCCGGGACCGCCGGACCGCCACTCGTACCGCTTCGAGCGCGACTGGGAGTATCTCGCCTCAGCAGACGGTGTCGAGGTCGCGCCGGCCGTTCGTGCTCTGGCTGAGCCAGACGGGTCCGGCGGCGAAGCCTGACGGACAGGCGGGCGGATCCGGTGCGCCGGTGGCGATCCACTCCGGGACGCTGAGCGAGCGCCAGCCGCCGACGATCCGCTCCCAGAAGTTGGAGTTCGAGTAGACGCCGATCAGCGGGTGCGGAGTCTGCGTGAGCAGATGGTCGAGGATGCCCTTGATCGTCGCCGCGTTGAGCGTGCGGCGCGACGACCACGTGTTGCCCGGCTCGACGTCGAGCCAGATCGCGAGCGGCGGCGTCGCGGCGAGCAGCCGCAACGCAGCCACCGCTTCGCTGCAGCCGACCGCGTACGCGCGCTGCGCCGCGAGCCTCGGCTCCTGACTCTTCCCCGCCGCGTCGCAGTCGGGCGTGACGTGCCGGAAGAGCACCCGGTGGTACGCCGTGTTGATGTAGACGCTGCGCGGCGGCTGCGCCGCGGCCCACTGGCGCGCGAAGCACGGGTTGGCGGTGAACGGCCGTCCCCAGTTCAGCCCGATCACGGCGAACTCGCCCTCCGGTACCGGGGCGCTGCAATTCGGGTAGCTGAAGTCGTAGCCGACCGCGCTGTGCCGGTACGGGTTGCTCTGGACGACGTGGGCCAGGTCGAGCAACGCGGCGGCGGCGGACGGGATGCGCAGACGGGCGCCGATCAGCAGCACGCGGTTCGGGTCGATGCCGTTCGCCGCGGCGAGCCGGGCGAGCGAGACGTGGGAGCGGAGCGCGATCCCGCTCAGCGTGTCGCCGGCGCGGACGACGTACGTTCCCGTCCAGCGGGTCGCCGGCGCGGCTGCGCTCGACGGTACGTGCAGCACGACCCCGATCAGCAGCGGCTTGCGCCAGTGGAGGCCGTTCGCGTGCGCGAGCGCCTGGAGCGAGACGTGGTAGTGCTGCGCGATCGCCGTGAGCGAGTCGCCGGGACGGACGGTGTACCGCCCGGTCCACGGCGGCGCCGCGGCCGACGCCCCTATTGGTGCCTGCCCAAACCCGGCAATCGCGGCCACGAGCAGCGCGATCACGAGCTGTCCGCGCATGGAAGGAGGCTTCGCAGCCGCGGTGCCGGCTCCTTTGTAAAGCCTTTCGCGGCCAATCCGCCGCGGCTATCCGGGCGGGCACTGATGGGACCCCCGGCGGGCCGCGCCGACGCTGGCGAAAACGCCGGATCACGGAGGAACGACGATGAGCGAGCTCAATCTCGCCGGGCGCGCAGGCAGGTGGAGCGCCGACAACTGGAAGAAAGCGCTGTTCGGCTGGCTGATCTTCGCCGTCGCCGCGATGGCGATCGGCAGCATCGTCGGCCACGTCCAGATGCGGGACTCGCAGTACGCCTCCGGCGAGACGGCGAAGGCAGCGCGCCTGCTCGAGCGGGCCGGCTTCACGCAGCCCGCGAGTGAGGTGGTGCTGCTCCAGAGCGGCAAGCACACGGCCGCCGATCCGATCTTCATCTCCGCGCTCGGCGGCGTCGTGCAGACGCTCTCGCTCCAGAAGGACGTCACGAACATCCAGGACCCGCGCGTCAAGCCCGGCGGCGGCGGCCAGATCTCGCGCGACGGCCATTCGGTGCTCGTGCAGTTCACCATCAAGGGCGACCCAAACACGGCGAAGGACAAGGTCAAGCCGATCCTGGACGCGATCGCCGCCGTCCAGACGGCCAACCCGAGCATCTCGGTGCGCGAGGTCGGGAACGCGAGCGCGAACTACGAGCTCGGCAAGCGCTTCACGAAGGACTTCGCCAACGCCGAGCGGCTGACCATCCCGATCACGCTGATCATCCTCCTCGTCTCGTTCGGCACCGTCGTCGCTGCGGGACTGCCGGTGCTGCTCGCCTTCTCCGCCGTGCTCGCGTCGCTCGGGCTCTACTCGCTCGTCACGCACACCTACGCCGGCGACTACCAGTCGGTCTCGTCCGTCGTTCTGCTGATCGGGATGGCCGTCGGCGTCGACTACTCGCTCTTCTATCTGCGCCGCGAGCGCGAGGAGCGCGCCGCCGGGCTGGAGACGCGGCCGGCGCTGCTGCGCGCCGCCTCGACGTCGGGCCAGGCCGTGGTCATCTCCGGCGCGACCGTGCTGATCGCGATGGCGGGGATGTTCATCGCCGACAACCGGATCTTCACGGGAATGGCGATCGGCACGATGCTCGTCGTCCTCTGCGCGGTGATCGGCTCCGTCACCGTCCTGGCGGCGTCGCTGGCCAAGCTCGGAGACCGCGTCGACTGGGGCCGCATCCCGTACTTCGGCCGCAAGAAGCACGCCGCGGGCGAGTCGCGCTTCTGGGGCTTCGTGCTCGACCGCGTGCTGCGCAGTCCGGTGGTCTTCATCGTGCTCTTTGCCGGGCTGCTGCTGCTCGCGGCGACCCCGGCGCTGAACATGCACACGAAGCTGCCGAGCTTCACGGACATGCCGTCCAACATGCCGATCGTCAAGACGTACAAGAGCGTGATCGCCGCGTTCCCAGGAGCGCCGACGCCGGCGGACGTCGTCGTCCACGCGCAGAACGTCCGCGACCCGGCGGTGGCGACGACGATCCGGAACCTCGAGCTGACGGCGGTCGCGACCGGCCAGATGTTCCGGCCGATGATCGTCACCATCAGCGCCGACAACACCACGGCCGACGTGCAGATCCCGCTCGCCGGGAACGGCGACGACAAGGCGTCGCTGGCGGCGCTGACGACGCTGCGGGACGTCGTGCTGCCGCGGACGCTGGGCAAGGTCCAGGGCGTCGACTACGCCGTTGCAGGCGAGACCGCCGGCACCCACGACTTCAACGAGCAGATGAAGGCGCGGATGCCGTGGGTGATCGCGTTCGTGCTCGGGCTCGCGTTCGTGCTCCTGCTGATGACGTTCCGCTCGGTGGTGATCCCGCTGACGGCGATCGTGCTGAACCTGCTGTCGGTCGGCGCCGCGTACGGGCTGCTCGTGCTGATCTTCCAGGGGACGTGGGCCGAGGGGCTCCTTCAGTTCACGTCCAACGACGCGATCACGTCATGGCTGCCGATGTTCCTGTTCGTCGTGCTGTTCGGGCTGTCGATGGACTACCACGTCTTCATCCTCAGCCGGATCAAGGAGCTGCGCGACGGCGGGATGGCGACGGAGGAGGCGGTCTCGCGTGGGATCCGGCGCACGGCCGGCACGGTCACGAGCGCCGCGATCATCATGGTCGCCGTCTTCGCGATCTTCGGGACGCTGCAGCTGATCATGATGAAGCAGCTCGGCGTCGGGCTCGCGCTCGCGGTGCTGATCGACGCGACGATCATCCGCGGCGTCCTCCTGCCGGCGACGATGAAGCTGCTCGGCGAGTGGAACTGGTACATGCCACCCTGGCTCGAGTGGCTGCCGTCGCTCACGCCGGAGCAGAGGACGGAAGCGGAGCCGCGGCGGCGCCGCCAGCGGGCGATACCCGGGCACTAGCTGTCCTCGCGCTCGTCGTCCCCCGCGAGCTCGCGGTAGCACGGTGCGCTCTCGAACGCGGCGAGCCCGGCCGGGGTGGCGCGGCGCTC
>OCZU010002850.1_pt1 | contig 10978 bp, 7 predicted proteins | sample 1539001 | NCBI WGS metagenome assembly OCZU01 (sample SAMEA3539306, study PRJEB22396) | soil metagenome | biome: tundra; feature: field; material: soil | place: USA | collected 2010-05 | depth 0.15 m
ACCAGACGCGGGGCTGGAGCCGCCGCAATCTCCTCGCAACCTCAATCGCCTCGACCGTGTCAGTCACACTTCTGGGGCGGTCGGGAGCTGAAGCCGCGCCCGCGACGGTTCAGACCAATCCGCGCGACCCGGTCAACGTCACGTTGAAGGTCAACGGACGGCAACATCGTCTCTCTTTTGACGTCCGCACCACGCTGTTGGACGCGCTGCGCGAGCACATGGGCCTGACCGGAAGCAAAAAAGGCTGCGATCACGGCCAATGCGGTGCCTGCACTGTATTGGTCAACGACCGCCGGGTGTTGTCCTGCCTGACATTGGCAGCCAGCGCCGATGGTCAGGATGTCACCACCATCGAAGGTCTGGCGCAGCCCGACGGGAGCCTGCACGCGATGCAGCAGGCCTTTATCGACCACGACGCGTTCCAGTGCGGCTATTGCACTCCTGGCCAAATCTTGTCGGCAGTCGCCTGCGTGAAAGAAGGCCACGCCGGCGTCGACGCCGAGATTCGCGAATACATGAGCGGAAATCTGTGCCGTTGCGCCGCCTATCCGAACATCGTGGACGCCATCAAGCAGGCTAGACCGAAAATGAAAGAGGCCTGACATGCGGCCCTTCCAGTTCGCACGCGTTGAAGACGTCAAGGCAGCGATTCACGCCCACACCGGAGGCGGCCGCGCTGATGACGTCAGCACCAGCAATTCGCCAAACCAATATCTGGCGGGCGGAACCACCCTGCTCGATCTCATGAAACTCGACGTAATGCGGCCCGCCCGTGTCATCGACATTAACGCTTTGCAGCAGACCAATTCAGGAAAGATCGAATTCAGTTCGAAAGGACTGCGGCTCGGAGCGATGGTCCGCATGGCGCAGGCCGCCGATCATCCGGACGTGCGAAAAAACTTCCCAGTGATCGGACAGGCTTTGCAGCTCGCCGCCAGCGCGCAGATCCGCAACATGGCCTCGCTCGGCGGCAATGTGCTGCAACGGACCCGTTGCAGCTATTTTCGCGACACTTCATACTCCAATTGCAACAAACGCGTTCCCGGGTCCGGCTGCGCGGCGCTTGATGGCTTCAATCGCTCGCATGCGGTGCTCGGCGTTAGCGACCAGTGCATCGCCAGCTACCCGGGCGACTTCGCCCAGGCGTTGCTGGCGCTCGATGCGCGAGTCGAAATCAACGGCCCGAAGGGCGCGCGCGAAATTCCCTTCGCAGGCCTCCACCGGCCGCCGGGCAACACGCCGCATCTTGAGACGACGCTCGCTTCGGCCGAACTAATTACAGCCTTCAGCGTGCCGCCGGCGCCGTGGGCACGTCGCTCACTCTTCCTCAAGATCCGCGACCGCGAATCCTACGAGTTTGCGCTGGCGTCCGCAGCGGTCGCGCTTGATCTCGATGGCGGCACCGTGAAGCAGGTGCGCATCGCACTTGGCGGCGTCGCCGCGTTGCCTTGGCGCGCGAAAGAAGCGGAAGCCCAACTCGCCGGCAAGCAACTCGACGAGCAAACGATCGAAGCCGCCGCGACAGCCGCCTTCGCGCAAGCGCAAGCGCGCGAACACAACGCATTCAAAGTCGAGCTTGGCAAGCGCACGCTGGTGCGTGCGCTCCACCAAGCCGCCGCCTTGGAGATTTGAAATGAGCCGTGCCGCGCCCGAACCGAAAGCCAATATGGGCAAGCCCGAACCGCGCGTCGATGGCCGGCTGAAAGTCACCGGCGAAGCGCGCTACGGCTCGGATTTCCCGGTCAGCAATCCGGCCTTTGCCTATCTCGTCACCAGTTCGATTGCGAAGGGCGAAATCACGGGCATGGACCTGAGCGATGCCAAGGCGGTGCCCGGCGTGCTCGACATCTTCACGCATGAAAATACCGGCAAGCTCAAGAATCTCAAATTTGGCGCGGGCGGCGGCGGACCGACCACGTCGATTCAGGATTTCGGCCCGAAGATCCAGCACGATGGGCAGATTGTCGCCATGGTGGTCGCCGATAGTTTCGAGGCGGCGCGCGAAGCTGCCTACAAAGTCAAAGTCGCTTATACCGCCGAAAAGCCGAGCGCGACGTTCGACTCGCCAGGTGTCACCGAACAGGACGCCGCCAAAGCCGGAGGCGGCGAGCCGAAGAAGTTTCCGCAAGCGGGCGACGCCGAAGCGGCTTATTCCTCAGCGGAGGTGAAGCTCGACGTCGAATATGGCACGCCGACGCAGCACCACAATCCGATCGAACTTTTCACCACCACCGCCTTGTGGCGCGACGACGAACTGACGATCTATGAACCGAGCCAGTTCATGTATGGCCTGAAAAACGGCATCGCGCAAAAACTCGGCATCGCGCCGGAAAAGGTTCATGCTGTCAGTCCCTTCGTCGGTGGCGCCTTCGGCTCGAAAGGACAATTGTCGCCGCGCACTGCGCTTGTCGCGTTCGCCGCAAAGAAGCTCAACCGGCCGGTCAAACTGGTCGCGACCCGCGACCAGGGCTTCACGATTCAGACTTATCGCGCCGAGACGCACCATCGCATTCGCATGGGTGCGCAGAAGGACGGCAAGATCACCAGTTTCAACCACGAAGGCTGGGAGATCAGCTCTCGGCCCGATCCTTATTCGGTCGCCGGTGTGGAAGACAGCGGTCGGCTTTACAGCTTTGGCTCGGTGAAGACCCAAGTCACAATCGTCCATGCCGACCGCAACACGCCGGGCTTCATGCGCTCGCCGCCGGTAGTTCCCTATATTTACGCGCTCGAAAGCGCGATCGACGAGTTGGCGGTCAAGCTCAATATGGATCCGATCGAACTTCGCCGGATCAACGACTCGATGACCGATGCAACCGGCAAACAGTGGTCGAGCCGCTCACTGATGAAATGCTATGATGAGGCGGCCGAAAGCTTCGGCTGGTCGAAGCGCACGCCCCAGCCGGGCTCCATGCGTGACGGCGAGTGGCTGATCGGCTGGGGCTGCGCCAGCGCGGTTTATCCGACCCACGTCGGCGCCGCTGCGGCGCGCGTGCGCTTTTTCGCCGAAGGCAAAGCGCAGGTGCAGATCGCTGCGCATGAGATTGGCACCGGCACCTATACGATCATCGCGCAGATGGTGGCGGAGCGGCTCGCCATTCCGGTCTCATCGGTGAACGTCGAGATGGGTGACAGCAACTTTCCACCTTCTCCGGTGGCCGGCGGCTCGAACCAGACCGCGAGTTGCTGCTCCGTGGTGCTAAAAGCCTGCGACGCCATCAATGCCAAACTCAACGGTGGCCAGCCAGCAGCAGCACCGGAAACTGTGGGCCGCACGGCCGCTGACGGCGACGGCGAGAAGCTGGCGGATAGGTTCGCCAAGCTCGGGGTCGGCGCAATCGAGGAATATGCCGAATTTTTACCACCGGGAGGCAAGCCTGACACAATCAAGAAGCTTTATGCCGGCACGCCCTTCCTTACCGGCGGCTCGAAGGGCGAAAAGCTGATGTATGCGACGGGCGCGGAATTCGTTGAGGTACGGATCAACGCGTTCACTAAGGAGATCCGCGTGCCACGCATGGTCGGCGCCTTCGCCGCCGGCCGCATCATGAACACCCGCACCGCGCACAGCCAATATATGGGCGCGATGATCTGGGGATTGTCGTCGGCGCTACATGAAGCCACCGAAATCGACAAGCGCCATGCGCGCTATGTGAACGACAATCTTGCGGACTACCTAATACCAGTCAACGCCGACGTCCCCCGAGTCGACGTAATCATGGTTTCGGAAGAGGACAACTTCGTCAATCCGGTAGGCGTGAAGGGCATCGGCGAACTCGGCAATGTCGGGACCGCAGCTGCGGTCGCCAACGCCGTCTATCACGCCACCGGCGTGCGCGTGCGGCAGCTTCCGATCCGACTCGAGAAGCTGCTGTCGGTCTAGGCGGATTTCGCCAGCGGTCGTTAGCTCCGGTCTGACACGGGACGCGGACGTTCCGTAACTTGTCATTAAGTGGATCCGCCTGGCCTAATACTAGTCAGGCAGCATCCGTTTCAGCGTCGTCAGGCGGATAAGTTCTTCTATCTTTTGCATTCAGAGGCTCGCCATCCATGACCAAGATCCGCAAGGGACAGGCACCGGCGTCTTTGACGCGCGACGAGTTCCACGAAAGATTCAACGTGCGCTTCTACGACCCGGCGTACGAGGCCGAGCGCGAGGCGATTGCGCGGCTGGAGGCAATCGCGTGGGAGGCCCACCAGGAGGGCCGCAAGGCCCCCATCACGCGCCCCGCGGGCCGTGGCTTTGCCGACCCGACATATCCGATTTCGGTGCAGTGGCTCAAGACTCGCAAGCGCCTCAAAGCCGCGCAGAAGCGCTGGCATGACAACTCGGTACCGTCGCGTGTGCTGATCATCTGCGGCAGCGCGCGCAACGACGGCACTTGTCCGGGCGAGATCTCCAAAACCTGGCGCTTCACCGAGAGCGCGCGCCATGTGGTGCAGAGCCTGGGTGCCGAGGCGGACGTGCTCGACCTGAGCTTGGTGACCTCCGAGTACGGCCGCAGCATCCACCCATGCAAGGGTTGCGTATCGAGCGCGATGCCGCTGTGCCACTGGCCGTGCAGCTGTTATCCGAACCATTCGCTGGGCCAAGCCGACGACTGGATGGCCGAGATCTACGAGCGCTGGGTCGTAGCGCACGGTGTAATCATCCTCGCGCCGACCTACTGGTACCAGTCGCCGAGCCCGCTGAAACTCATGATCGATCGGATGGTCTGCGCCGATGGCGGCAACCCCGATCCGAGCTCGACGCACGGCAAGAAGGTCGTCGAGGCGAAGCTCATCGAGCAAAAGGGCTGGGACTACCCGAAACACCTGGCCGGGCGGGCGTATGGCGTCGTCGTGCATGGCGACGTGGCAGGCGTCGAGTCGCACCGCCGTAACCTGACCGACTGGCTCGAATGGATGGGATTGATTGCCGCAGGCGCAGCCGCCAAGCTTGATCGTTACATCGGCTTTTACGAACCGTACTACAACAGCCACGACACGCTCGACAAGGACAAGGACGTGCAGGAAGAGGTGCGCAATGTGGCGCGCTCGGTGGTCAGTGCGGTGTGTCAGCTGCGCGCCGGCAAGCTGGCGCAGCCCGACCGGAAGATCAAGTGGCCACGGCCGAAGTGACGACGGCGAATTCGTCACGTTTCTGATTCACAAGGAGCTCTCCATGAACGAAAAGACCGCAAGCGTGCACTGGGAAGGCCAGGGCAAGAAGGGACTAGGAAAGATCAGCACCGAGACCGGCGCGCTGAAGGAATATCCGTACGGCTTCGCAAGCCGCTTCGAGGACGACCGCCGCGGCACCAACCCCGAGGAACTCCTGGGCGCGGCGCACGCCGCGTGTTTCACGATGGCGTTTTCGTTCGCCTGCGACAAGGCGGGGCTGGCCAGTAGCAATGTCGACACGCAGGCCAGCGTGCGCCTTGCCAAACAGGGCGAAGGTTTCGTGATCGATCGGATCGCACTGACGATGCAGGCCACGGTGCCCGGCATCGATGAGACGAAGTTCCAGGAGATCGCGAACGCGGTGAAGCGTGACTGCCCGGTCTCGCAGGCGCTGGCGAGCGTCCCGGAGATCACGCTGAAGGCCAAGCTGCGGTAGGCCAACAGCGCGGCGCAGGACGCAAGCAGAAGGCACGCGGACACCGTGACGACTGCGATTTCCGGAAGATGGTTGCGCAGGGCCGGAATTACTCCTGCCGTAGCTGACACAACTGTGTGTGGCATCGCACATGGAGTACAGCACCGAAGCGCCAAGCTCTTTCCCGTTTCCCACCGAACGGAGCAATTGACGCATAAACGGACGCTACGACACACACGTGCATCGGGTTCGCTATTGCCGCCGGAGCGATAATTTAGATCATTTGTGTACATATGCTGAGTCCGGCGCTGGATCGTGAACCGCCTTCACAGCGTAAGTAACGCTGTTTACGATGCTGCTATCGGCCCGCGCGGCCAAGAATTGCTGTCACGACCGAATTCAACACCGGGAACCCGATCCCAACTTTGTAGTTACCGTCCACAGCTGCCACCAGGCAGGTCTGTTTACCGGCTTCATTCGCCGCCTTTTCGGACCGATGTAATGGTTTGGCGCGTCCTTCTAACTGTTGTCGTCGTCATCGGCGTCGCCTTTGGCGCGTTCTATGCGTGGGCATGGAATAGCGAAATCCCGCCGACAAACGCGCCAGCCGCCTTGTTCGATCCAGGCATCGTCGCTAAGGGCGCGCAGCTCGCGGCCGTCGGCAATTGCGGCATCTGCCACACCCAGGCCGGGGCGAAGCCCTACGCCGGCGGCTTTCCGGTGCAGACCCCGTTCGGGACCATCTATGGCACCAACATCACGCCCGATCCGGAAACCGGGATCGGCAGTTGGTCGGAAACCGCCTTCCGGCGCGCTTTGCACGAAGGTGTCGACCGCACGGGCAATCATCTCTACCCAGCATTTCCCTACGATCATTTCACACACGCCACTGACAGTGACATCGGCGCGCTCTATGCGTTCCTGATGACGCGCGAGCCGGTCGCCAAGGCCAACCGCGCGCCAGCGGTGCCATTTCCGCTGAATGTGCGACTGTTCGCAGCCGGCTGGAAACTACTGTTCTTGCACAAAGGCCAAATCCCGCCGGACGCATCGAAAAGCGCCGAATGGAATCGCGGTGCATATCTCGCCGAAAGCCTCGGTCACTGCGGCGCCTGCCATACGCCGCGAAATATCCTCGGCGCCGAGAAGCGCGACGCACAATTCGCCGGCGGCCAAAGCGAAGGCTGGCTGGCCCCGGCGCTCAACGCAGCCTCGCCCGCGCCGGTGTCGTGGACCGCCGAGCAAGTTTACGCCTATCTGCGCAATGGCTTTGCTAAACAGCACGGGCTTGCCGCCGGGCCGATGCAGCCGGTGGTGCGGAACTTGAAGAAAGCGCCGGACGCCGACCTGCGCGCGATCGCGACCTATGTTGCTTCGCTTGCAGGTTTGCAGAACGACGCGGAGCGCGAGCAGAAGATGCAAGCGACGCTTGATTTCGCGCGCAGTCGCGACAGCAAGGTGCCGATGCCGCTATCGGGCGCGATCACCACCAGCACACGTGCAGGCGCGGAGCACGGGCGAACGAACGATGACAGCACGGCCCCAAGTGGCGCCGTCATCTTCTTAGGCGCCTGTGCCAGTTGTCATCATAGTGGCGGCGAACTGCCGATCTCGCGGCCGATCGAGCTTGGCCTGAGCACGCCGGTCAATGCGCCCGACCCGGCCGCTCTCCTTCGCATCGTCCTGGATGGAATTCATCCGTCGTCCGGCGAGCGCGGGCCGATCATGCCCGGCTTCTCCGGTGCCCTCACCGATCCGCAAATCACCGCGTTGGTCTCGCACGTACGCAGCCAATTCAGCCGGCAACCGGCGTGGCCAAATATCGCCGCCGCGTTGACCAAGGTCCGGCAAAATAAGGAACCGGCAACGGAGGCGCCATGACAGTGCTCAACGTCAACGGCCAGCAGCATCGGATCGACGTCGACCCGCGCACCCCGCTGCTCTACGTGCTGCGCAATGAATTGAAGCTCAACGCCGCCAAGTTCGGCTGCGGACTCGGCCAATGCGGTGCCTGCACCGTACTGGTCGACCACGAACCGGTGTTCTCCTGCATTCTGCCGATCTCGGTGTTGGAGGGCCGTTACATTCGCACCGTTGAGGGCCTCGGCAGTGAAGGCCGGCCCGGCCCGGTGCAGAGCGCCTTCATCGAGGAACAGGCCGCCCAGTGCGGCTACTGCATCCCCGGCATGATGATGCGCGCGCAGGGCCTGCTTGAGCACAACGCATCGCCTTCGGACGCGCAGATCCGCGACGCCATGGCGCCCAATCTCTGCCGCTGCGGCACGCAGATGCGCATCCTGCGAGCGGTGCGGCGCGCGGCGAAAGCAATGATGGCCGATGCCGGGACGATACGGGAGACCGCGAAATGAACGCGATGCCTCCCCTCACCCGCCGTTTGCTGCTCACCACCGGCGGCGCTCTGGTCGTCAGCTTCGCACTGCTACCCAAGCTCGCCGCGCTCGCACAAAATGTGCCGAAACTGCCGGGCGATCTCGACAAGACGCCGATGCTCGATTCCTGGATCGCGATCGACGCGCAAGGACGCATCACCGTGTTTGCCGGCAAGGCCGAACTCGGCCAGGGCATCAAGACCGCGCTGATCCAATGCGCCGCCGAGGAGATCGAAGTCGATCCGGCGGGGATCACACTCATAACCGCCGATACCGAGCGCACGCCGAACGAGGGCTACACCGCCGGCAGCCATTCCATGCAGGACTGCGGCACCGCCATCCTCAACGCCGCCGCGCAGGTGCGGGGCATCCTGATCGAACTCGCCGCCACGCGGCTCAATCTGCCCGCCGAGCAGCTCAAGGCCACGCAGGGGACGGTCGTGGCCAATGACGGCCGCAGTGTGCGCTACGGCGAGCTCCTTACCGGCCAGGACCTGCACAGGCCGGCGCAGCCGACCTCGCCGCTCAAGGACCCGAAAAACTTCGTCGTGATCGGCAAACCCATGCAGCGCGTCGACATTCCCGGCAAGCTCACCGGCAAGCCGGCTTACGTGCAGGACATGCGCCCCAACGGCATGCTGCAAGCGCGCGTGGTCCGGCCGCCGAGCTATGGCGCCAGGCTCACACAGCTCGATGCCGGTGCAGTCGAGACCATGCCGGGCGTGGTCAAGGTCGTACGCGATGGCAGCTTCCTGGCGGTCGCTGCGCAGGGCGAATTCCAAGCCATCGATGCCATGCAGGCGCTGTCGGCGCTGGCGAAATGGGAGCAAGGCCCCGCTCTGCCCGAGCAAGCGACGATCTACGACACCATCCGCCAGCTTCCGTCGAACGACACCACCATCCTCGACAAAGGCACGCCTGGCCAGCAAGGCGCGCATACCGTGCGCGCGACCTATCACCGCCCTTACCAGCTGCACGGCTCGATCGGGCCGTCGTGCGCGCTCGCGATATTCGAAGCCGACAAGCTGACGGTGTGGACACATTCGCAGGGCGTCTATCCGCTTCGCAATGCGCTAGCCGACATGCTGCACATGCCGCAACAACAGGTGCACTGCATTCACGTCGAGGGCTCCGGATGCTACGGGCATAACGCCGCTGACGACGTTGCCGCTGATGCGGCGCTGATCGCGCGCGCGATTCCCGGTCGACCGATCCGCGTGCAGTGGATGCGCGAGGACGAGCATGGCTGGGAGCCGTTCGGTCCGGCGATGATCTCGCAAGCTGCGGCGTCCCTCGACGCCAATGGCATGCTCATCGACTGGCAATACGACGTTTGGAGCAACACGCATTCCACCCGACCGGAAGGGCCGGCCGGCAACCTGCTCGCCGCCCGCTACTTAGCGCAGCCGTTCGCGCAGCCGGCGCCCAAACCGATTCCACAGCCGGAAGGCGGCGGCGACCGCAACGCCATTCCGATCTACACGGTACCGAACGCGCGCGTGATCAGCCATTTCATTCCGCAGATGCCGCTACGAGTGTCGGCGCTGCGCGCGCTCGGCGCCTATCACAATGTATTTTCGATCGAAAGCTTCATGGATGAACTGGCGCACGCCGCCGGCGCAGATCCGGTCGAATTCCGCCTGCGCCACCTCGACGATCCGCGTGCGCACGATGTTGTCACCATGACCGCCAAGGAATTCGGCTGGCAGCCGGACGCAAAGCTGCCGCGCGGGCACGGCCGCGGCTTCGCCTTTGCGCGCTACAAGAACCTCGCCGCCTATTGCGCGCTCGCGCTCGAACTCGAAGTCGAGCACGAGACCGGCGCGGTCAAGCTCGGCCGCATCGTCGTCGCGGTCGACAGCGGCCAGGCGGTCAATCACGACGGCATCCGCAATCAAATCGAAGGCGCCATCGTCCAGTCGGCAAGTTGGACGTTGTACGAGGAGGTGACTTTCGGCCGCGATGGCATCACCAGCCGTGACTGGTCGAGCTTCCCGATGATGCGGTTTCCGGCGGCGCCGGAGAGCATCGAGGTCCACGTGATCGACCGCCCGGGCGAGAAATTCCTCGGCACAGGCGAGGCCGGCCAGGGTCCGGCCGCCGCAGCCATCGCCAACGCCATCGCCGATGCAACGGGCGCGCGCCTGCGCGAGCTGCCGCTGACGGCGGCGCGCATCAAGGCGGCGATTGGGATCTAGCGCGGCGCCAACTCCGCGCGCGGGCCACGCACGTCCACCCTTCACGTTCGTCCACTTAAAGCAGACATTATTAGGCGCGATTGGATGTCAGAAGGACCAATGCCTCATGCTCAATCAGTACTAACCGAGGGCGAATGGGAACTAAAGACGGCTCAAAGACTTTGAGTCTGACCTACCCGCGTCTTGTAGGAAGTAGGATTACACGCGATCCGCGAAGGGTTGGAAGATCAGATGGCTGATAGATTTCGAATAGGAGCCGCTTGGGCGTTCACGTTCGTAATATGCGGCGTCCTGATCTCTGCTGCCTGTTGGAACATACATTGAGGGATTATCCCCTTTAGGTACTGGCCTGTTTTGACCCCTAGTGGTCTGATTTGATTGAGAGAGTGTCCTAATTTGAATGTCCACCGCTTTAAGTAGGAACATAGGACACTGAGGCGAGTTACGACTGAGCCGCCGCCTGAGCCCTCGAACCCCCGCACATGTCCCCAGTGCTTGGCTCAGGTGGCGACACCAAATCCTTAGGGCCGCTTCTCGTCGAGATACCTGCTCACGTCCAAAATGAAATGGTGATCGCAGCCGCGACCGAGGCACCACGCGGCTAGGCTGCTGTCTGTGATGTCAGCTCACCGGACGCGGACCCGACTTATCCGACGCGTCTTTCCATTGATGGATGCTGTCGGCGATGACTTTCATCGCCGTTACTGCCGCGTGGCTCAGGCTGGCGTAACCGGCGATCTCACGGCTGACGCGTTCACCCTCGTTGCGCATCATGTCGCGCACGCTTTCCAGCTCGCGAATGACCCGGTCGA
>OCZU010002851.1_pt1 | contig 10978 bp, 11 predicted proteins | sample 1539001 | NCBI WGS metagenome assembly OCZU01 (sample SAMEA3539306, study PRJEB22396) | soil metagenome | biome: tundra; feature: field; material: soil | place: USA | collected 2010-05 | depth 0.15 m
AGTGCGCCGCGCTGACCTGCCCGCCCGGCGCCGACCGGCAGACCCGGGTCCTGCACCAGACCCTCATCCGGCTCGGGCAGCGGATCGCCGCCCTCGCCGGGACTGCCGCCGATCTCGAAGCACAGATCACCGAGATCGTCGAGGAGATGGCCCCGGGCCTCGTCGCCGCCGAGCCCGGCCTGGGCGCACTGAGCGCCGCGCAGATCCTGCTGTCCTGGTCCCACGCCGGACGGATCCGAACCGAAGCTGCCTTCGCGATGCTCTCCGGCACCGCCCCCGTCCCCGTGTCCTCCGGCCGCACCGACCGCCACCGCCTCAACCGCCTCGGCGACCGCCAGCTCAACCGCGCCATCCACATCATCGCCGTCAACCGGATGCGCTGCCACCCGCCGACCCTCGCCTACGTCCAGCGCCGCCGGGCCGAAGGCAAGACCGACAAGGAAATCCGCCGCTGCATCAAGCGCTACCTCGCCCGCCACCTCTACCGCACTCTCAGCAAGAGTTGACAAACATAGAAGCGTCATCAGCAGGCAGGACGTCCACCGGAGTCCTTCCGCGCAGGTCACCATCCTGGGCAGTGCACCGCGACCACAGTGTTTTGGCAGCCCGCAATCGGCGGATCTGTGTCGGCCGGGATCACGCACCCCTCCAGTTAGATGGCGCACCGAGTCGGCGGTCTGCGCGACTCTTAGTCGGATCGGCTCGTTGCTGTCTGTGATCGGGCCATGCCGGTCTCGGTGAGGAACCGTGCGCCCGGCCTGAGGGGACTGGGCGTCTGGCCGGTGCCGTGTCCGCAGGATCTGCTGCTATCCGCAAGGCGCTGCGGTACCGGCTGCTCGGCCTGGGGAAGAAGGCCTGCGGCCCTGGCCACGGTGGCGGGGCGCCTGGAGGAGGTGCTGCTGGCTGGCGAGGACCTGCCGGTGCGGAACCGCGTGCGGGGCGCTGCGGATGCCCGGCGCGACGGTGTCCGGTGCGCCGGCGGGTCGATCGTCATCCTGCCAGGGTCAGCTGCTGGCCGGCGTCGGCAGGCACGTGATCGCCGGTGCGGCCCTCGGGGCTGGCGGCGGGCACCAGGAATTCGAGTTCTCCGGTGACGACGTGCACATCAGATTCTTCCGGACCGTCCTTCCCAGCGGAGAGTCACCGCACCGGTCACGAATCAAGAAGCACCAGCCGTTACGGCGGGACTAGCCTTCGGTCAGCTGGCCGGTGTCGCGCCCAGCCACAGGATCAAAGGGGAGGATGACAATGCCTGCAACGAGTTCCCAGGCCGAGTCCGGCGGCTTTACCGCCGCGGAGCGCGCCGCCATGAAACAGCGCGCCGCGGAGCTGCGGGCCGAGGGCAAGAAGGGCACCAAGAAGGCCGACGACCTGCAAGCGGTCCTCGACTCGATCGCCAAGATGACGCCGGAAGACCGCGCGATCGCCGAGCGCGTCCATGCGACGGTCACCGCCACCGCCCCGGCGCTGTCGCCGAAGACCTGGTACGGGATGCCCGCCTACGTCAATGCTGACGGCAAGGTCGTCGTCTCCTTCAAGAACTCCGGCAAATTCAACACCCGGTACTCGACACTGGAGTTCCAGGACGCTGCGAACCTTGACGACGGCGACCTGTGGCCTGTGTCGTTCGCGCTGCAGAAGTGGAGCCCGGCGGTAGAGCAGACAGTTGTCCAGCTGGTACAGGCCGCAGTCCACTGACGACCGGATCCTCACCTGTTCCTGGCAGAGCCGAGCTGTTTGCCGTTGCCGATGAAGGTCTCCTTCCTCGGAAACGAGCCCCCGTGCCGGGCCGCGGCACCAGCTCGGTGATCCGGCCCCGCGACCGGATCGTCGGCGGCTACCGGCATGCCCGCCATACAGATCGGCAGCCGCACCCCCGGCAGCCGCGTCCAGCCGGCGCCAGCCCAGGCCTGGGAGTCAGGCAAGACACTCGAGTGCTGGCCTCGCGACGAGGACCCGCCGAACAGCAGCAGCCGACTCGAGGGCTCGCTCCCTCGTCGGTCGTGCGGGTTCACGCGATCATGTCCGCGGCCATGAACCTGGCTGTCCGGTACAAGTGGATCGAGCGCAACCCTGCCGCGCGGGCGACGCTGCCGAGTGTGCGCAAGAGGAAGCCGAGCCCGCCGAGCCCGCAGCTGGCGGCCCGGCCGCTCAACCACGTCTGGGAGCAGGACGATGGGATGCGTCGAACCGCTGCAGGCGCGGGCACGTTGCATCGTTGCGGGGAGATCGGGCATTCACGAACCGGATTACCCGGGGACCATCCAATACGTGCTGCGCCGGCGTGACCGGTTTGGGTTCTGGACCGCCGTCTTCCTGTTCGCCCTCTCGGCTGCGTTGCTGACGGTGGCCGCCGTCAGCGTGGCGACCGGATATGCCAGCGTGGCGGGCGTGTGGGATTTCCTGGTATTCGGGTTGCTGATGGCGGCGGGCGGCATTTTCGGGCTGCGGGGCCGCGCCGCGATCGCGGGCCAGGTCCTGATCGCGGTCGGTGACGCGGGCATCTACCTGACAGAGCCCCCGGTGCATCCCGTGGCCCGAGGTCGCGGGACTGGTCGTCTTCCGCAGCTGGCAGGACGGCGACGATGCAGACTCAGGGAAGTGGCTTTCGCAGATGGCCGTCGTGTCAGGCGGCGAGGACTTCCAGCTCGGTGCGGGTGCCCGGCGCCTGCCCGGCCCGGACCAGTGTGGCGTGACGGTGGATCTGCACGACGAGAAGGTCCGCCTCGGTGAGCTGTCCGATGCGGTGCACGCCTACGCGCCGGGCCTGCCAGTATGGGACGCCGGCAAGATCAGGAGCAAGAACGTCAGGGTCGAGGGCCGTTAGCAGATGCCATTCAGTGGCCGAGGAGGGCGGTGTTGGCGGCACCTGTCCGCCAGGCCTTCTGCCGCTGCTGTTGTCTCAGCAGACGACCGCCGGTCGAGACAGCGTGCCGTAGCTAGTTTGATCTCCCGGGGAGTAACCAGCGAGGAACGCTGCGTCGGCGCGCTTGTAGTGGGAGCTAGAAATGAACACTGCCGCTCCCGGGCCGGCGGCGTCGGTAGTCGTCGAGCCCCGGGGGCTAGGCAGACACAGAGAGGAGAGCGGCTGCCGGGTCCTCATGGCCCGGTCGACATCCTCGACACCGGATATCGCGACCTCCTGTACGACCAGATGCGAACCGGGCTGCTGCGCTTACGTCAAAGTCGGCCGTCGCCGCGTCATCACCAGGCAGGATCTAGGGGCATTCCTGCCGCGACATACAGCTTGAAACTGCCAGGGCCTTGTTCTGCCGGAGCCGCAGTCCAGTGCCAACGTGGGTGTTGTCTTCACGCAACTCCAGGCGCGGGGACGCCGCAAATGGCCTTATTGCTTCATTCTTACCCCAGTTATCTGGCAAAGGGCAACATTCGCTCGTTGCGGCATATCTGCCGAACTAGGGGAGGCTATGTTAACCGATACTGACGATCAGACAGCACCACTTCCGAGGCCGGTCAGCCCTCAGATCAGCCGCGTGACGCGACCGGTGCCATCGTTATACGTGTTGTCCTCTGGCGGAGGTGGGCAACGCGGACGAAGGTCATGGTGATCTCCGCCGCGGCTGTCGTCATTCTCGTGGTCGGCCTGTTGACGGCGGGCGTATTTGGGCAGGGCCCGATCGCTGTGCACGGGACGTTCGAAGTCGCGGGGGACGCTCTTCAGCCGAGCGAGAACTATCCAGATATCAGCGACGGGACTCAGGTCGTTGTGGTCAACGGATCGGGGCAGGTAATCGGTGTCGGGCATCTAACCTGCGATGCGAAAGCTACGGTCACCTTCAACAAGGTCCTCGGTTCTGACAGCCTGCTCGCCGGCGAGACTTTTTACAGCTTCACAGTTAGCGTGCCATCGGGACAGCCGCGGTATGGGATTAGGGTGTCGCATCGCGGAACTGTCTGGTTCACTTCTCGGCAGATGCAGAAAGGACCTGGACTCTCCGTCGGATAGCCGCGCGCAGTCCCTGGTCGGATCTGCTGCGATCTCGCAGAAGGCCTCGCCAGGATCGAACTGCGACTCCTCCCGGCCAGGGGAGCCAATCCAGGACGAATGGGGCTGTCTCAGAAGAGGACCCGCATCTGTGACAGTCCCCTAACTCGCCGGGCGTTGTGCCGACCGGTCGAACCCGCCTTGGTACTCGGTCGTTGCGGCTCGTGGTGGGCTGGTGTCATTGTCTTACGATCGTTTCCCGAGAGCCAGCAGTCCGCCATCGAGTCTGAGCACGAGCAGCTGCTGCTCGGCAAAGATCGGTGGCCCGGCCAGAGCGGGCCGGCTGGGCGCGTTGGGCAGCAGGTGCCACCGGCCCGACCAGCGGTCGTAGGCGGCTAGGCCGCCCAGGCGGCCATCCGGAGCGGCCCGGCTGGAGCCGCTCGCGTCGGCGGCTAGGACCGTATTGCCGTTCCAGAGCCAGATCGGCGGCTGGGCCAGCGGGCTGGTGACGAGCGGGCTGTTCGGAATGGTCGAGAGGACCAGGCTGGATGGGTCAGCGAACCGGGCCGGCGACTCGCTGAACGGCGCCGGGCACGGGCCGCACCAGAACTGGGCGGGCGGAAGCAGGATCCGGAATTGCGCGAACGCGGCGCCCCCGACGACCCGGTGCTGGGGCCAGTGACCCGTCCGCACACTCCACGCGCCGTGGTGCCGGACCAGCACGTCGACGCCGGAAGCGATGGTGCCGCCGCCCGCGGTGCGCCGACTGCGTGACCACATCGACCAGAGAATCACCCGGTGCCAGGTCGCGACCATCGAGACCGCGCCCGGCGGGTGCCGCGCGGGCAGGCGCGGGGTGATCAACCGCCAGGCGCGACGGGCCAGGTTGTAGGCGGCGACCGCCAGCCCCGGCCTGCCGGACGGTGCCGCGGTCGCTGCGAGGATGACGTCGTGACCGGTCGAAACCGGGGCGTACAGTGTGCGGCCCGCCAGCGGCCGCGGCAGCTTGGTCGTTGTCCACCGGTTGGCATACGGGTCGTACAGTCCCGCGACCTTGCCGTTGGTGACGAACAGCCGATGGTCGGCCACGCCCGTCCACACCGCCACCGCTCCGTGCAGCCCGACGGAACCTGGCATTGCAGCGATCCGCCGCCACTGCCGTCGGCCCGGGTTAAAGACGGCGCCGTCACGGTGCAGCACCCCGTCCCTGACGCCGCCGAGTTCGAGCAGCTCGTTGCCGGTCCAGGTCAGGATCGGGTCTGATCGCCGGCCGAGCGGTGAGGGGGGCAGCATGGACCAGTGAGCGCGGGCGAGCCCGGCCGCGGTCGCCGGCTCGGGCAGGCAGCAGGTGGTCCGGATTCGCGTGGCCCTTTCGCTCACGACGACGCCGACGGTCAGCACCAGCGCCGCCACGCCGAGGCCGAGCACGAGGGCGACGACCCGCGGCCGCCGTCTGCGAAGGGCCGGACGGACTGGCCGCGAGCCCGAATGCGACGGGCCGGGCTGGCTGCCGTCGGGCAGCGGAACGTCCTCCGGCACGGCGTCCTCCATCTCTCGCCATACGTTAGAGGCGCCAGCCAACCTTGCCGGTTCCTGTCGGCTACCGCCTAATCCGGCGGGCAGAATGATCCGGTGACTGACCCGTGGGCGCCGCTGGCTGAACGGTTCGTGGACGGGCATTACGGGTCGGTCCGGGGTCGGGTGCGGGCGTACGTCATCGACCGTCATCTGCGCGCGCACCTGCCACCGTCGCCGTGCGAGCTCGCCGATGTCGTGCCACCGTCTCAACTGACGAGCGGCAACCGAGACACGGACGCCGCGTCGGCGCGGCCTGCACCATCGCTACCGCGATGGGAAGCGCGAGGTTGACCCCGCATCTCGGAACCGCCCGCCGCGCCCTGCGCCCCGCGTCGTACCCTCCAGAACCACAACGGCATGCCCAGACCGAGCTGCCAGCCGTCGGGACTTAGCCCCTGGCTTGTTGCTCTAAGCAACACAGCCGGTGGATGCCGCTGGCCTGGGGCAGCGGACGGATTCCGGTGAAGGCGAAGCTTGACAAACTTGACGCGCGGACCCAGCGGCCCTGCCTCGAAAGCTGATACTCATTCGATCAACCTGGCCTTCAGCTGTTCGAACTCCCTGCGGGTGAGCAGTCCGCTGTCCAGAAGCTTGGCGAGCCTGGTCAACTCGTCTATTGGAGCTGCCGGAGACTGCCCTGGCCGCTGGTCCGGCCGAGCATCCCGCACAGGGGTTACGGCTGGCGTGCCCGCGTGCTTTGGCGATTGCCGTTCAGCCTCGGCCCTGTGTCTGAGCGCCCGTCTGGCCCGCTCGGAAGTGGCTGGCTCCAGGTCGGCCAAGGCCCGCCACGCAGCAGACCAGCCTTCGGCGGTCAGCGGAAAGCGCTCGACCGCCTTGTAGGTCCCGAGCATGGTCCGGCGCAGGGTGACGAACTGGGGACCGCCGTACGCCGACATCCACCGCTGCCATCCGATCGAGTAGCGCCCGCCCTCCACGATCGCTGTCGGCTCGAACCACAGCTCGTGCGACTCGAGGAGCGGCATCGGCGGGATGTCGCCTTCCGCCGTCGCCGTATCGGCCCGCGGAAGTCCGGTGACTGCCGCCGCGGGCGGCAATTGCCCGTCTGGCTGTGGTCCGTCACCCGGTCGGGCGACCTGCGGGGCGTCGACTGTCTGCTGTTGATCGGCTGGCGCCGCCGCTTCCGTCGCGGCTCCGCCGACAGCGCCGGGCAGGTCCGCGGCGCTGTCGCGGACGTCGAGCCCTAGCGCGATCGCAAACTCGGCTGTGACCCAGGTACAGGCATCGGCTGTGAACGCGGTCGTGTTCGCGAAGGAAGCTATCGCAAGGCTCATTGCCGTCCTGGCATCCATGCCCTGGTCGACATGCTCGCGGAGCATGTCGACGACGCCCGCGCGCGCCGCAGCGATGAGCACTCCCGTCTCGCGGGGGGCGTCAGGGAGAAGGTCAGTGAGGATGTTAGCCATTAGCTGGGGCCGGGACAGCGCGTCGATGCCATGCCTAGGGTCGGAAACTATCGCGGCCAGCGCCTGCCTGACTTCGGCAGCGTAATCGAACGACGAAGGAGGCATCCGATCCCTTCGGATGGCACGTGCCGCGATGCCCGGCGGTCTTGTTCATCGATCACTGTGCAGCACCCGGTCCGGTACTCGCAAGTAATCGGCGAAAAGGTCAGTTGTCGAGTTATCGGCAAGCTCGCGGCACCAGCACTCTCGCGAGCGCGGAGTTTAGGGGTATAAGCGAGTTGTGACAGGCGAGCCAGGCGAGACCCGACCTGAACCGTTGCCTGTGTATCTGACGGCCATGGTGCGTCGCCGTCCGGCGGAGGGCACCGGCGTGGCGGCGGGCAGCACGCCGGTGGTCTCGTTCGGCGATCCGGCGACGGCGCGGGCGGCAACGCTGGGGAAAAATCCGTCCCGCAGGGAGTTCGTGGACGACGCTGGCGTTCTTCTTCGTGGCGACCGGCGCCGGCTGGCCACGCTGGAGTCGCTGGGCGCAGCCTCGCTGGAAGTCCTGTCCGACGAACTCGCCGCGACCGTCGTGGCGGATTGCGCGATGTACTTCCGGCGTCAGCCGTACCGTCGCTGGTTCGACCCGCTGGACCTCCTGCTGCGAGATGGCGTGGGTGCCAGGTACTACGACGGCACGGCTTGCCATCTCGACCTGGTGCAATGGGCGACAGACCCGGTATAGGGCCTGATCGCCGACGACCGCGCCCGGCGGAGGCTGATGGACGACGGGCTGCCGCACTTGCGTGCCCAGCTCGCCGCCAGTACGAACATCGGCGTTGTCCTCCGCAACGGCCGGCAGGTCATCGACCAGGTCCTCGCCACTGGCCTGGCCGACCTTCGGGAAGTCGGAGTGCTCCGCGGCGGCCAGGGGCCGTGCCGGCTGTACGCGGCCAACATCGACGTTGACCATGGCGGGCCTGCGTGGCTGGCCTGGTCGGCGAACCTGCAGAGCGGGCGGGGAATCAGCACTGCGCTAAAGCAGGACCTCGCTGACTGGCTGAAGTCCACGTATCGCTCTGGCCATCCGGCAGGACCGGGTGGGACAGATCCGTCGCCAACACCGACGCCAAGCGCGGCCCCGGTGTCAGCTTCCGGCATCGAGTACCCCCGCGCGGGCTCCACGTGGCGGGAAAGCGTGAGCTGGTGGCTTTGCTCACCGGCTGGCTAGAGCGATCAACCGCGGCGACCATCGGCGACCATCGAGTCGTTCGGCCGCACGGCATGCCTGTGCATCGACCTCGCCGGAACCAAAGTGATGCTCAACGCCGACACGAAACGCGCCGCTGTCGAGGCGTTCCTGCGCCGGGCAGCCGCCGACCCTGACCGTCCCTGGCTGGTCGTGGCCAGCAGCCGCGGCCACGCCACCAAGGTCCTGCCCGGCCCGATTCTGGGCGAATGGGGCCGCCTTCGCGGGTCATCGCGCGCTGGCCAGCGCGCGAACGGATGCCCCGGGCGCTACACCACCCCTACTGGGCCCGCCCGGCCGGCGCCGTGGCGGCAGAACACCGACCCGTAGGTCTTCGGCCCTCGGATGCTGTACAGCAACTGCAAGCAAACCCTCCGCCCGGACTTCCGGCCCACCGCCCTGCAGCGGCTGACGCCGGGCTCGGTGATCTGTTTCAGCTCGGCCCTCGGCGGCGAGTCTGCGCTGACACAGTTATGGTCATCAGCTCTGGAGAACCGTGGTCACCGGCCGACCTGGCGATGCGCGCCAGGGCCGGTCGCGCCTTCGCTACCTGTACTGCGGAGTCGCTGGCCTCGGACAACGACGACTTCGCCCACGCACGTCTGATCTTGTACCGTGGCGCGACCATCGACGAGCCCGTCAACGGCATGCACAGCTTCGTCCCGGCACTCCCCGTCGAAGACGAGTACCCGCGGTTCACGCGCCCGCCCCTGCGGCTGCCGGGGCTGATCACCCAGCCAGCACACAGAGCGCCTTCGGAGCCAGCCGGCCCCGGATCTCGCATGTGGTCCGCGACGCGTGGGAAGCCATCCGCCACCAGGTTCTCAGTGCCGGCCTTGTACTAGCCATCCACCTCGAAACCCCGCCGCACCGCCAGGCCGGTGCTGACATTCCGCCATGAGCCGGGACCGGTGCTGACATGCCAGACCCGGCACCTCCGCCGGACACAGGTACAGGCGCGACGAAGACGACTGGGAGGAATTCGAAGACGCGGGCCTGGAAATCCTCCTCGAGCCTGGCGCGCTCGAGCGTGTGACCTCCTATACGGAGCTGAACACTTCCCTCGCTCAGCGCACTGCCCGGCGGAGGTTTGACTTCGACCAGGAGAGCGAGCGGGCCGCGATGGGTTACCTCCTCGGCCGGATCGCTGACCGCGAGTTCGCACGCACCGTCCTGCTGATCTCGGCGAAAAGGGACAAGCTAGCGCAATCTGCCTCGCGGCGAACAATGGGAGTTCTGGGCAAGCCACGTGGGCAAGGCGTTCGCCTACCGGCACAGACCAGACCGCGCAGCTGAAGGTTCCTGACAGGCACAGGTCGAAGCAGGCGAGGCCCTACTGCTAGCCAGGCGCTCTGCCACACGCCAGTCGGCAGCCCAGCTCGGCGCCTCACCACGAGACGGGATTAGGACCGGCCCTGTCTCAAATGACGAGCCGTAAACGAGACACTAGCGCCGTGCCGCCAGGCCCGCGCTGACGACCGGCAGCGCCCCACGGACCGGCAGATCGGGAGTCCAAACGGTGGCTCGTGGCTTGTCGGTTCGTGAGGTGGCGTCAGTGTCGGCGATCAGCCCGGCGGGCGTTCCGGCTGACCGCGAAAGCCGGCTGACCGCCGTTGGCAGCAGCGGATGGCGGCGCTGGCTACCGACGGTGACGGGCTCAGGCCGGCCCGGCTGGACGATCGTGGAACGGGTCGTGGACCGGGTGCGGTGCTCAACGGGTGCATCGTGTGCATTCTGTGGGTTCGGGCGTGCAGTCGGTGCAGCTAGGGCGTCTGGTGCAGGCGGGCGTGTTTCTCGTAATGAACAGGTCATCGGTTCGATTCCGACAGGCGGCTCTCTTTCCTGCAGTCCAGTGGTGTTTATCGATTAACATTTCGATAGCTCGCCAATCTCCGTGGAACGATTCGTGGAACGAGTCGAGTGGTCGCGACGGCCGGATACAAGGGTTAGCTGGCTACGGTCAGTAATCGACTGTCGTGTGTCAGTTCCGCTCGCCCACGGCGACCCGGCAAGGACCGGTCAGCCAGCTGCGCGCCGGGTGGCCGGGCATCCGGCCCGGGCTGGCTAGGTAGCTCCGTGCGCAGCGCCTCGTGCGCGTCCCCGCACGCCCAGTCCAGCGCGACACCGTTCCGAGGGGTTGAGCGTGCCGCCGGGTTACGCGTCGTCTTCTGTGCGCGCCGGCCGACACTCACGGCGGGCACTGGCCGCCAGCTGGCCTGGTCCGATGCGCACCGGCGCTCGGCTCATGCTTGCGCCGCAATGGTCGCCGCTGCGGGCTGCTCATGGGCCCGGCGGCCTCCCCGGATGGCGTCTCGGACTGTTGCGACGAGCTCAACACGTACGCGCAAGTACGGCTCGTTAGGTATCGCAGCGCGGCGGGCAGCCGCTGCCATCTAGTCGCGCCGGAACGGGTGATCTGGAGGCGGTTGCCGACTCGCTCACATGCCGATGAGCGGGCGCGTCGTTCTGCCCGCCCGCCGAGAAATCCTGTTGCGAGTGGCCGGAATCGGATGTCTGATTGATCGGCCGCCAATCACGGGAGGGAACATGACGGGCACGTCGCTGCCCACCCCCAGGCTGCACACCGGTCGCCTCCGACTGCGTCCCTTCGACGACGCGGATGCGAACGACCTCTTCGCGCTGCACAGCAGCGCCTACGTGCTGCGCTACTGGGACGCGCCGCCGTGGAGCGAACGCGTGCGCGCCGAGCGGTTCATCACGGCTTGCCGGCAGATGGCACAGGAGGGCACCGGGGCGCGGCTGGCCGTGGATCGTGTCTCCGACGGGGCGTTCATCGGC
>OCZU010002852.1_pt1 | contig 10971 bp, 10 predicted proteins | sample 1539001 | NCBI WGS metagenome assembly OCZU01 (sample SAMEA3539306, study PRJEB22396) | soil metagenome | biome: tundra; feature: field; material: soil | place: USA | collected 2010-05 | depth 0.15 m
AACCGCAGCTCCGGCTCTTGCCGCCCAGGTGCCGCGAATACGGCTCCCCGAGCGTCTCGGCCCGGCCGGCAGGACCGTTCAACGGCCCGCCGGATTACAACTTCGTCCCGGACTCCCTCAGCCCACGGCAGCCATCGACGATCTCGATCATCGACGCCTACACCCACGGTAGGCAGACACAACCCGCGCGGAGGCAGGGGCGAGGATTCGCCGCGGCGGTCGCAGGTGATCCCAAGCCAAGCGGTATCGGGAGTCACCGGGTCCGCACGCCACGCCATGGGAGCGACTTCTGCCTTCAAGGGGTCCATAGCCGCCGCATGACGTGGTGAGGTCCAGGTAGCTCGGCTATTCGCCATCGCGCGGATCCGGGTGATCGGCGCATGTGCGTCGGCGCGTCTGCACCCGTGGGCTAGGAGGCTTGAGAGTCGGCCGGCACCGGATGTTATTGACGATCCGCTATACTGCTGCTCATGGCTGGGGAGACGATGACGGCCGGCGGGCTGCTGCGACGGGCGCGCAAGAGCGTCGGCCTGACGCAGGCGGACCTGGCGCGGGCTGGTGTCACGCAGAGCGTGATCAGCGCCTACGAGGGCGGGCAGCGCCAGCCCTCGGTCCCGGTTCTGGCCGCGCTGACCGACGCGGCGGGGTATGACCTGGTACTTCGCCTGCGGCGCCAGCCAGGGCGCCTGACCAGGCTGACCGGTCCAGTGGGACGGCGGGTCCGCCGCCGACGCCGGGAACTGGTCGCCGCTGCGGCCGCGCACGGCGTGGCGAATCTTCGGGTGTTCGGCAGCGTCGCGCGCGGCGAGGATCAGCCGGGCAGCGACCTGGACCTGCTAGCCGACCTGCCGGCCAGCATGAGCCTGCTCGGCCTCGGCCGGGTCACCGAGGCACTTGAGGCCATCGCCGGCACCCGCGTGGACCTCGTCCCCGCCGCCGATCTCAAGCCGGGAGTGCGCGGCCGCGTCGAGCGCGAGATGCTGCCGCTGTGAGCTACCAGGACCGGCAGCGACTGGAAGACATCCAGGCCGCCACCGAGGCAATCCGCTCGCATGTCCAGCGCGGCGGCTTGGCCGACGGACTGGTCTTCGACGCCGTCCGGATCCGGCTGCTGGAGAGATAGGCGAGGCCGTCAAGGCGCTCCCGGACAGCCTGCTGGCCACCCAGCCCCAGATCCCGTGGCGGCAGATCACCAGGATGCGCGACCACCTCGCCCACCGCTACTTCGACACCGCCCACGCCATACTCCAGGCCATCATCGACGAAGTTCTCCCGCCACTCGATCAGGCGGTCGCCGAGCTGATCCGCACCCTGCCCGACGACCAGCCACCAGGCCCGGACCAGACCTGAACACCAGCGGCTTGCCGGACAGGCTCACATACAGTCAAATCTCCTCGGCCAACGCAAAGAGGACTCGATCTGCGCGAGCCGGCTCGCTATCACTATTGGTCCGCGGCCAGCGCAGATCAGATGTTCGGATCTCCGACCAACGTCACGACGGACATGCCCGAGGCCTCCGTGCGGCTGCTGACGTGACCGCCGTGGGTAGCGGGCGTCTGACCCGCTCCGCCGCCGCTCCTTGAGCTTGATCATGCCGGATACGTGCCCAAGTTGCTGCCGACTTAGGTTGTCAGCGCACGTCAGGTGTGTCGAGTTACCGGTCTTGAGAACCGCTAGGGTCCGCAGTGCGGGGGGGGTGGCGGATCGGGCAGCGAAGCCGCAGCGCACCCATCTGTCTCTTCTCCGCCAAGATCCTGGGTCTCGCGGCCTGGAGGGCGCTGGTGATAGCCAGGGCATGTTCTTGCAGCGGCCGCGCCGCCTCTAGCTTCCCAAAGTCCTGCAGGATCAGGGCAAGGTTGTTCAGGCCGATGGCGACGTTCGGGGCGGGCGGCGCCGAAGGCGGCCTGATGATAGCCAGGGCCCGCTCCGGCAGCGCGCATTCTTTCATCGTGGCCTGGCGGCGGCCGATGACCTGGCCCAGCGGCCCGCTGCCGAGCCAGCACGACAACCGCGGGCGCCGGCCATCCTGGCTCGTCAAGGTTCCGCCAGTCTTGGCCGTGTCATGCGTCCTGCGGCATGTCCTTGATCATTTGAATGACCTCGTCGCGCCCGTAGCCGTTATGCCTGGCGAACTGGACGAGATTCCTGACCTGGCTGAGTACCGCGCCGCGCTGCGCGGTGCCAGCCACGGTGATGCCCCGGCCGCGGCGGAGTTCAAGCAGCCCTTCGTCCCGCAGCGTGTGCAGGGCGCGCAGCACAGTGTTCTTGCGGACGCCGAGCACGGCGGCAAGATCCCTGGCCAGCGGCAGTCGTTCACCTGGGCCCGCCTCACCGTCGGCAATGGCGCGACGGATCTGCGCCGCGACCTGATCATGCATGGGTTGCGGCGCCTGCGGTCGATGTTGACATCCAACATGGTGCTAGTCATAGTAGATCCATGCAGGATGCGCGGCAAGACGGGACGCGGGCACCGTGATCACCGCTCCGGGCCGACAGGCCAGGACCGCCGATGCCGAGACGCTGTTCGAGCAGGCCAGGCGACGTCGCCGTCGTCGCCGCGAGGTCGGCGCGGTCGTGATCAGCCTGATGCTGGCTGGCACCGCGGCGGCGGGCCTGGTCATCGGCGGCGGGCATCATGATGCGGCGACACGGGCCGGTGATAAAGGTCGGCCGACCTTGACCGCTAAGGCGGGCGCGGCCAGATTCACGCTGCCCCCGGTGCGGCTCGCGTGGGTCGACTCCGGCGGCTACCTCAAGCCTTAGCGCGAATCGACCGACAGCCTTAGCGGTCAGCTGTGGAAGAACCCAAGATCTGGCGCGTCGAAGGCGCCGATCACCAGGCCGCGGTCAAGGAATCGATTGACTCCTCGCAAGTGGTTCCAGCGGTGTTCGCGGCCAGCGGGGGTCGGCCTGGAGTTGTTCACGGCGGCGCAGACCGGTCAGGTAGTCCGGGATGTCGGAGTGCAGGAGGGACACCGTGTTGCCAAGCTCCCTCAGGCTGTTGAGGAAATTGAGTGCTCCTGCCTTTGTCGAGGGGCACCAGCGACTGCTCATGTCGCTGATCGCTGGCTGAGCCGATTCGGGTGGTGGCGTCGGGCCTTGTCCGGCCAGGCTCAGAGCAGCTCCGCGATCGAGCGCCCAACTCGGCTCACGGCTCCAGGATCGATCGAGCGGTAGGCCACGGGCTTGCCGAGCTCTGCGGCAATAGCAGACGCGATGACATCGGGGGTCGCCGTGCCGTAATCCATCCGGCGGCCAGCGCCATAGCGCTCGAGGCGATGCGGAACGTGAAAGGTCTGCTCGAAATGATGGCCGAGCGGAAAGTAGAGGAACGGCCGATTGCTGGCGACCAGTTCCATCGTGGTGGAAAGTCCGCCCTGGACCACGGCAAGATCGCACGCGGCGAGATGCCGCCAGAGATCGTGGACATACGCGTGTATCTCCACGCCCTCATGAGCCGGCAGCCCACTCGGATCTATTCGGGGTCCTGCCACGACCACCATCCGCAGGCCGGGCACAACGGACCGCGCCGCCGGGAACGACTCGATGACCCGACGCAGGAGCCTCTCGCCCACGCTCGATCCGCCCACCGTCACGATGCACACCTTCTCCTCGGGCGCGTAGCCGAGCTTGGCCCGGATCGCTTCCCGGTCAGCTAGCTCGGCATGCCCGAAGCCAGTGATGTAGTCGCCGGAGAATTCATAGTGCTCCTCAGTCCAGGCCCGGATAGCGGGCAGGCCCGGCCCGAAATGATCGGGGACGATGTCCTCGGGCGCCCCGACAAAGATCGCCCTGTCCCGGATCCGCGGGTACCGGGCGATCTGCTCGATCATGTCAGCGTTGTAATCGGTGGTCAGAGCCTCCTCAGGCCGGCCGCCGTCTGGCATGGGCAGCCAGCCCACAAAGTCGGTGAGCCAGACGTACGCCGCGCGCTTCTGATCGGGATTCTCATGCAGGTAGTAGTCGAGCTCCCAGGCTTCGTCGCCAATCCACAGGTCGTACTGGTCCTCCTCGGCAATGTCACGGAACACCATGAAATTGGCCAGCAGTATCTCGTCCATCCCGCGCCAGGCCTGGAAGCAATGCAGGTCGTGGTCGGCACACTCCCCCTCAAAATGACCGGACTCACTGGCGAGCTGGACTGACGCCGGGTGGATCCGCTCCTTCTTGGCGCTGAGGAACGCTGTCACCGGATGCTGCGCGAGCCAGTCGATCTCCAGGCCCGGATGCTGGCGGCGCAGTTCCTCGGCGATGGCCTGATCCCGGCGGGCGTGGCCCAGCCCGACCGGGGATGAAATGTATAGGGCCCGCTTCGGGCGGGCGCGGCCCCGTGTCCAGCGGGCCGGCGCGGGCCCCGAACCGCCGTCCAGCGTGGTTACAAACTCGCGTATGAGGAGATTGACCTTCACCGGATCGCGGGCATGTGGCGCATGGCCCGAGCCCGCCAGCTCGACCAGCCGGGCCCGCTGGCCCAGTGCTTCTGCCAGTCGCCGGCCAGCGCTTGGCCCGACGATGGCGTCGCAGCTTCCCTGGATGATCAGGCAGGGGCACTGGACTCCGGCGGCCAGCGCCGTCATGTCCTCGGCGCGCTCATGGCCGATCGCCCGTCTTGTGTCGGCGAGCGTCGCGGCCGTGGTCTCCAGCCCCCAGCTGACGCAGTCCTCGATCAGCTTGGTCGAATGCGGCTCGATGAAGACCTGGGAGAAGAAGAACTCAAGGAAGCCGCGATAGTCCCGATCCCAGTAGGACGCGTTGTCCTTCGCCCAGCCCTCGTCGTGGTCCAGGTCCTCTTCGAACCGCGCCGCGTAAGGCACTCGCGGCGGAGGCAACGGCGCGAGCGGTGTCGTCGGGCAGATGAAGACGTGCCCAGTGACTCGTTCCGGCCTCGCAGCGCCCAGACGCAGCGCGTATGGCGCGCCGCGCGAGAAAGACACGGCTGCGGCCTGGTCCGTGCCGGTGGCGTCCATGACCGCGAGCGCGTCGGCGGCATACTCGGCGGACACATAGCTCTCGGCGCCGGCCGGCCGGCCGGAATCCCCGTTCCCCCGACCGTCGAAGGTGATGACCCGGAAGTGCCGGGCAAGGAACGGCACCTGCATTTTCCAGATGCGCGCGTGGACCACCGACCACGCCGGCAGGAGCAAGACCGCTTGCTCGTGCTCGGTTCCGAATACCTCGTAGGAGACACGGACGCCTTCCCGCTCGACGAAGCCGGCAATGTCCGGCAAGCGTGCTCTCATTGCTGCCTCCCTGGGCTTAGGTCGTCAACGTGAAGGTGCAGCCGCTTTCACGCCATCGTCGGCGGCCCGGTTCACATCCAGCATCCTGACCGCCAGACGCGAGCCGGGCCAGACGGCGGCTCGCGTCAGCTAGGGCCGCGCCTCGTACACCAGGTTGAACGGGGTATCGCTGACCCGGCGGAAGCGAGTCAGGCCGGCGGTGGAGACGACATCGCGGATCCGAGCCTCGCCCGCCTGGGCGCCGAGCGCGAGTCCGACCTCCTGCGACAGCGAGGCGGGCGTGCACAGCAGTGTCGAGAAGCCGTAGTAGGCCCGCCCGACCGGGTTGAAATTATCCTCGACCCGGTCGCCGGCCGCCGGCTCGACGATCAGCCAGGTGCCGTCCTGCGCCAGCGAGGATCCGACGTGGCGGGCCGCGCCCACGGGGTCGCCCATGTCGTGGAGACAGTCAAACATGGTCACAAGGTCATATCCCGTGCCGGAGTACGAGGAGGCTGGCGCCGTCTCGAAGTGCACGCGGTCGCTGACGCCGGCCTGCACTGCCCTCTCCCTGGCCGTCGCGACCGAGCCCTCGTGGTAGTCAGAGCCGACGAACGTCGAGTGCGGGAAAGCCTGGGCCATCAGGATTGTCGACGCGCCATGACCGCACCCGACATCTGCCACCGAGGCGCCCCGCTCAAGCTTCGCTACGACACCGTCGAGAGCGGGCAGCCAGGCGGAGACCAAGCTGGCGTTGTAGCTGGGCCGGAAGAATCGCTCACAACCCTCGAAGACGTCGTTCACGTGGTCATGCCAGCCGATGCCCGTGCCAGTCTTCGCCGCTTCCGTGATCCGCGGCGAGTCGGTGACCGAGCCCAGTGCGATCTGGAAGAACCCCGGCAGGTACGCAGGGCTCGATTCGTCCGTGAGCGCGATCGCGTGCTCGGCAGGCAGGCTGTACCGGCCGCTGTCCGGGTCGTAATCGATGTACGCTCCTGCGGCCTGAGCGTTGAGCCACTCGCGCACGTATCGCTCTGCCGTTGCGGTGCGCGACGCCAGCTCAGCGGGCGTCAGAGGGCCAGCGCCCGCCATGGCCCGGTAGAGGCCGAGCCGGTCGCCCATGACGACTAGCGCGGTGTTGAGGGTCGCGCCGACTTCGTCGACGGCCCGGAATACGAAGCCCATCAGCTTCTCTGTGTCGATGACGACCGGCTGCTCGGTAGTAGCCACTGTGTCCTCCCAGGTCAGCGTTCCTTTCCTGCCAACGTAGGCCGAGCCCAGCCCGCACCGCTTCCGGTAAGGCCCCTAGTCAGAACTTCGACGGCATGGCTTCGCACCGGGGTACTTCGTACACTCACCACTATGTTGCTCGGGCGTGAACGGGAGCAGCTGACGCTCGTCCGGCTGCTGCAGGACGCCCGCGCCGGCCAAAGCGGCGTGCTGGCGATCGTGGGCGAGGCTGGCATCGGTAAGTCCGCTCTGCTCGCCTATGCGCAGGAGCAAGCGACAGGAATGGGCGTCTTGCGGGCCCGTGGCGTTCAGTCCGAGGCTCACATCCCGTTCGCCGGCCTATTCGAGCTGCTGCGTCCTGCGCTCGCCGAACTCGACCAGATCCCGGGCCCACAAGCTGCGGCCCTGGAGGGCGCGCTTGCCCTCAGGCCTTCCGGCGCTCAGGATCGCTTCGCGATTGGCGCGGCCACCCTGAGCCTGCTTGCGACCCACGCAGACGCGACTCCCGTCGCGGTGCTCATCGACGACGCGCATTGGCTTGACGGGTCGAGCGCGGACGCCCTGCTGTTCGCATTTCGCCGCCTCATCGCCGATCCGATCGCGGTCATCCTGACTGTTCGCGAGGGCGAGTCGTCGCTGCTTGACGGGGCCGACCTGTCGGCCCTCCGGCTCGCCGGCCTGGACCACGATACGGCGGCTCAGCTGCTCAGGCAGCAAGGAGGCCAGCTGGTCAGTGACGATCTCGCCGATCGGCTGCACTATGAAACAGGAGGCAATCCGCTCGCGCTCCTTGAACTCGGCGCGGAGCGCCACCGGTTCGCGGAACTGCCGCCAGGGACGCCACTCGCCACACTCACCAGCATCGCGAGCGTCTACCTGCACCGCTTCGGGTCGTTCCCCGCGCGCACTCGCGAGGTCCTCGTACTAGCCGCAGCGATAGACAGCGGCGAGGTGCCGGTCCTAGATCGCGCCGCGCACTTTCTGGGGCTTGACCTTTCCGACCTGCTCCCCGCCGAGGCCGCAGCGCTGATCACAGTGCACGAGTCACGCGTCGACTTCCGGCACCCGCTCGCCCGGTCAGCCATCTACGGAGCCGCCGCACCAGCCCAGCGTCGCGACGTGCACCGAGCGCTGGCGCACGCCCTGCCCGACTCCGACGCCGATCGCCGAGCCTGGCATCTCGCGCTTGCGGCTTTTGGCCCTGATGACGCCGCATCGTCGGCACTTGAGCAGGCTGGCCAGCGTGCGCGCCAGCGCAGCGCCTACGAGGTGTCCTCACGCGCGTTCGAGCGAGCTGCCCTGCTGGCCGCTGACGAGGTCAGGCAGGGCAGCCTGCTCTATTCGTCAGCTGATGCCGCCTGGCTTGGCGGCCTCGCAGACCGGGCCACGGCCCTGCTGGCTGAGGCGGGCAGGCATGCCGCGACTCCCGGCCAGGCCGTGTCCATCGAGCACCTGCGCGGACACATCGCTACCCGCCGCGGGCCGGTCACGGAGGCGCAGGAAATCCTGCGGGCAGGCGCCGAGCAGGCGGCAGCCATTGATCCCGAGCTTGCTGTCGTTATGCTCGCCGAGGCGGTGAACGCCTCGTTCTATGCCGGCGATGCGCCGGCGATGCGCCTGGCCGCTGACCGGGCCGTCGAGCTCGCTCCAGCGGGTGCCGACGGTCGCACGGCTTTCTTCGCACTGATGGCACAAGGCATGGCGCTGGTCTTCTCCGGTGAAGGCGAGCGAGGAGCGCCCGCCATCCGTCAGGCGGTCGAGGTACTGGAGCGTTCCGACGAGCTCCGCGACGACCCTCGTCTCCTCGCGTGGGCCGCCATGGGCCCGCTGTGGCTGAGGGAAGTCAACATCGGGCGCGCACTCGCCGACCGTGCGCTGGCGGTCGCCCGGCAGAAGTCCGCGATCGGCGTGCTGCCATTCGTGCTCACCCACGTAGCTCACCACCAGGCAGCGACCGACCGCTGGGCCGACGCTCAGGCCGGGTTCTATGAGGCGATTAACCTTGCCAGAGAAACGGGACAGCGCACCGAGCTGGCCGGCTCGCTGGCGCGCCTTGCATGGCTCGAAGCCAGGCAGGGCCGGACGGAAGTGAGCCGGGCGCACGGCACCGAGGCGCTAAGCCTGTCCCGCCAGATGGGCCTTGGGGTGTGCGAGGTCTGGGCCAACGCGGCGCTCGCTGACCTCGAGCTTGGCCTGGGCAGGCCGGAGGCGGCCCTCGCCCATCTCGAGGAACAGCGAGCCGTGCTCAGCAAGCGCACTATCGGCGACGTCGACCTGTCTCCCGCACCGGAGCTGGCTGAGATCTACCTCCGCCTGGGGCGCGGCCCTGAGGCTGCCGACGCCGCCGATCAATTCGACCGCGATGCCATCGCGAAGGGCCAGCCGTGGGCACTTGCCCGGGCGGCGCGATGCCAGGGCCTGCTCGCGGAACCAGGCGAACGTGATCGCCATTTCGATGCCGCACTGACGCTGCATGACCAGACGTCTGATGTCTTCGAAACTGGCCGTACGCATCTCGCCTACGGCTCGCGCCTACGACGGGAGCGGCAGCGCATCCGGGCGCGCGAGGAACTCAGGCGTGCCGTCAGCATCTTCGACCGCCTCGGGGCCCGCCCGTGGTCGGAGATGGCGCGAGCCGAGCTCGCCGCGACCGGCGAGACAGCGCGCCGGAGGGATGTCACCACCGTCCATGACCTGACTCCCCAGGAATTGCAGATCGCGATGCGCCTGGCCGACGGCCGGACGACCAGGGAGACCGCCGCCGCCCTGTTCCTGAGTCCAAAAACGATCGAGTACCACCTGCGGAGCATTTACCGCAAGCTGGCCATCGGCTCGCGAAGCGAGCTCACGGCTGTGATGCTGCCTGGCCCGGCCGACATGGACACCGTCGACAGTCCAGCCGAAGCCGGCACTGGAGTCAGCTGAACCCAGCGCCGGCCTCCAGCCTGGTCACCGCGTCACCGCGCGGCGGCTGCCGTGCTTGTCAACAGGAAGCGCTCGATCATAAGGTTCACCTGGTCAGGTACCTCGAACTGAAGGAAGTGGCCCGCTCCGACGGCCTGCCCGATCGTGACCGCGGAGTTGACCTCCTGCAGGTAAGACGAGCCATTCGTCGGCACGGCAGAGGCGATGACGAGAACCGGGACGGTGCAGTCGCGCAGCACCGCTGCCGCATCGAACGCGGCCATCGCCTTTGTCGTGGCGATCGCCACTTCGTCAGGGGCGGCGCACATTGTCCTGACGATCCGCGCCCGGCGATCGGCGTCGTCGGTCGGCAGGAACATCTGCTCGACGAAGTTCCGCCGCGCTTCAGCCGGATTCGGGCCTTCAAATCCCGGAAGCAAGCTGCCGGCGAAGTCCTTCCACACGTCCTTGCTCAGCGGCGGCGGATCGACCATGATCAGCGTTCCGACCAGGTCAGGAGCACGATCGCTCAGCGCGAGCGCAACCATGGAGCCCAGGCTATGGCTCACCAGGACAGATCGCCCCAGTCCTAGCTCGTGCCCCAGCGCCGCGACGCTGTCAGCCAGTCCTTCGATGGAGTACCCGGCTGGTCCCGGGCTCTGGCCATGCCCGGGCAGGTCCACGCTGATGACCCGGTGCGCGGCGGAGAAGTGCTCGAATTGCGGTGCGAAAAATCCGCGGTCCCCGCACCACCCATGCACGAACAGAACTGGCGGGTCACCTTCACCCGCCATATCGAACACGATCCCCGTCTGACTCGTCCCTGTCACGGCCCCGCGGTTCTGTCCTTCGATCACGCTCATGGCTTCCTCCTAGGTATGAGCCCAATTCGCAAACTAGGCCGACCCGGCCTGCTCCCGCTTCCGGCTGGGCCCCTAGCCGGGTGCGGCCAGCTGCCGCTTCGCATCAGGGTGCCCGATCGCCGGTCGGCCAGTTCGGGCGCTTGGGCCACGCCCGGCCGATCGGGCGGGAAATGGTCCTCCCTTTTCTGGTGACGATGCTGGAGCGTGCTGAATGACGACAGTGATGACCGGCCGGCAGCACGAGGGCCAGGACAGCAGCAATGGCCGCGATGGCGGCTGAGAGGGAATCCAGCCGGTCCCTGGCGGGGTCATGTACTCAGTCTGGCAGCACCGCGCCGGCCGTTGCGGCAGGCCGCACGGGCAGCTAACCCCCGCCGCCGGGCGGGCCAAAGCCCAGGCCACCGCCCTGCGCTACTACCCCTCACCCGACGGCACTACCATCACCCGCGCCGCCGTCACCACCGGCACCGCCGGCACCGCCGGCCCAGGTCAGAAGCTCTGATGCGGCTCTCGGCGTCGAGGCTTGTCGGGCCATGCCAGCAGCGCCGCCGGTCGGGATGCCTGATTCGAACAGCTACGCGGCCACTCCATGCGATCACCGGTGCTGTCCTTTGCTGCCGTCCTGTCCCCTGGCTTGGGGGTCAAGGTTTCGAATTATTCGCCTGACCTGTGGAGCTATGCGGACTCGAACCCCGGGCCTCTGACCGGAAAATGATGACCTCAGCCACGGCGCGGCAGCGAACCCCGGCTGGTAC
>OCZU010002853.1_pt1 | contig 10970 bp, 11 predicted proteins | sample 1539001 | NCBI WGS metagenome assembly OCZU01 (sample SAMEA3539306, study PRJEB22396) | soil metagenome | biome: tundra; feature: field; material: soil | place: USA | collected 2010-05 | depth 0.15 m
GCCAGGACAGCCAGCGCGGCAGGTACCAGGTCCGGTCACCGAGCAGGGCCAGCGCGCAGGGAACCAGGATGCCGCGCACCACGGTGGCGTCGAGCAGCACCGCCGCGGCCAGCCCCACGCCCAGCATCTTCAGCTGGATCAGCGACAGCGCGGCGAGGATCGAGAAGACCGCCACCATGATCACCGCAGCGCTAGTCACCACCCCAGAGCTGTTGGAGGTGCCGCCGATCACCGCATGGTCAGTGCTCGCGCCGCGGGATCTTAGCTCGCGGATCCGGCTCAGGATGAACACGTGGTAGTCCATGCTCAGCCCGAACAAGAACACGAACATGAACAGCGGAACCCACGGCACGATCGCGCCGTAGCCGGTGAATCCGAGCAGCCCCTGCAGCCGGCCATCCTGGAAAACCAGAGTGATCATCCCGTACGCGGCGCCGACCGACAGCAGATTCAGCCCGATCGAGACCAGCGGGATCGCCATCGACCGGAACGCCACGAGCAGCAGCAAGAACGCCAGCACGCTCACCACCGCGAGCACCAGCGGGGTACGGGAGTCCAGCGTGGCGATGTCGTCGTAGTTGCTCGCGGTCTCGCCGGTGACCGCCCAGCTGATACCTGGAGCCCGGCCCAGTGTCGCCGGCAGAAAACTGTCGCGAAGGGTCAGCAGAGATTTATCCGAAACGGAATCCGACCCGTTACCCGCCAATGGCACGTTGATCACCAGCGCCCGGCCGCCCGCTACCGCGGCAGCGGTGACCGGCTCGCGGATCGGCCCGCTCGCCGATGCCCGCGCCCGCAACTGCGCGATCGCGGTCAGCGTTGCTGGACTTCTCAGCTCGGCGGCGCTGCTGCCGGTCACGATCACCTGCGCCGGGGACGGGCTGCCAGGGAACGCGGCGGAGATCCTGGACAGCGTTCGCACGATCGGCAGGTTCGCCGAGAAGCCGCCATCCGGCGGATTGCCGAGCCGCATGCCGAGCGCGGGTGAGGCAAGCGCCAGCATCGCGATCGCTGCCACGGCACCCCAGGCAGCCGGATGGCGCACCACCCGGCGGACCAGAGCCGCCCACAGCCGGGACGGACGGGCGGCCGTGCGGCGCCTGCCGAGGAACGGGATCGCGCCCCGGTCGGCCCAGCCGCCGAGTAGCGACAGAAGTGCGGGCAGCAAGGTAAGCGAGCCGATCACGGTGACGCCGACGACTACGATCGCGCCGATCGCCATGCCGGTGAACACGTCGGACCCGGCTAGGAACAATCCGGCTAGCGCTGTCATGACGGTCAGCCCGGAGACTACTATCGCCCGGCCCGACGTCGCCGCGGCGATCCGCAGTGCCGCTGCCGTATCGCGCCCGGCAGCCCGCTCCTCCCGCTCCCTGCGAAGGTAGAACAGTGAGTAGTCGACCCCGACAGCCATCCCGATGATCAGCACGACCTCTGACGCGCTTGAGCCGATCGGCAGCCACTTGCCAGGTATGGCCAGCAGCGAGATCGCGCTGATTACCGCGGTGGCGGCCAGGAGCAGCGGGATGCCGGCGGCGATCAGCGCACCGAACACGGCAAGCAGCAGCACCAGCGTGATCGGCACCGAAGTCACCTCGGCCTTGCGGAAGTCGCCGGAGATCACAGCATTGGCCACCCGGTCGGTGCTCGCGTCGCCGGCCTCGGCCACGATCAGCCCTGGATGGCTGGCCGCAACGGCCGCGACCGCCGCCATCGCGGGCGCCACGGCCTGATCCTCGTTGTCCGAATTACCGGGGATGGTGAACGTGACGAGCACGCTGCGCCCGTCGGCGGAGACCAGGTTCGCACCGCTGCGGCCTAGCGGTGACCGGATCCCTGTCGCCGCGTGCGGCAGGCCGGCCAGTGCGGCGCTGACCTGCCGGACCGCCTGGCGCATCGCCGGATCGGCGGCGAAAGTGGCACCCGGTCCGCGTGCCTGGATCAATACCTTCTCAGCCGGCGGGCTGGTCACGTTCAGCCGCACCAGCGTCCGCTCGGCCTGCCCGGACTGTCCGGGATCGTAGGACTGCACGTTGCTGGCGCTCATTAGCTGGCCGACGATGAAGGCGGCTGCGACCAGCACGAGCCAGCTGATCACCGCGGTCTTGCGGTGCACCGCGCTCCAGCCGGCGATTCGCTCCACGATCGGCGCACGTGCCCGCGGCCGGCGTCCAGGATCGGCTTGGTGGTTTGTTTTCGGCAAGGCTGAACTCAGCGCATGACTCATGGAAACCTCTCACATCGGGTTACGTCCGGGATGGATCGGGCTGGTGGCTAGCCGTTCAACGGGCCAAGCGGACCTGGGCTGGCAAGTACCGCCATCGCCGCGGCCAGCGGATCGGCTGGCGCGCGAAGCAGGGAGCGGGAGACACCGGCATGCACACGGGCAGTAGCCACGAGCGCATAGTTAAAGATGAAAAACAGGACGAGGAAAGCGACAGCGGCTAGCAGCGCCTTCGGCAGGGTGTCGACGTACAGGCCGACCGCCCCAGGCCCGCGCGGGCCGTGCGGGAAATAGCCGACCGGCACGCCGTGGCTTGCCGGGCCGTTGAGATTGACGTAGCCAAGGTCGACGTTGCCGGCCGGCGCCCAGTACCACAGCGGCAGGGTCACCCCGGCCAGGATCACCAGCCACCAGCTGAGCACGATCGTGTCCAGGACGAATAGCGGCGGCCACAGCCCGATCAGCAACACCAGGTCGCGCCAGGTGGCCGGATCCCGCCAGCGGGTCCTGACCTGCGCCATGATTCCCGGCGTCGTGACCGGCCGGTACCCGCCGCGGACTGGCTGGGAGAATACCTGCCGCAGCAAGCCGCGCTCGACGTTGGCGCAGCCGCGCACCACGCCGGCGGCGCCGACTAGCAACGGGATCCCGGCCAGGGTAATTGCCAGCGCCGCCGTCGCCGTGACCGCGGTGATCGCGACGCAGAACAGCGCCAGGCTCACCACGAGATAGCTGGCCAGGTAGCCGGCCGCGGTCCACGGCGCGGCCGAGACCGCCAGCCGCAGCGGGTTGGGGCGCAATGTCAACCGGCTGGCTGGCCGCCCGCGGCCGCCGGGACCGCTCAGCGTGGTAGTGCCGTCCGCTTCGCCTGGCCGGCCGAACTGGCCTGGCTGGCCGACCGCCGCCATCGTCATCCCACTTCCCGCATCAGCTGCTCGACCGCCTGGACCTTCTCGGTCAGCTTCGCGAGCTGGTCGCGCAGTTCCCGCTGGTTGTCCACCGCGTCCTCGGCGAGCTTGCGGTAGGCAGCCATCGCGACCGCGTCAGCGCGGTGCCGCTGCAGCCGGAAATAGGACCAGACCACCACGGCGATCGCCGCGCATACGCAGAAGACAATGCCGACGCTGATCGTGATCGCCGTAAAGTTTGTCGCGCCGGGGCTGGCGAGCGTCATGCCCGTCATAGGTCGCTCTCTTTCACGTGGTCGTTAGATTCCTGACCGGCCGGGCCGGCGCCGCTGGCGCCAGCCGCCCGCACTACCTCGGCAATCAGCTTGGCTGTCAGCCGCAGCTCGAACGGGGCAAGCTCGAAGTACTTCATCGCCTTCCCGTCCTCGGACAGCTCCAGGTTCCCGGTCACCAGGCCGGCCTTCTCCAGCTTGTCCAGGTGCATGTAGAGCAGTGGCCGGGAAAGCCCGAGCCTGCGGGCCAGTTCGCTGACGTGCACCCGGCCGCCGGCCAGCTCTGCGATAACCCGCAGCCGGTGCGAGTTCGCCACGGCCGTGAGCACGGCGAGCAGACGTTCCTCACTGTTCAGCGTCGGCTCCGGTTGCATAGTCTTACTGACTTCTTCCACCTGTCAGGTAAAACTTACATATGAAGACAAGAGCTGTCAACCGGTTGGCGGCGGTACTCGGCTTGGGCCCGGATTACATCCAGTCGGCATGCCGGGGCCAGGCCAGCAGGGTCTCGACCACCTCGGGCGGCCCCTCGGCGGCCGGCGGCGCTGACGTACCGTACCGGCCCCGGTAGAACAGCAGCGGCCGCTGCGCCACGCAGTCCCCGAGCTCAAGCACGCGGCCGATCACGATGTAGTGATCGCCGGCCTCATGCACGGTCTGCACCTGGCAGCCAGCCCAGGTCAGCACGCCGTCGATGACCGGCGATCCAGCCGTGTTCGGCGTCCACCCGACATCGGCGAACCGGTCGGCGTTGCTCAGGCCGAACAATCTAGCCAGGTGCCGCTGATCAGCGGAAAGGACATTCGCGCAGAAATATTGCGCACGGGAAATCCGGGGCCAGGTCGTCGATGTCCGCGCGGGGCAGAAGAGGACCAGCGGCGGCTCAAGGGACAGAGCCGCGAACGACTGACAGGAGAATCCGACCGGCTCGCCGTCGTCTATCGCGGTGATGATCGTGATACCGGTGCAGAAATGACCGAGCACCTGCCGGAACCGCTCTGGATCGGGCTCGAACGCCACCGGCACGCGGAGTGGTTCCACGAAACACCGGAGCACCGGTGACGCGCCATTCATTCCCGTCCGGGCGCGAACGCGTGTCCCCACAGGCTGATCGCCGTAGTCTGCCTGCTCACCCACGTCGCGTCATCGACCAGCAGGCCGTCAGTGCCGTACTCGATGTCGAATCCGCCGGGGGTCTGCACGTAGAACGAGACCATCTGGTCGTTGGCGTGCCTGCCGAGCGTCGCGCTGAGCCGGCCGCCCCGCCGTGCGCAGCGGTCCATCGCGCGGCCGACCTCATCGAGGCTGGACACCTCGATCATCAGGTGCACGATCCCGGCGGCTGCGGCCATCGGGGCCAGCGCCAGGCTGTGGTGCCTCCGATTGCAGCCGAGGAATCGCATCATGGCAGGCGGCCCGCCGCCCGGCCGGCCGAACAGTTCCGGCGGCATCGCCATCGTGTCCCTGAGCCGGAATCCGAGCGCACCGGTGTAGAACGCGAGCGCCGCGTCGTCGTCGGCAGCGGGCAGCACGACGTGTCCCATCCCGAGGTTTCCGGTAACGAACCGGCTGCCGTACGGGCTGAACGCGGGCCTGGAGTCGAGCGTCGCACCGCAGAACAGTTCCACGGTGTGCCCGGACGGATCCTGCACCGTCAGCAGCCGGGCGACCCGGCGCGATGCCACCTCGCTGGCGGTGCCGTCCCTGGCCGGCGTTCCCGCCTGCTCCAGAGCCGCGCTCAGCGCGGCCAGCTCATGGCAGGTACCTACCTCGAATCCGGAGGCGAGCAGCCGGTCCTGGTCGCCGGGCACAATGACCAGCCTGGCAGGGAAGTCGTCCATCCGCAGGTAGAGCGCGCCCGGCTCGGGGCCGCGCCCCTCGATCATGCCGAGCATCCTGGTGCCGAACTCCCGCCAGGCGGCCACATCGGTAGCCTCGATCCGCAGGTACCCCAGTGACCTGATCCCGCTCACCGCAAGCTCCCTGCATCGCGCTGATCTTGCTCGCACACGCTGGTCGTGGCGCCGACGCCAGGTCCTTTCATCCGCTGCTCCGGTTCAGGAAGCCGATCGCCAGCGCGTTGAACTCGTCGAACTTCTCCAGCTGCGCCCAGTGCCCGCAACCGCCGAAGACGTGCAACTGCGCTCGCCTGATGCACTTGAGCGCCACCAGTGCGCCATCGAGCGGGTTGACCCGGTCTTCCCGGCCCCAGATCAGCAGTACGTCGTTGCGCAACCGGTGCGCCTCGCGCCAGAGCATCCCCTGATCGGCCGTGGCCGGGTCAAAGAACGAGCCGCCCATCGAGGCCATCGCCGCCAGCGATTCAGGGGAGCTGGCAACCCGGTAGCGCTCCTCGATCAGCTCGTCGGTCACCAGCTTGGGGTTGAAGACCAGGGTGCGCAAGAACGCGGCAAGCTTGTCCTTGCTCGGCCCCGGCGGCGCGGCGAACGCGATCAGGGCCTTGACCCCCTCGGTCGGGTCCGGCGCGAAGATGTTCAGGCTGAGGCCGCCTGGTCCCATCAGCACCAGCCGGCCGGCCCGGTCGGGGTAGTCGATCGCGAACCTGACCGCAGTGCCGCCGCCGAGCGAGTTGCCGATCAGGTGGACCTTCTCGATGCCGAGGTGATCGAGCAGGCTGGCCAGCGCGGCAGCGGCGAAAGTGAAGTAGTGGCCGGTCACCGGCGGAGCCGCGGAACTGCCGAAGCCCGGCAGGTCGAGCATCAGGGTACGGAAACGGCCGGCGAAGACTGGCATGTTGCGGCCGAAGTTAGACCATGCCGATGCTCCGGGACCGCCGCCATGCAGCAGCATCAGCGGCAGTCCGTCGTGCTCACCGGCCTCGTGATAGTGCAGTCGCGCGCTGTCGGTCCCGGTGGACCAGCGGACCTCGGCGAACCGGCTGGTCGCTTCGTAGTCGCTCACGGCGTCGGATCCGCGGCGGGCGGGTGGCGGAACTGGCTCTCGTAGTCGCTCACAGCATGGCGTCCGCGGCAGGCGGCAGTCCGAACTCACCGCGGCCGAACATGGACAGTGCCCGCTCCGGGTCGTTGATCGCATGCACCCGGCCGGCATGCGCGTCCCGCCAGAACCGCTGAATCGGGGTGCCGCGGCGCAGGGCCCGGCCGCCGGAGTTCTCGAAGAGCTTGTCCACCGCGCTGATCGCCTGGCCGGTACCGCGCACCTGATCCCGCCTGATCCGCAGCCGCAGCGGCATCGGAATCGGCTGGCCAGCTCGCGCGCAGGCCATCAGCTCGGTCATGTTGTGTTCAAGCGCCAGCCAGGCCGTGTCCACCTCAGCGGCCGCCTCGGCGATCCTGACCTGCGCGAACGGATCCTCGGCTACCTTCTGGCCGGTATAGGAGGTGCTGATCCTGTCCCGCTGGTAGGCCACGTGCGCCTGGTAGGCACCGGTCGCCATGCCGATGATCGGAGTCGTGATCGTGTAGGAGAAGATCGAGCCGAACGGGATCCGGTAGAGCGGTGCCGGGTTTGCCTCCTGGCCAGGGCAGGCGCAGCGGGAAACGTCCGCGAACCCCAGCGATCGATGCTCGGGCACGAACGCGCCTGGCACCACGATGTCGTTGCTTCCGCTGCCGCGCAGCCCGACGGTGTCCCAGACGTCCTCGATCGTGTAGTCGCTGGCGGGCACCAGGAAGGTGCGGAAGTCGACCGGATGGCCGTCGGCGTCGGTCACGATCCCGCCGAGCAGCACCCAGCTCGCGTGGTCACAGCCGGACGAGAAACTCCACCGCCCGCTGAGCTGATGCCCGCCGTCGACGGCCCGTGCCCGCCCGGTCGGCGCGTAGGACGACGACATCCTCGTGCCGGGGTCGGCGCCCCAGACGTCCTGCTGGCCGGCCAGCGGGAACAGGGCTAGCTGCCAGGCGTGCACGCCGAGCACCGAGGCGACCCAGCCAGTCGACCCGCACGCGCTGGCGATCAGCCGCACCGCGGTGTAGAAGGTCAGCGGGTCGGCCTCCAGGCCGCCGAACCTGGACGGCTGCAGCAGCCGGAAGAAGCCGGTCTCCGCCAGGGCCTTGACCGACTCGGCCGAGATCACCCTGGCGTCCTCGGTCTCCTGCGCCCGGTCCCGCAGCGCCGGCAGCAACTCCCCCACCGCGTCGATAACCGCGCTCCCGCCCGTGCCAATCCCGCCCGTGCCACTCCTGACCACAGTGCCCTCCGCCCCCGGCCCCCCGACATTCTCGTTCACCGGCCGCCCGTCCCTTCACTTCGTCTTTCGTGAAGGATCGGCCACGGAAAAGCGTGGCCGATCCTTCACGAAACTGCCAGCCCGCCGGACTAGACACCGATGGCCTGCTGAGAGGCGCGTGACTGGCCCCTAGACTAGAACATGTTCTAGTCTAGGGCTAGCACTGTGGGTCTAGGGCTAGCGCTGGGGGAGGCCCCATGAATGACCGGGACGGGGTCCGGCGGATCGAAGCCGGCGCGCCGCCAGCCAGGTTTGCCCGCGGCTGGCACTGCCTAGGTCTCGCCGAGTCGTTTCGGGACGGCGAGCCGCATGCCGTGCAGGCGTTCGGCACCAAGCTGGTGATCTTCGCCGACTCCGCCGGCGCGCTGCATGTGCTCGACGGGTACTGCCGGCACATGGGCGGCGACCTGACCGCCGGCACGATCAAGGGTGACCAGATCGCCTGCCCGTTCCATGACTGGCGCTGGGGCGGCGACGGCCGGTGCGCGAAGATTCCCTATGCCCGGCGGGTACCGCCGACAGCCAGAACCAGGTCCTGGCTGACGCTGGAGCAGAACAAGCAGCTGTTCGTCTGGAATGACCCCCAGCGCAATCCGCCGCCCGAGCACATCACCATCCCGCTGATCGAAGGAGCCTTCTCCGACCAGTGGTCGGACTGGAGCTGGGACTCGATCCTGGTCGAGCAGTCGAACTGCCGCGAGGTCATCGACAACGTCGTCGACATGGCGCACTTCTTCTACATTCACTTCGCGTTCCCGACGTTCTTCAAGAACGTCTTCGAGGGTCACATCGCGTCGCAGTACCTGAACACCAGATCACGTCCGGATGTCAGTACCGGATCGAACTACGCCTCGGGCGAGGAGACCACACTGCGGTCCGAGGCCGCGTACTACGGGCCGTCGTACATGATCGACTATCTGTGGCATGACTATCACGGCCTGATCATGGAAACCGTGCTGATCAACTGCCACTACCCGGTGACTCCGGACTCCTTCCTGCTGCAGTGGGGCGTCATCGTCAAGCTGCCACCGGGCGTCTCGCAGACTCAGGGGAAGCGGATCGGCGCGAAGTTCGCCGAGTTCATCTCGCTCGGCTTCACCCAGGACGTCGCGATCTGGATGAACAAGACCAGGGTCGACAACCCGCTGCTCTGCGCCGAAGACGGACCGGTCTACCAGCTTCGGCGGTGGTACGAGCAGTTTTACACCGATGTCGAGGACCTCACGCCCGACATGGTCGCCAGGTGCGAATTCGAGATCGATACCACCAGGGCGGTGCAAGCCTGGGATGCCGAGGTCGCGGCGAACCTGGCGGCCGGGCCGCACGAGGCCGGCTGAGATGAGCGATCTGATCGCGGGCTCGTGCCCGCGGGCAGAGCGGACCGGCTGAGGATGGCGGGCCCGCCTTCGGCCGCGCTGGCCGACGACCGGCAGTGGCGGTACTGCGAACTCGACTGCGCGCGATGTGGCGCCACCGTGGAGGTTGCCAAGTTCAGCCCGCAGCACACGTCCGTCCAGTGGAGCCAGGAAGCCGTGCTGCGCTGCGCCGAGTTCGCCGACCAGATCGCCGCTGGCCAGACATCCGCGCTGACCGCGACCTGCACTAGCCTGCGGGCCAGTATCGACGACGCGCTGGCCGACGGCCGCCTCGCGGTGCTGCCGCCATGACCGTGCCGCACCTGACCCGGCCCGCCAGCGGGCCGGCGGCCCGGTAGCGGTGAGTTCCGGGCGCACCTTCTACCAGGTGCCGGTCGCCGCGGTGATCAGCGAGACCGCCGACGCCTGCTCGCTGGTGCTTGACGTGCCGCCGGAACTAGCGGATCACTTCAGCTACCGGCCCGGCCAGTTCCTGACTGTCCGGATCCCGGCGCCAGGTGGCGGCAGCGTCGCCCGCTGTTACTCGCTGTCCAGCTCACCGGTGACCGGGGACTCCCCGACGATCACCATTAAGCGCGTGCCGTCTGGTTATGCCTCCAACTGGATCGCCGACACGGTGACCGCCGGCACAGTGCTTGACCTGCTGCCGCCGGCCGGAACTTTCACCCCGGCATCCCTCGACGCCGATCTGCTGCTGTTCGCCGGCGGCAGTGGTATCACGCCCGTGATGTCCATCCTTAAGTCGGCGCTCGCCAGCGGGCGCGGCCGGATCGTGCTGATCTATGCGAATTCGGGCGAGCGGTCGGTCATCTTTGGTGCCGACCTACGCGCTCTGCAGGCCGCGGCTCCGCACCGGCTGACCGTGGTGCACTGGCTGGACGTGCTGCAGGGCGCGCCCAATCCGACCGCGCTGCGCGAGCTGGCCAGGCCCTACGCGAGCCGCGAGGCCTACTTGTGCGGGCCCGATCCCTATATGGCCGTGGTCCGCCAGGCGCTGCGCGAGCTCGGCGTGCCGGGCGGGCGAACCCACGTCGAGCGGTTCCTGTCACTGGCCGAGAACCCGTTCGAGCAGGTCGAGGTGACTGGCGGCACGGACGCCGTCCTGGCGGTGAGCCTGGATGACCAGGTGCACCAGCTGAACTGGCCGGCTGGCACCCGGATGCTTGATGTACTGATAGATGCGGGCCTGGACCCGCCCTACTCCTGCCGCGAGGGCATCTGCGGCGCGTGCGCCTGCCAGCTCGTGAGCGGCCAGGTCGAGATGGCACACAACGAGGTGCTTGAGCCTGGCGACCTCGCTGACGGCTACGTCCTGGCCTGCCAGTCCGTTGCCGTCAGCGCCGAGATCAGCGTCCGGTACTCCTGAGCCCGGCAGCCGATACCCGGCCGGGAGTCACCCGATCGTCTCGCATGGGACGCCGCTGATCCCGCTGTAGTGCGCGCACACCTTATCGCCGCTCTTGAACTTGAAGCTGGGCGAGCCCCAGGTCTGGGTGTCGGTCCCGCCGACTCCGAGGTTGATAGCCGGGAAGGTATGGATGACCGTGCCGTTGTCGGTGATCGTGCCGGTTGTCATGACGGAGTGGCTATACGGGTTCTGAACCTGGGCGTAGATGTCGACGACCGTCGTCCCGCTGCCGTCGATCCCGATGCAGACGTTGGCGTTGCAGCCGTAGGCGCTTGGCGGCGGAACGGCGCCTGAACCGGCCGGCGCGGCGATGGTCTGAGTGAGAGCCGCGGCCGCGGGTACGACGGGCAGCGCGAGCCCAAGGCAGGTCACGGTGGCGACGATGAGTCCGAGCAGCGTTGTCTTCCTGAACATGGCAGTTCCCTCTAAATCGTTGGATCCGAGCCGCGAGCGGAATGTTATGACTTGCACGTCATTCGCCCGGGTTAGTAACGCTCCCACCCACCGGTGGAAGACGAGTTGCAGCAGCGTGGAAGCGACCGGTCGGCAGCGGAGAGTGACGCGGGCGG
>OCZU010002854.1_pt1 | contig 10966 bp, 9 predicted proteins | sample 1539001 | NCBI WGS metagenome assembly OCZU01 (sample SAMEA3539306, study PRJEB22396) | soil metagenome | biome: tundra; feature: field; material: soil | place: USA | collected 2010-05 | depth 0.15 m
TGCATGTGGGTGTGCATGAGGGACATGCTGTCGGCGTTGATGTAGCGCGGGTAGCGCAGTGGGTTACCTGGCCCGGCTTCGTGCCAGATCGAGAGCTCTGAGTGCGCGGGCGCTGAATCCAGCAGGTCCCTGATCTGACTGTCGAGCGTCCCCTTGAGCAGGTCAAGGGGATGTGGGCGGATGGAGAGCGTGGTCCAGGCGCCGGGCAGGCGGTCAGGCCACTTCGCCGGGAAGACGTTCTCGGCGTCGTAATAGATCCGGACGGCACGCGCGCCGTGCACGGCCGCGGTGAACGACTGGTAATAATTCCGGTTGACGCCGAAGGCGATGGGTGTGCGCGCTCCCGTCCCCGCCGTGAGGGTCGCCCCCGCGACGGCAACGCCGCTTAGCTGGAGAGCGGACCGGCGGGAGATGTCCGTCTTCTGATCAGGCCGGATCACTCCGGCACCTCGATAAGGTCTCTCACCGGCTTCCTTCGCACGAGCATGAGTTCTTCTTGATTCCTTCCTGTAACGATGACCGCGACGGCAACGCTAGTGACCATTACGGAATTAATCAACGCTTCTCCGTGTACTTCGCTGCTACCACGGCATCTCGCCGAGTCAGTGCTTGTGCAGGAGGAACGAGGCGCCAGTTAGGTTAAGAAATCGCGATGCCCTTTGACAACCAGGCCGCCTTCTGCCTTCGATCGCGAGGCCGCGCTCCCCGGGCGGAAGCTACGGTACGCAGAGAATCAGCCGCGATCTGGCTGCCCGGGCTCTGCTCCTGCTCGTCACGCCCGCCCGCTGCTCGGCTAGCGCATCCTGGACGGGCTGTCGCATTCCTGTTGTACTGAATGGGCCCTTGACGATATCGGAGCCTGATCATGCAATCGTCAGTTCCCGTGATCGACCTGACACCCTGGCTGAGCGGAGACGAGACAGCCCGTGCTGGTGTCGCGGCCCGGGTCGACGCGGCGCTCCAGAGCGTCGGCTTCTTCCTGATCACGGGCCATGGCGTGCCCGACGAGCTGCGCGCTCGGGTCCGCGCCGGGGCGCGGGCGTTCTTCGCGCTGCCGGGCGGCACCAAGCAGCGGTACGCGGTCACGGTGGCCGGCCGGGGCTGGCTGCCGGCTGGAGTCGAGGCGAATGGCTACGCCGAGGGAACGGCGACTCCGCCGGACCTGAAGGAGTCATTCGCGGTCGGCGCCGATCAGCCGACCGGTGACCCTGACGTCGACGGGTACTGGTTCCAGCCCAATGTCTACCCGGCCGAGGTGCCCGCGCTGGAGCCCGCTGTCGTGGCCTACCTCGCCCGGATGCGCGAGCTGGCGGACCAGCTGCTCGTGGTGTGCGCGGCGGCGCTGGGACTGGAGCGCGACTTCTTCACCCGGCACACCGGGCACGCCACGCACACGATGAACATCAACTGGTACCCGCCGATGTCGCTGGCAGGCGTGCCGGAGCCGGGCCAGTTCCGGATCGGCCCGCACACGGATTTCGGCACCCTGACCGTCCTGGACCGCGAGCCGGGCCGGGGCGGCCTGCAGGTGTGGACCGAGGAGGACGGCTGGGAGGACGCTCCGTTCACTCCCGGCGCTTTCACGATCAACACCGGTGACCTCCTTGCCCGCTGGAGCGGCGGGCGGTGGAAGTCCAACCGGCACCGCGTGCTCCCGCCGCAGGCCGAGGCGCCGGACGAGGATCTCGTCTCGCTCGTCTACTTCTACGAGGCCGACCACGACGCCGTGATCGAGTCGCTGCAGCCGCCGATCGGCAAGCCGAACGACTACGCGCCGGTGGTGTCGGCGGCCTTCCTGAAGAAGCGCCTGGACGCGATCACGGTTGGTTAGCTGCCAGCCAGGCCAGCCAGGCCAGCCGGGTCAGCCGGGCCAGCCGGCTGCGGCAAGGTGGCGACGAGCGCTTCGAGCGCGGCGGTCCAGCTTTCCCAGTAGGGGCGGCCGGGGTCAGCAGCGATGGCCCTGATGAGCTGCTGCCGGAATGGCTCCCGGTCGCCGCCGAGCGCGTGATCGACGACCGCCGCGGCGAGCGCGAAGACGGTGCTCTGCCAGGGCGCGTCGAAGGCCAGCTCGCCGTTGCGGCGGGGCAGGTCAAGCTCCGACAGGCTCAGCGTCCCGCTCACAGCCGCGCCACCCCGATCATCGAGTCGCGGGTCACCAGCCCGGCCAGTTCCGCTTCCGCCATGCCCTCGGTTCCCGGCGGGCGCTCGGGCAGCACCAGATAGCGGACCTCGGCGGAGGAGTCCCAGACCCGGACCTCGATATCACCGGGCAGCTCGCAGCCCATCTCGGCCAGCAACGTCCGCGGCTCCCGCACCATCCGGGCCCGGTACGGGGGGTCCTTGTACCACGACGGCGGCAGCCCGAGCACCGGCCACGGATAGCACGAGCAGAGCGTGCAGACGATGACGTTATGGACGGCGGGAGTGTTCGCCACGACCACCATGTGATCGCCTTCCGCGCCGCCGACGCCGAGCTCGGCGATCGCGGCGGTGCCATCCGCCAGCAGGCGCTCCCGGTACTGCGGGTCCGCCCAGGCGCGGGCCACGACCTTGGCGCCGTTCAGCGGGCCGGTCTCGGACTCGTAGCGGCGGGTGACGTCCTCGATGAATCCCTCCGGCACCAGCCCGCGCTCGGTCAGCAGCGCCTCCAGCGCCGCGACCCGCTGCTCGACCGGCGACACGGGTGCCGGATGATGATGGCCGTCCTCGCTCATGCTCGCTCCAGGTAGCTGTCCCACAGGTCCACGTGCACCGTCACGCCCCGCTGGCCGTCCTGCCAGAGGTCGGCGGCATCGAAGCGGACCGAGTAGGTCGGCTCGCGGCGGCGCGCGGTGCTGTGCGCCTCGACATCGGGCACCGAGTAGCTGCCGTCCAGCCGTACCACTGCCCCTGTCTTGCCCCGGATGTAGCGCGGGCAGCGGGTGTGACCGGCCGGGTGCCACTCGCGTACCCGGACCCGGTCGCCGACCCCGAAGCGCGGCTCCCCGACGTCGGGACCGGGGTCAGCGACGGGCGGCGCGAGGACCGGGCCGCTGAGCGGAAACCGCCCGCCGGCCCGCGCCTCAAGCTCGGACCGAGTCACCAGCCCGTGCTCGACGGCCAGCGTGGCGGCGGCGGTCAGCCAGTGCTCGTAGTAGCTGGACGTCAGGTAATGGCCGGGATCCATCCGCTCGATCGAGTGCCGGAACTCGCCTCCGCTCGCCTCGACCGCGCCGGCGACGGCCTCCATCAGCGCCCGGGCCACGGCCTCCCACCGGTCATGGAAGACCGGCTCCGCCGGCGAATGCGCCACCGGCCCGAGGCCCTGCATGCCGCCCAGATCATGGATGCCGTCCACAGGCCGACTCTACCCCTGCCGTGCGGCCAGCGGCCGGCCGCGAGACCGCCGCCCGCGCGGCCGGCCGCTCCCCGCGAGCGTGCTATCCGATGGAAGTCTGATAGCCGGCCCAGTACTCGTCCCTGAGCAGGCGCTTGTAGAGCTTGCCAGTAGCGGACCGGGGGAGTTCGGGCACGAAGTCGATGGTCCGCGGGCACTTGAAATGCGCGAGCCTGGCGCGGCAGTAGTCGATCAGCTCCTGAGCGAGGTCCGGGCCGGCGGCTGCCGGGTCGGTGAGCTGGACGACGGCCTTGACCTCCTCGCCCAGATCCTCGTTAGGGACGCCGATGACGGCGACATCCGCGACGGCCGGATGAGCGGACAGGAGGTTCTCGGTCTCCTGGGGATAGATGTTGACTCCGCCAGAGATGATCATGTAGCTCTTGCGGTCGGTGAGGTACAGGTACCCGTCCGCGTCGACGTGGCCGACGTCACCGACGGTGCTGGCCAGCCCGTCGGCGGTGCGGCTCTGCGCGGTCTTGCCGGGCTCGGCGAAGTACTCGAAGGCCGTAGCGCCGCGGAACCAGATGGTCCCGTCCACGCCGGCCGGGCACTCGTTCCCCTCGTCGTCGGCGATGAGCAGCTCGCCGAGGATGGTCGTGCCGACCGTGCCAGGATGAGCGAGCCATTGCGCGGAGTCGCAGAAGGTGAAGCCGTTGGCCTCGGTGGCGCCGTAGTACTCGGTGATGATCGGGCCGAGCCAGTCGATCATCGCCTGCTTCACGTGTGCCGGGCAGGGAGCGGCGGCGTGCACGATGCACTCGAGCGACGAGGTGTCGTACCGGGCACGGACGTCGTCCGGCAGGCGCAGCAGCCGGCTGAACATCACCGGCACCATCTGGCAGTGGGTCACCTTGTACCGCTCGACCAGGGCCAGCCACTGCTCGGCGTCGAAGTGCTCCATGAGCACGCACGTGGCACCCAGCCGGAGCGCCGCTGACACGCTCGCCTGCGGAGCTGAGTGGTACAGCGGCGCCGGGCTGAGATAGGTCATGCCCGCGCGGAATCCGAACATGGCGCGGACGAACGCCATCACCGGCAGCGGCTCGCTCGGCGCCACCTCCGGCAGGCCGCGCAGGACGCCCTTGGGCTGGCCGGTCGTGCCGGAGGAGTAGAGCATGGCCGTTCCGAGCATCTCGCCGGGAACGGGATCGCCCGGGTACCCGGCGACCGCGGCCTGGTAGGACTCCCAGCCGGCCGGCGGGTCGCCAGGTCCGGTGACCAGCATGCGTTCCACGTCCGGGCATTTCGCCGCGGCGGCCTCGGCCACCGGCCGGCGGGCGGCAGAGCTGAACAGCAGCCTGGAGCGCGAGTTGGCCACGATGTACGCCACCTCGCCGGGTGCCAGGTACGTGTTGATCAGGGTGTAGTACAGGCCAGTCCGCTCGGCGGCCCCCTCGATCTCGAGCAGCTGCGGGCTGTTCTCCATCAGGACCGCGATATGGTCTCCCCGCTGCAGGCCAGCGGCACGCAGCAGGTGCGCTGTCCGGTTGCACCGGGCCTCGTACTGGCCGTACGTCACCGTCTCGCCCGACGCGGCCATGATGATGGCAGGCTGGTCAGGGTGGTCTGCCGCATGCTGGCGCGCGTACACGCTTCCCCCTCATCCGCGACCCCGGTCGCTGCTCCGCTGAAGCCGAGGTTACCGGCGCTAACCGTCACTGAATAGCGCAGATCTCGCGGCTACGGCCCCCAGCCGTACACGCCGTTTCCGTTGGCCGTGAACAGCCAGCCGTCCGCGAAGACGCTCTGCGCGAAGTCCGAACTGCCCGAGATCAGGGTGCGAACGATGCGGCCGGTCCGCGCGTCAGCCAGATATACGGCATTCGGCGTCGCGCTGCTGCCGTAGGTGCCTACTGCGAGCACGCCGCCGCCATCCAGGGTCGGCGTGCCGATAACCCCGTTGGGCAGCCCGGTCTGCCAAAGCACTTTGCCGGTGACCGGATCGAGCCGCCTGATGGATCCCGGGTAGGTCTTCCCGCCGATCGCAGTCGAGGTGGCCGCCACGTACAGGTGCGTGCCGTCGTAGGCCGACGACGCGATGCACTGGGCCTTGCCGGTGCTGCCTGGACTTGTGGCCAGCCGCCGTTCCCACGCGATTTTCATGCTCGGCACTCGCAGCGCGTAGAAGATGCCGTTCTTGTTGCAGGCGCCGACCAGTGATCCGAAGAGGGCCGGCGACGCGCCGAAGTCGGTGTCGAACAGGCGCTGCGACGCCGGGGGCTGGAAGGACGCCACGCGCGCGAGGGTGCTCGCGCGCAGCTCGACGATCGACGTCGTGTCGTAAAGGTGCCGCGCGCCTGCCACCCCGTTGCCGGTGGAGACATAGACGTACTGGCCGGCCGCCGCGACGCTGGACCACACCGATCCGCCGGTCACGCCCTTCGGCACGTCGTAGTACCTGGCGAAGACCTTGCCCGTCGCCTGGGCATAGCCGATGATGCCGCCGCGTACCAGCGGGTTATCGCAGTGCGAGGAGACGCCGATATAGATCCGCCCGCCGGACACGGTCGGCGAGGACCACTGGAAGTAGTCGCTGACCTTCGCTGACGGGATCGCGATGACCGACCGCCACTTGAGCGACAGGTCCGATGCTCGCAGCGCGTAGAGATATCCGTCAGGCGCGCCGACGTAGACCGTGTCCTGGCCGTCCGCCGGGTCCCTGGCGACCGTCGCGGTCGCGATGATGCCGCCGGCCGTGCACGTCCGGCCGGGCTGGAAGCCGATGAAGACCTTGTCCAGCACCTTGCCGGTGCGCTCGTCGAGCTTGTAGAACCAGCCGGTCCTCGAGCCGATGAACACGGCACCGTCCGCGACGGTGGGGCTGGCGTTATAGGCGGGCCGGGGCTGACCTGGCTGATTCGGCTGGTCACCGACGAAATGCCAGTGCTGAACCAGCGCTCCGGCGGTGCCGGGCGTGATCGCGGCCTGCGCCCGGTTATCGGAGGTATGCGCCGGGCCGGCCAGGTAGGCGGGCCAGTCGGCTGGCCCGACAGCACCCGTCGCTGCCGTCTGGCCCGCCAGCGCCGACACCACCGCCGCCGTGAGGGCGGCGAGCGCTCCAGCTGTCCGGCGCGCAGGGAACCGTGCTGACCACCGCATGCGTACCAGTCCTTTGCTCAGGCGGGGTAATCGTCGATCACGTGCTCGCCCCATTCGGCCGTCGAGCCGTCGACGGCCTCCTGCACGGCGAGATGCGTCATGAAGGTACCCGGGCCGGCCCCGTGCCAGTGCCATTCGACTGCTCAGGACCGGGATCGCTGGCGTCACTGCCGCGACGGATGTGCACGCGCTCCTCCTCTGGCCGGGTCTGCTCAATCTACGGCTCGAGCTAGCCAGCCGCGGCGAAGGGCGCGCCCGGCGGGTCGCCCCACCAGCTGCGCAGGAAGCCGGCCGCGCGCTCGCAGGCTCCCGCCAGCGGGCCGTCCTGGTGACCGAGCGATTCGGCTATCAGCGCGGTGACTTTCTCCTCGACATCGGCGAGGACGTGCTGCGGCGTGGCCTCGCGCGCTGACCGGTAGCCGATCACGGCGCCGGCGTTGCACACGAAATCAGGCAGCGCGGTGATCCCCCGGCCTCGCAGGACCTCGGCTCCTTGCCGGGTATACGGGACGTTCGCCGCGGGCGCGACGACCCGGACGGCGGGCGGAAGCAACCCGGCGACCCGGCGGCCGATGACTCCCGGGCGGGTTCCCGGGACGAGGACATCGGCATCCACCGCCGTGAAGAGCCGGCCCGGCGGACTGGTCGGCAGGCCATAGCGTGCGACGCACTCGTCACCGTGCACGGCGCGTAGCGTGAGCAGCCGCCCGATGTCCAGCCCGGCGGGATCGGCGACGCATCCAGTGACCGTGGAAACGGCGACCACCCGGCCGCCGCGGTTCACGACCTCACCAGCCACGCCGCCGCCCACCTTGCCGAACCCCTCGATGGCGACCGACCGGCCCTCCCACCCCCCGCCGAGCCCGGCGCGCAGGGCCACTTCGGCCGCGACCGCGACGCCGTATCCGGTCAGGACATCCTCGAAGGGCATCCCGCCGACGACGGCAGTCATCGCGGCCGGCGCGGCGCGGCCCTCGCGCAGCAGAGCGAAATCCTCTTCGAACGTGCCCATATCCGGGCCGGTGAGGAACCGGCCCGCATCGGCCATCGGACGGATCTCCGCGCAGTACCTGGCCATCAGCCCGGCCCTCGCGGTGCGGTCAGCCGGATCGCCCGCCAGGCCGGCCTTGGCACCGCCGATCCGGTCGCCGAGCACCGCGAACTTGTAGGTCATGGCCCGGGCGAGCAGCGCGACCTCGGCGACGGTCACATCGGGCGCCAGGCGCGTTCCCCCGGCGGACGCAGCCGCGCCGGGAAGGTCGAACACGACGAATCCGGGGACCGTGCGTAGTTCGACGATATGGGGCTGGCCGGGATCGCGTCCCGGGTCAGGCGTTCCTCGCATGGGCATCTCCGAACTGTCCGGCGCCGTCGGCCGGCCCGGTCACGCCGATTCGGCAGTCCTTGTTTCCTCCGCGAGATGCAGCCTGATGACGGAGTCGAAGTCCGGATCGGGGGCCAGGCCGAGCCGGGCCGCGCGGTCGGTGCGGAACCGGGCCGGCCAGCCGGTGATGATCGCGGCCACCGCGGGGTCCGGCACCCAGTCGATCAGGGCGGCCGCCTCCGGTCCGGCCACCCGCTCCAGCGCGGAGACCATGTCGCTCACCGTCACGGTGAGTGCCGGCAGGTTGACGGCGCTGCGGCCGCCCCAGGCTTCGTCGGATGACGTGGCGGCCCGGAGCAGGCCGTCGACGGCCCGTGCCGGTGACGCCAGTGCCACTTCGGTTCGCGGATCAACCGGGCAGGCCGCGCGCTGGCCGGCGAGCGGCTCGCGGATGATGCCCGACAGGAAACCTGACGCCGCCGCGTTGGGCTTGCCGGGGCGCACGCTCACGGTCATCAGGCGGACGGTGCGCCCGCGCAGGTAGTTCCTTCTGCTGTAGTCGGCCAGCAGGTACTCGGCGATGACTTTCTGGGTGCCGTAACTGGACTGCGGATTCGGCAGCGTCTGGTCGTCCACGACGGCGGGGAGCGGGTGATCCGCACTGGCCCCGAACACCGCGACGGAGCTGGCGAAGACCACGACCGGGCTCGTTCCGAGGGCGCGGCACGAGGCGAGGAGCGACTCGGTGACGCGCAGGTTCGCTCGCATGCCGAGGTCGAAATCCGCTTCGCACTCGGCGCTGACGGCGGCGGCGAGATGGAAGATCACGTCGGCGCCGGCGAGCACGTCCTGGCCGCCCCGTCGGGGGTCAAGCAGCTCGGCGAGATCACCGCGGATCGCGGCCACTCTCTTGTCCGCGGCGAGATCGGCGGGAGCCGGCGCACGGTCGATGAGGGTCACCAGGGAAACGGGCCGCGCTGCCTGGCCAGCCGCGCCCAGCGAGCCCGCGGCCAGCAGGTCCCTGGCCAGGCGCGAGCCCAGGAAGCCAGCTCCGCCGGTGACCACCACGTTCGTCACGGCGTCTCCTGTCTGTGCCTGCCCGGGCGTCGATACAGTGATCCTAGGCGTTCAGCCGTTGCCGTCGGCTGGCGGGAAAGGGTCGCTGTGGTGCGGGACAACCTGCCGCCCGCGTCCGAGGTGTTCGGCGCCCTGCCCGAGCCCCGGCCGGACGGCGAGGCGCTCCGCGCGGCGATCCGGGCCAGGCGGGCCGCGGACCGGGTGCTGCTCGGCGTCCTGGATGACGATCCGACCGGATCGCAGTCCGTCCACGGCGTGCAGGTCGTGACCGTCCTGGACGAGGACGCCTGCGAGGCCGCGCTCGGCGGCGCGGCCGCGACCTGCTTCGTGCTGACTAACTCGCGCAGCCTCGGCGAGCGCGACGCGGTCCAGCTGACGACCCGGGCGGCCAGCGGCCTGATCGCCGCGGCCAGCCGCCGCGGCGCGCGGATCGACCTGATCAGCCGCAGCGACTCGACGCTGCGCGGCCACGTGATGGCGGAGGTCGGGGCGCTGGCGGCTGTCCGCCGGGAAAGCTCGGGCCGCGATGTCGACGGCGTGCTGCTGATCCCCGCATTCATCGAGGCCGGACGGCTGACGGCGGCGAACATCGGCTGGGCCCGTACCAGCAGCGGCCTCGTCCCGGTCGGCGAGACCGAGTTCGCGCGGGACCCTGTCTTCGGCTACGCCGCCTCCGATCTGCGGGACTTCGTCGCGGAGAAGAGCGGCGGCGCGATCAGCCGTGACGACGTGGCCAGTATCGGCCTCGCCGACATCAGGCTCGGCGGGCCGCCGCGGGTCCGCGACCTGCTGGCCGGCGTGCGCGACGGGACGTGGGTCGTCGTCAACGCCGCCGCGTACTCCGACCTGGAGACGGTGGCCTGCGCCGTGCTGCAGGCCGAGCAGGCGGGACAGTCGTTTCTGTTCAGGACCGGGCCGTCCTTCGTGCGGGCCCTGAGCGGCCTCGAGCCCAGGGCGCCGCTGCGCGGTCAGGAGATCCGGCCTGCCGCCGGGCGCGGTCAGCACGGCCTGATCGTGGTCGGTTCCTATGTCAGCCAGACGAGCCGCCAGCTGGCGGCCCTGCAGGCCAGCGGCGGCATCACCGGGATCGAGCTCGACGTGCCTGCTCTCCTGTCCGCCGGGGACGCGAACTCCGTGGCGACGGCGACAGCCCGGCAGGTGGTCGGCGCGCTGGAGCACGCCGACGTCCTGCTCTACACCAGCCGCACCCTCGTTCAGGGCAGCAGCAAGCAGCGCACTCTCGCCATCTCGCGCGCGGTCTCCGCGGCCCTGGCCCGCATTACCGGCCTGGTGCTGGCCGTCCGGCCCGCCTGGATCATCGCGAAGGGCGGGATCACCTCGCACGACCTCGCCGTGCAGGGCCTGGGCATGCGGCGCGCGGAGGTCGCCGGTCAGCTGTTCGACGGCCTGATCTCGGTGTTCCGCCCGGCCGATGCGGCGCCCGACGCGATCGGGATGCCGTACGTCGTCTTCCCCGGCAACGTCGGCGACGACCAGATGCTTAGCCAGGCGGTCGAGATCCTGCGCGCGGGCTGAGGGGCCGGCGCCCCGCACCGTCCGTCAGCTGCTCGAGCCTTCGTGACCGGCCGGACGGGAAAGCCGGTCCCGAACCGCGACCACGCCCTGGACATGCCGTACCGCGTCGAGAACGGCCTGGCCTTCATGATCGCTGCGAAGCGGCCCCATCATCGTCACGATGCCGTCCTTGACTGTCACGTCGAAGCCCGCCGCGGGCCGGGACAACAGATCGGGCAGTACCTGCCGGACCACTTCCAGGCGGATCTCATCGTCCGGGCGCTCGAAGATGGCCAGCACGTCGACCCGGCTGACGATGCCGACCAGCAGGCCGGCCTTGGTTACCACGGGCAGCCTCTTTACCTTGCGGTCATACATGCGGCGGGCCGCCTCTTCCACCGTGGCGTCCGCGCCGATCGTGACGGCGGGGCTGGTCATCAGGTCACCCGCGGTGATCCCGGCCGCTTTGTCGTCTTCCCTGAAATGCCGCAGGGCTGCGATCAGGCTCGTGCCGTCCGCCTGCACGGCTTCCTTGACGAGCAGATCTCCCTCGGACACGACGCCGATGACCC
>OCZU010002855.1_pt1 | contig 10963 bp, 11 predicted proteins | sample 1539001 | NCBI WGS metagenome assembly OCZU01 (sample SAMEA3539306, study PRJEB22396) | soil metagenome | biome: tundra; feature: field; material: soil | place: USA | collected 2010-05 | depth 0.15 m
GCCGAGTTTCCTCGAGGCGCTCGGCGGGCGGCCGGTGCGCGCCACGTTCTTCCTGCTCGGCTCCATGGCCGCGGCGGCGCCGCAGCTCGCCGGCGAGATCGCGCAGGCCGGGCACGAGGTCGGCGTGCACGGCTGGGATCACCGCTGCCTGACGCTGCGCGGCCCGCGGGCGACTCGCGACGACATCGCGCGGGCCGTGGACACGGTAGCCGCCGCGACGGGGGCAGCGCCCCGGCTGTACCGCCCGCCGTACGGGGTGCTGACCGGGGGCGCGCTGCTCGCCGCGCGGCAGCTGGGCCTGACCCCGGTGCTGTGGAGCAGCTGGGGACGGGAATGGGCCAGCGGCGCGACGCCGGAGTCGGTGTACTCGATGCTGACCCGCGACTTGCGCGGCGGGGGGACCGTCCTGCTGCACGACTCCGACTGCACCTCGCGCCCCGGCTCGGCCCAGGCGGCGCTTGGCGCACTGCCGCTGCTGCTCGACGAGTGCGAGCGGCGCGGCCTGCGGGTCGGCCCGCTGGGCGAGCACGGCCTGCGCTAGCTGAGCGAGCCCCCGATGCCACCGAGCGAACAGCAAGGACGTCTCCAGCGGGCCGCTGGCGCGCATCTGCGGCAGCTCCTGCTCAGGCAGGGGCCGTACCGGGACCGGTGGGAAGCCCATGCCCATGACGTGCGCCGGAGCCAGCTCAGCCAGGCCGCGATCTGCCAGGTCATTGCCGGGCACCTCTGGGAGACGGGCGACCGCGACGAAACCGACCATGCGCTTTCCCGGAAGCTCAAGGACCGGGTAAGCAGGGCGCTCAATGGTGACGGGCTGAGCCTGCAGACGCTGCGCTGGTTCGAGGAGGCATTTGCGCTGTCCCCGCATGACGCGCAGCGGGTGCATGAGCTGTACCGCGGGAATCTGCACCCGCTGACCATCATCGGCACGATGCCGCCCCCCGGCCCGGCCAGCGGAATCAGGCCGCCGGTGCACGAGACGACGCTGCTCTTCGAGCATCACGTCATCGGGCGCGATGGCCTGCCTGCCCGGCACCACACGCAGCAGACGATCCGCTCCGTGGTTGACGGCCTGACCAGCTACCAGTACCGGATTGATACTGCCGAGGCCGAGGTGCGGGTCACCCGCGGCGGCACGGCGGGGCAGTTGTACGCCATCGGCCATGGTTTCTATGCGGTCGACATAACCTTCCCGCATCCGCTCCTGTACGGCGAAGAACGCTACCTGGACTACTGGACGCTCTTGCATTACTCAGCGGCTCCGGAGCCGGAGTTCCGGCGTGGCTCGCATCCGCGGACGGAGCACCTGGACATGCGGGTGGAATTCAGTCCCGGCAAGCTGCCGGCGAATCTCTGCTGGGCCGAATGGTCGGACTACCGGGACCTGTGGGGCGGCATCGTGGACGCCGAGGCAGTGCGCCTGGACGAGGAGCGCTCGGCACACAGGTACCTGGAGGCGATCGAGCGCACGGTTGTCGGGTTCTACTGGGAGTGGTGAGTTTCGCCGGCGGGACTGCCCGCCGGGGCCTTGCCGGACCAGGCAAGCGAAGAGGGACCCGCGATGGCACGTGTATCTGCCCAGGCCGCGCCGCCAGGTGCCGGCGAGGAGCCCGGCGGTTACGGGCGCCGTCAGATCCTGCTGATCTTCTCCGGCCTGATGCTGGCCATGCTGCTGGCCGCGCTCGATCAGACGATCGTGGCCACGGCCCTCCCGACGATCACTGGTGACCTGCACGGGCTGAACCACATCGCCTGGGTGGTGACGGCCTACCTGCTAGCGGTGACCGTGGTCATGCCGATGTACGGGAAGGCCGGCGACCTGCTCGGCCGCAAGCCCGTGTTCCAGTTCGCGATCGTGGTCTTCCTGCTCGGCTCGGCGGCCTCCGGCCTGGCGCACTCGATGGACGAGCTGATCGCGTTCCGCGTCGTGCAGGGCGTGGGCGCGGGCGGGCTGATGATCGGCGCCCAGGCGATCATCGGGGACGTGATCAGCCCGCGGGAGCGCGGCAAGTACCAGGGGCTGATCGGCGGCGTCTTCGGGATCGCCTCGGTCGCCGGGCCGCTGATCGGCGGTTTCTTCGTGGACAACCTGACCTGGCGGTGGATCTTCTACATCAACCTGCCCATCGGCATCATCGCGCTCGTGGTGACCGGGATCGTGCTGCGGCTGCCGAAGCCCAGTTCCAGGCCGCAGATCGACTACGCCGGCATCGCGCTGCTCGGCGGCGCGGCCATCTGCCTGGTGCTGCTGACCAGCCTGGGCGGCACCAGCTACCGGTGGGAATCGCCGGTGATCATCGGCCTGGGCGCCGGCACGGTCCTGCTCACGGTGGCCTGGCTGCTGTCCGCACGGCACGCGGCGAGCCCGGTTATCCCGCTCCGGCTGTTCAGGGACCCGGTCTTCTCGCTCGCCTGCGGGATGAGCCTGATCCTCGGCATCGCGATGTTCGGGGCGATCAGCTTCCTGCCGACCTACCTGCAGATCGTCACCGGCGTCAGCGCGACGGAGTCCGGCCTGCTGCTGATGCCGCTGATGGCAGGACTGCTGCTGACGTCGATCACGTCCGGCCGCCTCATCGCCCGAACCGGCCGCTACCGGATCTACCCGATAGCCGGCACCGCGCTGGCGGGCCTTGGCATCTACCTGCTGTCCACCATGGGAGCTGGCACCTCGCATCTCACCTCGAGCCTCTACATGGTGGTACTCGGCCTGGGTATCGGCCTGTTCATGCAGGTGATGGTGCTGATCGTGCAGAACAGCGCGGCCCGGGCCGACCTCGGCTCGGCGACCTCATCGGTGAACTTCTCCCGCCAGATCGGCAGCACCGTAGGGGTCGCGCTGATCGGCGCCCTGTTCATCCACCGGCTCACCCAGCGGCTCGCCGCGCACCTGCCGGCGGCCGCTGCCGCGCACATCAGCGCCCAGGTCAGCTCGATCACGCCGCAGGGCATCGCGCATCTGCCGGCGCAGGTCCGGCACTCGATCGTGGTGGCCTTCGCCGAGGCGCTGCCGCCCATCTACGCGTACCTGGTGCCGCTGCTCGGGATCGCGTTCGTGCTCGCGCTCCTGCTGCCGGAGCGACCGCTGCGGACGCACGCGCACCTGGACGGCAGCAGCCCTGCTGGCCCGCCGGGGGCGGGGCCGGATGGGCCGGCCGCAACGGAGGCGGGGCAGGCACCATAGTCGGGACCGCCGTACGCGCGGAGGGTCAGGTGGTTCGCTTGCGGCTGCGGCCGACTGAGGCGGCCGCGCCGGTGAGCCCGTAGGCGGCAGCGCCGTGCCACAGCGCAGTAAACGCGCCGCCGAACATGCCGCTGCCGCCAAGGATGACGGAGAGCACGAAGACGACGGCCGCGCAGGCTATGCCCGGCAGGATGGCAAAGCGCCACGGGTTCTGCCGGGCCCAGCGCATCGCCCGGCCGGACCTGGAGCTGAGCGCGGCCCCGCCCGCGGCCACGGCGAAGAAGGCCACGGCACCGGCCGACAGCGAACCCGACAGGCCGATGTGCGCGCTCATCAGGTGCAGGGCCAGGTCGCCGCCCGTGACGACCACGCCTGCCGCGCCGGCCACTGCCCATGGAGCCTGCGAAATCGCAGCGCCGGAGACCGCCATCTCCTCACGCCGGGTCAGGCCTGGCTCATCCTTGCGCGTTGGTGCCGACATCGTCACTCCCTGGATCGCGGACGGGCACACTCGAGACTCAAGATATATCGCTTCTCTGCAAAGCGCGAGTCCTTAGCCCGAGTTCGCAGCGCGAGTTCGCGCCCGAATCTGGGGGCCTTGGCGCTATCTGGTGCCGGCCCGGCCGTCGCGCTGCCATGCGTCACGTCGGCCGGGAGCGCGCCGTCTCCAGCTTGGCGCGCAGTCCGGCTAGATCGAGCGCGACAAGGACATGGCTCGCGGTCGGGGTGGGCCGGCTGATGGCCAGCCAGGAGGGGGGATCGTCGTTGCGGATGATCTGCCATTGGTCCCCGTAGTCGCCCAGCATCCCGGCAAGCTCAGAAGTCTGCTCGTTCTTAGCGAAACAATAGATAGCAATATATGGCGATGCAAGGCCTTCTAAATATTTGCGCAGGTCAAGGGAGCCTTACGCTGATCTTGTGAGTGATCACCCGGAGATCAACAACACGGGTCCACAGCTTGTCTACGTTCAGGTGGCTGATCACATCACAGGGCGCATCGTGCGCGGCGAACTGGCGCCCGGCGACAAGCTGCCGGCTGAGCGCGACCTGGCTGAACACTACGGCGTCGCATATCTCACCGTCCGTCGCGCTATGCGCCTGCTCCGCGAGCGCGGCCTTGTGGTCAGCGTCGTGGGACGAGGCACCTACATCAGCGACGGCGCCGGCGGGTTGTCCTGACGAGCCAGCGCCCCGTGCTGCAGGGCGACGCGAGAGGCCGGAGCGGGCGCTGTCGGCGACTCGTCCTGACGGCGCCCGGGCAGGCGTTTCGGGACGGTGCGGGCAACCGGCGCATCTCGCTGGTGTGATCATGCGGCCTGCGGGAATCACCCGGTGGCGGTCATGATGGAATCCCGAGCCGCTGGCTGGCAGGTTTCCACAGGTCAGGAGGTTGCATTCAGCTCCTCTGCAGCCGCCGTAGAGAATCCTCAGGAAGCCTTCAGCTAACCTCCAGGCCATTGATGCTTACTGGAATCTGTACGGGTAAGGCAGACAGCAACGCGCGCGGCCGGGCAGTGTTTCGACGCCGAATGGAAAGTACGCTGGACCGGGCAGAGGTGATGGGAATGCAGGAAGACCAGAACGGCAGCGGAGACCAGGCGCCAGCCGGCGGCTGGGTGCCGCCTGCGGACGAGGACGTCCAGCAGGCGCAGGATGCTGCCCGGCAGGCGCAAGACCCACTGGTCTGGCGTGACGGCGACGAGCCGGCTGGGCATGATGCCGGGATTCCGCATGCCGCAGGAACCCCGGCCTCGGCGGAGACCCCGCGGGCTCCGGCTTTGACGGAGAGCCCTCAGGCTCCCCAGCCGCCGCAGGCCGGCAAGCCCGACGTGGGGGCCAGTGACCCGGGTGCGCTGCCCCACGGCAATGCCACCGCGCCACTCCCAGCTGGCGGTGATCACGGCCAGCCAGCCGGGCCGCAGGCCCCGCCATATCCGCTGCCCGCCACGCACGGCCAGCCCGAAGCGCAGACGTGGGCACATGGCCAGCCGGGCGGCTACGGCCAGCCAGGGGCGCCGGGCCAGCCTGGCGGGTACGGCCAGGCAGGCGGGTACGGTCCGCCTGGCGGCAATGGCCCGCCCGGCGGTTACGGGCCGCCCGGAAGTTACGGGGGCTACGGCGGATATGGTGCTCCGCCGCCTGCCGACTACATCCAGCAGGGACCGGCGGCCCCTGGCCGCGGCCGCGGGCGGACCCTGGTGACCTACGTGGTCGTGGCTGCACTCGCGGCCGGCATCGGGGCCGGAGCGGTCCTGGCCATCGACCACGGCTCAGCCCGCAACTCGGCCGCCGACCAGCAGCTGCAGCAGCGGTCCGGTCTTGGCCGGGGCATCGGCACCGGCCTGAGCCGCTCGACCGAGCAGGCCATCGTCAGCAAGGTCAACCCTGGCCTGGTCGACATTACGAGCAACCTTGGCTACTCCGGGGGGACCGCCGAGGCCACCGGGATGATCATCAGCCCCTCCGGCCTGGTCCTCACCAACAACCACGTGATCGACGGCAGCACGAACCTGACCGCGGCAATTGTCACGTCGGGCCGGCACTATCACGCCACCGTGGTCGGCTACGACCGGACCGACGACGTTGCCGTGATCAAGCTGACGGGTGCGGCTGGCCTGAAGACGGTTCCGATCGGAAACTCATCGGCGGTCAAAGTCGGCAATTCGGTGGTCGCGCTCGGCAACGCCGACGGCCAGGGCGGCGCGCCTCACGTCGTCGGCTCCATCACCGGCCTGAACCGGACCATCACCGCCAGCGACGAGGGCAGCGCGACCGGCAGGGAGACGCTGCACGGGATGCTGCGGACCAGCGCGGCGATCGTGCCCGGCGACTCGGGCGGCCCGCTGGCGAACGTCAACGGCCAGGTGATCGGCATGAACACCGCGGCGGCAACCGGGAGCCTCGGCAGCCAGCAGGATGTCGGCTTTGCGATCCCGGCCAACAAGGCGGTCACGATCGCCAGGCAGATCGAGACCGGCCAGACAGGTGGCGGCATTATCACGATCGGGCTGAGCGGGTTCCTTGGCGTCCTGGTGCCCGGCCATAAGGCCGCCAACGTCACGAGCCCGCAGCAGCAGCGGAAACTGCAGCTCAAGGAGTTCAGCGGACTCGGCAACGGGCTCGGGGGCAGTCAGCGCTGCCTGGTCAATGACCAGAACATGGCCATCCCGAACAAGATCGCGCCGGTGAATGCCGGCGTGCTGATCGACGGGGCGCTCTGCAACACGGCGGCGGCCACCGCCGGTGTCTCCGGCGGGGATGTCATCATCTCGGTGGACGGGCACGCCGCAACGTCGCCCACGTCACTGACCAACCTGATGGTGCAGTACCGCTCCGGCCAGCAAGTCACGGTCGTCTGGGTGGACCCGTCCGGCCACAAGCACACCAGTGGCATGACGCTCACCGCGCACCCGCCGTACTAGACGAGATAGCGATATCCCGCCGTTCCGGTCAGGACCCGTTCCGGCCAGGACGGCGGGCGGCGGTCGGGTCAGGACGACAGCCAGGCCCGCATCCGGTCCTCGCACTCGCCGATCTCGCTGACCGTGACGTGCTCGGCGGCAGTATGCGCCAGTTCCGGGTCACCCGGCCCGTAGTTGACCGCGGGGATGCCTAGCGCGTCGAACCTCGCCACGTCCGTCCAGCCCAGCTTGGCCCGCGGCGTCCCGCCGACCGCCGCGACGAACGCGGCCGCCGCCGGCTCCGCCAGGCCCGGCCGGGCGCCGCCAGCCACATCCATGACCGTGACGTCCCAGCCGGCGAAGACCTCGCGGACATGCGCCTCGGCATCGCCGGGAGACCGGTCCGGGGCGAACCGGTAGTTCACCGTGAGCACGCACTCGTCCGGGATCACGTTGTTCGCCACCCCGCCGCGGATCCCGACGGCGTTCAGGCCCTCGTGATAGGTCAGCCCGTCGACCTCCGGCTGCCGCGGCGCGTAATCACGCAGCAGGTCGAGGATGGCACCGGCACCGTGGATGGCGTTGCGGCCCTGCCATGACCGGGCGCTGTGCGCACGCTGGCCGGCCGCGCGGATCTCGGCCCGCATCGTGCCCTGGCAGCCGCCCTCGACGACGCCGCCGGTCGGCTCAAGCAGCACGGCGAAGTCACCCGCCAGCAGCCCGGGGCTCCGGCGGCTGAGCCGCAGCATGCCGTTGCGCTCCGCCTCGACTTCCTCGCAGTCGTAGAAAACGTAGGTCACGTCCCTGGACGGCTCAGGGACTGACGCCGCGAGGCGGAGCTGGACCGCCACCCCGGACTTCATGTCACTGGTACCACAGCCGAAAAGCAGGCCCCGTTCCAGATGTGACGGGAGATTGCCGGCCACCGGCACGGTGTCGATATGGCCGGCCAGCACCACCCGGTGTGGCCGGCCGAGGCCGGTCCGCGCGACCAGGGCGTTGCCGTCCCGGTGCACGGTCAGGTGCGGCAGCGCGCGCAGGGCCGCCTCGATCGAGTCGGCCAGCGGCTGCTCGGCGCCGCTCACCGACTCGATGTCGACCAGGCTCGCGGTCAGCTGGACAGTGTCCTGGGAAAGATCTAGCGCCACGGCGGCAGCATAGTCTTCGGCATGAAATAACTGACCGTAAGCATCGACGCCCGAGCGGGGAGTGCCATGTTCCATGTCGGTTCCGAGGTCGGCCGCCTGCGGCAGGTCATCTTGCACCGGCCGGACCTGGAGCTCAAGCGGCTCACCCCGGACAACGCAGCCGAACTGCTCTTCGACGACGTGCTGTGGGTCGCGGAGGCACAGTCCGAGCACGACGCGTTCGCCAGCGCGCTGCGTGAGCGCGGAACGCAGGTGCACTATTACGGGGAACTGCTGGCCGAGACGATGCAGATTCCGGCGGCCAGGCAGTACGTGCTCGACCGGGTCTTTGATCCGCGCCGGCACGGGCCGCTGGCGGTAGACGCACTGCGCGGCGCCCTGGAGGGACTGGACGCTGCGAGCCTCACCAGGTTCCTGATCGGCGGGATCACCAAGCGCGAGATCCTCGACATCGTGCCCGAGCCGAAGAGCATCGCGTTCCACTCCCTGGACGCCGACGGCTTCGTGCTCGCCCCGCTGCCGAACCTGCTCTACCAGCGGGACACGTCCTGCTGGATCTACGGCGGGGTGTCCATCAACGCGATGCGGATGCCGGCCCGGATGCGGGAGACCGTCAGCGACGAGGCAATGTACCGCTGGCACCCGATGTTCGCGGCCAGCGTCTTCGAGATCTGGTACCACGGCGCGGACAGCGCGCCCGCGTCGATCGAGGGCGGCGACGTGCTGGTGATCGGCAACGGCGCGGTCCTGGTCGCGATGAGCGAGCGGACCACCCCGCAGGCCATCGAGATGCTCGCGCACCGGCTGTTCTCGGCCGGCGCCGCCGACTGCCTGGTGGCGATCGACATGCCGAAGCGGCGGGCGTTCATGCACCTGGACACCGTGCTGACGATGGCTGATTACGGGGTGTTCATCAAGTACGCGGGGATGGGCATGCTGCCGTCGTACACCGTCGAGCCGGGCAGCGGGCCGCGTGAGCTCAAGGTCACCGATCACCCGCCGGAGGACATGCACGGCGCGATCGCGGCGGCCCTCGGCCGGAGCCGGATCACCGTGCTGACGGCAACCCAGGACGTGCACTCGGCCCAGCGGGAGCAGTGGGACGACGGCTGCAACGTGCTGGCGGTCGAGCCCGGCGTCGTCGTTGCCTACGAGCGGAACGTGACCACGAACACGTTTCTGCGGGAGAACGGCGTCGACGTCATCACCGTGCGCGGCAGCGAGCTCGGCCGGGGGCGGGGCGGGCCGCGGTGCATGACCTGCCCGATCGAGCGCGACGCCTGAGCTTTAGCGGGATTTGCACCCATTTGGCAACCAAGCGGCGCACGCGGCTGCCACCTGGGTAACTCATCCTGGGCGACATGCGCGAGAACTGCGAAGGCCCAGTAAACGGCAGAATTCTCGCCGTGACAGCTGACCCGGCCGCCGCTTCGCTCGCGCTGCACGTGCTCGGCGAGCGGGGCGGCTTCGAAGTCGTCCACCTCGACGATCCAGTCATCGCGATCAGGCGCATCAGGTCCGAGCGATGGGATCTGGTCCTGGCAGATCTCCGGCTCCCCCGGATGAGCGGCCTTGATCTGGCCCAGTGGGCCAGCAGGACCCGGCCCGAACTGCCGATCATCGTGGTTACCGACGGGGCGGCCCGGCCCGACGAGGTCGCCCTGCTTCCGCATCACGCAGACGAGGTGCTGCACAAGCCGGTGCCGCCCGGGCAGCTCAGCACGGTGGCCGCCGGGCTGATCGGCGCCGCGCGCAGGCGGTCGCCGTGCCTGTCACCTGGCGTCGTGCATGACCAGGCCCAGGGTCCGGCGCCTGCCGGAGCGGACCACGCTGACCCCGTGCCGGACGGGCGCGGCTGACCAGCCACGCTGCGACGGCACCGGCCGCTCGCTGGTCGTGAAGATCAGTGCCTGGCCCTGGCCCAGCGTGGTCACCGTGCCACGGGACTGGGCACGCGGCCGCTGCTCCACGAGCAGGAACTCGCCGCCAGTGTGGTCGGTGCCGGGCGCGTCGAGCCCGATCACGACCTGCATCGGGAAGTACAGGTCCCCGTACAGGTCGCGGTGCAGCGCGTTCCAGTCGCCGGGGCCGTAGCTGAGCAGCAGCGGCGTGGGCCGCTGCTGGCCCGCCGCATGGCACTGGCCCAGCCAGTCGGAGAAGTCGTCCGGCCAGGGCGCCGGCCGCCTGAGCTGCGTGGCCCAGTCCCTCGCGATCGGCAGCAGAGGCGGCCAGAACGCCGCTCGCAGCGCGGCGACCGGCGCCGGGACCGGGTCGGCGAAGTAGCGGTACTGGCCGCTGCCGAACCGGCGGGGCGCCATGTCGATCGTGGACCGGAAAAGGCCCTCGTCACCGTACAGCGTGGCGATGTCGGAGCATTCGGCCGGGGAGAGGACCGGGTCGGTCAGCGCGCAGCCCAGCTCGTTCAGGTCGCTGGCCAGCTGATCCCAGCCGAGCGCGGCCACGCGCCCGGACGGGGCGACGGCGGTGTTGATTTCCGTGATCATGATGCTGCCTCCAGATCCAGTAGTGCCCGCTTGGCCTCGGTTCCGCCGACGTACTGCCCGATGGAGCCGTCGCCGCGGACCACGCGGTGGCACGGGATGACGAGGGGCAGCGGGTTCCGCGCGCAGGCAGTGCCGACCGCGCGGACCGCCGCCGGGCTGCCCGATGCCGCGGCCACCGCGCCGTAGCTGGCGGTCGTCCCGTAGCCGATATCCCTTAGGTGCTCAAGGACGATCCGCCGAAACCCGTGCGCCAGCTGCAGGTCGAGGCTCAGCCCGAACGCGCGGCGGGCCCGGGTGAAGTACTCGTCGAGCTCGCGTGCGGCGGCGTCCAGCCGGGCCGGCGCATGCAGCACCCGCGGGCTGACCTGGCCGGCCAGGTCGGACAGGACCGCGTCGTGGTCCTGCGCCGGGTACGCGACCCGGACCAGGCCGCGCTCGGTCGCGGCCAGCAGCAGCTCGCCGACCGGGGAGTCGACGGTGCGGTAGGCGACATCGAGGATGCCGTCGCGCGCCGCCTGGCTGGCCAGCCGGGCGCGGAGCCCGCGGTAAGCGCGGGCGTCTACGGCGGCCAGCGGCGACAGGAAGCTGGTGTCGTGCTCTGTGGTCATCATGGTGCTGTCTCCGGCCGATAGATGTTGCGGAGGGCGGCGATGCCGTCGGCGGCACTGCGCCGCGCCGCGGCCTCGCTGGTGCCCAGGAGCTTGCCGACCTCGCGGTAGGGCAGGT
>OCZU010002856.1_pt1 | contig 10963 bp, 10 predicted proteins | sample 1539001 | NCBI WGS metagenome assembly OCZU01 (sample SAMEA3539306, study PRJEB22396) | soil metagenome | biome: tundra; feature: field; material: soil | place: USA | collected 2010-05 | depth 0.15 m
CCATAGAAGAAGCAAAATGGGAAGAACCACCGCCTGTTAAAAATAAATTTTAGCAATTTTCGCAGATTCTTCGGTATTTTCGATGGGCAGCTTCCGGGGGCGCCAACGAAATCAAACGGGCCAAGTGGTCAGCCGTTCGTTTCCGAGCTGGCCTCGGGAGAGTCGGGATGCAAACCAAGCTGTTTCAGTTTTTCGCGCAAGGTGAACCGGGACAAGCCCAGCCAGCGCGCGGCTTTTGCTTGATTGCCTTCGGCCAAGGTGATGGCTTGCGTCAGGATTTCGCGTTCGGCCTCGGCGAGCATGCGGGCGTGAGCGTCCAGTAATTCGCCTTGCTGGGCACGCGCCAGCAAATCACCGGCGAAGACAGTGAAGGCATGACCAGTCGAAGCCGACCCGGCATTGCGGGCGGCAAAGGTTTGCCGAACGGCATCGGCGTTGATCGAGAGTCCGCGCGCGCCGAGCAACAGGCGGCGGGTCATGTTCTCTAATTCGCGGACGTTGCCCGGCCATGAGTCGGCTTGCAACGCGGCCAAGGCTTCGGAGGTAATTGTCGAGCTTTCAACGCCGAAGTCCGTGGCGTATTTGCGGAGGAAGTGTTGCACCAATACCGGAATGTCCTCGCGCCGTTCGCGTAATGGTGGGAGTTGAAGACACACCACGTTGAGGCGATGGAACAGGTCTTCGCGAAATTTCCCCTCGCGAATCATGGCTTCCAGATTGCGGTGAGTGGCGGCGAGGACGCGGACATCCACGGAAATCGCTTCGGCGCCACCGACGCGCTGAAAGGTTTGTTGCTGGAGCACACGCAGCAGTTTTACCTGCGTATTTGGCGGCAGGTCGCCGATTTCGTCGAGAAAGAGCGTGCCTTTGTTCGCCTGCTCGAAACGACCGATGCGCCGCTGATCTGCGCCGGTGAATGCGCCGCGTTCATGGCCGAACAGTTCGCTTTCCAAAAGGTTTTCTGGAATGGCGGCGCAGTTGATTGCGATGAATGGCGCTTTGGCGCGCGGGCTGTGTTGGTAAATCGCGCGAGCGATCAGTTCCTTGCCCGTTCCCGTTTCGCCCCGGATGAGGACGGTGACGGGCTTGGCGGCGACGCGGCCAATTTCCTTGCACACATCCTGCATCGCGCGACTCGTGCCGACGAGAGCGGTGCGGCTCTCCACCGGTGCATCGGCTAAAGCCACCGGTTCACGCATCAGGCGGCTGGCATTCACAGCACGTTGCAGCACGCGTAGAAGCTCCGGCATCTCGAATGGTTTTTGCAGGTAATCGTAAGCGCCGAGTTTGGTGGCCTCGATGGCCGTCTCAATCGTGCCGTGCGCAGTCATCAGCAAGACCGGCAGACGCGGTTGGGTTTCGTGTAGTTGTCGCACGAGTTCCAACCCGCCGAGTCCCGGCAGGCGCAAATCGGTCAACACCACGTCGCATTCATCTTTGCCGGCGCGGCGCAACCCCTCGTCACCACGATGGCAAACAGTGACTTTGAAGCCGTCATCCTTGAGCACGTCGCACAAGTTCGCGGCCAGACTGGTGTCGTCTTCAATGAGAAGTATGTGAGCGGCTTTGGGCATGATGGTGGCTATGGCAGTGAAATAGAATCGGGCAACCTTCGGTGATCCCTCCAGTGGAGCGGAATAAAATCAGCGGCCGGCTTGACCGCCGCCGGATGGAATGCTCGCGTTGGAATTCGCACGCTTGGCAGTTTCGTTGATTTCACGTGGCAAAACAACGCCGAAGGTCGTGCCGTGACCGGGCCGGGTCTGATACTGGAGGATGCCACCTTGTTTTTGGACGAGGCGCGCGGAGATCGGCAGGCCGAGGCCGGTGCCAGTGTCTTTGGTGCTGAAGAACGGGTCAAACAAGCGCTTCTCGACTTCGGGCGGAATCCCTTTGCCAGTGTCGCTCACTTCAAGAATCACCGCATCCCTTTCCCGTCCGTCAAATTGTGCGCGGGTCGAGCGCGCTCGCAGCGTGACCGTGCCGTTGCCATCAATGGCTTCAGCAGCATTGCGGGCTAGGTTGATCAGCACCTGTTTCAAATGGCCGCTATCAGCGCGGACGAACAACTCCGGGCTGGATTCCACCATCAGTTGCACTTTGCGGCTCTCCAGGTTCGGGGACATCAAACCCTGAACTTCGCGGAGCAGCGTGTCGGCGGCGATGGTTTCCAGCTTGGGATCAGCCGGTCGCGCAAAGCTCAATACGTCCTGCACAATGCGTTCAAGCCGGGAAATCTCGGCGCTAATGATGTCCGTATCTTTGCGCGCGGCGGGCACGACCAGCAGATGCTTTTCCAAAGTGTAGAGACGCGCCTTGAGCGAGGTGAGCGGGTTGCGAATCTCATGGGCAATGCCGGCGGCCAGCGTGCCGAGCGTGGCGAGTTTCTCCTGTCGTTCAAGCAAGTTCTGGCTATGCACCAGCTTGGTTCGCAGCGGTGCAATTGTGTCGCGATAAATCACGCTGCCCAGTGCTGCGACCAAAACCAGCAGCATCACGACGCTGGCAATGAGCATGTGCTGAAGACTGGCGAGCGAAGCGGTGGTGTTGGCAAGAAATCCTGCTTCCGCCGTGCGGTGAGCATCGGATAATTCGCGCACGAGATCGCGCATCCGTTGGGCTTGGGCATTGAAGGGGTCGAGTTGGGCCATCTGCCCGGCGGTCGCCAGTGCGGGCATCCCGTTGGTATGCACGGCGCGGGCTGAACTCAGGTAATCATCGTAGGCATCATTCAGCTCCTTAAACACCTTGCGTTCATTTTCGGTGGTGAGCACCGAGCGCGGGTTCAGGTTTGGGTCATGGTCATCAATCCACCGGTCAAGGTCGCGGCTGGTCTTGTCAAAATCCGCCCATTGCTGTGAATCTCTCACCAAGGCGTAGTTGAACATGGAATTGTTCAAGGTCAACAGGCCGCGTCGAATTTCACTGGCAAGCTGGAAACTCTCAATTTGGGAACTGGTGAATTTGCTTTGAAGCTGCTGAACCCGATGCCACGCGGAGAACAGTGCGCCAATCGTGCCGCCGGCCACCAGAACCAGGGCGGCAATCAAAATCCAGAGACGGAGGCCGGATGGGAATTTCATAATTCGAGTGCTTTGCGTCGTTCTTGGATGATTCCGCGACCGATGCTTGGTTACAGATTACGCAAGTGCCATGCCGGGAGTAATAGCAGGATTGCCGTGGGGCAGCACCTTGAAAATCAAGCCTGTTTGCCGAAGCCAAATACAGTTGCCCGTCAAAACCGGTCAGTAGCTTATCGCGGATGTGGTAAGCCATTTTTCCACACTCCGCTCAATTCTCCGCTGCCCGCCCTCAAACCCCTGTGTTTCAGCGTTTGCAGCCCGTGGCACGGCGGATGCGAAGGTAATCCATAGACACCCGAACATCGGGTCACAACGAAACCAAACTGAAAAAATATGAAACTTCAAACTCCCATCCCGGCTCGAACACAAAGAATTCTGGTTGCGGACGACTACGAAGGTGCCCGCCAAGTCATATTCCAAACCCTCGTCCGCGCTGGCTTCGATGTGGATGTCGCGGCCGACGGCGAGGAGGCTTGGGAGGCACTGCAACATGACCATTACGATCTGCTGGTCACCGACAACAATATGCCACACCTCGCGGGACTGGAACTGATCAAACGGGTTCGCGATACGGGCATGAGTCTGCCCATCATCATGGTTTCCGCCTCGGTTTCCGAGGAAGGCGTGCCTGATTATGCCCACCTCAAAATTGCAGCGGTGCTTCCGAAGCCATTTGCCTTTTGGGATTTCTTGAACACCGTCAGCAATGCCTTGCGGGGATCGGCTGAAGTCGTCACCGCAGACCAAGGAAGTTTTGCCAGCGCGCCATTGCCGCTCTCCAAGCCGCAGGCAAGGGCAGCCAAGCCGGGTCTTACTCATGTTTTGATTGCCGATGACGACCCGACCGTGCGAGGCAGCCTGGCCGCTGTGCTGGAATCCGAGGGCTATGGGGTGGACGAAGCGAGCAACGGCATCGAAGCCGTCACCCGCTCTATTCAACATCAACCGGACCTGGTCTTGCTCGACCTCAACATGCCGCACGCAGATGGCTGGACTGCTTTTAACCAGCTTGACCGGGTCACGCCGTTGTTGCCAGTCATCGTCATCACCGCCCGCCCCAATCAATACGAGGAAGCCGTGCGCGTGGGAATAGATGCCTTCATGGAGAAACCGTTGAACATTCCTGTACTCGGGCGTGCCATCAAGCGCCTTACGAGCGAAGACGAGGATCGCCATGTGAGCCGCATCACCGACCGCGCGTTCGTCACGCAATTGCTCGGCAGCGCTGACGCGTGCCGTCCCACTTTTTAGAATCACAACGTCATGCCATCTTTCTCCACTTATGAAATCAACCACCTCTCCAAAACCTGCGACCGCCTCAGCCCGTTCGACGCATCGCCCCGGACGCCCCCGCCCCCGCAAATGCATCCTGCTGGTGGACGACGATCCCACTGTGCGCGATTCCATAAACGACGTGCTCGTATCCGAAGGTTACGTCGTCGTTCCAGCCGAGAACGGCCAGCAGGCGCTTGATCTCGCCGCCGGCTTCGTGGTTGACCTTGTGCTGCTCGACCTGAACATGCCGGTCAAGAATGGGTGGGACACTTTTCAACAACTCACCTTCGAGCATCCGCTCATTCCCATCATCATCGCCACCGCCCGACCGAACCAGCTCTTCGCAGCGATCGGTGCCGGTGCCGGTGCGCTGCTGGAAAAACCGATGGACATTCCGACGCTGTTACGAACGGTGGAGAAACTTCTGGCTGAATCCGCCGAGAAACGCCTGGCGCGTTTGGCAGGCGTGGAAACAGAATTCCACTACAAGTCCGCAACGACGAGCCATGATGTTGTCATCCGGCAAAACATTGTCGAAGAGTTCAAATGACAAACCAACCAGAGGAACCGCCGCGCTTGGAGACAGCGCTGACGCTCAGGCAAACCGGAAGTAAAATCTCCCGCCTTTCAGCGGGGTTGTATCTTCTGGGGATTTTCGCGACCACGGAATCCGCGCCGCTCTTTGGAATCCACGTACGACTGCTTTGCTCGGTGCCGCAATGGCTTCGAGTTTTGCCGGGACGCGCTCTGCAATCTCCAAGGCAACCCGCAAAGACCAATTGCCCCGCGCTGACAACCATCAGAATCCGTTGTAATGCCCGGCCGCCGGAGCAACCGCCATCCAGCAGAAAAACCGCGCGCTTCAGGCGAATTGGGTCGTCGCTCGAAATTCGCTCCTCCTTTGAGCACAGACGGCTCCTGCAAATGACGCACAGCTGCTCCAAGCATGGGACTTGAAATCCAGGGTGGTTTCACTGTGCTCCTTTGCCCGGCGCTGTTATCCTTTGAGCTTCCAGCCCCTGTCAATCACAAGCCGTCGAATAATCCGCAACTGCCCGCTTGCGTTGCCGCGCCGGTTGCAAATAATCAGGGGATATGAAAAAAAAGACCGCCACGCGCTTCAGCGTTTCCCTGCCGCCCACGCTGCTCGAACAACTGGACGAGATGGCGCACGAAAAGGGTTACGACAACCGTTCACTCGCCATCGCTGACATGATCCGCGCCCAGCTCGTGGAGCATCGCCAGAAATCCGACTCCGGCGAAATCGCCGGCACCATCACCCTGGTTTACGACCATCACAAGCCGCATTTGCAGTCAAGCCTCACCGGCATCCAGCACGACCACCATCAAGCGATCCTTTCCACCGTCCATGTCCACCTGGACCACCACAACTGCCTGGAAGTCTTGATCGTGCGCGGCAACGCCAGTGTCATTCGCAAAATCGCCGACGAACTCATCGCCGCCAAAGGCGTGAAACACGGCAAACTCACCGTGACGACGACGGGGAAAGATCTGCCGTCGTAACCGGAAGTTCGGGTCAGCTTTTACTCAAGCGCGCCACCGGCTTCTCGAAAAACATCTTGTGCGATTCTTCAAGAATCGCGGGAATGCGGTCGGCGAACGGACTATTTTTCAGCGCGCCGCGCAAATCAAATTCCCGCAGCTTCGCCGCATTTTCGCCGGGGAACCAATGTTCGGCCTGACCGAGCAGGTTGTAGCGCATCTTGCCCCATGCAATCAGATCAAGCGACTTGGCGTAGGTCCAGAGCCGTAAAATTTCCGAGACATTGATCTGACCAGGAATGTCGTGGTAGTTCGGCAAAGCTTCCGGCCAGCGCGCGCACCAGTCTGCTCCAAGCACCTTTTCCATTTTCGCGCGCAGCCGTTTTTCAATCGGCGCAATTGTCTCCGTAATTTTGTCGTAAAATTTCAAGGCGGCGACATGTTCATCGAAATCCGTCGGTTTCGCCGCGCCACAGCTCAAGGTGTGAACCTCCGGCCGGTTGAGGCAGTAAAGGTCGTTGAACTGCATCGGCGTGAGCGGCGCGGACAGCGCCTTGATTTTTTCGCCCGGTTCCTGAAGTTTGCCGCCCTTGTCGTTCGGGCTGATGATGAATACGCCCATGTCCTGCCGGCGCGCGGCCAGCACGGCGGCCCAGTTCAGGTCATTGACGAAATACCAGTGGAGATTGACGTAATCGAATTCGCGGGTGTTGATCGCGTCAAGAATGATGTCCGTCGTGGCATGCGTGGAGAAGCCGATGAACCGGCAGCGGCCTGCCTTCTGCAATTTCCGTGCGGCTTCCAGACAACCGCCTTTTTGCAGTGACCAGTCGAGCGTCTCGCGGTTGTTGATGCCGTGCAGCGAGAGCAAATCCACATGATCCAGTTTGAGGTAATTCATCGAAGTCACGAACGTCTCCAAAAACTCCTTCGCCGAGGCCCGCGGCGCGACCTTGGTCTGGACAATCATTTTCTCGCGGGCAATTTTGGGCAGCACCTCGCCGAGTTGCATCTCCGATGTGCCGTAGCCGCGCGCCGTCTCGATGTGGTTGATGCCCAATTCCAGCGCACGGTGGATGCACGCCGCCAGATTTTCCTGGTTGGCACGAGGGATTTCCTCCGGCGGCACGTCCTGCCATTTGTGCTGGTAACGCATCCCGCCGCAGGAAATGACCGGCATGTTCAGCTCCGTCCGGCCAAAGCGACGATATTTCATGGCGCGGAAAGTAGACCCGACTGGCGCGCAGAGCAAGCGGCAGGGCTTGGAATAAAATGGTTTGGCGAAGGCAATTCCAGCGTGACAGGCGGCAATTCCTGGGGCATTGTCCCACGGTGACAAATTCCGAAGCCGCGCAATTGCTCGAGGATTTTCGCGCCGGGAAAATCCCGCGTGAAAAGGTTCTGCGCTTCTTCCAGGCCGCGCCGGTGGCCGACCTCGGCTTTGCGCAGGTGGACATGCACCGCGCGCTCCGGAAAAATTTCCCCGAAGTCATTTTTGGTGCGGGCAAAACTCCGGAACAGGTCGTCAGTATCGCCGCGAAACTTCTGGCGCACGGTCAACCCGTCCTGGCCACGCGCATCACGGCCGAACATGCCCGCACGCTGAAGAAAAAATTCAGGCACGCCATCCATCATCCAATCGCCCGCTGTGTCACGATTGAGAAAAAACCGATGCCGAAACGCGCCGGTTTCATCGCCGTCGTCTGTGCCGGCACGAGCGATTTGCCGGTGGCCGAGGAGGCTGCGGTGACCGCCGAAATCATGGGCAATCGCGTCGAGCGGATCCACGATGTCGGGGTGGCCGGACTGCACCGGATGCTGGCGCGGATGGAGACGATTCAGCAGGCGAACGTCATCGTGGCCGTCGCCGGCATGGAAGGTGCGCTGCCGAGCGTTCTCGCGGGACTGGTCGCCAAGCCGGTTATCGCCGTGCCCACGAGCGTCGGCTACGGCGCGAGCTTTGGCGGCATCGCCGCGCTGCTCGCCATGCTGAACAGTTGCGCCAGCGGTGTGACCGTGGTCAACATTGACAATGGCTTCGGCGCCGGTTACGCCGCCGGCCAGATCAACGCGCTCGTATCGCAAAAATGAAAATCCTTTACCTCGATATTTTCAGCGGCATTGCCGGCGACATGTTCATCGCCGCGCTCCTCGACCTCGGCGTGGACGCGCGCAAACTTGAACGCGAGTTGAAAAAACTCAAACTCAACGGCTGGCACCTCCACATTTCGCGCCAGCAAAAGTCCGCCATTGCCGGCGTGAAGTTTGACGTCCACCTAGAGCATGAACACGCGACCGCGCACGACCACCCTCATCATGATCATGGCCATTCGCACGGCCACGGGCATTCACATGAGCACCCCCATGATCATGCCGGGAATGGGCATGATCACGATGACCGGCGGAATTTTGCCGAGATCAAGCAATTGATTTCGTGCAGCAAGCTGTCGGCGTGGGTGAAGCAAAAATCCATTGCGGTCTTCCAGCGCATCGCCGTGGCCGAGGGAAAGATCCACGGGCTGCCGCCGGATAAGGTTCACTTCCACGAAGTCGGCGCGGTGGATTCCATCGTGGACATCGTTGGCGCGGCGATCGCGCTGGAAATGCTTGGCAAGCCGCGCGTGTTCGCCTCGCCAGTCGTTGAAGGCACCGGCTGGATTCGCTGCGCGCACGGACGTTTTCCCGTTCCCGCGCCAGCCACACTGGCCATTCTTGGTGCGCGAAAAATCCCCGTTTCTCAATGCGAGGAGCCACACGAACTCGTCACGCCCACCGGTGCGGCGCTGCTCGCGGAATTTGTGGAGAGTTTCGGCGCGATGGATAATCTCGTCGCCGAAAAAATCGGCTTCGGCCTCGGCACGCGGGAAAACCAGACGCGGCCGAATGTTCTGCGGGCGGTGCTCGGCGGCGTGGCCAAAGCCCAAAGTCCAAAACCCAAAGACGGCGGCACGCGTCAATCTTCGACCAAGTTGGACTGGGAGTCCGATCACATCGCCGTGCTCGAAACCAATCTCGACGATTGTCCCGGTGAAATTCTCGGCGCGTTTGTCGGAACCGCTTTGGCCGCCGGAGCGTTGGATGTTTTTCACACGCCGATTCAGATGAAAAAAAACCGGCCCGGCGTTCTGCTCACGGTTTTGTGCGCGGAAACGGACGCCGACAAGTTCAGCGAACTGGTGCTGCGTGAGACCACGGCGTTTGGCGTCCGCAAAACCGTTGTCGAACGCCGCAAGGTGCGCCGGGAGTTCACCGGGGTCAAAACGGCGTTTGGCAAAGTCGCCATGAAAATTGGCCGGCTTGGTGGTAAAGTGGTCCAGGCCGCGCCGGAGTTTGAATCGGCCAAGAAACTGGCGGCCAAGGCCAAAATGCCGGTGAAACAGATTTACGAAGCGGCGGTTCGGGCTGCGAAAAAATTGAAGCGATGAGCGAGGCGGCAAACAAACTGGAGCAGTTGCGTGCGTTGCTGAAAAGCTACGGCTCGTGCCTTGTGGCGTATTCCGGCGGCGTGGACTCGGTGTTTCTCGCGCGCGTGGCGCACGAAGTTCTCCGTGAACGCGCGCTGGCGGCGATTGCCGATTCGCCGAGTTTGCCGCGTCGCGAATTGCAGGAGGCGCTCGACATCGCGGCTGAATTTTCCTTTCCGGTCCGGGTCGTCAAGACCCGGGAATTTGCCAACGAGAATTACACGGCCAACCCGGCTAACCGCTGCTATTTCTGCAAGCACGAGCTGTTCGAGGAATTGACGCCGCTGGCGCGCGCCGAAAAGTTTGCGGTGATTGCGTACGGCGAAAACGCGAGCGACACCGGTGATTTCCGGCCCGGCGCGCAGGCGGCGGCGGAATTCCAGGTGTGCGCGCCGCTCAAGGAAGCCGGTTTGACGAAGGCGGAAATTCGCGAGCTGTCCGCGCAACTCGGCCTGCCAACGGCGGATAAGCCGCAGATGGCGTGCCTGAGTTCGCGCGTGCCCTACGGCGAAGCCGTGACGCCGGAAAAATTGCGGATGATCGAGCAGGCGGAATATGTTTTACGCGACCTCGGTTTCCACGACGTGCGCGTGCGGCACCATGAAATGCAGAAGCAAAGCCTCGCCCGCATCGAGGTCGGCACGGCCGAGCTGCAGAAATTTCTGATGGATGGCGCGGCAGAAAAAATCGCCGACGCGTTGAAACAAATCGGCTATGCGCACATCACGCTGGATTTGCAAGGCTACCGCCGTGGCAGCACGAATGAAGTCTTGGGCAAGATTGTAAAATGATACTCCGCTCTCGTTTTTGCGCCGGAGGTGCAATTGGGAATAGCCCGCAGTTTTAACTGCGGGTTGGCCGTTCAAAAACATCAAGCCCCACCGGGGCGGCAGAAATTGGATCCCCGTCACCTCAGTCGTCCCGGCGGGATTTGATTCTCTTTGGTTGCCGACACCCGCAGTTGAAACTGCGGGCTGTTTTCAAACGCTGCTTTGCGGCTTTTCCTGAAGGCGGCGCAGTTGGATTTCCAATTGCGTCACGCGCGTGTTGAGGCGTTCCAGAATTTTCCGGGTCTCGGCGGGAACGGCCACGCAGTCTTCGCAGTGGTGGCGCGTGGCGGCGCTGCCTTTGACGGGATATTCAAATTTCCTGCCGCAGGCGCGGCAGGTGCGGGGACGTTCTCCGGAGGGCATTTTCGAGAAAAGTTTCTAGCGCTGCCGTTTTTCCAGTTCGTTGACGGCGCTGGTGACGCCGCCGTCCATCAGCAGGCGGCGATCGCGTGAACGAGTTTCGCCGATGGCGGTGACGCGGATGGCGGCTTCGTCGGTGACGGGACATTCGTGTTCGCAGATGCCGCAGCCAATGCACAGCGCGGGATCCATGTAAGGCCGGCGCAAAGTGATGGGATTGCCATCGCGTTTGATGATGGTGACTTCGCGCGAGTAAATCGCCTTGGGCGACACGGGACAAACCTCCTCGCAGACGACGCAGGGCGTTTCCATGGCCCACGGCAGGCAGCGGCCCTGGTCAAAAAACGCGGTGCCGAGTTTGACCGGTCCTTCCTTTTCGAACGGCCCGGTGCCGGTCTTTTCCTCAATGGTGATCCGTTGAATCGCGCCCGTGGGGCAGACTTCACCG
>OCZU010002857.1_pt1 | contig 10962 bp, 8 predicted proteins | sample 1539001 | NCBI WGS metagenome assembly OCZU01 (sample SAMEA3539306, study PRJEB22396) | soil metagenome | biome: tundra; feature: field; material: soil | place: USA | collected 2010-05 | depth 0.15 m
AGGGGCGCGCACCCCGCAGGGCGATCAGGCCGCGGGCACCGGGGCCCGGGCCGTCGATAATTCCGTCGGCCCAGACCGAGTGCGCTGTCGCGGTCAGGGCCGAGGATGATCCACGGAAACCTGGACAGCCGCGGCACGATGGGGCCCGACCACCGGCCCGCGGTCTCGTGCCACAACCTCGACTGGACGGCCACGCAGCTTCCGCAGCGTCCGTCCGCCCAGATCCCGCCGGCTCCGTCGCTGACCAGGCTGCTCACCTTGTAGCTAGCCGACGAGACCGGTGCCCTGAACGTCACGACGCTCCAGCGGCGGCCGTTCCAGTGCCCGACCGCCTCGGTGCTGCCGCCCTTGCCGGTCCGTGTCGCACCGCCGACCCAGACGTTCGTGTCGCTGCGGGCAAGGATGGCGCCGAGGGAGGCGTTGGCCAGCCCGCCGGGCAGGCTGGCGACGGTGTGCCAGCGGCCGCCGTGCCAGTGCACCAGGGCGCCGCCTGATCCGGTCCACGATTGGGACTTCGACGCGCCGAGCACGGCCCAGATGTCATTGCGGGCGACTGCGCTGACTGCCGTTATCCCGTTCGAGCCGGGCACCTCAGTCCGCTGCCAGCCACCTGAGCTGGTACGGCGGATGGCGTAAGGAACGGCAGCCTAGGTCCTGGAGTGCTCGCCCCGAACGCCCACACATCCTGCGGGCCGAACATCACCGACGACTCGAGCACGGCAAAGGCACGCGGTACCTGCCCTGTGGTCCATCTCCTCCCGTTCCAGTGCAGCCACTTGCCGAACGCACCGAACGCCCATACGTCGCCCGGCTCGGCTACCACCGTCTCCAAGATCGTCGGGAGACGGGGGTGGACGATGGCGCCGGGCAGGCTCACTCGGCGCCACGCCGACCCGTTCCAGCGCTCGACAAGAGGCGCAGGTCCCTGGGGCGGGATTGTGTCCATGATCAAGGACGGGGTACCGGCCGGCCGCGCCGACGCATGCCAGGGGCGCTCGCCTGTCCGCAGTCAGTCGGTCAGGTCCCGGATCACCGCGTCGGCCAGCAGCCGGCCCCGCCTGGTCAGCACCACCCGCCCCGCGCCGAACGCACCCTCCTGCGCCAGTCCGCCAGCCACCGCCGATGCCGCGGCCGCCGAGCCCGCTACGGACAGTTCCGCGACCGGGCAGCCGGTCGCCAGCCTGGTCGTCAGCATGATCCGCTCGGTCTGCCGCTCCGCCACGGTCAGCACCTCCCGAGCCTGCCCAGGACTGTGCCCGGCGCCGATCCGCGCCGCGTAAGCGACCGGATGCCGGACATTCCACCAGCGGGTCCCGCCGACATGGCTGTGCGCTCCCGGCCCGATGCCCCACCAGTTCCCGCCGGTCCAGTAGAGCAGGTTGTGCAGGCACTGCGAGCCAGGCCCCGCGGCCCAGTTGGAGATCTCGTACCAGGACAGCCCCGCGGCGCCGAACTCCGCATCGGCGGCCAGGTAGCGGTCGGCCATCTCGTCATCGTCGGGTGGCGCCAGCTCGCCGCGCCTGATCCTGGCGGCCAGCCTGGTGCCGTCCTCGACGATCAGCGCGTACGCGGAGATGTGATCGGGCCCGGCCGCTACCGCGCTGCGCACTGACCGGAGCCAGTCGGCGGCGCTCTCCCCCGGCGTGCCGTAGATCAGGTCCAGGCTGACGTGAGAAAAGCCGGCAGACCGCGCCCATGCCACGCACTGCTCTGGCCGCCCGGGCGAATGAGATCGGTCCAGAACGCTCAGCACGTGCCCGACCGAGCTCTGCATGCCGAGCGAGATCCTGGTAAACCCGCCAGCCCGCAGCTCGGCTAGCGTTCGCTGATCGACGCTCTCCGGGTTGGCCTCGGTGCTGACCTCGGCCCCGGCCGCCAGCCCGAACTCGCCTTCGATCGCCCGCAAGATCGCCGCCAGGTCAGCCGGCGGTAGCAGCGTCGGCGTCCCGCCGCCGAAGAACACGGTGCTGACCGGCGGCGCCAGCGCACCGAGCACCCGGCGCGCCTGCCTGACCTCCTCGATGGCCAGGCTCGCATAGCTCTCGCGGGATACGCCCGGGCCGAGCTCAGCGGCCGTGTACGTGTTGAAGTCGCAGTAGCCGCAGCGCGTGCCGCAGAACGGTACGTGCACGTAGATGCTCAACGGGTACCTGCCGAGCCCGTCCAGCGCGGCTGGCGCCAGCTGGCCATCAGCGGGCATTGGCTCGCCTTGCGGCGGCGCTCCAGGCATGATCAGGCTCCGTCGGCGGTAACTATGCGCGGGCCCGGCCCAGCACCTGCTCGGCGATGACGTCCCACTTGTCGCCCCGGCCTGGCACCGTCAGCACCAGCCGCATCAGATCAGGGTCGCCGTAGAAGGCCCGCATCGCCTCGGCGATGGTCACCTGCTGCGCCGGCCTGCTGAGTACCTCGATCTCGTCACCCGCCGCGAGGCTGCCCTCGGTGAGCACCCGCAGGTAGCTGCCGGGTCGGCCGGCCGCGGCGAACCGCCTGACCCAGTGCGGCTCCTCGGTCCAGCTCTGAAACGTGGCGCACGGGATCCGCGGGGCGGTGATCTGGACGACGACTTCGCCCATTCGCCAGGTCTCGCCGATCAGCGCGGTGGTGATATCGAGGCCGGCGGTGGTGACGTTCTCCCCGAAGATGCCGTCGCGCAGCTCGCAGCCGAGCTGCTCGGTCCACCAGTCCAGGTCCTCCCTGGCGTATGCGTAGACCGCCTGCTCGGTGCCGCCGTGGTGCTCGCGGTCACCGTAATCATCGCCGGCCAGACCGAGCCTTCCTACCCTGACCGGACCAGCGACCGGGCGCTTGTCGATGCCGGAGCGGCCCGGCCTGCCGCTGATCAGCATCTTCTGCACGGGACCTGTGTTCACGGAAACGACTCGCGCGGTTGCCATGCCCGTACGGTAGCCGACTTTCTGGAGTTACCCTGGAAAGGAATTCCCCGGCAGACCGAGAGCGGAACTGGACACCTGCGATGACAGTTGGCGGCTACGGACCATGGCGGGCCACCGACGCGGACCGTGAGAAGGTGCACACCCTGCTGCAGTCCGCGTACGCGGACGGCAGGCTGAGCTGGGACGAGTTTGACGGCCGGTCCACGCAACTGCTGGCAGCGAAGACCTACGACCAACTGGCGGCGGTCAGCGCTGACCTGCGGGTACCGGTCCTGACCGGGTCCCCTGCCGTCTACCGGCCGACCTTCGGTGCCAGGCCGCGGACCAACCAGCTCGCCATCATGTCCCTGACCTGCGGATTCGGCCAGCTGGTCTTCTTGCTCCTCGCCACCATCCCGGCGATCATCTGCGGTCACGTTGCCCGCAGCCAGATCCGCAGGACCGGCGAAGACGGCGCCGGACTAGCACTGGCCGGACTGGTCCTCGGCTACATCGGGCTGGCTATCCCGTTCGCGATCGTCGGCTTTATCCTGCTGATCGCGCTCAGATAGCCGCTCTCGCAATAGCCTGATCCGCACCGCTCATCCAGGCGGCCGGAGGCGGAGCGGACGGGTCAGTTCTTGCGGTCCGGACCTTGCTCGGTCGTCAGCGCCGCGACGAAAGCCTCCTGCGGAACCTCGACCCGGCCGATGGTCTTCATCCGGCGCTTGCCCTCCTTCTGCTTTTCCAGCAATTTCCGCTTGCGGGTGATGTCACCGCCATAGCACTTGGCCAGCACGTCCTTGCGCAGCGCGCGGATGTTCTCGCGGGCAATGATCCGGGCACCGATCGCCGCCTGGATCGGCACCTCGAACTGCTGCCGCGGGATCAATTCCTTGAGCCGCGCTGTCATCGCGAGGCCGTATTCCCGCGCCTTATCGGCATGGACGATCTGGCTGAACGCGTCGACCGGCAGCCCCTGCAGCAGGATGTCAACCTTGACCAGATCGGCCTCCTGCTCCCCGGCGGGCTCGTAGTCCAGCGACGCGTACCCGCGGGTCCTGGACTTCAGCTGGTCGAAGAAGTCGAAGATGATCTCACCGAGCGGCATCGAGTAGCGGATCTCGACCCGGTCGGCCGATAGGTACTCCATGCCAAGCAAGGCGCCGCGCCTGGACTGGCACAATTCCATGATCGCGCCGATGTAGTCCGATGGCGCGAGCACGGTCGCGCGCACCACCGGCTCGAAGACCTTCTCGATCTTGCCGACCAGGCTGCCGGGCTGAGGCGGCAGTCCTCCGGCAACCCCCGGATAGTCACTCGGATTGGTGACGACCACCTCGGCCCCGGTCTCCATGACCACGCGGTAGACCACGTTGGGCGCGGTCGAGATCAGCGTGAGGTCGAACTCCCGCTCCAGCCGCTCCCTGATGATCTCCATGTGCAGCAGGCCGAGGAAGCCGCAGCGGAAGCCAAAGCCCAGCGCGGTGGAGGTCTCCGGCTCATAGACCAAAGACGCGTCGTTCAGCCGCAGCTTGTCCAGCGCGTCCCGCATCTCCGGGTACTGGTCTCCGTCGAGCGGGTAGAGGCCAGAGAACACCATCGGCTTGGGATGGGCGTAGCCAGCCAGGGCCCGACGGGCCGGGCGCGCGACGCTGGTCAGCGTGTCACCTACCCGTGCCTGGCGAACGTCCTTGACGCCGGTGATCAGATAGCCCACCTCACCGGCCGCCAGGCCGTCGGACGGGACAGGCTCCGGTGAGATCACGCCGATTTCCAGGGTTTCGTGTACCGCGCCGGTGGACAGCATCAGCGTCCGCTCCCGGTGAGACAGCCGGCCGTCGAACACCCGGACGTAGGTGACCACGCCCCGGTAAGTGTCGTAGACCGAGTCGAAGATCAGCGCCCTGGCCGGCGCCTCAAGATCTCCGGCTGGCGGCGGCACCTGGGCCACCACGGCGTTCAGCAGCTCGGTCACGCCCTCGCCGGTCTTGGCCGAGACCCTGAGCACGTCGGTCGGCTCGCAGCCGATGATGTTCGCCAGTTCCTGGGCGTACTTCTCCGGCTGGGCGGCCGGCAAGTCGATCTTGTTCAGGACCGGAATCAGGTGCAGGTCAGCGTCGAGTGCGAGGTACAGGTTGGCCAGGGTCTGCGCCTCGATCCCCTGCGCGGCGTCGACCAGCAGGATCGCGCCCTCGCACGCGGCCAGCGAGCGGGACACCTCGTACGTGAAGTCAACGTGACCAGGGGTATCGATCAGGTTGAGGACGTAGTTGCGGCCGTCCGTGCCGGGCCACGGAAGCCGGACCGCCTGGCTCTTGATCGTGATGCCGCGCTCGCGCTCGATGTCCATCCGGTCCAGGTACTGCGCGCGCATCTGCCTGTCCCCCACCACCCCGGTGAGCTGCAGCATCCGGTCAGCCAGCGTGGACTTGCCGTGGTCGATGTGCGCGATGATGCAGAAGTTCCTGATCACCGCCTGATCGGTGCGCGACGGCGCTGGCAGCTCCGCCGGACGCGCTGCCGCGGGCCGGACCACGGCTGGCTTCGCGCTCGCAGGCATCGTCCCTGGTCGTGGCGGCTCGGACAGTCGTGGCGGCTCGGACATTGGTGGCACAGGCATCCGCTCGGTCATATATACGATTAATCTTGCACGGAATCAACTGGTGGTGTGGCCGGCTCGCATGCCAGGACGGATGCCGATGCAAGCAGCCGGTCCCGCAGCTCCGGACCGCGGGCTCCGCGCCCCGGCAGGCCCCTCGCATCTTACGGCGGGCTGCGGGCGGACGGAGCCAGCAGCCAACCGTAGTCGGGGCGAGGTTGGCCGGAGCGGCCGCGGCCACGGCCGAGCGCGGTAGGCTTGCGGTCGGCCTGAGTTTGAGCGGCTGGCCTGATCTCGGATATCCTTCGGGTTCGGCTGCCCGTATGCCCGCACTTCTCGTGCCGGGCGCGTCGCCGCGATCCCGGCTCGCGCCGGGCACACCCTGATCCGACTGACCAGAGATACTGACCAGAAATCTAGCGAGGCATTCGCGTGGCGAATATCAAGTCCCAGATCAAGCGCAACAAGCAGAACGAGAAGGCGCGGCAGCGCAATAAGGCCGTCAAGTCGTCCCTGAAGACCTCGGTCCGCAGCTTCCGCGAGGCCGCCGACGCCGGCGACGCGGACAAGGCCGAGCAGGCGCTGCGCGTCGCGTACGTCAAGCTGGACAAGGCTGCCAGCAAGGGCGTCATCCACAAGAACCAGGCGGCCAACCGCAAGTCCGCCCTGGCCAAGCGCGTGGCGGAAATCAAGCAAGGCTGACCAGGCCCATTGCCTGATCGAGTCCCGCTCTAACCCCGCCCGATCAAACCACGGGCTTGATCCAGCTTCGCCTGGTCGGGCTCAGCCCGACCGGCCCGGGCGCTAGCGGCTCGCCGAGCGGCACTCCACGATCACTCGGAGTGCCCGCTCCAGCGCATAGCCGGCGCTGGCGCCTTCGCCCTTCACCTGCGCATCCGCCAGGGCGACCGCGGAATGGGCACGAGTCAGCCCCTCGGGTGTCCAGCCACGGAGTTGCTGCCGGATCTTGTCTAGTTTCCACGACGGCATCCCAAGCTCGGCAGCCAGCACATCGGCGCTCTTGCCGCGGGAGGCAGTACCGACCTTTCCGAGCGTCCTGATCCCCCGTGCGAGCGCGCTGGTGATCAGCACTGGCGCGGTGCCGATGGCGAGCGCCCATCTCAACTGGGCCAGCGCCTCGGGCAGGTTGCCCTCCAGCGCCCGGTCAGCGACGGTGAATCCGCTGGCCTCGGCACGGCCCCGCCAGTAGCGGCCCACTACCTGCGCGCTGATCAGGCCCGTAGTGTCGGCGGCGAGCTGATCACAGGCTGCTGCCAGATCCCGAAGATCGGTGCCAATCGCGTCGAGCAGCGCACGCAGCCCGCCTTCGTCCGCCCGGCGTCCCGTCCTCGCGAACTCAGCGCGCAGGAAGTCCATCCGCTCGCCAAACCGGCGCACCACCGGGCAGTCGACCCGCCGGGCACCAGCTGCCGCCAGTACCGGGAGCAGCGACTTCCCCCTGGCCCCGCCCGCGTGCGTGATCACCAGCATGACCTCGGGCGGCATCGTCCCGGCGAGCTGGCCGATCTCGGCGAGAGCGGCCGCACTAGCTTCGCCGGCGCCGCGGACAACGACGACGCACTCGCCGCCGAACAACGACGGCGCCGTCAGCATCGATAGCTCGCCGGGACTCAGGTCAGCCCCGCGGATCTCGTGCACGTCAGATCCGGCACCGGCGGCCACCAGCACCGCGGTGACCGCCCGTTCCACGAGCAGCTCCTCCTCGCCGACGATCACCGTGACCGGCGACGGCCTGCCCGCGGCGGGCCGGGAGCTGGTTGCCGTGGATGCGGCATGGGAGCCAGCCGGGGTGGGCGGGGCGTCCGGTGGCTGCGCATGCGGCGACGGCGGAAGCGGCGACGGCACGGGCATGCACGCAGCATGCCACGAGTACTGTTCGCGGAGCGCCGAAAGTCTTGATCGGGCGGACCGGCGGCGGCACGTTTGCTGTGTGCCCGACATCAGCGTGAGCGAGAGGTTGCCCGCACGCCCTACCTGCTCATCGGCACCTACGAACAGATGGCAGCCCAGATGCTCGCCCAGGCAGCGGAATTCGGTATCAGCGGCTACGTCGTCCGGGAGCCGGCTGTCCCGCACCTCGAACGTGTGCTGGGCCTGCTCAGGGGCTGAACGCCGGTTACATGCGCCGCATCCGGCGGTACCGGACAATGTCGTCTTTGCCGATCAGCAAGATCACGCCGATAGCGGCCAGGCCTGCAGCGCAGGCCCACTTCCAAGACCTCATCGGTCCCCCGTAGTCCGCAGGGTGAAGCGCGCGGCTTCGCTGGCCCACCCTCTACCCTCAGACCGCGACCGCATGCGGGCTCACGACTCACGAGTTCGGAGCGATCAAAATCCCACTGGCATAACAACTCGCCGGTCAGACTCGCCCAGCCCAGGCGGCCTGTGACCGGTGGGCTGACAACCCGAGCCCGCGGCGGGCGCAGCAGCACACAGGTGCCCCTTTGTGGCCGCGGCTGGCGGGACTCATAATGTGATCATGCCTGGATGGATAGGCCGGCCGGCGGCCGAGATCGCGGCTGCCGTGCGGTCAGGACAGGTCAGTGCCCGCGAGGTCGTCGCCGAGCATCTGGACCGGATCGCGGCAGTTAACGCGGAGCTTGGCGCTTTTGTCCGGGTCAGGCCGGCCGCAGCGCTGCGGGAGGCAGAGCAGGTCGACGAGCGGGCCGACCGCGCGGAACTGACACTCGCGGGGGTCCCGGTCGCGGTGAAAGACAACCTGCCGGTGGCCGGAGAGCCGATGCGGATGGGGAGCCTGGCCGCGCCGGAGGCCGCGCAAGGTGCGGACCATCCCGTGGTGACCCGGCTACGAGCCGCGGGCGCGGTGGTAGTTGGGCTGACGAACCTGCCGGAACTGGCGATCTACCCGTTTACGGACAGCACTTTCGGCATCGCGCGCAATCCGTGGAACCGGCGGCGCACGGCCGGCGGATCCTCGGGCGGCTCGGCGGCGGCGGTGGCCTCGGCGATGGTTCCGGTTGCGCACGGCAACGACGGACTGGGCTCGGTCAGGATCCCGGCGGCGGCATGCGGCCTGTTCGGCATCAAGCCGGGCGCCGGCCTCGTGCCCGCGGAGGTCGGAGCGGATAGCTGGGGCGGCATCCTCGAAAACGGGCCGCTGACGACCACGGTCGCTGACGCCGCGCTGATGCTGGGGGTGATGGCTGGCACCTCGTTTGACCTAACCGAGCGGTCTGGGCTGCGGATCGCGGTATCGGTCCGGCCACCTGGCCCAGGCATCGTGGTGCATCGCGCGCTGACCAGGATCACCCAGCAGTATGGTGACGTTCTTGCGACGCTGGGTCATGCCGTCGAGCGGGACGATCCGGCCTATCCGCTGTGGGTCACGCCGGCGATGATCGCGCGCTGGTTCACCAATGCGGCTCGTGATGCGGAGCCCTTCCTGGCCGGGCCGGGCCTGGAACGGCGGACTCGCCGGCATGCACGCATGGGCCAGGTGGTCAGGCACATTCGCCCGCCCCGCGAGAACGACCGGCAGCGACTGCGGGCGGCGCTGGAACCGTTCTTCGACCGCTACGACGTGCTCGTCATGCCCGCACTCGCCCTTCCTTGCCCGGCCGCGCGGCGCTGGGGCGAAGGGTCCTGGCTGCGCAGCGTGCTCGCCGCGCTCAGGTTCAGCCCGATGACGGGGGTGTGGAACATCGCTGGCTACCCTGCGGCCAGCGTGCCTGCCGGGAGTATCGCGGGGATGCCAGGCTCGGTGCAACTAGTCACCGCACCAGGCGGGGAATCGACGCTGCTCGCGGTCGCCGCACAGCTCGAACGCGCCCGAGGATGGCGGCGGCACGCACCCCGGTACGATCCCGCCTGCCCGTCCTAGCCGCAGGTCGGGCAGGGCCAGCGCTTCGCGCCCCGGAGTAAGGTAGTCACCGTGATCGCGGTTGCCGTGTGGTGATGAAACCCGGCGGCGAGAACGTGTCTGCCGATCCCGGCCCGGTTGAGATCACAGTGGCGATGGACGACGACCTTCCTGCCATTGTCGAGATCTTCAATTATTCGGCAGCAAATTCGATCGCTAATTTCGCTAGCCGGCCCGCCAGCGTGGCGGAACGACGCGAGTGGTTTGAGCAGTTTTTCTCGTCCGGGCCCTATCGGCTTCTCGTTGCCCGGCGCGGCAACATGATCCTGGGTTACGCGTGCAGTCAGCGTTACAGGAGCCACGAAGCCTTCAGCCAGACCGTCGAGGTCAGCATCGCGCTGCACGGCAGATGCCGGGGCCAGGGCATAGGCACCTCGCTGTATCGGGCGCTGTTTGAAAGCCTCGCCCACGAGCCAGTGCATGTCGTCGTGGCCGGCATCGCCTTGCCCAACGACGCTTCCGTCGCGCTGCACCGGAAGTTTGGCTTCACCGACGTGGGCGTCTTCAGCGAATACGCCATCAAGAACGGCCAGTACATCAGCTCGCTCTGGATGCAGCGGCTATGTCATCCCTAGGCGGTGCGGGCCGGCAGTTGCTCCGCTGGCCGATGACTGTGCTGACCGCCTGGACCGCGGTCTGGTTCATGATCTTGGCCACGCACGGTGGCATCGCCTGGGTCTTCTTCGTCAAGGGCAGCAGCCTGCTGTTCACCGGACACTTCGGCGCACACAGCCGACCGGGTGGAATGCATGTATACGCGAGCTACCCAGGCCTTCAGATCGGCCCGCTGGCCTTCGCCGCGGCCGAGGTGCTCCGCAATCTCGGGCCGGATCAGGGCATTGTCGTGGCCCAGCTGATCATGTCTGCCATCGGCCTGGTCACGCTGGTGATCATCAGGCGAATTGTCCTGATGGCACGGCCGGAGCTCGGCGTCCGGCCAGGCCTGCACTGGACCTTCCTGGCCGGCGGAGCGATTTTCATGCCTGCCTGGACGGAACTGGCGGTCGCCTACGGCCATCTTGACGATGCCCTGGCATTGCTGCTCGCGGCACTGGCGCTGTGGGCGGCCATCTCCGGTCATCCCGCTGTGGCCGGCCTTGCCGTCGGACTGGCAACCGACGCCAAGCCGTGGGCGCTGATCTTCCTTCCGGTCCTCTTGCTCAGTGCCGGGATGCGGCAGTGGCGAGCGTCAGATCAGGCTGCCAGGCCAGTCCGGGCCAGCATTCGGGCCTGGCTGCTGGCCGGCACGAGCGCGGCGGCCGTGATCGTCGCGGCCTGGCTGCCATTCTTCATCGTCGTGCCGCAGACCACGCGCGCACTGCACTATGCGATCTATAACCTGCCGGACTCGGGGCTGCGCGCGCTGGGCGTCAGCACTGCCATGACACCGCCGTGGGACCGGCAGGCGCAAATACTCCTTGCCTGCCTGCTCGGGATTGCCGCCATCTGGCGCCGCCGGTGGCCGGCGGTGATCCTGCTCGGCACGGGCACGCGAGTCGCGCTCGATCCCGGAGTGCACTCGTACTACACCCCGGGAATCCTGCTCGGCGCCCTGATCTGGGCCCTCCTCGGCGCGCGCCGGC
>OCZU010002858.1_pt1 | contig 10961 bp, 11 predicted proteins | sample 1539001 | NCBI WGS metagenome assembly OCZU01 (sample SAMEA3539306, study PRJEB22396) | soil metagenome | biome: tundra; feature: field; material: soil | place: USA | collected 2010-05 | depth 0.15 m
TATGAAGCGGGCCCCCCTACCCGCCCATGCACGACCATAGTTGAATCGACCTAGGAGGCGCATTATGATGTCGGCAATGTTCAGATGCTATTGGTTGGCAGCCCTCTGTGTGGGAGCGGTGTCGGCGCAATGGGTAACATCTATACGACGCCATCAACCGATGGCACAAACATGTACGTGACCGGCCTCATGCAGGTCGATATGGCGAACGCCCCAGTCTGCGAGGAACCCAGCAACCCGTGCGCGCGAGCAAACCATACTTACACCCAAACGGTCAAGATCACGAGCCCGTCGGGGCGAACGGCCTCGTGCAACTTCCAGAGTGCGTATCCAGCTCTTACTGCGGTTAATCTGCGGTGCGAGGCCAGCCTCGCCATCGACGGGGAGGACGGCACCTACACATCCAGCGATGACCAGCAGGCGGACTGTACGATAGCCGGGGAGTTTCTGTATGCCGTTACTCCGCTGCAGAACCCGCTTATATATATAGTGGCCTATTACAGAAGGGTTGTGGGTGTGGGAGTAGTCGCCTACTACACCCGATGCAACCCGAACACCGCTTGCCCCAGCCTGTACGGTATACCGGGCAGCTATCCATTCTTCCTATGGACCGGGGCCCAGATTACTATCGCGGGCAACTATACGTGCGTGGGTGCCACCGAATCCGTAAGCCAATGCTACTCCCCCGATCCAGTACCGGGGGGCACCCCGACGGGAGGACCGACGGGAGGGCTTGGCCTCTTGGAGCAGCCCCACCGATGTGGGCCCATGCAGTCGGGTCCTGCATCGCGGGCGGCTGAACTTGCGGGAATGCCACCTGGCGCAGGTCCGACGATTGACACAGTTCCCTTGAATTCTCGGGAGGACCGCTGAGATTAAGGTTGGTCTGCGCCGATTACAGCTTTGAGTCGGGCCGCGCCACGGTTCTCCCAGAGCCGCCCTGGCTGTGGCTTGACGCGCTCAGCCGCGACCTGGGCACGTTGCGCGGGGACGAAATTGAATGGACCGGGCCGCAGCTGACGGGCCGATTCTGGCTCACGCTTCACGAGACGCGAGTTCAACGCAGATCGGACGGGCCGAAGCTCCAGTTCGAGTCGCTTCCCCTCCCATGGCCAGTGACCATAACCGCGGAGGATACCGCCCGGGGCGAGGCTGAAGTGACCATGGTCCTCGGGCCTTGCTTTAGGATCACGCAGGTTGATCGTCAGGGGATTCCAGTTCCCTATTCCGAGATCTCCTACGTGCCGGCGCCGCTCGCCACAGAGGCGGGGGGCTATGAAAACTGGGCTGTTGCGCATGGCATCAGAACGGACGCCGGTGGATCTGCCAGATTTTTCCACCCTGAATTGTTTCGACTGTTCCCGCGACAGGACTGCAGCCTGACCATCGAGCCGGATACATAGGTCGCAGAACCGCTTGGCGATGGCGCTTCCTTGTACGCCCTACCCGGCGGCCCGGCGGTCTCTCAGCCTCGCCGAAAACGGAAGAGCACGGTCTCGGCCTCGTCGGAGCGCGTATGGCCGGCAGCGATGCGGGCCAAGATTCCGGCTTGCGTCAGGCGCTGGAAAAAACTCCAGGCGCACCGCGCGCGCCGCTTGTTCCAGATTGTCACCCAGGAGACCGACGTTGCGGCGCACTGCCGCGAAACGGACAAACGCGGCGTCCTGGCGCGACTCTTCGCCGCGCAGCTTGTGATCCAGATGCAGCACGGTCTGGCGCAGATTCCAACGTGGAGCGAGATCCTGCAAAACGTGCAGCAGGCACACCGAGTCGGCGCCTCCGGAGACCGCCACTCCCATGCGTTGGCCCGGCTGAAACATGCTATAACGGGCTATCGTTTTCGCGACTTGCTCGATCATCGTGGCGCACGCACTCTTGCGCGCCGCGTTCCCACTCATGGGGACGCCTGGTGAAATTATAACGTGGACAAACCTGAAACGATCCAACTGGCCGCCAAGATCCGTCTGCTATTGATGGATGTGGATGGCGTGCTGACCGACGGCAGGTTGATTAACGTGCCGGACGCGTCGGGCAATATGGTGGAAACCAAGGGCTTCGATTCGCAAGACGGAATCAGCTTGCAGTGGATGAGTTGGAAGGGCATCGCCACCGGGCTGATCAGCGGGCGCGTGTCGCCGGCCACCACGGAGCGCGCGAAGCAATGCAAGTTCCGCTACGTCTATCAGGGTCACATTGAGAAGATCCCCATCCTGGACGAGATCATGGCCGACGCGGGCCTGGCCAAGGAACAGGTGGCGTATATCGGCGACGATTTGACGGATGTGGTGGTAATGCACCGCGTGGGGTTGTCCATCGCTACCGCCAACGCGCGCCCAGAGGTGAAGGCGCAGGCGCATTACGTTACGGTGGCGCCGGGCGGCAGCGGAGCGGTGCGCGAGGTGGTCGAGTTGATCCTGAAGGCGCAGGGGTATTGGGACGAGATTTTGCGGAAGTACGAGGCGTGATCGGGTTTTTCGCGCGCGCCCCGGAAAATCTGGTATGATGTCGGTAGCCGAGCCGGTCGTAGCGAGACCGGCCCCGCAATGGCGCTTATCGCTGGCCCTTACGGGGCTATACGATCAGTACCATTAACCGGCCGATAAGTTTCAGCCGGATTACCAAAAGCATAAGCGATCCCCCTTTCCGCTTCGCGTGGAGGCCCGGTCAGTAGTCGGGCTTTCCCGCTTTGAAGCTCTTGTGCTCCTCGCGAGAACCCGCTCATCCACGTTTTACGAAAAGGCTACTGATGTAGTGGCGGGGCGCCACGAATTCTCACGCCGATTTATGAGGGAATATGAGGGCGAGTGAACGCGCCGAACCGGCGTCACCCCTTGAGCACTGGAATTTCCCGCCCATCGATCAGACCGGATACCGCGGCGATGTCGCGATCCAGCGCCCGGTCGGCTTCCACAAACGCGCTTACCGCGCGGATTGTCCGGTAGATCGGCCGCGTGCCGGCCCCCAGCCGGCCGCCGCCCTGCCGCAGATCGATGGCCTGCGCCGTCGATAGCAGCGTGATTGCCACCGCGCTGCGCAGCAACCGCACCACGTCCATGGCCGTCAGAGCGGAGTGCGTGCCCAGACTCACGATGTCCTGGTTGTACTGCTCGGTGGGCAGCGTGTGAATCAGGCTGGGGGCGCACCAGTGCCGCATGGCCGTGACCAAGCTGGTGTGCACGATCTGCATCCCCTTGAAGCCTTGATACACCCCCACGTGCGGGCTTAGCGAGGGCGGCAGGCCATTTGAAAAGCGGTCGTCCATCAGCAGCGCCATCAGCGAGTGCAGCCAGTTTGCGAGATTCGCCAGGTCCAGCTTAAGGCCGTCCATGGCGCGCGCGATGTGCGCTCCGTAAAAATTGCCCGTATGGTAAACCCGGTCGGCTGCCGGATCGATGAGCGGATTATCGTTCACCGAATTGGCCTCGCGCTCGATCACCGTTCGGCATTGTTCCAGCGTCTCCTGCATAGGCCCCAGCCCCTGCGGCGCGCAACGCAGCGAATACGGGCTTTGTATGGATTCGTCTGCCGCCGCCACGCCATGGCTGCCATTGCTCCCGTTGGCCCGACGGTTGGCCTCTTGCACCCGGCCGCGGATCTCGTCCAACGGCACGGCCAGCTTTGAGTCGAACAGCAGGGAGTTGAGCATCTCCGCTACCGCAAGCTGGCCCGGATGATGCTTCGCCATGTGGATCGCCGGATGATAATAGTCGGGCGACGATCCCAGCGCCTCCGCGGCCATCGCCAGCGCGCCCAGCGACAACCGGAACAGATATGCCGCCTCATCCACCACAATCGAGCCGACGCCCGTCATCACCGTGGTGCCGTTGAGCAGCGCCAGGCCTTCCTTGGCTTCCAGGCGAAGCCGCTCAATGCCCTCGTTGTGCAGCGCCTCCGCGGCAGGCACGCGGCATCCTTTGTAAAACGCCTCGCCGCGCCCCGCCATGACGCGCGTGATGTAAGCCGAAGGGCACAGATCGCCGCTGGCGCCCACCGAACCGAAGCGCGGCACAACCGGCGTGATGCGGTGATTCAACAGGTCCAGCAGCCGCTCGATGACCACCAGGCGCACGGCCGAAAATCCGCGGGCCAGCGCGTTCGCGCGCAACAGGATGGCGGCCCGCACGGCTTCTTCCGGCAAAGGCTCGCCCACGCCGCACGACAGAAACTCGAGCAGGTTCTGCTGATGGTGCGCCAACTCGTCCGACGGGATCACGTATCGCGCATTCCCGCCGAAGCCGGTGTTGACTCCGTAGACCACTTCGCCCGCCGCCAGCTTGTGTTCGAGCGCTTCGCGGCTGCGGCTGATCCGCCGCCGGAATTCCTCGTCCGCGCTCAGCGCGACGCTCTGCCCATGCCGCGCTACGGCAATAATTTCGTCCAGTGAAAGATGGTTCTGGGAAATACAGACTGCCGCGGTGGGAGTGATCAGAGTCGCCATGCTTGCATCCCGTACACCACAGTGCGGTGGTGTTCTGGCTACAGTATGGCACCGCCTCCGGCTCGTGTCAATACTTCTGATGTCCGCCCATCGAAGTGTGTGGGCTGACACTTTGCAAAGCGTGCTCGCAGCGCAAGATCAGGCTTCGCGGGCCGGACGAATCAGCTATGTCAGCGGCGCGGTGTCTTTTGAACCAACCGGAGTCACGGATTGGGTGGCCGCCACCGTCAATCGCCCGCTTACGATGGCGATCAGCTCTATACCGGCAGCGCGGCGCGCGCCGAGGTACATGTGCCCGGCACGGCGTTCCGGCTCGGCGATCGAACCACATTCGAGTTTATGAACGTTGACGACCGCTCCGTTCAAGTGCGCCTCTCGGCGGGCACACTGGTTGTACGCGTCAGGAATCTTTTCGGGACCATCGAGATCGACACGCCCAATCTTCGCATCCGCTCCCTGACGGGGCGCCCTCTGGGCCCGGCTCCGAATGAGTGTGGTACCGAGCCGCGCGCGTAGGCAAGCGGTTGTCGCGCAAACGATGGTGTCGCCGTGTTTAACCGGAGCAAGGTGCGTGATTCGTGGCGGAGGAACTCCAGTCCCGCGGTTGACGTCCACGTCAGCCTGTCATGCCTGGTGGCTATGATATCAGTATGTACGACGACCTCGCCGCCTACTATCACCTGATTTTCGAGAACTGGGACGCCTCGATCGCGCGCCAGGCGAGCGTGCTCGGCCCGCTGATCGAAGCCGCCTGTGGCAAGACTCCGGTGCGTATTCTGGATGCCGTGTGCGGAATCGGCACGCAGGCCATTGGGTTGGCGATGCGCGGCCACGCCGTCACTGGGTCGGACCTCAGCGAGGCCGCCGTGGCGCGGGCGCGCGTTGAGACCGCGGCGCGGAATCTGGCGATCCCGCTTTACGCCGCCGATCTGCGCGATTTATCCGCCGTGCCGGGCGCGACGTTCGATGCGGTTCTGATCGCCGACAACGCCTTCGCGCATCTGCCTTCCGAAGATGACGTGCGGCAGGCCGCAGCCAGCGCCGCGCGCCAACTCGATCGCGGCGGTATCCTGCTCGCCACCATTCGCGATTACGACGCTTTGGCGCGCGAACGCCCGGCCTTTCACGGTCCCGCGTTCCATGAAGACGGCGGCCGGCGCCGGATCGTGCATCAGGTCTGGGACTGGACCGGCGAGCGCCGCTATACGATGCACCTCTACATCACGCGCGAGACTGCTGCGGGTTGGGGGAGCCATCACTTCACTTCGGCATTTCACGCCGTGCCGCGCGCGATGGTGACGCGCGCGCTGGAGGAGGCTGGGTTCTCCGCCATGCGGTGGATGGAGGCTGGCGAAAGCGGGTACTATCAGCCGATCGTGCTCGCGCGCCTGGGCGCATCTTCTTTGGCCAGATATTGATATCCGAGCACAGCCGCGGCCAGGAACGGCAACGCTGGTAACGGCCCAACAGAAAGGGCCAGCAACAGCGCCCCAAGTATTCCGGATAGAGGCAGGGCGAATGCCGCCCATTCCGGATACCTGCAATTTCGGATTGCGATCGAACAAGCGGTGAGGAGAACGAGATCGCCAATGCCGACGACCGCGTAGACATGATTGCCCAGTGTCATGCAGATCGCCAGATAACGCAGCGCCCGCGCGCTACCGCCGATCAAGGATCGCGTTGGGCCGGCAAAGAACGAAGTTAAATCGCCAACGGCGGCGGTCACCACAAAAATGGCGAGGGCCGTTCGGGACCGGATCCATTGTCCGACGAGCATTCCCAGGCACAGAGCGAGGGAACCCACCAGCAGATCAGTTGCGAGTAAGCTGTCTCGTATCAGAAGGGTTGCCGCACCGGTGACTACCAACAGGATAAGCGCCAGGGCGGCGGTGAGCTTTCGTGCAGCAGAATACAGCGCCACGCAGACAAACCCAGTGAGAGCCACAGAGAGCACCGTTAGCATTGGCTTACCGTCCACAACCGGTTCAACATAAGATAAAAGGATATCTAACATTGATTGTGTGCGTTTCCGGTCTTGGGATCAAGGGGTACTACGACTACCGTTTGGCGGGCTGGAAGGGCTACTGGTCTTCGTGCGCCAATTGCGGGTCTGAGGGGTGCTGGCCGCTGATCTTGCGCTCCAGCTCGTCGCGGGTGGCCTGTTTCAGGCGGGCGGCTTCGTCGAATTCGGACTTGGCCTCCCGGCGGCGTCCCATGGCGAAGAGGACCTGGCCGCGCAGATAGTACACGCTGGAGCTCTGCGGGTCGATCGCGCCGGCGGCGCGCAGCGCATCGAGCGCCGCGGCGTACTTGCCCTGCTGCTTGTAGATCTTGGCCAGCCCGTAGTCGGACGTACCCAGTGCGGGATCCAGGCGTAGCGCCTCTTTGAAGTAGCGCTCGGCTTCCGGAATCTGGTTAAGGGCGTAACAGACCGCGCCGAGTTCGTCATAGTCGTAAGCCACGTCCGGTGCGATAGCGATATCTTTGAGGAATTCCCGCTTGGCCCGTTCGAGGTCGTTTTGCCGCCGGTACTCGGTTCCCAGGAAGTAATGCACCAAGGGCAGCTTCGGATCTATACGCGCGGATTGCTGGAACTCATCCATGGCCCGCTCGTACATCGCGGCGCCCACGTGCGCCTTGCCGATGATTAAGTGGAACTGGGCGGAGTCATGGCCGACTTCGATCAGGTGTGTAGTGGCGCGCCGATCGAGCTCCGTGAGCCCGGCCTTGTTAGCAGCGATCGACACCACGTAGAGGTAGTTCAGGTTTTCGGACTCGCGCGGCCACAGCGGTTCGAGCGTTTGGGCTGCTTCCGCGTAGCGTTCCTTGAAGAAATAGCAGAGCCCCAAGAGGTAGCGGGCCTGGGTGGATTCCGGCTGATCGCGCACCACCGATTCGAAGGGTTGAATAGCGTGCCGATAATCGGCCTGCCGGTAATAGACCAGCCCGATATTCAGCCGGATGCCGGGCATCTTAGGCGCCAGCCGCTCGGCGGCGCGCAGCTCCGACAGGGCTCGGTTCCACTCCTTCCGGCGCATGTGCACGACGGCCAGATTGCCGTGCGCGCCCACGTTGTCCGGCTCGGCCGCCAGCACCGCGCGGAAGGCCTTTTCCGCCGCGGCGAGGTCGCCGGCATCCATGGCGTGCTGTCCCCGCTCGAATATCTGCCGCGTATCGGCGGGCTGCGCGGCCGCTCCCAAGGCAAAGAACATTAGCCACAGATGCACACAGATGCACGCGGATAAAACGGGTGATAGGTGACGAGTCCAGCACCTGTTTTTCATCTGCGTGTATCTGCGTGCATCTGCGGCTAAGATCTTATCCTGCCTGGGCCGGCGATTTCGGCGCCATGCTCCAGAGCCGGTCCCAGGAATGTTCTTTGTCCCACATGGGCGTGGGCTCGAAGAAGCCCGTATCCGGCGCCAAATGCTGGCGCACTACATCCTCGTTGAGTGTGATGCCGAGGCCCGGTTTGCCGGGGACGGTGATGAAGCCTTTGTTGATGATGGGCTTTTCGATACCCTCCACGAGATCCTGCCACCAGGGGACATCCAGCGAGTGATTCTCGCAGGCGAGGAAGTTCTCGGTGGCCGCGGCGCAGTGAACGCTGGCGAGCGCGCCGATCGGCAGGCCGGCATAGTGCATGGCCATCGGCACGCCGTATTCCATGGCGGCGTCGCCGATCTTATGGGTCTCGAGGATGCCGCCCGACGTGGAGATATCCGGATGAATCTTGCTGACCGCGTGCTTCGCGCACAGATTGATGAACGATTCCTTCAGGTAAATATCTTCGCCGGTGAGGATGGGGGTGGGGCTTTCCATCGTGATGCGCTGCAAAAGGTCGGTGTATTGCCAGGGAATCACATCCTCCATCCAAGAGAGGTTGTATTTCTCGTAAGCCTTTCCCAGCCGTATGATGGAATTCACACCGAGGTGGCCCAAGTGATCCATGGAGAGCGGAATCTCCATGCCCACGGCCTCGCGCGCCGCCGCTACGTATTCGCAGAGCTTCTCGATTCCTTTCTCAGTTACCTCCGCCGCGGTGAACGGATGGGGCAGTTGGTTCCGCTCCCAAGGGGTCTCTCCGGATGGCATGGTCACGGTTCCGGGAATGTTGGCGACCATGTTGATGCCTAAGTCCATCTTCAGCCATGTGAGGCCCATTTCTTCCTTGCGAGCCTTCAGGCGCTTGGCGTATTCCGTGACATCCGGGGACTCCTCGGTATCGGCGTAAATGCGAATCTTGTCGCGGAATTTGCCGCCCAACATCTGGTAGATGGGCACGCCATAGACCTTGCCGGCGATATCCCAGAGAGCCTCTTCGACGGCCACCACTCCGCCCGCCTGCCGCGCGTGGCCACCGAACTGTTTGATTTTCTCGAATATGTAGGTGATGCGGAGCGGATTCTCGCCGGCCACGCGGCTCTTGAGGAACAGCGCGTAGGTAGCGCTGGCGCCGTCGCGGACTTCGCCGAGTCCGTAGACGCCCTGGTTGGTGTCGAGCCGGATGATAGTGCAGGGGCTCGGACCGGGCTTGCGCACGGTGGCCACCCGCAGATCGGTAATCTTCAAAGTGGAAGGGCTCGAGTTGGTGTTGACGTTTTGAAAGGGCGGCTCCGGAGCGGCTTTGGCCCGCGCGCCCAACACCGCTCCACCCAACAGGGCGGCGGATGTCTTGAGAAGCTCGCGGCGGCCTATGCGCGTCCGCTCGTGCTTTGGCATGTGTTGTGGTCTCCTACAGATCCACCATTATAGTGCCCGTCGCGGCTTACCAAGCCTGCGCGCGAGCCAGGGGACCGCAACGTCCCATCAGGTCCGCATGGATTTAGATTAACCGCTTCGACCGCTGCGTCCGCCGCTCAGCCGGGCGTGCCCAGCCGCGCCGGCGTGGCCAGCCCCCCTTGTAAATTATGCCGCGGGCCAGCTATGATTGACAGGGCAGGGGATAGATGCTTCCGTTTAATGTTGCCGTGACCGATTCACGCAAAGGCAGGGTGAGCCGCGCCGTGTCCGGGATTGACAGGCGGTCTTTCATCCAGTTGCTGGCGGCCAACTCAGCCTTCCTGGCTGCCGCCAAAGCATCAAGCAGACCCCCTTACTATGTAGGCGCCGGCTATTCCAGCGATCCGTATACTGCAGCGTCGGTGGCTCTGTCCGCTTGTGGGCAGTTTCCCACCAACCTTGCCGGGCAGACGGTGGTGATCAAGCCCAACCTGGTGATTGGCAAACCGTCCACCTCCGGCGCCACGACCGACCCGCTAGTGGCGCAGGCTATCGTGGATCTCTGCCTCGCGGCAGGGGCGGCCCAGATTCTCATCGTCGAAGCTCCGGCGCCTGGAAAACGTTCGAACTTCGGCCCGTGTGGTTATACGGCGGTCTTTCAGAACTATCCGCAAGTGCAACTGGTAGATTTGCGGACGGGGACCTACGTTCTACACCCCGTGCCCGGCGGCGGTTACGCCTATCGAGCGATGTGGGTCCCGTCGCTCGTGCTGCAACCGAATACTTTCTTTATCAGCGCGGCCAAACTGAAGACCCACCAAAACGCGGTAGCCACGCTGTCCATGAAAAACCTGGTCGGCCTGGCTTCCGAGACAGCCTACGCCCAACCGGTCGCCACAGGCTATCCGCGCCATGACTTGCATCTGCGCGGCATCGATCTATCGATCATGGATCTCAATCTGGTGCGGCCGATCGGATTCGCCGTGATCGACGGCGTTTGGGGTATGGAAGGCGAAGGCCCCATAAACGGAACACCCGTCGCCGTGAATGTGGTGCTGGCGGGCCTGAATCCGGTGGCGGTGGACCGGGTGGGGCTGAATGTTATGGAGATTCCCCAAAAAGCTGTGACCTATTTGGACTATGCGTCGCAAGCGGGCCTGGGGCCGCCGGATACCAGCAACGTCACCGTGTTGGGCGACGCGTACACTCCGTACCCTTTCATTCCCGCGACAACACCCCCGGTTCTGTGGCAGCCGGTTGCCTCGCCACGCACAATTTCAATCTCGGCGGGCCAGTCGACGGCTATCACCTACCACATCCGGACCTCCTGTTACACTTCCGCAGAGATCATCCAGGATAGCGATGCCAAGCCCGGCGTGGTCCTGGTCCGGACGCTGCACGATTTCGCGCTGGTCAACGCACCGGGAGAGAGCTTAAGCTGGAACGGGCTGAATGACGCTGGAGCACCGGTTGCACCTGGAAACTATTTGGCCTGCATCCAGGCCTGCACAACGCCTACCAGCCAACTGATCAACTATGCGGTGGGCAGGATCGCGGTTACCTCTTAGGCCGCGCGCGCTTAGCGTACGCGACGGAGAACGGCAGGACCGTCCACGCGTGTGGCCGCGTGTGCGAGCCTCCAGACTGCTCAGAAGGGTTCACAGAGGGCAGTATGGATGGATCGCCGTAATGCGAACCTCGGTCGCCGCGACCGAAAAGTGAATGCACTGCGCGCTGCCGCCCTTCTCGTGGAAGCTCCGCAAACACTTCCGGAACTCCCTCGGCAAAAAGAACGATCACA
>OCZU010002859.1_pt1 | contig 10961 bp, 9 predicted proteins | sample 1539001 | NCBI WGS metagenome assembly OCZU01 (sample SAMEA3539306, study PRJEB22396) | soil metagenome | biome: tundra; feature: field; material: soil | place: USA | collected 2010-05 | depth 0.15 m
TGCCGGAGGTGACGTCCTTGTTGATGGCTTCCTCGGTCGGGATCTGGCCGCCGGCCCGCTCGGTCAGGCCGGCCGCGGCAAGCTGGCCGGCGATCGCGTCGAAGCTCTTGATCCGGGCGGCGTCATCGGCGCCGGTCAGCTCGAGTACGGCGTAGGTCTCCCGGCCGCTGGCGCTGACGAACTGCCTCGATCCCGTGGACCAGTAGGTCGCGACCGACTCGACCTTGCTGCGGGGCAGCGCGCCGAGGGTCCTGGTGACCGCCGCCCGGTAGGCAGGATCCGCCACGGTCCGGGTCGTGCTCTGGTACAGCACGACAACATCGCCCGAGTCACGCCCGAACGCGGACGCGGCCAGGTCGGCGGCACGCTGGCTCTGGCTGTTCGGGGTGTTGAAGCCGCCGGCGGACTGCAGCGACCCGAAGACGCCAGTCCCCCAGACTCCGGCGAAGACCACGACCGCCAGCGTGATGACCAGGACAAGCCGCCTGCGGCGGTAGATGGCGCGTCCCCAGGTCTCGAACATCGGGTGCCTCCGCAGCTACACTGTTACCGATCGTCACTATGGTGAACGCCGTAAACAACAACTAGCGTTAACTTCGCATACGCTGTTTACTGATGTCAAGCCCGTTTACCGGATAGCAGTCGGCGGCGATAGGAGGCCTGCGTGGTCCAGGCACCGAGCCGGCGCGATCGCGCCCGGACCGCGACCACCGAGGAGATCAAGCAGACCGCCCGCCGGATCCTGGTGCAGGACGGGCCTGGCGCCGTATCGCTGCGCGCGATCGCGCGCGAGATGGGGATGACGGCGCCCGCGCTCTACCGCTACTTCGGCAGCCACGAAGTACTGATCAAGCACGTCATCGCGGATATCTTCACCGAGCTCACCGGCGACCTGCAGGCTGCGATCAAGTCGGCGGGCGCGGCCAGCGGCGGCAACCTGACCGACATGGTCATCGCGGCCTGCTGGGAGTTCCGGCGCTGGTCGCTGGACCACCAGCGGGAGTTCGGCCTGCTGTTCGGCACGCCGCTGCCGGGGGTGAACGTCGAGCTGGACGAGATCACCGCGGAGTGCGGTGCCCAGTTCGGGGGCACCTTCTTCGAGCTGATCCTCGCGCTCTGGCGCAAGCACCCGTTCCCGGTGACTCCGGATGACGCGATCGACCCGGGACTGCGCCGGCAGCTGGAGCGCTACCGGGAGGGTCTCGGCGCGCTGGGCACCGGCCTGCCGCTCGGCTTGCTGCTCATCTTCCTGCGCTGCTGGACGCGCCTCTACGGAACCCTCAGCCTGGAGGTATTCGGCCACCTGGGCTTCGCGCTCGACGACGCCGAGCCGATGTTCGAGCTGATGCTGGTCGACACCGCCCCGCTGCTCGGCCTGGAGTACCCGCAGCCGCGCTAACGTCGTAGCCACCGGGAGGCACGCGGCTGCCGGGTGTCCGTGGCCCGACGGCCACGACGATCACGACGATCACGACGGAACGAAACGGAAGGGAGGACAGCCGGTGGCAGGCACAGCGGACTCGGGCGCGGCCGACCTGGTGGCGGTCTTCATCGACGTGGAGAACCTGGCGCTCGGCGCCGGGATCAGCCTGCCTGGCCAGGCTGATCCGATCCCCTTCAAGGCGCTGGAACTGCTCTGCCGGGATTACGGCAACACCACGATCCGGCGCGCCTACGCCGACTGGTCCAGGCCCGAGTTCGGCAAGCACCAGCACAACCTGGCCCAGAACGGGATCACCCTGATCCAGGTGACCAGGTTCGGCGCGCAGCAGAAGAACGCCGCGGACATCCTGATGGCGGTGGACGCCATGGAGGTGCTGATCACCCATCCGGATGTCGGCACGTTCATGCTCGTGGCCGGCGATGGCGACTACTCGCCGCTGGTGCAGCGGCTGCGCGAGTTCGGCAAGCGCGTCGTCGGCGTCGGCACGAAGGCGTCGGCCAGCGCGCGGCTGGTCGCGGTCTGCTCCGAGTACAAGTACTGGGGGACCATCGTCGCCGCCGTCAATCCGGAGGTCCGGGCCGAGGTCGGCGCCAAGTTCGACATCGCGGACGCGGAGCGGCTGGTGGTCGAGGCCATGGAGGAGTCCCCCGACGCGTCAGCCACCGGATCGTGGCTGAAGAGCAAGATGCTGGCCCTCGATCCGGCTTTCGACGAGCGCAACTACGGGTCCAAGAGCTTCCGGGTGCTGCTGTCGCGGCTGCCGAACCTGGTCGAGGTCAAGAAGGACCGGTCATCGCCGGACATGCGGGTCACCCTGGTCGCGCCCCGGAAGGGCCAGCGGGCCTGAGTGCCGGGCCGGCGAGTTCTTCCCGCAACTCAGCTGGGTTGTACGGCCGCCGGTCAGCTGAGGTTGTACGGCCGCCGGTCAGCTGGGGTTGTACGGCCGCCGCTCAGTTGGGGTTGTACGGCGAGTACCTCAGGTCCGGGGCGGGCGTCGAGGTGAGCGAGCGCAGCATCGTGGTCTCCCGGGATAGCAGCGCCCGCTCGGCGGCCAGCCTGGCCGCGGCATCCGGCTCGGCGAGCAGCGCCTGCCGGTCGCTCAGGTCGATGATGACCGACGCCGCCACGAGGTAGGACAGCAGCAAGGGGTCGGCGGGCAGGTCCGGGATGCTGACCTGAGTCGCCCCCCGCGCGGTCAGCGCGTCGAGGTAGCCGCGGAACCCGCGCCGCACCGCCTCGGCGGCGACTGCCGCGGCCGCCTCGTCGCCCGTGTCCTCAGCGAGCAGGTCCACCTCGCCCTGCAGGTACGGCCGCGACTCGCCAAGCTCCAGCAGCCGGAACCGCTGGGTGCCGACGGTGACCAGGTCGAACCCGCCGTCGTCGCGCTCGGCGACCCGCCGCAGCGTCGCGGTGCAGCCGATCTCGTAGAGCGACGAGATGCCTTCCACGCCCGTCTCGCGGCCCTTGCGGATCGCGATCACGCCGAACCGCCGGGGCTCGGGTCCATCCAGCAGATCACGGACCAGTTGCCGGTACCGGTCTTCGAAAATGTGCAATGGCAGCAGCAGCCCTGGATAGAGCACGGTGCCCAGCGGGAACAACGGCAGCGTTTCGCTCATCCCCCGACACTATGCGGGCCAGGAAAATGCGTCCTGCGACGCATACGACAACAGGCGCTCTGCCTGCATCCTGAGCCACGCGCCCACCCATTCACCGCCAGCCTGCGACCGGACTTCGGCAGGCACGTCAGCCGGCCGAACGACCGCCGCGGGACCCTCGACGATGACGACCACATGCTCATCGCGATCGCCATGGGTGATGGTCAGGGTCAGCCAGGGCTGGCCGCGGACATTGCGCTCCCGCACCGACCCCGTCACTGCGGGGAGCCAGCAGGTGGCATCCCGCCAGACGTAGGAGGAGATCGCGGCGTGGGGCCGGCCATCGGGCCTGGTGGAGCTGACCACGGCGAAGGCGCGCCGGTCCAGGTACCCGGTCAGCTGAGCGGCGGTCAGCCGCCGTTCCGGCGGGTACGCAAGGGCCGTGGCGGTGGTCGCCCGCGCGAACGTCCGGTCCTGCAGGAAGGCAAGAGCTTCGCTCATGGCCTAGTTCTACCCGCCTGACATCAGGTAGCCGGCGATCTGGTGGCAGGGTCGGTGCAAACAGCCAGTACCGTCCCGTCCCGTGCCTACGGAACAAAGTGAATATCGAGGCCGGCGACGGAGCGTTATGATCATCGGCAGCCAGAGGTTGCCGAGTCGAGGCTCAGGGGAGGGTCGTAGTGGCCGATGCCTTGATCACAAGGGGTGAAGGCAATCGGGCTATTCGGGAGAGCGGGACCTTTCCGGAGGTATTGCGGTCTTCCTGTGGCTGATTCTTTGCTGAGATTCTCGGCGGACCTGTCTATTACGGAGGGTTCCGTGGGGAAACAGCGCCGTCCGCTGACGCTTGAGGATCGCGAGGAGATATCACGGTGCCTGGCGATACGCCTGACGAATAAGGAGATCGCGGAGCATACCGGGCGCAGTGAGTCCGTTATATGCCGGGAAATCGCCCGCAATGGCGGGCGGGAAAAGTACCGTGCCCACCGGGCGCAGTCACGGGCGGAAGAAGAACGATGCCGCCCAAAAGCCCGCAAGATGGATGCTGACCCGGTGCTGCGCCGCCGTGTGGTGTCCGCTTTGCGCGGCGGCTTTTCCCCGGATCAGGTGGCCGGCCGGCTGAAGTATGACCGCGGGTGCGGCAGCCTGGGGATGTGGTCTCGCACGAAGCGATTTACACCTGGATGTACGCCTTGCCGAAAGGCGAGCTGAGCCGCCTGGGCGCCGGGCTGCGGTCGGGCGCACGAGCCGGTTCACGGCGATTGTCCCGCTTCCGTTCGGCCGTGCCGCTGCCCAGGTGCGGACCGCGCTGATCGGCTCAGTGAAGGATCTCCTAGCCCAGCTGGTGAAGTCGGTGACCTGGGATCAGGGGACGGAGATGGCAGATCATGCGCTTTCTCTCTGGCGACGAGCATCGATGTCTATTTTGCGCATCCTCATTCACCGTGGGAGCGCGGCACGAACGAGAACACGAACGGGCTCATCCGGGAATACATTCCGAAAGGGACACCAGTTCCTTCTGATCCGGTGTTCCTGAATGCCGTGTCTCACTCACTTAACATCAGGCCGAGGCGTATATTAAGTTACAGAACACCAGCCGAAGTTTTCGCCGAGATGCTCAGCAAAGTTGCTTCCACCGGTTGACACCGCCCGCGACTCCCTCGGTGACTCTCTCCTGAGGCATTGGCGGCCGTGAAACTTCATGGTTTCCGCAGTCTTGCGCGGTTCCCCGGCAGGCCGGCCGGCGGCATCGGCTCCCGGCTGCCATGCCAAATCAGCACAGCGGCGACCTGAAGTGGCTTGTTGTAACCCAACACCGCTGAGGTTGATTGCGCAATTAAGGCCTTTCGGCATCCGGACCGGTGGCAGGCCGCACGAGGCGGGGTGGGGCGGGTGTCACAATGGGTAAGTGAGGCTCACGGATGGTTTGGTGACGTTGCTGTTCACCGATATCGAGGGCGGCGTCCGGCTGTGGGAGGCCGACCGCGATGCTATGGCGGCGGCATCGGCCCGCCATGACCGCATTGTCCGCGAGCAGATCGAGGCGTCCGGCGGCCACGTCTTCAAGACGGTGGGCGAGGCACATCGCGCTGTGTTCGCCGACCCGGTTGCCGCGCTTTCGTCGGCGGTGGCCATCCAGCGGGCTGCCGGTGCCGAGCCCTGGGCGTCCAGCCTGCCCATCGGGGTGTGCATTGCGTTGCATTCTGGTGCCTGCGCGGAGCGCGACGGCGACTATGTCGGTCCGGTGGTGAACCGGGCCGCCCGGTTGCTTGACGTCGGCCATGGTGGTCAGGTCCTGGTGACAGCGGCGGCGTACGCGCTGCTCGCCGACCGGCTGCCCGGCGGGATCGGGCTCCGGGACTTGGGCGAGCAGCGCCTGAAGGACCTGGGGCGCGCCGAGCGGGTCTTTCAGGTGACCGGACCGGGCCTGGCCGACGGGTTCGGCGCACCGCGCTCGCTTGACGATCCGGCGCTGCGCCACAACCTGCCATCGCAGGCAACCAGCTTCGTGGGCCGGACCGTGGAACTGGCCGAGTTGCGCGCACTGATGACCGGCGGGTCGCGGCTGATTACGATCACGGGTCCTGGCGGGATCGGCAAGTCCCGGCTGGCGTTGCAGGTGGCGGCCGAAGCTCTCGATGGCACCGGCGGCGGGGTGTGGCTCGTCGAGCTGGCACCGGTGGCAGAACCCGAGCGGGTAACCCGTACCGTGGCCGCGACGCTCAGGGTCAGGGAGGCACTGGGGCGGCCCATGCTCGACACCCTGATCGACGCCGTCGCCGACCGGGACCTGCTATTGATCCTGGACAACGCCGAGCAGGTGCTCGGCGCGGTCGCCGAGCTGGCAGACGCCGTCATCCAGTCGTGCCGCCGGGTTTCCCTGCTCGTCACGAGCAGGGAGCCGCTTGGCATCAGCGGGGAGCATGTCTTCCGAGTCGCCGGACTGGCCGTCCCGCCCACCGACCTCGCCGCTGCTGACCGGCTGGCCGCCTTCGAGTCGGTGCAGCTGTTCGCGGAGCACGCCGCGCTGCACCGGCGGGGCTTCATCGTCGACGATGCCAGCGCGGCGGCGGTGGCGTCGATCTGCGCCCGTCTCGACGGTATCCCGCTGGCCCTCGAGCTCGCCGCGGCGCGCCTTGGCTCGCTCTCGGTGTCGGAGATCAACGCCCGGCTCGATCAGCGGTTCCTGCTGCTGACCACGGGGAACCGTACTGCCCTGCCGCGCCACCAGACCCTGCGAGCCCTGATCGACTGGTCCTACGGCCTGCTCAGCTCCGAGGAGCAGACCGTGTTCGACCGGCTCTCCGTCTTCGCCGGAGGCTGGACCCTGGATGCCGCCGAAGCGGTCGCCCGCGGCGGCGAAGTCGCGGATTGGCAGGTGCTTGACCTGGTAGCCGCGTTGGTCGGCAAGAGCCTGGTCCAAGCCGAGGTTATCCACGGGTCGACCCGCTACCGGCTCCTTGAGACGATCCGCCATTACGCCGCCGAACGCCTCGCGCTCCAGGCCGGCTCGGACCTGCAGGACGCCCACGTCGCCCACCGCGATCATTACCTGTCCCTGGTCGAGACCGCCGCCGCGGGGCTGCGCGGCCCGGACGAACATCGTTGGCTTGACAGGATCGAGGCCGAGTTCGATAACATCCGTGCCGCCCTGGCGTTCAGCATCGCCGATCCCGTCAGCGCCGAGCCCGGCCTGCGGCTGGCCACGGGGCTCAAGTGGTTCTGCTACATGCGCGGCCACAGCGGCGAAATTATCGAGGCCCTCAGCGTTCTGCTCGAGCGCCCCGACGCCCGCCAGCCAACTCGGGAACGAGCTCGGGCTCTGGCCGCGAAGTGCCACCTGCTCAATAACTTCGGTCGTGACCCGGCGATCCCCTCGATGGCGGAGGAGGCCATTACGATCGCCCGCGGCATCGCCGATGACTTTGTCGCCGGCGATGCACTCTGCGCGCTCTGCTGGTTCACTTTCCTGGCCGGCGACCTGCCCGCCGCGCTGGCTATGGTAGGCCAGGCCGTCGCGCTGGCCCGGTCAGTCGGAAATCCCCATCTGCTCACCACCGCACTCAGCCACCGCGCGACGTTCAAGGGCGAGGCCGGTGATTTCGATGCCGCCTCAGCTGACCAGCAGGAGGTCCTCGCTCTGGCGCAGGCGGCCGGAGACAACTACGTACTCACCATCACCTCGATGAACCTTGGCCTCGACCAGGTCGCGGCCGGGGAACTCCGGGCTGGCATCGCGTACCTTCGAGAGGCGCTCAGGATCGCCGAAGCCCACGGTTACCAGCACCTGGCCGCCGCCGTAACGGCGAACCTGGGGTTCGCCTACCTCATGGACGCAGACGCCGCCAGTGCCCGCGGCCTGCTCATTAGCGTCCTGGACACTGCGCGAGCCACCGGTGAGAAGACCCTTGTGCCCATAGCTATATTCGGCCTCGCGCTAGCCGTTGGGACGGACGGTGACCCCACCGTCGCCGCCACCCTGCACGGCGCTGCCGATCACCAGTACAAGCTCGCCGGGCAGGCCTTCGATGCCGTCGATCTCAAACTGCGCGCCAGTGACCATGCCCGGCTGCGCGACGCACTGGGCGAGGCTGCGTTCGATGCCGCCTGCCAGCACGGCCGCATACTCAGCCAAGCCGATGCCATAGCCCTGGCTGTGGGCACAGCCCAGCCAGATCCGGGGCCTGCGCCCGCCGTGACCGATCCACTCGTCCATTGTGTGCCGGCGGACAGCCCGGCCGGCCCGCTGTCGGCACGAGAGCAGCAGATCATGGCGCTACTGGCCGGCGGAGCGAGCAACGCCAAGATCGCGGAGACGCTCTTTGTCACGCATAACACAGTGCGGACGCACCTGGACCGGATCAGGGACAAGACCGGCGCCCGCAACCGCGCCGACCTGACCCGCTACGCCATACAGGCGGGCATCGAACCAGTCGTCCTTCCCCCCTGATGTGGGCCGGCCGGCCCACACGTGGCGTGCGTGCGGTAGGTCACTCGGCCCCTGCCGCCCGGCGCGGGCCGGACCCTATGTTCGGCTTATGAAAATCAAATTCACAAAGGCACCGACCTTCACGAAGTCAATTATCGCCTCGGCGGTATTCACGATCGCGTATCTGGCGTCGGCCTCTAACCTCCCGTCATGCGGCGACACCGTCGCGATACTCAACTCGGGCGGCGGCGAGTGCATTGAACGCCAGAGCTTCCTGCACACGGCTTCCGGCTGGCTGGCGCTGATCTGCCTGGTCGCCGCCGTGCTGCTGCTCGCTCTCAAGCACAAGAACTCCATCCTGGGGCTGCAGGCGTCGGTACAGCAGGCGCGCCAAGGGCCGTCGGCACAGGCACCGGTGCCGACACCGGTACCCGGGCGGGCTTCGAGCTTCTGCCCCAAGTGCGGCACCCGCATCATCGCGGGAGACAGGTTCTGCCAGGGATGCGGAGCATCAATGGGGTCCCTGTAATCCTGGCCGAAATACCAGCAGATATCACTGACCTGCGCTATCGCTGGGTCTCGCTGGAAACTACGGGACCCCCGGCAACCACTGCCCCGGCGAGTTTGACATTCATGCCCGCGTGGTGCGGTGGTACCCGGGCTGTCGCTTCACGAATGCCAGGTTTACCTTGCCGCGAAAACCCCATCGGGCGCATTTGCGGCAAGGCGGCAAAGCCGCATCCAGTAATTGCCGAAAGAAACGAAGCCTGTCCAGACTGAACGGGCTGGGATAAAGGAGGAGAATCATGGTATTCATCAAGGCGCACAGGAAGCAGCGCATCCTGGCTGGGTCGCTGGCCGCCGCCGTGACCGCATTTACCGTCACGGCATGCGGCGGCGGGAGCCCGGCAACCCCGGCCCAGGGGTCGGCCCCCGGCCATTGGACTCAGGCCAAGGTCAGCCAGTTCACGGCCGCGGCCGGCTCAGGCGGCAGCTCCAGCCGGGACTCGTGCATCATCGGGTACTTCGAGCGAGACATGTCGTTCGGGAACGCGATGGCTGTAGCATCCGTGGAGTCGGCATCGGGTCCCAGCCTGTCGGACGCCCAGGCCAAGGCCGCCCTGGTCAGCAAGTACGGCACGGCCGAGGGCGGTGCCATCAGCGCTCAGTTCGGGCAGGTCGTCACCGACTCGGACAACAACTGCGCCGGGTCGGCTGCACCGTCCACGGCACCTGCGGAAGCCCCGGCGCCGACAGCAGACCCGGCCGCGACGTCGGAGTCATCGTGCACCGTGGACTGCGTGAACCCGATCGCCAGCGGGGAGAGCGGGTGGCTGGCGCAGGTCCAGGGGGCGCTCCAGAACGTGCAGCAGGATCTCACTGCCATCTCCTCGGACGCCAGCAATAACCCGGATAACCTCGCCCTAGACGGCACCCAGCTGGAGGGGGACGCGCAGGCCGCACTGGACCCCAATTACGACCCGCCCCCGGCCGACAACGCCGACTGGGTCACCGCGATGAATGATTACGTCACGGCCGGGGAGGACTACTCCGGCGACAACACGAACGCGCAGGACGACAATCCCGCTCAGGCCAGCCAGGAGATCGGGGCAGGTAATTCGGCCCTGGCCCGCTTCAACGCCGCCAACGGCGGGGTACTAAACGGGACCATCCGAAGGCTCTGAGTTAGCTGGCTGCTGCACTGTGCCCCCACGTGGCCCTCAGAGGGGTCCAGCCAAGGTGAGGCCAAAAGCCGCAACGGGGATACCACAGGCGGCACGCAGAAGGGGGAGCGTCGGCCGCGCCTGTGGCCGATGCTCCCCCTTCCTGCTGCCTTCTTACTTGACCTTCTCTGGTACCGAGTTGGGCGTCGACGCACTGGACGAATTGCAGCGGGATCCGCCGAAGTGCTGGCGGACGCGGGCCTGCATGGCGCGGACGTCTAGGCGATGGCCCTGCCTGCTCCGAACCCGATCATGCTGACATCACATAGCCACGCTCGGGTCCGCAAGTGTGATTGCCGGCCAAATATATGATTAGCATCTGGGCGGGAAGGACAACTACGCTGCCGACCGCGCAGTTGTCGAACTCGCCCTGCAGGTGACTCCGGACGCGCCGGCGGGCGCTCGCGCCAACCGGGCATTCCTGCGGCGGGTAGTGCGGTACCTGGTGACGACGGCCGGCGTCCGCCAGCTCGTGGACATCGGCTCCGGCCTGCCCACGCAGGGCAACGTGCATGAGATCGCCAGCGCCGCCGACCCGCGGGCGCGGGTCGTGTATGTCGACAATGACCCGGTCGTCGGCGCGCATGCCCGGGCGCTGCTGGGCAGCAACCCGGCGGCACTGATCGTCACCGCGGACGTCCGGGACCCGGCCAGGATCATCAATAACGAGCATGTGCGGAAATTCATCGACTCCGGCGAGCCAGTCGGCCTGCTGCTCGTGGCCATCCTGCATCACATCAACGATCACGAGGATCCGGCCGGCATCGTGGCCCGGCTGCGCGAGGCCCTGCCGTCGGCAGCTATCTCGCCATTTCCAGCTTCCGCATGCCCGGTGCGGAGCATCCGGAAGACGCGGCGAAGACCGTGGCGATGGAGAAGCTGTTCAACGAGAAACCTGGCACGGGCCGATGGCGTTCCCGCGAGAAGATCCTCAGCTGGTTCGGCGACTGGGAAATACTCGAACCCGGCCTGGTGCCGCTGCCAGAGTGGCGGCCTGACGTCCGCGGCAGCACGAAGCGGAATGCGACTTACTACGGGTTCGTCGGCGGCGTCGCGCGGAAGAAATAACGGTGCGGTGACCATCCCGGAGTCGCTACCCTGAGTCACGGCCGAGCGGGCGCAACGAGGCTCCCAGGGCCGGCCCAGCCGACCGGCTGCACGCCGCGCATGGCCCTCCCAGCCGCCTACCGGAAACTGAATCATCATGTCTGCTCACGAGGCCGGCGCGCTGCACGCGCCCGGGTACGGCAGTATCGCTACGGTCC
>OCZU010002860.1_pt1 | contig 10959 bp, 11 predicted proteins | sample 1539001 | NCBI WGS metagenome assembly OCZU01 (sample SAMEA3539306, study PRJEB22396) | soil metagenome | biome: tundra; feature: field; material: soil | place: USA | collected 2010-05 | depth 0.15 m
GTCAGTCTGCCTGCCATCGCTTCGCCGGGAACGGGCCAGGCCCCCCTGTCACAGGTCGGCGGGGAACCTGGCCCGTCGTCGGATTGGCTGTCGTCCGGCGATGACTGCTACTTGAGGGTGAGCACCGCGCTGGCCAGGAACCTCGCCACAGCCGTCTTCGCGATCGGCTTGCCCTTCGGATTGCACTGGCCCTTCTTCGGCCCGGACTTAAACCTCGGCGCAGTGGCGGCGAAGGAAACCTGCACCGCGGCGGGCCCGGAGGCGCCGGCGAACGCGCCGCTGCTCTTGCTGCCCACGACCGTGAGCGGGATGTCCTGCGCGAACGAGATCCGGCAGCTCTTGGCGTTGAATGACTGGCTGGCATGCGGCTTGCCGGTGATCATCACAGTCAGATTCCCGGCCGGGCTCCGAAGCGTTTTGATGTTCCCCTTGTGCGGGCCGCCGCCGCCCAGCTTGATGACCGACTTGGTGCGCACCAGCCCCCGCCACTGCAGCGGGAAGACGGTGGCATTGACGAGCGCCTTCTCGCCGTGCACAGCCCCGGCGATGACCTCCGGGCCGGTGATGGCCTTGCTCGCGCCGGAATGACTGCTCGCCAGCGCGGGTACCCCCGCCACCAGCGCCACCGAAGCCGCGCCGGCCACCGTAACGGCGGCGAGTTTCATCCTGAGCTGCATGTTCCCTCCCTATCGGCTGGTAATGCATTGGTCACCGGAATGCTACACCGCGTGACCAATTCGGGTAGCGCTCCTGCGATCAGCCAGCACTTCACGCTTATCCACAAACCGGCGACCATGGCTGAGAGTTACGCCGAGCAAGTCGTGCAGCCCTGCCACAGCTGGCACCCACAGCCACACCGCTACCTGACCGGCGCGCAGGTACGCCGGAGCGCGCGCTAAGGCCCGGCAGCAGGCTAAGTCGAGCGGGTAGTGTACACCGCTCGGCCTGGACGAGGAGTACCTCGATGAGCCCGGCTACCGACCGTACTCGGTGTACCGGCCCGCAATCGGTACCGGTATAGCCACTGAGTTTCGTCCCGCAGCCGGCTGCCGAAGCATGCGGGGCATCGCATGAACATGGGAATCTACGCCGAGCTCGCCGGCACCGCGCAGGCGCCAGGAGAAGCCCGACGCCTCATCGGGCTAGTGCTCGACGAGGACCACCCATGCGCAGATGACACCGCTCTGATTATCTCTGAGCTGGTCAGCAATGCCGTCGCTCACACGCGAGCTGGCCAGCTGGGCGGCACGGTCCTGATTGGAGTTGAGGTCACGGGAGTGCCGCCAGCGATGCGGATTACCGTCCGCGACCCAGGCGCGGACGGTATCCCGGTCGTCACCGATCCTGATCCAGAGCAAGAGCACGGCCGCGGACTGCACATGATCGCTGCCCTGGCCACCGAATGGGGGAGCGAGACCAGCGCTGTCGGCCGCGCCACTTGGTGTCGTCTCATGGGGGACGCGACGTCCGCCGCCAGAGACTCGGACCGGCTGACTCTTGCCGCCTGGGCAAGGCGTCAAGGGCAGCATGTCCGCTGGTGCGTGCCAGCAGATGAGCCAAAGTGCACCTTGGCTCACCTGGCCGTGCTGGGTCGGCCGGGAGCTGCGCCTTCGGCGCCGAGGCGCGCGGCGGCGCGGGATTGGCGCATGCTGCGGCTCGGGACCGGCGCCAGCTTCGCGAGAACGGCCCTCAGCCTGCCAGCATCGGTCCGCACCGCGATCGCCACCTCCATGGCCATGTTCATGCCGACCCGGCGGCTATGCGGGCGTGACTGGCGTGGCGTCGGCTGACACGGTCGGCACAAGCCAGATCGGCTGTCGGCTGGCGTGGCAGCAGGCAGTATGCGAGATCGGGGTCGGATAACCGGTGGCTGTGCCTGAGGGGATCAGGTTGACTGCGGGAGTGGCCAGCATTCTGCATGACGACGAGATCCCGGTCGGCACCGGGCTGGTTCGGGCTCTGGTTGACCGGGCGATGCCTCATTGCGCCGGCCTGCCTGTCCGGCGGCTGGATTCGGGTGGCTCGTCGAACATGCTGTTCAGGTTGGGGGAGCATCTGCTGGTCCGGCTGCCGCGCCAGCCAGGGGGATCGGCGGTGATCTTGAAGGAGGCCAGGTGGCTGCCGGTTCTCGGGCCTTTGCTGCCGGTTGGCGCTCAGGCGTGATTACCTCAGGATGCTCCCCGTCGATCAGAACATCGGCCGCTGCAGGGCACTAGGTGACTTCGGGTTCGACCTCGACGCCGCCGGACGGCTCTGGGACGAGGCCATGAGGCTGCCCGGGGTCAGCGACCGGTCGCCGCCGCGGTGGTTCCACGGAGACCTGGCAGCGGAGAACCTGCTGATGCGGGACGGGAGCCTGGCGGCGGTACTGGACTTCGGCGGGCTGTCGGTCGGGGACCCCGCCGTCGACCTGGCGGTGGCCTGGGAGATCCTTGACCCGCCTGCCAGGGAGATCTTCCGGAAAAGACTCGGCGCGGACGACGCGACCTGGCTCCGGGGCCGAGCCTGGGCGCTGTCGATCACGTTGATGATCTGGTACTACTGGACGACCATGCCGCAGCGAAGATCCAGCCGCATTGCCATTGGCCGCAACGTCCTGGCCGACGCCGGCTATGCCACGTAACACCACTGGCCGCATATTCAGCCGTTCCGGCCGCGCCGGTCACGGAACGTGACGCGCAGCGCGCCCACCATGCGCTCAGCGCCGACTCGGCGCGCCTGCTAGCTCGGAGTTCGCGGGACCTTCACTGGCGCAGATCGCCCAATTCGGAGTGTGGTGACTCGGCCATTAACTCGGGCGCGGAGGCCGCCTCCTTTCACGGCGCCGGCAGGCGGGACGGGTGCCGCGTCTGGATCTGTCCGGAATCGCCGTCTTGGGCGACATGAGCGCCGGGCCAAGCCCGGTTACGCTGTGCGGGTGGGATTACTCCGGTGCGATTCAACGATGGCGAGGTGACGCGATGAGCGCGAATCGTCTCGGCGAGGAGGCTCAGCGCGCCTTGCCCCACGACCCGCACTACTGGGTTCCGCTGTATCAGAAAGCTGAGGCCGCTCGCATCATCAGGGTCCCTCGCGGCACGCTGCGCGGTTGGGCGGGTTCCTCGAGCGACCGGGCCATCCCGGGGCCTGAGGATCGGATCGCCGTCACCCCGAATGGCCCGGGCGTGCCCGGGACTTCCAGGCTTGTTCCAGTGCCCCCAGCACAGCCGGAGCCGCTCATCGCGACTGTCCCGCCGTCATCACCTCGCGGTCCCACCATCCCCTTTATCGGGCTGGCCGAGGCATATGTACTTGCGTCCTTCCGCAACGCGGGAGTGCCCATGCAGCGGATCCGCCCGGCGCTGCAGCGGCTCGAACAGGAGATGGGCCTTCAGCAGGCTCTCGCGAGCGAGCGGCTCATGACCGATGGCGCGGAGGTTCTGTGGGACTACGGTCAGGACACCGACGATCAAGCGGAGAGGGACGCGGTCGGCGAACTCGTCGTGGTCCGCAATGGCCAGCTTGTGTTCAAGGCGGCAGTTGCGAAGTACTTGCGCCGGGTCACCTACCACGACGGCTGGGCGCGAGTGATAAACGTCGGTGCGGGCAAAGTGGACGTGAGCGTTGATCCATGGGTCAATGGCGGCCAGCCGACGCTTCGACGGCGAGGGATCGCGGTCGATGACGTGATGAGCCGCATCCGTGCCGGTGAGACATTGCGGGAAGTGGCAGCTGACTACGGCTTGCGGATCTCCGAGGTCACGGCGCTGCGCGAGCTGGCAGCGTAGCTCGTGCCTGGCCGAAGGGCGGCCACTGCGGCGCCAGCATTAACGTTCTTCATGGACCGGAGCCTCGGGTCGCGCACTGTCCCGGCTGCCCTGCGAGCGGCGGGCTGGGTGCTGGAAACCATGGACGAGCGCTACGGCTCGCCCAGGTCAGCTTCAATCAAGGATGTCGAGTGGATCGAAGATGCCGCTGCTCGCGGCAACATAATCCTGTGCAAAGACTTGCGAATCGCTAAGAACCCGCTTGAGGCAGACGTCGTCTTTCGGACGTCAGCGCGGGCGTTCGGCCTGGCTCGGCGCGACATCGATGGTGCCGCCATGGCGGCACGCTTTATCGATCATGAGGTGCCGATCTTTCGCATGGCGAGCCGCGTTGACGGCCCGTTCGTGGTCTCAGTGTCCAGCGGCGGGCTGCGGCGAGTATCGCTGAACCTCATGCTGCCACGCGCCGGACACTGAGACGACGCAATGCGCCCGCACCGGCTACGCGACGGCCCAACCGGACCTGCTGCCAGTCGGTGCGAACACCGCCCGCGACGGGCAGCCAAGATCGGGTGTTTCTTTGGCGCCACCGAGGCGCACGGTCACTCCAAATCCGACTGCTAAGCGCATGGCCACATGCATGAAGCGCCGGATCGCCGAGTATGCATTCCGCGGAAACAGCTGGCCGTGTTGATATCCGCGCCCAGATTATCTGTTCTCGCCCCCGGCTCCGCTGACCTGCGTCGAAAGGGGCCATTGAGACTGGTTGTCATAGAAACTGTCCGCGGCGGAGATGAGCGGAGCGCCACGGTGGTGGGAGTCCCCTCCCGGGCTTGGCTGAGCGGCGCCAGCCCGCCGAACGCCTCCGCGTTGCCTGAGCCGTTAGTGGCGCACAGCGGGAAAGTACCGCAACCGGGACGGATCACCTGGCACGGCAGCGGACATCTCAGGACTCTGACCTGCGGCGACGGACTTCCGTGGACGGGGTGCCCGCTGATGGCATGCAAGAGGTCTGGGGTTCGAATCCCCATAGCCCCACATATTTTTCGAGTCCCTGTTCGAGGGCAAGTGACTAACCAAGTGACTACGGGAATCGACTGCATGCGATAGCGGTCGACGGAGCGCGACGCTGCGGCATCGTCCCGGCTTGCGTCGGCGCTGTCGGCTGAAGCTTGGCTTCGGCCCGGTGACCGTGAGCAGGAGGCAACGCACCTGACTCCTGCACCAGATCGAGTCGCAGCCCTCCGAATGGCGGGGCCGTGCGTCTTGACACGGCGCTGAATGGCCAGACTCTTTACGGCCCGATGCCTACAGCCTAGCTTCCGAGCTATGGAGCTGCTGAAGAAGGACTGGAGAGTTCTCGCGCTGATCGCCGCTTGCGGCGGATGGATCGGGTTGATCGCGGGCAACTTCGCCAGCTCAGCGTTAGCCGTGATCCTGGTGCTCTCATTCGCCGTGTTTGGGTATTTCCTTTTCCGAGCTCCGCTGTTGTGGTGCGGTGCGATGACAAGGGCCGACGACTTCTACCGGAACAACTGCTCGGGCCTTCTGATGGGCTGTCAGCATCGCGATGTTAACACGGTCGGAGCGGACATCACCCAGGTTGGGACATCAAACGCGGCAGCCAGTCGTGAGGCGATCTTGCCCTTGTGGGATGTCGGGTTGCTGGCATGGACGGCCTGACCGCACTGGTGAGCGACGGCTCCCGCCACGATGTCGGCGAGTTGGAGGCCGTCGTTGCTCATTGAGTCCACGCAAGCCGCTGACACCAGCGACGTTGCTCGCATCCTGATGTTCATCATGTCGCGCACTGTCGTCGAAGGCGCATCCCCTGGGCGTGCTGATGTGGTCTAGCAGCACGCCAGCCAGCTCGCGCTTGTTGATGATCCCCACCAGCAGCTTCGCAGTGACCCGAGCATGAGCCAGCCACTGAGGTTCATCGACAGCAAAGGGGTCCGTGCCGTTATCGCGGTCCACGATGCATGCCGCGATGTGAACGTCCGACTGCTGAAGGAGGTCGATCAGCTCGCAGAAGACGGGCAGCCGCGCGCGCGTGATCCTGCTGAACTCCGCCGCCGGTCCAGGATGATGATGGCGCCCAACGCGCGTCCAGCCCGGCCGCGGTGATGCCCAGGGCTCGTCACGGCGTGGCGCGCGCGTCCGCGGCTGCCTCGCGGGCGGTTGCCGTCGCGGTGAACGTGGCCTAGCCTGGCGAGGATAGAGGGATGTCATGGTGGCGCGTGCGCTCGCCGGGTGACACTCTGAACTGCCCTGGACCTCGGCGGTCCTTTTCTGAGCCGAGGCGTCCGATGGCATTGGATTCGTCTAAGACAGCACCTGCAGGGGGAGCCCGTGCGGGTTCTGGCACCCGGACTGGTCTGGATCTGGCCGGGCTGGATGACCCGGAAATGATGCTTAACGCCGGCCGGGCTGCCTCGTTCCGGGGAGCGACGCGCCGCGGCGTGCAGTCTGCTTGCCGGCCGCTGCCGTGCCGCGTGCAGTCCTGCGTGCAGGGCATTACTCCTGCGCATGGGCAGGTGGCTCGCTTGTGCGCGGGGTTCGGCGGCGGCCACGGGGACGTCCGGACGGGAGCCCTCTGATGGTGGCTAAGCCTGATGAGAGGTCCGGGACGGGGCCGCCCGCCGCCAGCGCCGCACAGTCACCAGCGCGGAAATCGGAACTTGATCTCACCAAGCGGAACGTCGGCCCCGTCTGGCGTCAGTACCTGCGGGCGATGGGACCGGGGCTGGTAACCGGGGCATCCGACGACGACCCGTCCGGGATCGCCACCTACTCCCAGGCCGGCGCCAAGTTCGGCCTGTCGTTCTTGTGGACCGCCCTGCTGACGCTACCGCTGATGGCGGCCGTCCAGGAGATCTGCGACCGGACGGCCCTCGCGACCGGATCCGGCCTGGGAGAGCTGGCCGTCCGCCGTTTCGGCCGGGCAGGCCGGGTAGTCCTGGCCGTGCTGCTGGTCGCCCTGATCGTGGCCAACGCCCTGAATATCGCCGCTGACCTGGTCGCGATCGGTTCTGGCATGCAGCTCCTGCACGCCGGGCCGACGTGGCTGTGGGCGCTGGTGGCGGGTGTGCTGATCACCACGGTGCTGGTGCTGGGCTCCTTCGCCCGCATCGCGCTGGTCTTCAAGGTGCTGTGCGCCGCCCTGCTGTCCTATCTGGTGGTGGCGGTCATGGTCACCCATCAGTGGGGCAGCGTCCTGAGCCACACACTCATCCCCCACATTGAGCTGAGCAAGGCCTACCTGGCGCTGCTGGTCGCGGTACTCGGCACGACCATCTCGCCGTACCTGTTCTTCTGGCAGAGCGCCCACCGGCTGGAGGAGATGCGCGACGAGCCCGGGGGCGGCGCACGGGCTCAGCCGCTCCGCCGGCAGAGTCCCAAACGAGCCCGGCGCAAGCAGTCCACCAGCCGCCTGGATGTGTTCACCGGCATGGCCTTCTCTAACCTGGTGATGTTCGCCATCATCGTGGCGACGGCCCAGACCCTCAATGCGCACGGCAAGACCAGCATCCAGAGCGCAGCCCAGGCCGCCCAGGCGCTCAGGCCGTTCGCCGGCCCCTTCGCCAGCGCGATCTTCGCGCTCGGCTTCATCGGCAGCGGCCTGCTGGCCATCCCCGTGCTCGCCGGCGCCGGCTCGGTCGGCATGGCCGGGCTCTTGGGCAAGCAGTGGGGGTTCTCGAGGTCGGTCCGCAAAGCCCCGGTGTTCTACGGCCTGGTTGCCCTCGGCACGGTTGGCGGCACTGCACTGAGCCTCCTGCACGTCAACCCGATCAAGCTGCTGGTTTTCGTAGCAGTCATCAACGGCCTCGCCGCCGCGCCCTTCCTTGTCGTGGTCATGCGGGTATCGGGCAGCAAGCGCATCATGGGCGACTACGTGAACGGCAACGCCGCCAAGATCCTCGGCTGGCTGACCGCCGCGCTCATGGCCGCCGCAGCGATCGCCCTGTTCGCCACCGGAGGAATCAGCATCTGACCAGTCCGCACGATGCCGGGCCTGCGTACTGACTTAGACCCCTGACCGTGCTGCGGCTTGCCCGCCGGCAGCCCGGGCGCTCCATGCCAGCAGCGTCCGGCCCGGCCAGCCTGCCGGCCGCCCAGCCGCACTCGGAGCCATGCGTGAACATCTCCAGCCCACGGCCCGAGCCGCGGAGGTCACGCCGTCGCGCTTGCGCTGATTTCAGGACTCCCGCGCTCTCGGGCTTTCCCCGTGCTCTCATGCTCGAGCGGCGCTCAGGAACCTGGTCATCAGAATGTTCCGGGAATGAACTCGGGCGCTGCGGCGCCGCGTGGGGAGTCTTCGGGCAGGTGACCGCCGAGTGCGCCAAGACACACGGCGTCCCTGAGCGGCGGCCGGCGAGATCAGCAACGGATCGGCAGTACCCACATTAATCAGACCGACAAGTTGCGTTCGTCTTGCGGGTGGCCCTTGCCGCGGCTGGTAGCTCGCTGCCGCTCGTTGACCACGGCTCGGCGCACGAAGGTGACGGCCGGTGCCGGTGGCGGCGTTCTCCGGGCGGCGGCGCGCAGGCTCGCGCCAGCGGCGCGAGGGTGACGGCGGTGAGCAGGACACCGCGTCCGGGATCCCGTGCACCTCCTTCGGGCTGCGATGAACCTGGCGGCAGGGCGGGCTGGCAGCCATCACCGCATGGTCGTCCGGAGCGACCACCTGGCTGGCGACCAACGGCCCTGGTGAAGGGGCCCGGCTGCGGGCCGCGCGCCGCCGGTGCCGCGACTCACTCGGCGACTTGAGCCGAGAACCAGCGTTCTGCTGCGCCGGGGACGGCGTACCTCTATGCGAGATCTCAGACCAGCCGCGGTGCGGCAGGGCTCCTGGGATCGTGACCTTCGTCAAGACGCTCCGGTCCCGCGACATCGCCGACATCGGCCCGGTGACGTTCGCGGAGCCGAGCGGCCCTGGCGTAAGCGTGCTCATCGGGTACTGCAGGGAGAGCCGCGGAGGCGTTGCCTGATTCTCTCGCGCCCGTCCACCCGCTGGGTGGCGCCGGCTGCCTGGTGGGTCATGCCTGTGCGGGGGTCCGGCGTGGCGGAGGCGGGAAGTCTGCGGTGGCGCTGGTGACGAAGTTGTGCGCCACGTCGGTAAGTCGCTGGTTGCTGTTGCGGGCGTAATCGCGCAGCAGGGTGAAGGCCTGGTCCATGTCCATGCCGAGACGCTCGGCGAGCTTGCCCTTGGCCTGCTCGATGACAACCCGGCTGTTGAGGGCTCTCTGGAGCTGCTCGGCGAGAGTGTCGCTGCAGCGCACGTTCCGCTCGTGCAGCAGCCCGATGGTGGCGACATCGGCGAGTGCCTGGCCGAGGCGCAGCTCTGCCGGGTCGAACGGGCCCGGGTCACCCCGGAACAGGTTCAGCGCGCCGATGACCTGGTCCCGCAGCCGCATCGGCAGGGCCTCCACCGTCCTGAAGCCGGCCTGGGTCGCGGCGGCGGCGAACCGGGGCCATTGCTGGCCGGGACCGGCGAGATCAGCGGCGGTGACGGGCTGGCCGGTGCGGAAGCAGTCCAGGCACGGTCCCTGGTCGTTCTGGATCTGGAACAGCTCCACCAGTCCGGCTGCCTCGTTCGAGGATGCTGCTACGCGTAGCTCGCCGCGCGGGTCGGCCAGCATGACCCCGGCGGCGGACGCGGACAGCAGGGCGACGCTGCGGTCGGTGAGCAGGTGCAGGAAGTCGATGATGTCAAAGTCCGCCACCATCGTGTCGGCCAGGTCGACGAAAGTGTCGGATAGCAGGTCGGCGTCCATCTAAGTCACCCTCTCGTCGGTGCCAGAAGCGGGTCATGCTGGCCGGGCCGCGGCTTGGCGCGGGACCGAGCTGTCACGGGCCGAGGTCGGGCACCGGGTCCGGTTCCGAGTCCGGATGCAGTCGCAGCCGCCGGGCGACGATGTCGCTGGCCACGTCGGCGAGCCGCCGGTCCTCAGAGTAAGCGTAAGCCCGGAGCCGGACAAAAGCCTCCGTGATGGAGACCCTGAGCTGCACCGTGAGCATGCCCGTGGCCTGGTCAATCTCAGCGCGGTGCAGCGCCAGGTCCGGGGACTGCCCGTCCAGCCACGAGCCGTCCCCGTTGCCGTCAGCTGCCCCGCCATCGCCATCGCCAAGGCTGTCGAGGAGTAGCAGGGTGGCCACGTCGGCAAGAATGAGCAGGTCACCGAGCTGGCCGTCACGCAGCGGGCCAGCTGACCGGCGGTACAGTCCCATCACCCCCGCACGGATCGCCCCGACGACCAGCGGGAATGCGAAGACCGCCCCGGCACCCTGGTCGCGCGCCTCCGGCGTAAACGCGGGCCAGCGGTGGCTGGACTCGGTATCGCCCAGGTCGGCGGCAAGAACCGGCGCGGCCGAGGCCAGCACGTCGTGACACGGTCCCTCTCCGAGTGTCAGCTGGAGTTCCGCCAGTTCCTCGCAAACCAGGTCCGTCACGTACATCGCGAACTCCGGCTCGCCATTCCGCGCGGCGACTACCCAGGCCCCGCTCAGCTGAGCTGACCCGGCAGCGACCGCGCAGACGTCAGCGACAGAAACACGCGCGCCATGTGCGGCGGCATGCTCGGCCAGCTGCCCCCACACGACCTCGGACCGGCCAGCCGTCATCTGCGTATCCGGCCGCGCAGCATCCTCGCCGGATATCGCACGCGAGTCTGCAGGAAGTCCGCTGCTGCCGCAGGCACCTGCGCTGCGACCACCGGGGACAAGTAAGCGACAGCGCTGCCCTCCCAGGGGCATGCAGTGCTCACCACGGGTCACTGGACCGCGTATCGCACCGGGCTTCCTCCGATGCTCGCGGCGGCGGCATCGATTCGGGCATGAACCCTGAACCCGTCATCCGCCCGCGCAGGGCAACCACCCGGTGACCAACGCCCAGGCGCGTCTTATAGCCCACACTCACCATGAGCTCCACCCTCTGCCAGCAGCCAGGCGGGGTCTCGGCTCAACGACTCTATCACTTATCTACCTGCATGGTATCCCCGGCACTATTGCCGGTGTGCCAGCAGGTGGGCCGTCTGAGCCGTTGCCTGCCTGAGGCCGCCTATCGGGCGATGTGCCCGGCTCGCGTACGCGGCTCGCAGCGCCATCCTCCCGAACCTCGCCGGGTTTCGCGCTCTCGCTGGGCTCATTGGCAGCTGCCGCCATCGTCACTGAGATCGCCTTCTCCTACCTGGGGTCGGCGACATGCTGTTCA